>JGI24158J21664_10003596_pt1 | contig 19545 bp, 13 predicted proteins | sample Ectturendosymbi3_FD_21664 | JGI IMG/M metagenome (IMG submission 21664) | reverse complement strand
TTTAAACTTTTTTATAGGTGCTAAGTACATGCGGTCTTTACGACTGGAAATTGTGTTAAGGGCAAACGAAGTTGCTTAAAATCTGCTTTTGCAACATTTACCATCTTGCCAGGATGTCGACAAGACTCTGTGGAAAAACTAAGAAGCAACTCTGCCGAGTCGTTTGTTTCCTGTCAATTGCTATGTTGCGGCATGAATAAGTTTGTATGAAAATGGCTTGACAAGGTGATAAGTACAGTATGTATGCAATGCAATGTCCAGATGACTTTGCGCAGATGAGTTGGTTATTTCTTCACCAAATCTGTCGAAACTAAAGACCGCTTGACGTTGCTCTCAGTAATTGATCGCATGCTGTGTCTTTGCAAACAACGTTAGGCAAAAAAATATATAAGCTTCAAACTGCTTCTGTCGACGAAAAAATGTTACAAAGTTGTTGTTTTTTATCACAAAAAACAAATTTTTAAAGAACCGTCTCAAAATTTTGTACAGACTCTTACTTAACATGATTCAACAAACTTGTTATAGCTACTTCCACACATTTCGCAAACGAAACTTTTCGGTAACTTTTGTCACTATTTGCTCGTGAACTTTACACCCGATTGCCATCTGTAGCAGGAAGCAACAGCCAAGCAGTATTTATCTTCATTAGCCTGCCTGACGTTCAAAGCGATATGCTTCCTATTGTCATCTGAGCTTTCGCTACATATGGGGAGGTTGAAGAAACCTGCAGCGCGCGCTGCGCCAACACTGCATCCTCACCTTGGCTTGGGTAAACAGGGTTCCTTCTTATAGAATCAAGAGGAAAACCATCTGGAAAAAGTTTTGCTCGCTCTTCCAGTTGTTTTTGTCTGTGGCCTGCACGACAAGGACATAGCTACAAAAATTTAAAAAATAACAACTAAGAAATGTCGCGAAAAGGTAAATTTCAAGCGGCACTTATATCTAATTGAGCTATTACAAGAGAAGTTTGGTTTTCTACAAACCAAAATAGAAAAAGCACACTTGCTGCATAAAACGTTGTCAAAAGAATCAATGCTCATAACAAGAAATAGCAGAGAAGTCGTTTCACTTATTCTTTACTTTTTATTTGAGGCAAGCCTCCGAACACAGTTTTAACACTGTCTTGAACAAGAGGTGGAACTTCTCTGAAACATTAAATAAAACTTATTTCTCCTTTCCATTGCAGAGTGTAGCAAAGCATAATAAGTCATCTTGGTTGTACACGATGTTGTATATAACAGCTAGACTGTAGAAAAAGGAACTTTATACATATCCATGAAAAATCAGACAGACGTGTCATCATATCGATGAAAATTTAAAAACAACTTCTTTAAATTCTTGTTGATCGAAAACTTCAACGAAGTTCGTCTTCTTGATAAATGCAGCACATTGCTAACCTTCATAAACATTGTAGGACTGCCACACAAGACGCCATTTGTAGGACTGCCACACAAGACGCCATTCTAAACAGCTGCTGTCGATTTTTTAATTTTACTCACAACAGTCGGTAAAAGTTGAGGCTTAGCCCCCTAATGTATATCAATGAAGTTTGTAAAAAACAGTGAAATTGTTGGTGATGCGGTAATTCACCTCTCAATGAATTTTTGTTGTTTCATGTTCTTTTGTTCATGTCGGAAACAATGACTGCCTCAAAATAGTTAAAATTTAGAAAAATAAACTATATTTTTTAAGCCCAAGTGCAAAAATTTGTCAGTCCGTCTTTTGACGTTTTTTACCACGAACAAAGTCACGTGATCTTGGAACTGGTGCTGCCGCCATATTGACTGATCCAAAAAGCTGCAAGAACAGTGCTTTTGATGCTATGACGCAGAGCTTTTCTGCGTATAAAGGGACAAGTGTTGGTTGGAACAAGTGTTTGCCATCAAGAGAGTAAGTAAAAATATGTACAACAATCTGATTGTGACAAGCGTTACTGAAATGATATTGTAACGTTATTGCAGTTATTCTGAGCAAAATTTCGTTTTCTGTCTTTTATGACCCAACTTTTTGAGCGTTCACTGATGTGCTGAAAAACTTATTTGGCATTCCAAAACATTAAGATGCTTCATAACGGTTTTAAACTTACAGTTTAGCCAGGGCCCGAGTTGAAAGAAGTCATAGAGCAAATTTAAATCTGGTGATCGTTTTGCAGACGATCTCTGCCTAACAATCAATAGAGTTCTGACGACGCAAGTAACTTCTATTGTTGTTATTCATTACGCCTTTCACTAGAGGTCCGGTATCTGGTGGAAAAGGTGGCAAAGGCATATTTACACAATAAGATGATCATGTTTTCCAAAATAAATAGCGATTGTGAATAAAGTAAAAATACAATGTCGACTTTCTGACTTAAGTTTATTTTCAATCAAATATCATCGAACATCCTCACGAAAGTTAGTACAGATCACTGAAAGCAACGAATGCTGATACCAGCAAAACTATCAAAGCGCAGCACTTTTACCAGTAATTGTGCTTTTGACACCATGCGATGCGGTAAACCACAACTCCACCAACTGCAGAGTTTTGCAGCAAGTAAAGTTCTGCGAACCACAGGTTGCTTTGTGCAATGAAACAGTCCAGCAGCCGGTCACATATCAGGCAGTTTCATTCCATGTTATGAGAAGTATTGAATGCTCCCGTTCTAGCGCGAAAGTTTATCTCTCCAATTATTACACTATAAAATGATCAACTTAGAATTTCTAATATGCTGTTTAGAATTGAATCTATACTCCACAATCTTAAGTATCATGTTCAAGAAACAGTTCTCAAATGATGTTTTGTTCAGTGATAGGCCAACGGAATAAACAGTGAAGGTGAGAACCAGTACATATGTATTCTAGCCGAGTCTCAAATGAATTGGAGACTACCACTGACACATCCTTGGCAAGATTGAAGTGATGCACTACTTTTTCAATTAATCTGGCAAATTCCTTTTTGTCACTGATTGAAATCATCTGTTATCACGCGAATAATGTCCAACGATTAAAAAAATAATTTTCAATCACGAGCTCATCACAAACAAGGATTCGTTACCTTTTTATTGCATAATTTACACTTGCAATATTTTCTGGACATGTCATTACTTGCTTCCCTTTTCTGGCTTTTTATCTCTCAGAACTATTCCAGAGAGATATTTGCAGCATCTTTACATTATTTCTAGGCCTACATACTTTCTGCATTATCTCTTGTCAGCAAGTGGTTACTATAACTAAACATTATACCGCACCGTTGCATTATGATGTGTGTTGTGTTTTCAGATATGTTTTGCGTTTTTATGAAATGTTTTGTGTTTTTCAGAGTTTCCCCAAAATTTTCATGAAACGATTGTGTTTTGGGATAAGTGTTCGAAAAATTGTGACCACTGACATTCGCACCAAAACTGTTCCGAAAATCTAGTCATCAACTATTTCCTCCCTTCCACAAGTTTTTTTGGTTTGCCAGCCGCAGTAATGCGTGTTCAACTTTTGCGCGAAATCGTTTACACTGCTAGTGAATACAGGTCATATCACTCTATGGAAACACCAAATGTTGAGCAAAAAATCAATTCTGCAACTTTTTTGTGAAGAACAGTTGGCACACGTGTTATTGGCCTAGTTAAATCCGGCTCCGGTCATGTGATGTGAAACATCTTTACCAGGCGGTATCGCATATATGAAGCAATATACAGTTAACCACATGTGAACTGAATTAGCAAAACAAACGCACGCGTTTCATTTAGCCGGCTGGTAAGATTACACAGCAATTGTAAAACCGCCCCTTGGCATTTGCGTTTTTTCAAACAACCGCAGTGTAGTGGCGCTGGCGGTCTCGACTGTGTTCACTCAGCAACTTACGTCTCGGCTCACGAGGTCCATCGACTGTGATTTTGATCGCTCGCTGGTAGGTGGCGATTTGAAGTGGGTTGGAAAAGACAATGATGGACAGAGTGAAGCTTTTCCCTGGAAAAACACACTCAGGATGTTGTAACTAAAACGCCTGTTGCAAGTGTTTGTTCGCAATTAAAGTTGACATTCCAGCAGAAATTTTGTTGAAACGTTGAATGTTTTATTGAAGCGTTTCTTTCCCATGCTATACCAGCATCTATACGGGTGAAAGCACTCTCAGACTATCGTATCATTTTCAATAAGCATTTTGATGCCCTGAATGTGTCTTTCACGTATTTATCCATTTCGACTTGAGTTAAGCATGTTACTGTTTGTTTGGGGAAAGGCTTTAGCTTTGCACAGGCATGCGACCTGGTCTCCAAGAATAGCTCATAGCTTAGCCGCCTAAAGTAGCCTTAAGCTATTTGACTATCTTTTCATGAGCCGAAAACACAAACCAGTCGGCCTCTGCATTATGAAGCACAGTGCGATGCAGTTACTGCCACGAAAAGTGCCACATACATCTTAGCCTTCAACGATAACATCTGAGTACTTCGTGAAATTGCCTCTGGTGTTTCTGTTAAAACCAGTTGCTAGTAGTTACCAACAACTTGCAATTGTGTACTTGACACAAGGGATTAACCTGTTCTCTCGCAGTATTTATATTTACGCTGAACGGAATAAAATCAAAGAAAAGACAGATATTTCTGTCTACTCTATTCAATAAAATCTTAAAACGGGGAATATCACATATAACTTTTTACAAAATAAGGCTTGGGTTTGAACCTGACAGCCGAACTGTTCACTGTAACGACCTTAATTGTTTAAAGTGGATATTTTAGATTCTTAAACGAAATGTAGCGAGGCCACATAATCCGAAGCTTCTAGAACAGTTGGCAGAGAGACGCTCGTGATTCATCAAACGTTCGCAGTTAAAAATCATGATGACCGCAAAGGTTCAATGATGCTGAGGCGGAGAAGCGCACAAACACAATTATCAGTCGGGGGCATAAAATCTCATTGCATTGTTTTGCGCAATTCGAGATGAAACATTACTACATTGTGCAAAAGTTATTTCAAGCCAATCGTTACCTGTTGCGAAAATTACTGACAAAAAATCAAAAAAGCATTGCTTCCAAGCCAGTGTGTTCAACTTCCTATTAAACCAATTTTGATTTATTGAGGTATAGACAAGAGGCGTTGTTGCAAAATTCTATCTAAGCAGACTTGCAAACTTTAATGGTACAAATCAATACCAATACAAACAATGGTTACTGCGCTTTAGTAGCATCGTTTTTCAACAAGCAAAAAACTCAGTTGATTGTTTGCGTGAAAATTTAAGAGACGTCGCAAAGTATACTTGCTCAAGCCTTCCGTTACAACCGCAGTTAAACTTGCAGCAAGATTTACTGCGCATTTCGAATTTTTGTTTTGGTGGGTTTTATTTGACTCTGTTTCGAGATCTGTGAATTCACAAAATTCGCATTAATTCATCTGTTTGTCAAAATCACCTGCGATAACCCACGGTTTACTTAAACTTGTGGAGGGGACTGGCACTTGTAGGGGGGACTGGCACTTGCAGTAACGTTTTCCGCATAAAAATACGTCCATGATCATTTTCCGCGCAAATTTAACACACAGAAGGTAAAAAATTATATTAAATGTAACCGCAAAACAGCTCAGAACCTCTTCCACTTCTTCCCAAGAATCTAAGATCGTTGAACCTTGCTACTCCTCCTTTCAGCGTCGCCGATGCGTTTCGTAATTCCGCTGAACAGTTTTCGTCATTTCCGGCCATAACAGTCACAGGAGTTCCATCAGGAATGTCGGAAAGAGCCACAACTGCGATTGATTTATTGTATGTTAGCGCAACAATATAAAAAAGTTACTTCGGGAAGAACAGTTTTCAGTTTATCGCTTTCAGTAGCGTATAACGATCACTGAAGTAAGGTGTCACATTTAATACAACTATCGAAACATCGCCAAATACAAGGAGTTACCTCAAAAATTTTGCACTACTGCTTTGATGTTACAGATGAACTGTTACCATGGTGGGAAGACTGTTGATCAACATGCAGCGACTTGACTGCGCCGCTAGTATTGCGAACAGCCCCTGAGGGAATTAGTTGCATGCATCCCTCAAAACCACGTTCCCAGTTACAAGCACCAAGCTAGAAAAGCCATGATAGACCAAGAACGTTTTAGCTTTGCTTTATTTCAGGACAGGGGCGTGCAGGGGTAGAAGGCCTCAGTGTCAAGCGAGATTTCTGACCTCTGCGAAATTTCTGACCTATTTGTGTATGTCAGATATTTCGCTTCTCAGAGTAAACGAATAATCTTTGACATTTAATTCTTTGATGTCTGTTGTGAAAATAAAAGCTTTTGGTTTAACGTCAGATAGTCCACATTAAGCAACAGCTTGGGAATAAGTAATACTGAAAAATACTTGACTTAGTTTTAGACGTCAATCATTTTTCTTACTCTAACCCTAAATACTCATACTCATCAGTTTTCAGCATATTTCATACCTCATGGAACAGCCACCGCTTGCAAAATGCATGACCGGGAATATCACTCTGCGCATTCGCAAGTCAGAAATTTCGCTTGACACCGGACATCCAAGTAACAAGATGCTACTTCTTATTGCAAGACTACTAACATGACACATGCTGGGAAATTGCCTGAGACGGTCATGCAAATGTACGTTAAGTGACCTGAGAGAGAGACGGAGCATTGTCATCGTTATCTTGGGGCCCTACACCCTATCTCTCCTCCCTTTGTAGACTGGCCAATTGCTGTTGTTACTCTGCCACGTGTAGTCTTCAAAATATCTCTCAGTTCTTTCTAGAGCCTGGGTCTTAAACGGGGGCGTGAAAGTTTTGCAAGGGGGCACGAGTACGGCAGCGACATATTGCTGAAAAGTATTAAATACATTGTTTTTATCATTTATTATCATTTCAATATACACCCCATAATCAAAACAAAGAGGATATAGTGTAGTTACCAGCAACGGAGAGCTCTTTAACTTGCTTCCTTAAACTTGAATGTATGAGTAAAGAACGCTTCTGCTTGTTCAAAGCTGGATGATTTATGAGCAAAGAATATTTTTGATTCAATTTTTCGAAACTTGTTCTTTGTCAACACTAGCTTTTATGTATTTCGAATGCCTGTAATTATCACATTCTTCAACACCAGAATTTGGTAGGGGAGCATACAACCAAGCAGTTGCCCCGGGCATTGCTAGACCTCTGCACGCCCCTATCTCATCACTGTATTTATGTTATTTTCAAGCTTATGTATAGCGACACAGTTTCTAACCCAGTCCCAGTTAGCTTGGAACGGTAAAAACGGCAATATTTGTTTTCCAACATTTTAAACATTATTCCCATCCAAGTTTCAAATTTATTCCAAATGGCACCAAACACTCGGGAAATCGTTGGCGAAAGAAGAAAAATATTTTTTGCAAGCTTCAATGAAACAAATCGAGCAATTTCCAACAGCGCTCCAAATAAGCAGAGTGCTGCAAAAAAAGACTTATCGTCTTATATTGCAAGAGAGAAAGCTTCATTATCTTGCTTTCTCGTTGCTAATGCTCAAGACATGGGCAGAAAAGTTGAAGACTTTCAATTTGTTTATACGTTTCATACAAACATTCTCTATGCGAAGAAAGCCAATTACGTTGTACTTGGCTGAGATCTTTCAAGTTGCAGGTGAATGCGGCCTCCCGATTGACACAAACGTCGAGTTTAATGACAAGCAGCAATACATTCCAGCATTTTTCAATTTGACGCAGTTCAACTTTATGCGTATGTCTGGTGCAAGAGAACATACTGTACACTTGAATTCGCTTCCTACCTTTGAATGGGGTCTGCAAAGATTTGTTGACTCGCCAGTGCTGGGGTAAGGGCGTGCACAGAAAATTGGGGCTGTCCGTTTTAATCAGCTCCCCTTGATGCTCTGCCAGAATGTCCACAACCTGCCGACCTGCGACGTGTTGCCCTCCCGCCGCACTATCGAGATAGTTCATGGTTTGCGACTGGGTTACGGGCATTTCTTCGGAAGTAGGGATGCGACCAGGACTCGCCAGATGGTCCTTGCCCCCGAAGTCCGGTCCAGGGCGGTAGGGAAAAAGATTAGGCTCGACGTGAAACGACGACCGGAAGTCGCTGGATGAGAAAGCGTCTTTGCACTCCTTGCTTTGAAAATCCTCCCCGTAGAAAAAAGATGAAGGATGCTGGTCGTGACGTTGCGATGACGCGGTGGAGTTACAGTCATAAAACAAAGAAGAATTAAACGATGAATCATATGAGCAAGGCTGCTTGAGATGTGACGGCCGGTTCGGGCTGTTCTTTATGCCGTCACTCCCTCCCTCAGCCAAGTGGCGCTGATTGGGATTGAACAGAGGGAATGACAGACTTGGTTGCAAAGGCCTGCGAAAACTCCCTGATGTTGCGTCAACTTCCCCCCGAGATTGCTCTGCTTGAGAGACGACGAGCTTGTGCGGCCAAGCAGGAGGTCGCGTCTTGTCTGCGTTAACTCTACTTAAATCGATTTCAGAGTCTAAGCAGGAGGGGTCGCAAAAAAGACCTGTTTGCCTCTTTGCGCTGTGCGAGTATTTTTCACTTTCAGACAAGGTGCGTTTTGGAGCATAGCAGTTTTTGCCCAACTGCTTGAAGCCTTCGATTGAGAACTGCTCCGTGCGTCGTCTGTGCTGATGCTGCTCGACTGCGCTCAGATTCCGACTACAGGCGCGTTTGGCAGCATTTGCTGACTCCGGTGGCAAACAGTCGTTTGACGAGAAGCGATTGGTGCTCGACGCGAAGGTGGCGTGGCATCGGTCGTCGTCTGGTGCCGATGGTTCTGCAGCTTGGTATGGCCGAAGGAGCTGAAGCTGTTTGTGTGTTTCAAGCACTTCTGCTGCTACACCTTTCGGACAAAACTGGCAATCTAAAAACACAAATCCGAAACATTAAGAACAGCAACAAAGCTTAACCTGATTTAAGAAGCAAAGTTAACCCTGCACTTAGCGTGAAAATAAATACGAAATTTTATTAAATCTAGTAACAAATTAACAGCAAGGTGGATCAGTGCGATGGAAGAATACTTCATGATCAACAGGAACCAAACGATTAACAACCGAGTGTGTCCACCTTTGTACAACTTTTAAACCACATCCTCCTGGACTGTTTAACAATTGGAGGTCGTTCTACATGTCACTTTTGTGATCTAAAGACAAGCATGAAGCTGAATCATTCAAATTCTAAGAAAGTTGCAAGGTAACTCGTAAGGGACGTTTTTTCCCCGTTTTCTAATTTCAACACATACAGGTTTGACTGCATTTGAGGAATTCTTGGCGGCAACAGTTTTATACACAAAACGTCACGGGTCGTTGCGTCACCGAAACGTGGGTCGTTGTCGGATGTTCGTTTCAAACTATGACAAAATCCGAAATGCTTTTTTCAAAAATCGTTTTGGGAATCAACGTGCAAAATAGAGTTCATCAAATTGCTGTTCCCTTTGTTTGTTCGCACATGTGTGCAGCAACAATGTCCCCAAAATGTCTGTCAATGAAACAATAAGAAAAGAATCAAACCGAGCAAATCACTTTCATTTCTGGATTCAAAGATTTCCATTGTTGCAGCAGGAAAACTAGAATTTGAATGAACAAACCAACGCACCGAGCAATCGCTCAAACATCACTGATTGAATGGTTTCATCACATATGTGTCACTTGAATCAGAAAATGTGCACAGCACATACAACATATTCATATTCGAATGATTTTACGTTTAGCCCTATCTTTGTTTTTCAATTTTTAAGAAGTCACAAACACTTTTGTAAAACTCTAAATAGATTTGTAAAACTCTCGAAGACGCTGTGAGCTGGTGTGTCATTCTTCTTCTTCTGACAGAACATTAAACATGCAGCTGGATTTGACCTGTTTTTACTCAGTTATCGATTTACTGCCTTACACCTACGCACACGCAAACCTAACCTCCCGTCTGTTCATAGACGTCAATTTAGTTTTCTTAGGAGGGCCAAAGCAACAAGCATTTTTGACCAGTGTTCCAAAATGCCAGCAGCGACATTTAAGATGTTTGATGAATGCAAAGTAAAACAACAAAAAACGTAATCAAACGGACGCAGGTTGCGAAAGCGATCATTTGACGACAAAAGTAACACTGCAGCCTTATTCCTTCCCCCCCTACACCGCTGCCTCCTCACCCCCTGCCCCTTTCCCGGGTTTTAAACCATTCCGAGCAAAACAGGCGAAGCACCGAAGAGCCGCAGTTGACCAAAATAAATTCAGGAAAGCAACCACAGTTGACAGTTTTTGAATTTGGCATATTGTAGATTAACTCAATCCAGTGAAACGTTTAGGCCAAAAATACCTATAAAACCATCATGTCTCTAGTGTAATGAAAACCTGCCACAAATAGAAAGCTTTACTGCGAAGTATCGATGTGTAAAGATATTTGTTTCTTGCGTGAACGAATAAAGACGCAAATTCTAACTGCGATGTATTCAGAGCAGATTTGTTTACTTCATTGTGCAATAGTTGCAAAAAAGCGGTCCATTGCTAACAAATAGTCAACTGCGGAGGTTTCTACAAAATTTTTGGGGCGTTGTGTGCATGTTGGATACGGAATTCCTCCCCAATTCGTGACCTCTCTATGGTTTGTGCTCCACCGTCGGAGAATTCGGGGGCTGTTGGGGCGACCCTGGATAAACCCCTAAGTATGCAAACGTGTTGATCGCCATCCAAGGTTGATTGTTGACCCCGTTGAAAAGATTGGAAACACCGGGCTGGGTTTGTGAACCGCCATCCATGGATTCATCGAAACTCTGGGGCAACTAGCCCGCTCTCATGCACATCGGTAAGTTGTACGTGTATGACAGATCGGAGATAAAAATGCTTCTCTTCACTTCTACCACAGGCGATTTTGACAAAGTTCTATGTGACACTCGCATGGTGGTTCCTCGTCACGCTTCGCCGGGCATTTGACAAATTAGCAAAACGAGGATAATCGAGTTTAACTCACTGCCACTCCTAAGGCTACAAGAATTAAAATGCCAAATGCTTTATCTCATTTGACGTTGGTGGAAGCAGAGTAAAACTTCTTTGCAAGGAATCACAACTGTCTTCACTGAGCGATTGTCTCATCTGCTGTAACTGTTGCGAGAAAGTTTTTCCAGTAACTCGTATTGTCTCAAGCGAGTAACTCGCATTGCCATCTGCAGTCTTCAGGTTAATTTTAGAAGACGCGGCTGCATCACGCAAAGACTTGGACTGAGGTTAAGAGATAATGTTTAAAAAATCTGAGCGATCGCAATCAACCGCAGCAACTGCTCACATCACGCAAACCTCATTCTCAACTCTCGATTTTGGTCTAAACGACGGTTGCAGCAATGAAACTTTTCACGAATGACTTACAAGGGATTGTGAAACACGATCTGTAATTTTGAACTATGAAAGAAAATTTCAACGTAAACAGATTTTCCAGTTGTTTTTTTTTTATTTCGGTTACTTGCGTGTCCCAATGATAGTTTCTACAGACCTTGCGGATGCCTATGCTCTTCAAAAATTCTCTAATGTACATGCAAGGACGTAACATAGGGCTAAGTAGCACAATCGCTCAACCATTAGCGGTGAATCATTTCGAAATATAGCACTGAGCATAAGCACAGAAAATGCCTCAAAAAGCGTTGTGATCACTGATCACGTTCAATTTTTTTTGAAGAAATTCAAGCAGTTTAAACACGAATTAACCTTTTTGAGAAAACTGTTGGAAGAGTCTTTCAAATCTGACCCCTGAAGGACAAGTTTGTGAGCAGTCGTTTCTATTTTTTCGACAGGCACTTTTCAAGACATCAGGTTCCAGGCCACATTCTGTCATTACATGATACAGGCACAGAATCTACCTTTCTTTGAAAAAATTAGTGTTTTGAGGCATTTATAGAAAACCTTCACGATACTAGTGCTTGCTACTAAAACACAACCACCTGGAATGCACGTAATGCGTCTACAGTATTTATGTGATCTTAACTAAGTGGTCTTGCAAACCTTTCCGCAGGACCTTTGTGATGCTGACACCGTTAACGATGAAACAATAGCCTACCAGCGTTCGAGCTCTTCACAGAGGTAGCGAATTCATATTCAGTATATCCTGCACTCTTATCTAAGAACGTAGGGAGTAAACGCCAGCATTGTAAGCGCTTCTGGTCTGCTTTCGAGGAAAGGCGATAATTTGAAAATTCATACAGAAGCTGCAGGAGTTTGAGTTGAGCTTGGTGGCCGTTTAGATAAGTTACTCAATCAGAATCGGAATTGTTTGAGCCTGCGCGATCCTTAGCTGTGCAATGGCTTTAGTGACATTTTTAGAGTGAATGTTTTTGCGTGATGGATAAATGATAGACAGTTTAAGCGGTAGATCTGCTCCTTCGAGAGAGTTGACTTTGTTTACTTCATTGTGTAACATGCTTGTCGAATGTTTGTACCAGTCACTGTCATGTTGATAAACGCTTCAAGATAATGGTGTAATAGCTCAGTTGAATTTATCTCGTGGAAGGAGAGCTGAAAATCTGTCAAACAATGGCTGACGCACTGGCATGCAGCAAACACAGCCTTTTCACTCTGTTGTCGCTGGCTCAGTCTTATACATTGCTATGAGAAGTTGAAAAGTAAAGGTTCACGTACTTGAGTCAAACGGTGCCAAGACATGCAATGGCCAAGTCTACAAAAAGTTGTTTAACGAAGACGAAAACATACTTTCTAAGTAAAATATTTACGAAAATAAGACAAGTTTCTGACGAGCTTTTCCAATTGCTTTTCCACCAGTAAAACGTATCATTAAAAAAACTAGTAACACTGCGCATAAACTTGTGATCGATAGGAATCCTTGCTCGACAAAAAATGCTATGATGTTCAAGCAAAGTAGTCAACTTGTTAACCAAACAGACATCTTCAGTTGTCATGTAAATAGAAAAACAACAAAGTAGCAAATGTCTAAAAGAGTTTTCCCCTCTATTTCAAATTGGAAAAAGGCAGACGTTTATATCTTTAGGAGGTGAATCTTTGCCTAAAAGTCATGCATGGTGAGCTGATCAGTATTGTGCCATCAATCCTGTTGAGTTGGGTCAAGTTATATTTTCACACCAATTGGTTTTAACTTGTCAGAAAGCAGTGTGGTAAAAACACAATAATTCTCCTTCTTCGTTCATAATAATTCAAGGAATGACTTTCCAAACCGTAAAATCACCAACTTTTTTATTATCTGCGTTCTTGACACGCCAACGTGAAGACAAGTAAACACTGTGTCGAGTGTAGTCACAAATGCTACATGTTAACCACAACCGAGATGTTAAAAAACACATCGACATCCAGCTTGCTGTCTAAGACAAGTTTTTCACCAGACAGTGATTGGAAATACCAAAAGGAAACCGCAGTTGAGACAACCACGTGCATGGCATGGAAGTTGTTATATTTTTCCGTCAGCCACTATGTGAAAACACTCGATAACATTCACCACTGATGTCCGCGTTGTTTCTTTCGTTTGCTTGAAATGCTTCAAGCATTTCTTATTCATACATTTCACCACCACAGAAAATTGCAGAAATTAAATTGAGATTTTACTAATTTTTTATTTCTGATTCGGACAGGGCCAGCTATTGTTGCTTGACAAGGCCACAGTTTCGTTTTGAAACAGTCTGGTTATGTTGTCACTCTTGTCTCATTTTTCGGCAATAACAGTGATGCGTAACAGAAATCAGTGATGCGTAACACAAATCACGGTCTTGGGAAGTTCAGTGACAAGTGATCGTGACTTTTGGAAGATTTGTAGACCGCGAGGGATCAAATGGTGACGAACGCGAGAAGCAGAATATCGTACTGCTGGTTCAAGGCCAAGTCACGCATGATTAAAGCCTGGTAAGATAAATATGCGTCAGGGTTTTTCGTTTGACTTTTTTACTCTCTTCTATGGATACTGTGTCTATTATAGGCGCAGGAGGTCGGGGTGCAGGGAGGTCTGTTGACCCCCAACTATTTCGGTTTTGGTCAATAATCACTACAAACATTGAAAAAAATTGTATCAAATTGTGATTTTCTTTAATTTAACTTCTTTTCGGGTATTAATGGGGTTAAAATTGTATTGAATGTGTCTTTTCATTACTTAGAGATATGTCATGGTAGAGTTTTTTGAAAAATTATTTTTTGAATATGAAAACACATTTTGGAGAAAAACGCTGCAGTCCCAAGATTTTTTGACCCACTACACCTGTGGCGACTGCTATGGCAGTACTAAAGATCTGACAAAGACAATGCTTTTCACCCGCTCCTTCATCTACTCTAATTGCCCAGGAAATGATTGGGGAGGGCAGCGGCTCACATTTGCAGCTAAGATATCATGCAACTCGAAGGTCGGACGTAAGTTCAGAAGGATTTCGATAAAAATGCATCGCCTCTATCAGTTGTTTTTATGGCAAGGCATTTAATCGCCTTCCTTAGTTTGATGAAGAATTGGTTGAAAGGTTTTGTTCGTCTACGATGCGCAAAAACAACACGCAACAAGAGAAAGCAAAACTTTTACAAATACACTGAAGGTGATTTACGAACGAAATAAGTTGCCAGAGACGCTTTAAACGCTGAGATATACTTCACATTGTAGATACTTCAGCTTCTAGTAAATGAAGGGTAAAAGTTATTCTTCCAGATGTTGAACAATTAAAAAAAGAAAAAAATGTGTTTTTCCAGTTCTTTCGCCCCGTGCTGAACAATGCGCAAAAAAATTTAATACTCTGTATAGTTATGAAAAATAGTCAAAGATCAGAAGTTCCTGTATGCAGCCAACGGCTGAGTTTACTTTCGTCCCGCAGCCAGTAAAACATTCAGAACAACCAAACTGGCTGTAGTCATTGAAGCACGCAATTTAATTGAAGATTTGCTTTTCTAACCTCAACTGATGAAAAACCACGAGCACGATCCTGGATAGAAAAACGCAACAACTGCTTCGTAATCTAAACAAGTTCTTCTTGTCCTGCGCGCTTGGTGCTTTCATAAGAACACATGACCTCATCGCTACGAAATCCTTTCAGAACACCGCATGAAAGACCTTCAAGTTGTAGTTACACTAGATTCATTACTGACCTCTGGTTTGTGTTTTTGTTGCCTATGAAGCTTGCTACTAGCAAATACTTTCAAAGCAAAACTGCGCGTTGCAATCTTGAAAAATTCAGTTCTTCCCACCACTGCTCTGCTTTGGTATTTCTTGATTACGAGGGTGAATTTGTCGCTCCGCGCCTTGACGACTGGCCTCGACATCCACGTGCAAATATTTGATTTTGTTGAAAGATGCATTCTATCTCTCTTTCCGCTGTTTTCAAAAGATGCTACCGCCAAAACATGGGTAAAGCATGTTGTCAATAACGAAGCGTGGACGAAATTGAGTAGTATGCGACTGGTTTGGTACTATTGTAAATATAACGAATCAATTGGCCTTGTGACATCACACTCTTGATGTTGATTCTACTTCCTCCGGTGAGAGGAGCTTGTGGCTCTGTTCTACACGTCAGTCAAAAATTGTGCCTCAAACAAAACATTGGGATCATTAAAAAAATTAATGCAACTCAAAGCCCAGCAGTGATTATGAAAAAGCGATGCGCATTTTCTTGCATGTACTAACATTCTGCTACAAAGAAAGAAGACTGGCTGCATAAAACGCAAACAGATGTATGAGTGGCAAATCAAAAATGTCATGCATGTCGCTTGGACTACTGCGCATCTCATTACAGTAGCCGGCGCCATTTTGTCCCTATGTATAATGCGTAGGCCTACGTGTATGCGTGGGTAACTTGACAACAAGATCACAACGAAAGAAGCAGTTTGATACACTTTGTGCGAATTTTTCGTGTGTTCATGTTCGATCAACAAGGTAGTCCGTGTTGTCTTTAATCAATTCGTGCCAAGCGAATGATTTGCAACGAGCGTCTGTCCATGGCTTGATTAACACTCACTCGCGAACCTGCTACGTTTTCCACAGCACTTAAAAGCACTAGTGTCTCTGTATGCTTTCGAGGAATCAGTCGACTGCCACCTGCTTTCGTCTTTTTGCGATGATTCAAACTTGCATATATCTCTATTCAAGTACGTACTTTCCACGATGGATGTAAGCAAGGAATCGATCAGCAAATTTTTAATAGGAAATTTTGCTTACACCCATCGTGGAAAGTACATACTTAAGTTTTCCACAGCAATATCACACTAACGAATTACAGCATAAAATTACGCAACGAAAGATTATGGGGCAAGTTCAAGGTTTCTTAAGTTGGCGTGAAATAAGAAATTCATCCCAAAGCTTTTCGTCTGACACTATTCAAGGGATATCGTCAGAATAAAGTGGACGTCATTCTGACGATATCCCTTGAATAGTGTCAGACGAAAAGCTTTGGGATGAATCTCTTACTTCACGCCATCTTCAAGTTCTGTACCACCAAATGTCTTTTCAAGTTTCTTAAGTTGTTTAGTGCGCATAGTGTAGTGTGTGGAAACTAGTGGCCTTCTTTTGACATTCCCAAAGTTGCCTGATGGTTTTTGAGATTCTGTATAACTTTCTGGAAGGTTTATGTTTGAAAGACAAAACAAGCAGCAAACTGAAAAGCATTTAAAGCTCTTTCGATAGAGAGTAGGCCTACACAACATTTGTTTCCTTAGGAAAGATTACAAAAAACCCACCGTGTTAAAGCAAATAATTGGTGATTTTTCTTCAATGGTAAAAATATCTGTGAAAATATATCACTCCATGACGCGAAAAAGATTGATGAGTTTTTGTGGTACAAGTTGCGGAAAGCAGCAGATATCTTTTTTTGAGTAAAATAAACCAAACCAACGCATTGCAACACATCAGTGCAGAAAAAAATGATTCTGAGCTGATGATGCCTACATCGTAGGCAAAATATATATTCTGTAAGATCTTAAAGTGTCTGATTCTTTGCTGAGAAAGGATTTCTTACCATAGACTGCATTATATTACGCTCGTACTCTTCAACGCTTCATGTCAGTAATTTAGCAGCTATTTTGGAATATTTGAAGTAATGGATGCGTTGTTTTGTTGCAGGGTGAAGGTATAATTCATGCAAAACACAAAATCAAAATATTGGATTTATTTGCTGAAGCTGAAGCTACTTCTGTCACTGAGCAAAAGACATCATTGGAGGATGATCTTTCAATACGAGAAGTTTGTTATTCTGCATTAGAATAGATGAAATAGGTTTATTCATTTACAGATTGGCCAGTGACACTGACAATTGATATTGTGCGTATGTGCAATTCATAGATGACTTTCATATTACCTCTGAAAGTGAAAATGTTTTGCTTTTTAAATTATGATAAAGATTCAAATATTATTTTGAGAGTTGAACCCTACTTGGTCTCTACAGTAGAATCGATATCAAGCGTTTGCATTCTTTCAATTGACGAAGCAGTTGTGAAAACGATGATAGAAATTTCTTCATAAGTATACGAAAGTGTTGTGCTTACAAAAAACGTAAGTGGCAAGAAACTGAAGAAAAGTAGCAAACTCAATATAACCTAAGATAAATGCTGAAATTTTAAACTTTTTGCTAAATACGTTGAAAAACAAGGTTATTTTTAAAAAGTCCTTTGATCTAGGCTATAAGACAAGAGTTCCCAACCTGGGGTACATGTACCCCTAAGGGTACATTTGCCCATCTCAAGGGGTACATTTAAGCTTAGCAATAGAATGGAAAATCTATTTATGAATTATTTATTTCCAAATATTCATACATGTGTCAGTGAATATTATTTTCAAAAGTCATTATATGCTTATTGCTGAATATACCTATGATTAGTCACGATAAAATATTTTGTCATGAGAAATTCTAGGTGTACATGCTCATCTGTCGAAATGCTGCTAACGGGGTACATGGCCAAACAAAATTGGGAACCGCTGCTATTAGATATCGTTGGGAACCCAAGCTATAAGAAAGGTTGGGAACCCCTGACATGAGATAACGAGGACCTTCAGCCTAAAAGACGACGTTTGCATTTTGTTGTATAAATCCACTCGCTTAAAACTGATTGATAACCAGATCTCAGCAGACCTCATTTCCATCATAAGCTTGGCTAAAATTCTCGCTGAAGGAAAAAATTTCACAGAGTCAAGTAAGTTTTATCCAATAAGCTAAACGTCGTTGCAAAGGGTTTCTTGAAACTGTTCAATTCCTCGAAAAAGAATTCATTTCATGAAAAACACTTGTCTTACGGCAGCTCGTCATAAGCTGCCAACCTAAGATCTTGCAGTGTGAACGAGTTACAGAAGACTTTAATCTGGACTAAGACTCATCCACAACATGCGCAGAACAGAAGCGTAGATTTGAATTGTTGATTTCAATGAACCCAGTAATCTTTTCAAATTTTGCTGAATGTTTCACAAACTGCAGANCAAAGAGAGCAACAAGTAACACGTCACCAATCATCCACCAGAGCTTGTTGCTTCAACTATATTTGCTCCAGGGTCTCAAACATNTGAATTAACGCACAGCATGCACTTGATCGATCTACTGCGAAAGTTGTTGCACGCGCGAAGATGTTCAAGATCCAAAACGCTACGTTCAGCGCATGCTTCGGTGATGAGCACANCATGAAGGTAGATTTNCCAAAATAACAATTTACGCTCGAAGGAACGTTCTTCCTATTCCTGACAAACTTGTGCAAGCTTCGGAAGCTGCTGGTCGATTTAAAACAGCTTGAGATATATCTCTAAACGCTCACATTTGTCGTGCAGGGTTTGCAACGAATGAACTGAATTTGTACAGTGCTTGTGGGTTCCTAACCAGAGCAACGTTACGAGCGAGTCGAAGCCTTAGTTGCTTGTTTCAAAACGTTCAAAAGCTGACGATAGGTGCCTGATGTCATTACCATCGCCGAAAATCTAAACGAAACCTGGCTGATCGTATACTAACCGCTTGTGTCCATTTTCACAGTTTCTACACACTGACAACGGGTTGCAACCCAACTATGTGATCGACGCAGCGTTTACAAAGTGCCGCTCTAACGTACATTATCGATACTCTCGCGGTGACCACAAAGAAGGCTGTGGCTAAGCCAGCCAACCGCACTCAACCGCACAGACAAGTTCACGTCTAGCCTCGACCGCCGGCCTGATGCTAAGTAAACGAACTATTTGCTAACTTGTTCTCTGACGACACCGTCTGGATGCCGTTAAAGCGTGGATTGCGAATCGCACGTCACAATCCCAGCAATCTTTGCAGCAAAATGTTTCGCAACTGCAACATTTTTCAAAGTGAAAGATCAGGGCGAAAGCAGATTTATTCCTGGTTTTCAGCTAAAAAGTTTTACTTGGCATCTTAGAATCGCAAATACAGTGCATCCTCGATTAACCGGCCGGGTTCAACAGGGAGGTACATTCAATTATTTAGTCTAAAATCTACGTTAAATTATGTGATTTTAAACTTCACCCGAGTTTCTGTTTCGTTTAGCATTTAAATTGTTTTGTGGCTAAGCTTGTTCTCATACTAGTTTCGTTCTTTCTTCTTTAGGTTCTTTTAAGTGTGGTGTAGGTGGTGGACGGTGGGCACCCTACGATAGGTACTTTTCTTATCCGGCCAAGATTTTGGAAAAAGTTTGCCCAACATGGCCGGATAA
>JGI24158J21664_10003595_pt1 | contig 19546 bp, 7 predicted proteins | sample Ectturendosymbi3_FD_21664 | JGI IMG/M metagenome (IMG submission 21664) | reverse complement strand
CATCACCTCTCCATTGGATAATTTACGTTGTAAACAACAACTTGAAAAAGTCCTGCCTGCTACATCTTAGGGAAATTCATAATTCAAATCTAGCTTACCTGGGATTTCAGCGATTGGAAAATCTCGCTTAGCTGTTGAAAGTGGTTAGGGTCAANACGCAGGATCCCACAGCTTTCGATAAAGCTAACATTAGGCCCATCACAAATGAAAAAGTTTGGGGACACAGTGAAAATGAAGTTTGGCGCACTAGACATTTTTCCCAACGCGAAGGCCCCAGCCTGCATTTTTTTTTCAGAACAACGACCAACAAGCTTTATGGCATAACTAGCGTTTCATGCTACTCAACATCTTTTGGGCAACTGCCCATATAGGCTGACATGGTTCAGTGTCTAGTACAGACCAAGCAAAAAATGCACAATATAACACTTTTTGCTGCTATGGTTGAACGGCCAAATGTTGGAATCTTCGGACTCGAATAGAAGGTCTGTGCCTACGGGCTTAACCTTTCATCTTTTGTGTCAATGTTCGTTCTAACGAGAGCGTTGTTTGCTGACAATGAGATTTTATTAGCCATTTCTACTGAATTTGAGCGCAAGGAGTATTTGGCAAAAATGAACTACTATCCAAACACATGGCGCGGGACCCCCGGAGACGCGGGGCCCAATGCAACCGCATCGGCTTAAGGCCGGCCTTGAGGATAGGATATAACTTTTGTACAAGTGTGTTCTGTCTGCTATTGCGTATACGTTGAATTAATGCTAGCTCGTCCTGGGCTATATTTATGAAGAGAAATCAAGGAAACATTTTTGGAGAAAACATTCTGTTTTAGATTTTCATTTCCTCACTTTTTTATTTCTGCAGATTAGCCTACATATCTACATCAGTGGCTGATCCAGACCAGGCGTTTGAGGGAGCAGTGAAATAGAGGGGTGCCAAAAACATCTTCCCTTGTTTAAATACCCAAGCTTATTTATGACAATCGTTTTGTATCAGAACTACGCGATTTTTTCAGGAAATCACCAAAATTAAAAAGCGCTTCATAAGATTTATGCAGAAAACGTTTGAAGTGTGTTCTAAAACATGGGCCTCGTTTCCCACAAGCTACACATAACTGAGAACACTGTTGATGTCCCAAAAGATTTGAAAGGTATACCCCAACGCGTGCCGCGCGCTAGTGTTTGACACTACTTTGGCTATCCGAAGATCGAAAAAAACAAGGTCTGAAACGTATTTCCGACCTGTTTAGAAGTAGAATGGTTCTTCTTACACTTGGAAGTGACAACTCAAGCCCACGATTGGAGTCTAATACTGTCAATAGCCAAATTGCAATCACGTTTCCAGGCGAAGTTTGTGCAGTTACATGTACATGGAAAACATATTCATCGCTGAAACGACAATTCAAAACCAAAACATGATTGAAAGGCATCTCATTTTAGGTAGTTCTGCTGGTTATTGTGAAAAACAAATCTCATAATCGCATGATTGATTCACATTGGACCCCAAAAGAATAATACCCTAAAATACATCTAACACCTCTAATAAAGGTAAAATTCCAATCAAATTCAAATACCGTTTAACGTATTTCGACATTGGACTGCTGATGTGAAGAAAAAACATCAATTTCACTAGACCCGGTTATGAAAAAATTTGGAACACTGTTAAACAGAAGTGGAAGCAGGCGACGTGAGCTCGCAAATTCACAATCAACACCTCCAAACTCAAATCTCTATCCTCTCCGATAAAGTGATCCTCCAATTCAATTTATACTACTACGAATCCTCCCAAAACAATATAAAGTCACCCCCAATGCTGTTGATCTGGCGATGGATCCGCTTCTATCCAGGCCAGCAAACACAGATGAGAATCAGCCTACAACCAATTTAAAAACTACCAATGTCTGCCAACACCACAGTCAACAGTAAAAAGTTCAAAAGTGCACGAGCGGATTGCTTTTCTGCTCACTCAAATTTATGTGGTATAAACTTAAATCTAGGGGCGAAAAGGGCGGCAATTTTATGGTCGGCCCCGGGCGGCACTTAGTCTCGCTACGCCACTGGTTTGCCCCAAACTCCCGCCTGCATCCGCCACTGATCTGTATATTAATTGTCTATGTTCCCTCTGGTGTAAGTTATAAAATGCGCTTGGAAATATTTTTGTTCAGTTTTATTGCAACACTTTGCAGGAACGTTGGGTAATCCACAATCTACATTCCTTGGAGAGAGCATAGAGCTGCATGCTTGTGACTTGCTTTACATAAGGAACAACCTAACTGAAAATGACAAGCAACTACTGGACAAAAATTTGCAAGAGCGATATCCTTTTTATTGCGGAAAGTTTCGTGAAACATGTATTATATACGAAACATCGCATTGTTGGGCTTGCGAGGTGAGTGCTTGTTTCTACGTTAAGCAATACCTACGCGTGCGAACATATGCAATTGCAAACGCGTACGAACATATGCAATTGCAAAGATTTCTGTCATTACAACAGTAATGACAGAAATCTTCACAGAACACCACACCAAAAGCTAAGGGCATGTGGAAAGTACACAGAAGTGCTTATAAACTCAAATACCTACCTGACCCCAGCAATAAAGATTCAAACCCAAAATAAGAACGGAATAAGCAAAGTGTGCTTTGATTATGAGCGCAGCTTAAAAAGCAAAATTAATTTATAAACGGTTTTAGTCAGAGAAAGTCTAGAACGATATTAGAGTTTTTTCATCAGTTTTGATTGTACGTACTTTTACCACAATACCAGCCAAAATTTATGTGGCTAATATGTGCTCTGGATCTGAATTGGCCGGCAATCAACTGCCGGCAATTTCCCGTGATTAAGCTTTTGTAACTGCCGGAAATTGCCTTGAATTAGAAAAAGGTTGGTGAAATCCTCTGATTTCCTGAAAAGTTTTCTCTGAAAATAATCACGCAAGTGAAACTGGCATTTTGCGGTTGTTCTATAATGCAATTTTATTTTTCTGTTATTTGTAATCGGTCTAGTTTTTCGTAGCAAACGATAACTAACCTAGAGATGACCCTGAAAACTGCGACAGTCTTTTAAAACGGAACATATGTGATAGCTCCAGGGAAAAACTCATTTTAGGAAGCATTACAAATTGCATCAACGTCATGTATCATCACATTGACAAATCCTTTTCACTTTGTTCTAAGGAAAAAATCTGAGGGAATACCTTGCTGGAAAGGCCGGATTAAGGTGAAGGGAGGTCCCTAGGCTAATCCACTTGTGAGGCCCCATCTCCCACTGTTGCGAGGGAAAAATGGAAAAGCGCTAAGCCGAAAATGACGATATTGACACTCTAAAAGTACGATCAATAAATAATTTGTAAATCCTTAATAGAGTGAAACAATTGAAAAGGTTTTGTCCTGGCCTTCATAACAAAATCATCCAGGAATTCATTGAAAAAATTTGTTTCCTTAAGTTTGTCACTTTCATTGCACCGAATTCTAACTGTGGACAGCCTATCCTGGTATATGATGACCCTTTAATTCAGTTTTAATTCTTTTGAATCTTGAAAAAGACCTTTCTCCTGAGCAGTGGTGGACTTATGGTTGGGGGTAGGCCCTACGCAAGGCTGAAATGGAGTCTCTCTGATGTCATCATGCTCAGCCTACGGTGACAAAACCTTTTGATCAAGCCTAGGAAAGGGATATGCGGGCGACCCAAGAATACGTTCCTGAGAGTACGACATGACTGACTAACAGAAAATGCACAAAGGTATTCATGATACACAATTTAAAAACACTGAAATTTGCGAAGACAAAGCTAGCAATACATTAAAGTTAAGAGATTGAAAGTTGGCATCGCCCCCACTTCTCTAGTTTTGCGTCCCATTTCTCTCCATTCACCATCAACAAACTAGAAAGTTGACAACACACTTTCCACCCTGAAAAATGCGTGGTTTTTTGAATTTTTTCGCAACCAACCCCTCAAGGGACTCCATAAAACCAGAGGCAAAAGCCAAGCAGATTCAAAACACCTAATTTGTTTCAAATTTAATCCTTTTAACTGCGTTCAAGAACATGGCATACAAACAAAAACATTCAACCTGAGACTTGTTTTGAAAAGCTTTGAGGCTAGATGAGTCAAAGCTGTTCTCATCTTGCACTGACACTAGTTAGGTGAAAAATGTGCAAACGCAGCAATAAATTCATTACATAACTTTATGCATGCAAATATTGCTTCACTACATTAACTACATTATGTGATGGCTGCATTCTCTGACAATAAAAAAAATTATTTTGGTATAAATTGTTCTCTTACTTGGTAGCGTCTTTTCAGAACTTTTTGGAGCAAATTTAACCAACAGTTTTTTAAGGTATTGAAGTTGTTTTGAAGTTTTTCCTTATTGACACATTGGATATGCTGGTGGCACTTTGAGAGCGGAGTACTAACACATTGCAGTTGCCGTTGGGGGCCTCTTTGAAACCAAGGTACTTATACATTACAATTGCTTTTGAGAGCCCCTTTGAAAGCAGAGTAGTTGCACATGACCAGGTTTTTTTAAAAGGAAAATGTTAGGTACCCGGTATGGACCTGCAGCAGTGGCGTTCAGAGGGGGGTGAACGGGGCGCCGGCCACGGGCATCCAAGGTAGGGGGGCATCCAAAGAGAGAAATTACAGGAATTTAAACGTTGTAACTTGATGATTTTTCCTACTGAAAGGCTACTAACACCTGCTACATGGATTTAATTTTTCGAAACTTGTTTTGTTATTAACACTACCTTTCACGTATTCAAATGTCAGTAATTCTCAACTTCTTCATTACCAAGGGCTTGCACTCTGAGTGTGCGGCGCACCCCCAATCAAACTGATAGTGACGTGACTTGTTCCAGATCGTCCAATCAAGGGAAAATTACACAAAAGGATTGAAAGATCAAGGGTTGAGAAAAACCCGTTTTTTTAAATACAACCCAACCTACCTGTTTTTTTTGTTTTTTTATATCCGTTTTTTGTTTTTTTTTAAAAGAAACAGGTTTTTGTTCTTTAAAAAAACAACACAGAAACCCCATTCTGAATTGTTTTTGTTGCCTCATACAATAATACCATTTTCAGAATCACACAATAATAACTTGTTATGCTTATTATGCCATTCGAATTTGAGGGTAAAGAAATGCACCCCATCTTTGTTTGCGCGAAGTGTTGTTGGTCAATTCAATCCAAAGCGGTAAGGCTTGGTTAGCAAGCACAGCAAAGACAGAAAAATCACTCCCGCAGTAACAAGCTTTTGGATGCAGAGAAGGCAGAAAATTGATTAAAATATACCGATGTCACAGAGCTAAAGAAGATAACCAGTAGAATTTACTCAAACTGTTCGATTGTCTTTTCTTATTGCAAGTCATTCCAATTTCGTTGTTATTCGTTTTGTTTCATTAAGAAAAATTACAGTTAACTGTGCAAGTGTGCTGCTCATTTTACTTCATAGTACTTTTTCAAAGGAAAAGAAAAGAGTGGGATTTTTGGTGGGTTTACTTGTTTTTTTACGTTGGCTTTAAAAACATTAAAAAATTGTTTTTTTGGTTGTGTCCAATTACGTCAACCCCGAAGACAATTATGCACGATTAATTGATTTTCTGAGCCAAATTTTAAAACTGTTCTATTTCAACGTGCATGATTTAGCTGATTTCATGATGCATTACCACAAAGTTTTCCGTTTCGTTTTCTGCGCTATACAGTTGCACACCTGTGCTTGCAATATGTGCTTCGTTTCTTGCTTCGTCATTAATTGGCAGTTCAGGCGGATTGACCATATCGGCTCACACAAGCCCGTATCTGTTCTTTCCCGTTAGTAATTTTACATTTAACAGTTACGTAACAAGAAACGAAAATTTTCTTGCGTACTTTGTGCGCATTCTCAATGCTTGTGTAGTTTACAAGTTTCAAACTGTCAACCCTGGGTGTCCGACATCCCCACCGCATACCTTCTGATCGACTGCTATTCGACAAGACATTCGCGCAGCGTTGTATTTTTACAGTTGTCTACCGGGCTGGCGTAGCACTGAGTGTGTTCTACTCCCCTGTTTTAACGCGTTGCCAGATATTTTTGCAGTCATGAACTGCTGTGTGTTAGGAGACCGCTAATAATTTATGTTCATTACAGTGACACTGTAGCCTACAACAACGAGTAAAGAGTGTGTGTAGAACAGTGTTTTTCAGCCGGGGTTACGCGGAACCTATACGGTTGTAGCAACATAGAAAGTTGGATCATTGCATTGGGTTCCATGAGCAACGCCAACATTTGCAGAAGGTTCCCCTGCAGCAAAAAGGTTAAAAAACACTGGTGTAGAATAATATGCACAGGGACGCGGGAGAATGAAGGCATGACGGAGGCATTGCCCCTGTTCCCTTTTGAAAGGGGGGCAACGGGGGCGGAGGTGCCTTTTCATAACAGTATCACAGGCAATTCATGGTTTATCAAGATCGACTTTAAACAAATTTATTGCAGCTATTCGGACACCCAGAAAATTCAGGATTATTTTCTATAATTTCTGTTATTATTTTTGAGGTCAACATTGATGATGAACAGAAACAAACATAATTGGTAACAATTTTTTTGTTTTTTAAAAGGTTTCCATTGCCCTCAACTTTTTTACTACTCCCCTACCGCTGCTCTGGCGTCCCTGAATATACATATTTTGTCAACAAACTTCGCCCAAACGTTGGTTTGCAAATGTGAATATGATATCATATTGTGATGTCACAAACAGCGTATATCCAGTAACAATGACCACCACACGCCACTGCTCAATACTAGAATTTGGCAGGGGGGCATCTAATCAAACAGTTTCCCCGGGCATCACCAGACCTCTGCACGCCACTAGACTTCTAGAGGCCCGATTTCTCTGATTCTAGGGACCTGAATCGGGTCCCTAAACACCTCTAAAAAAACCTGATATTACAAATGCTATTGGGGGCCCTTTGAAAGCAGAGTAGTTACTTATAGTCTGCATCGGAGAATTATATGAGTGGATAAGAAGCTTTTCGTCAAAATTGAGGAAACTTTACGCGCGAAACACCTCGAGGGGGCCTGAAGAAGGGGGGCCAAGGCAAGTGCCTCGCTCGCCTCCCCTTAAACACACCACTGCCCCTGAGCAGTTAGTGACTATCAAGCTAAGAAATAAAGCTCCGCGTGGTTGGATAAACCAAGAACCACTAATCTAAGGCATCAGACCCAACGCTTTTTTCTGTCATTTTCTTGCTCTTTCCTTATTCTTTGTCTCTTGGGGTAGAGTTCTGTGGTTGCCATTTGGAAAAAAAATTTGCTTGTTATTTAAACTCATCAAAATCTGCTCTGATTTGCTTAGCATGAGCAGTACAAACTTGCGGAAGTACTCAAGTAGCAGTCTAATTTCTGAATGACTTTAATAGAAACACTAACAAAACTACTGTATTGCTCAAGCTCAGAAGAAACAATAATATTTTCATTGCAGGATAATGCAAGCCTTACCCATATCACTTATGTGCAGTATGAGCTTGAGCTTTGATCAGGTGCATATCAAACACGATCAACCACAATTCTTTCGCATGATTAACACGTAACAATCGACACGATTCACTAAACGCAGAACGCAGCTAACGTGTTTTGATTATGACGATTGACCAATGATCTTATTGGCGTGGGGCTTGACCAATAATCATATTGAGATTCGTGTAAACTCATTTGAAGACCCTGGCGTTATCAACACGAAATCTGATTAAGATGTATAAAACTAAATTTAATGAATAATTTAGACATAAATTGTTGACGAATATTCATCGAACTGATCATATACCGGCAATTGACTCTATTACGCTTTTCAGGAATTTCTGTCATACAACTATTTTCTGGAAATATTCTGAAATAATCAGAGCATAGGCAAACTAATTTCGGCGGTCCTAATCTTATAAGGACTATAGCAAGGACTCTGATGTATGGAAAAATACAAAATCTATCGTTTTTCAGCAGGTTTCTCCGCAATTTTTTTCAGGTTAGTGTTAGGAACCTCTAAAAAGTAATGTAATCATTAGCTCAATAACCAATGACCACGTCATGCACATCATTGTAGTCCAACTGCAGATTCCACCCCATATGTTTTTACTTCCGTAAATGCGACTGCTATGCGTTCAAGTTTCTTTCTACTAGCATCAACGAAAAAGTCTTCTGATTTGTATTTCTAAGCGTTTCATGCAACTTATTTTTCAGTCAGCTGAGTTGGGTGAAAGTTCTTGTCTGTCATCTCAGCTGAACCAACTTCAATACATCTGCCAACAAGACCCGAACAAAACCTGCTCTTGGTTTTTTCAATCAAACGCGAATGAACGAGCACAAACAGAAATGGACAACCGTTGAAAAATATATTTTGTTTATAATTATCAATTTGTGCAATTTTGTTTGTAAGAACGGGCTCCTGTATATTTTTGTCGATTGGTACTATCTGTGAAGACAGGTAGAAGAATTTAATAGTGGTTTACGCGTCAGAAAGTTTTCGTTCTTATTTATTGTTTTTTTGTTTGTAAATTATCGGCAATATATTTTTGGTGTTAAAAGCGCAGCGCTTCCCAACCAATGGGCCTCGAAGTGTTTCATTTCAAATTTCATTTCATTTTATTTCAAAATGTTGGAATTGTACAGTATTTAACTAAACGTTTCTCTTGAAAGCCGCTAAATTCATAATGATTAAATCGAGAAAAAGGAACCAGTAATCTGCCCATCGTTGCTCTAGCAATTATGCGCTGTGTTGCGTTAACAGCGAAGGTGCGGTCACGCCAACTGTGGCCTCAACAATGTTAATCTTACCATATCCAAAAAGTGAGCTCGAGTTTCCCATTAACAGTAAGTTGTATGCGTTGTTAACTTTTTTTTCTTTGTCGTATCTCAATTGTTTGCGTCATTGTCTTACCGCAGTATCTCAAGTGCACCCGGCAAAAAAATTTCAGTAAAAGCGGGTCGCAAGCTGAAAAAGGCTGGGAAGCACTGGTATATAATGTCTTGCAGCTTTGGGGTAACAGACTACTCCAGGATCTTACGATTATAAAAGTATGAGTGTTTTTTTTTTTTTTTAACTTTTTGCCATAGTACATGCTAAAAAATGTAATGAGTAGGGCAACCAAATTTCTGACCTAAAAACTTAAAATTTGACTTCATTTTGACGTGTACATTTTCTGTATTTGCAGCTTCAAAATAATTCAGCCTTCGGTATTGAGGTTAACCCAGAAGCATATTCATGCACTCTATGCTTCGAAATTACAAAAAAAAGAGTTGCTTCGAGGATGATATATTGACAAGTACGTGAATAACTGCAGTGGAGTCAAACCCGAGAACATCATAAAGTTGTAACGCTATACACACAATGGATTGAGCATAAGTTTCACCTGACGATAAATTTTGACCTAATGTTAAATTTAGTCTTTTTCGACCTAATAAGTTGGGATTCCCTCGTGGTATGAGCGTGAAATTTGGTTTGTGGAGATTTCATATACCGTATTTTAAAAAAGGCAGAAATATTTTAATTTTATTGACTTTGCCCTGTTATGAGTTAATAACATGCATCTGCGCTTAACATCGCATCCAGATTTCTTTGGTGTCTTATTTCAGTGTTGTTCAATTCGCCGTGAATGAAGACTTCGTCGTCAGCTTTTGCTGAAATGATATTTTCAAATAAGGTTAAAGTTTCAGGTTGATAGAATATTCAGGGAACATTTCATCGTGTTTGTAATAAACAGATTGGTACAAGCTTTATTACACCCGTGTTATATTTTGACCATTCTTGGAAAAGCAGTAAAATGCCGTCTTATAGTCCTTAACTAGATGAATGCAACGCTGACTTACCAAAAGAAAGTCAGTTGTAGGTGTTGCTTGCAGTTGTTGCACACCCGCTAGTGAAATGCAAAATCTCCCTTTAGTTTAGTTTTAACTTGGTGAGAGAAGTGGAAACATTGCTCGGTTTTCTAGGCCTGGCTGCAATTAACGTTGATCCCGGAATAAAGTAGAGATTTGGAAATCCTCAGTAAGTTTATCTTTGAAATGACAGTTCACTTAGTTTTAAAGCGTTTTACCAGGCGGTTCATGCAACAGGATATCCTACTGTATGCTGCATGGCTTATATTCAGCAAAATGTTTTAATCTGAAAGCGTCTTTTTGTTTGTATGGAACGATGGCAACATGCCTAATGGCCTCAATCGGAGATATCGTTCACACTTACACTGATGATCAGATCCGTATGTCGAAACGATAGATCTGTAACAAAAGTTTATTTTTACTCCTTCAAGGACCGCGAGAGCTCAATATATTTGGCTTTTGAGGCGATTTCGACCATAACTGGCCGTGCGGTCGCGCTAGAGAATCAAAGAACGCATCAGAAGATGCGGACGAGTCACGTGCACTTTCTGATAAACAAAAACAAGTACCTTGGGATTTGTCTGGCGTCACCATGACGTCAAAGGGACGCTGTGGTGACTTCACACTGCCACGCAAAATTTCACAGGTCAAGTTAACTGTTTTTGTTCATCAGAATGTAGACGAAGTTCTTCATCTCATGTATTCATTGACTCTGTAGCGCGATGATCGGAAGACCAGTTGTGGTCGGTCGTTGCAATCAAGAGCGTCACAGTGAGAAGGGATCAGATTTTCAAATTTTCAACCGGTTAAAATTTTTAGAATGTTTTAGTCTAATGTCCTTGTTTAATCAAACACTTATTACCCTGGTCTACAAGAACTTAAAAATAGTAACACATTGGCATCCGCATCTTTAGAGCCCGTGATTCGCCTTTTAGTGTTTGTGGTTGGTAAGTTATGGCTACAAAATCGATAATTAATCAGGTAATCCCCTAGGGGATTATTATTTAATTTGTTGCTTCTATGTCATAACTTGCCAACTATCTATGCTAGGCCAATCAAGGCTCTAACGACGCGGATTTTTCGCATAGTTTATTTTAAAGAAAAAAACAAAGAAATTGCCACTTCAATCTTTCTCTTAGGCCACGATGACGTCATCCAAAAAACCCTTGACCCGCCCCAGTTGTGTCGTCCCACTAAAAAAGTACAAATCCAAACCTTCCCAATTTTTTTCAATCGAAACTACAAAACTTTCCGCATCCTTAGAGGATTTGAAGAGATATCTACCTCAGTCGGCTGGCGAGTTATGGCGGGTTATGTGCTAGCTAAAATAGCCAAAAATTTGGCTTAATGCCGGGAATTCATGAAAATTTTAATTGAAAGAGGAGCTGTTTATATAATTTTATAAATGTATGTTGAGGTCTATTTAATAAGTCTCTCGGAATTTCATTCCATAGCTTGGAGCCTCTGTAAACAGAATGGCGTTGTTGTTTAACTGTTTTGTATGAAGGAATAATTAGTACCTTATTATCCAGTTGTCGTGTGTGAAAAGTATGATATTTTGATGTGTATTCATGTTCATTTGTGATTTCTTTTGATAACATTTGATTACATATCTTCAACATGTATTTAGCCAGTTCGTATTTATATGTTCTTTATCTCTAGAATATAAGTAGAAAAATGCATATCTTTTATGGATATTTGTTTATTGGTCTGAATTTTACAAACATTGCGTATAGCTCGGTTATTTCATTTTACTAAAGAATCTAACAAGGTTTTATTTGCAGTGCCCCAAATAGGAATTGCGTAGTAGAGGTGACAATAAACAATAGAGAAACAAATTTTACGAAGCGGATCTACATTAATGTAAGCCTGCAACTTGTACAGTGCCGCACTACCGCATGCAACTTTTTTACCAACATAAGCAATATGTAGTTGCCAATTGAACCGCGAGTCTATTACAACACCTAGGTATGGTTGAAGAGAGGTTGATTGGGAAGGTTAAAGGGGAAATTTTAGAAAAGAGTGTGAATTTAGTTTTTGTATAATTAATAGTTAATTTATTTGCATTCATCCAATTGCTGAAAAAGTTAGATGTTCGCTTATTTCATATAGAACGCAAGGAGGCGACGTAGCCGATGAGCTCATAATAAAACCAACTTTGAAAACTAATCAAACTACGCAATGTTTATAGCAAGTTATACCTAATTTCGTTCGTTTGATTCTCCCAACTCATGTATGGGAAGAAGGAATGAAAAATTTCCGACGTCTTCTGACAGCAAATATGTGATGCCGCCGCCAACCAATCTCTACGTTTACCACAAACGACTCGTTTCCAGCTCCGGGCATGAAGCATCATACGTCCGGAATCACTAAGACCCAGTAACATGTAAGGCAAACGCACAACATGGCACAACCGTATAACATTCTCTTATTTAAAATCCGTCGCACATCCTGTTTGTGCAGCTTGCGGCAGTTGCTCTAAACATTGTCTAACAGCCTTGTAAATACAACAAAATGAAAATAGTAGAGTACAAAATTGTTTGCACTGTTAGTGGTGCTTGTCACAACCAGCGGTATAAAATATAAGAGACCCAAACACAAGCGATGCTTCTGAGTTTTTATTGCTACGTGTTTGCCATGTCGATCATTTCTAATTTATAGACTTTGAAGTTGGTGAATGCATGGTGGTTACAAGTACAACATATCTTTCATTTTTTGTGTGTTTTATACAGTAGGTCAGCTTAATACAAAAGCATCGCGAAAAATGTGGGTCCTCCTTCAAAATTTTTCTGTTTACCTTGTTCGTAGATTTTTAAACTGGTTGACTAATTTGGTTTTACTTTGCAAACGTATCAGGCGTTCAATGGTTCCGCACTTGTTTGCTGCCTTCAGGCATCTTTATTCCCCTGGTCAGTATTGCGAAATGCCACTAGCTCGGTTTTCGGCGGACCGTTCTCAGAATAATCAACCACTAATGATCCGACCGCTTTGCCCTTTCGCAAGAGAATTGCTACAATTTATTCGAACGGTAGGTCGAAATTAGTCATCAGCTGTTCCAGATCATGGTCGCAAGGCACGTTTATGGAACTTCCCCGATTCAGCTGATATATATATATAATCTTGCTGCGTTGACGAAAAGGAAAGTTTATACGAGTTACCAGGCTTTATTCCAGAAGTAATAGATGTGAAGCCATACTATTTCAAGGATATAGAAAACCGCTTCGTAAATTCGTTAACGTTTACTTTTTGGTATCAGTTGATTCTACAGTATATAAAAACAAATGAATTACAAGGAAGTTTTCATAGACAGCTTTAGTATTGAAAATCAAGTTTGGTTAAGCGGGGTCATAATGCGAATATTTCATCATTACCAAACACGCAAAGTGTCGTTGAAAGAGTGTAAACTCCGCAATTAAAATGGAAGGAATGGGTTCAACAAACTACCAATCAGACGCAGGCAGTAAACGTTTTAAAAACTTTAAAAATTTTCAGCTACTTCCTTCAGTAAGAGTAGGCGTTGGTTAGTTTATCGTATCGAGAACATTTCGAACAAATAGGCCTACAACTATTTCAGTGTGACACTGAAAGGACGTGTATGAACTTAATTTGGGATAAGAAACATTTTAGGAAGTTTCAGTGCCCACCATTAAATTGTTTCCTTCGTGTTTTTAGTGAAACGTTTAAAGTATCAAAGATACAAAAACTCAAAATGAAGTTGGCAGCTCATTCGTTGTTGGTTACGTTTGTGCTTCTGCTGTGCCTTAAAGAATCTTTGTCATGCTCCTGTTTACTTGTTCATCCGCAAAAAGCTTTCTGTGATGGTGCTTTCGGTAAGTAACCTCCTATTAAGTTGTTACCAGCTATAAAGTGAAAATGGCTATTGGTAGAAGCTTTGAGCACATTTAAATCAAGAAATAGAAACCGCGTTAATATGGTTTGACTGTTAAAATGGCTAAATGTACCTGAGGTCAAGAAGATATACTTTTAAAGTTTCTTAGATATACGAAATAGTTGCGTTTTTCATAAGATCGAATTTAGAGACGTTTCAGTGAATTTAAAGTGTATATTGGTGAAACCGAAAAGATAAACAATGAAGATCAATACTAAATCAAACTTACGAATCACAAATTTCAATGCAGCTTTCACCTTTGAAGTGGTTGCAAAAGACACAAACTTTCCTGTATTCGACCAACGACCTCAGCTTGCTGTACAACCGCCCAAAGATGGAAACACAACAACAGATCTTTCGATTTCGCCTGGACAGACTAATCACCAAATATTTTACACCAGATATTCCATCAGAAATTTGTGGGTTAGTACATTGAGAACTCTTCGTATGCAGGGGCAGATCTAGCCAGTAAGGTTAGGGGGGGGGCGATTTCAGTAAAATTTGGTAGTGAAGCCTTCATTACGGGTTCACTGCTGTAGGAGAGACGAAGTATATTTCACAACACTGCTGTGACAAAACAGTTTACGACAAAATAGCCTTATATCGCGAATGCTGTTTTCCTAATTGTACAAAATCATGGTAAATAAAGTTACTTTTCTTAGGTTTTAGGGGGTCTACCAACCCTCTGGATCCGCCCCTATTCGCACGCTGCTTCAATTTTTGGTTAAAAGTGAGACAACTTGGTACTAAAGAGAGCTCAAAAGTAGGTGAGTAGATATGAAACAAACGAAGAAAGCAGATAATTTGAAGAGCGAAAGGTTCTTCTCAAATAAATAATTACCTCTAGCCACAATTTTTCTGTAAAAATGTGCACTATAATTTAAACATTTACTTAGGCCTTCACGCCTCCGTGCATACCAACAAATTTTGCCAGCAGAACTTCTATTAAAGTCAAAACATTGAGTAGGCATATTTTCTCACATTCATATCACTTCTGAAAAGATTATCTTCGAAAGTTAACCAAAGTCTTGATGAAATATGGACAGGCGAAAGGATATAAGCATCATGCAATGCCTAAGATTTCTGGGAAGTAAAAGCAAAAGTGCCGATTCAATTTCGACGGCCGGGGACCCTTCCAAACTTAAAAAAATAAGACTTTGCATAGGTCCATTCTTTACCAAAACATGCTTGTAAAGATCCCTGATTGCTTTATCTTTTTGCTCTCTGCTTGCTCTGTTCTGCTTGATTTCAAACATGCATGGAAAAAAGTCTGCACCAGTTGCAAAAAAGTGCACTCATGACTTCAAGGTATTTATGCAACTTTAATGCAAGAAAAGATAGTCTTCTGTCGATTTTGCATGAATTACTCTGAAAAATGATAAAGCTTGGAATTACTACACTTCATCTTTGTAAAGACATATTCAAATACTTTCTCTCCCGATGATGCAACATCGTTGAAGAAAATAGTGTGCACATGAGACATTGCCAAAAGTGAGCTTGTAAATCTTATTTTCCAACTGCTAATTTGATGATGCATACGAAAAATTTAATATGATTCATGTGAAACTGTTTACCTATGATTGTAATCAACTGTTGTAGTCATGAAATCAATAAAACGAATTCAAATTGCCCAATACCAGCCAGAGCAAACCTACATACATGCTTTTAATCAAGTTTAACTCATTTCTGCTCAGGTTTATCAAGGACATGGCAGGCTGTACAGTGTCAATACACGCTACCTTTACACAACCACCAGCAGTGCTGCCTGTGGTGTTAACTTGTCTGTGGGAAAGAAGTATGCCTACATCGGCGGTGAGTTTAGCAATCAAGCCAATTGGTATCTGATTGTATCAGTTCAGGTGCTTGTCAAACGGCTTTACCGTATTTTAAACCTGCATACGCAGTATATTTTTAAGTCAGTTTGTTTTATTTTCGATCAAGATGTGTGGAGACTAACAAAGAGCTGATGTAAGTGTTTGTCATAGGCATCAGAAAGAAATAATTCAAATTAAACTTTAATGCATGTCTTATATATACTGTTTATGTAGAATTTCCTGACCTCTATTTGTGATTAGCAGATAATCACAGTATGTCAGGCGACAAGAAACTGCGCGAAATCGTGAGAAGATTACTTCCTGATCGCCTGTTTGAACTATTTTTTGGTAAAATCGAATTGCTCAACGAGTAGTGGTAAAACCACTTCGTGCAATGCAAATATCACGAACACGCCAATTTCGCATCTCCTAACCACTTTGTTAAAGTTTTTGCGAAAAATTATAGGGAAATACGTTGCTAATAATTTATAGTTTTTATTGGAACTAAAGTATTTGCAGTATGTTTGTAACAACGTACGCTCGATTAAGTGTAGAAAAATAAATTACCAAAACAGTATGTTTCACATTGTTATGCGTCAAGATGCTGTTTTTCTCGGCCAAAATTGGTTGGGTTTTCCCGCTGTCATTGCAAAGAGTTTATGGAAAGCAGGAATTTGAAAAGCATCAACAGTTTTTTTTACTATTCCCGGTCAGGTTTCCATGGCTTTTTGGTTGATTTATGCTACAAGTTTTCAACAAATGTTTTGATCTCGTTTGTGAAACACTATTTGCTTAAGAATACTTATTTGATGGTGAAATTTGACAAAACAAGTCAAAAGTGGCTGAGAAGAGCTTAACGAAAGTCTTTGTTTTGTTTAGGTTATGTCCAAGACAATCGCCTGCATATCAACCTTTGTGATACCCTAATTGACTTAAGCCGATTGGTCGACAAGGACTTGCATGCTGTGACAGTCAATCTATCTTTCCTGTACAGATTAGGCTGCCGTAATTGTAAAGTCTGCGGGGCGTTTCGTGGTTTAAACGATTGCAAGGTAAGTGCACTTCGCATTGTTGTTACTGAATTTTAAAACAAATTTCACTCAATGTTTTTCACTGATTTCTTTCCATAAAGTTTCCACACTTTTTCGCCATGAATAAGAAGTTTATATGAATCAGTTTTTTCATAAGAAAAGTGTTAATCACAGCTGTTTGAATTCTCCATTGTTTCAAGATGAGGTTACAGCGATGCTTGTTTACCTTCAAGCTGTTTATACAAAAAATGCTCACCAAACAACCGACTTCATTTAGCACTGTACTTCAGCGCCTCATTATTTGTATGCCGCAAGTTCGCTCACTTTTGACAGTGAACCTGTTCAGGCACGTATTCGAATTTTTATGACACGTTGCTCTCTTTAACAGTCACAAAATTCGCCATTTACATGCCAAACATCTGAACTACCTCAAGGAGTCCCCAGGTACCGCTTTGCTTGCGTTCGCATTCCTGGGAGATGTAGTTGGTACGATGGTTGCACCTACCATCTCGGAAGATCTGCCACACTTTCTACAGCGACTCCGGCTTCGGAAGCTCTTTTTCCAAAGATTGAATAAGTTCTGTTGGTATTTTCTTGGTGCGATGAAAAACACGTGCTGTTACAATTATAGCTGGGATTGTATTGAATGTGAATTGAAGATAATAAATTGTATGAAATGATACAAAATGTATTTCATTGTCGTCGAAACGCACAGGTAGAAAATAGTTGACGAAGAACTTCAAAATAACGTTCTCAGAAGCATCATCAGTTTAAAAGTTCCTATCAAATTTCGGCAACACAGATTCAAAGTGTAAGGCCTGCAAAGGCCGTTAAATGAACCGAACCTCGTGACGATAAAACAGCAACGCTACAGAAATGAGTATAAAGTCGCTTATGTTTCTTCTAGGTTTCGAGTCTCAAATCCGGATGATTTGTATTGGATTGTGGGGCCAGCTTGAAGACATTTTGGGTCTTTGAATCTGATCAAGTGTTCATTTAAAGTAAAACCTGAACTTTATTTCTGAACCTTTGACCATTTTCCTGACAGTTGGTGAAACTACTACAATTACATATCGAAAATTTTGCTCCATCTGTTTGTTTTGGAATCAAAAGCTGGGCAAGAATGAGTGCTTTTTGAAGGAGATGACAAAGTATAGCTTTTCATGAGTCAACCTAAGCAGTACTTTTTTATAAGCATTCGCGTCTGTTACCAGTTATGTCAACTTTAGTCTTGACGTCAGCCATGCAAGACCATAAGCAGCATTTGACATAAGCTTTTCTATTTTATTGAAAATCAGTTTGTGTGGTGACGTCATGCCGTGTGATCAGAGCGACCAAATCGAATCTTACTTCACATTGCTGAACTGATGCACAACTACTCTGCTTCTAATATATGCATAAACAGCTAACATTAAGGCAGTTACGGGACTCTAAGTTTGGGATCATCCAAGCCGTGTATATTATCCAAGGATGGATGTGCCATGTAGAAAAGAACCCTTTGAAAGGTTGCAAATAATTGTTGAACATAAATTTCAAATCTGGGCACAAAAATTATATTTTCTTAGTGGATGCGATGTAGACGGAACGTCTAAACAATAGCTCTGCTTAAATCAATGGCAAACAAGCAACACAAACACTCATATGGTTCTAGGGAAGAAATTCTAACAATCGAGGGAAATATTTGCAAAACACATGAAAGTTTGGAAAAGTTCCATTCCATCATGTAGAACGTGATTTCTACTTTTAACCTAAATTATTGATATTGTCTAAAGTTGGGTCAACTGAGTTCACCTGCAAAGATTAACGAAAGCTTAATGAGCCGACAAGCCTTTGTGAACATCAACACGATTTATTTGTTTCACCCAATTTTTCTTGTAACTAAAGATTCTCCCATCAAGGCTTTCAGCAACAAACATCGCACTTGTTTGTTGTCTTCAGGGGGCGAAGCCCCCCCTAGACAAATTTTCTCCCCCCCTGGAAAAATGTGTTGGACATAGTTTAAAAATATTGGACATAGTAGAAAAAATTTGGGCCCCTCTCGGAAAACTCTTCGCCCCTCCTGGTGTCTCAAGCTGGTTACGGGCCTGGTTGTCTTACAAACCAGGCACAACATGCTTTTTGTTCTGATCAAACTTTGTCCTCATTTGCGATAGTTCATTCGCCGCACTATTTCATGTTGTAAAAGCATTTCTAAATACGAACTGTGGTCGTGCGTTTCCGGTCACTTGCAAGATTGAAAAATAACGCATTGAATCAAACAAAAAATTTCGTAATATGTGTTAAATGTTTAGGAGAATGTGCGTCATCAGCTTCAGTACTACCTGATGACTGAAGTAAGCTAACAAGTTTGACAAACTGCAAAGCAAGATTTTGATGACGAAACCACCATACACCTGGACATGGCTTTTACGAAACTAAGGAACCTAGAACCTTGGTGTTGGACGCATAACAAACTAAGAACAGTTTACCGAAAGAACAAAGAGACAATTTAAGTAAACTGGGTAGACTAACGGAAGAGATGAAAATTGTGATTTGCCGAGTGGATAAGGATTGGAAAATTGTTGCTCTTAAGTAAGAAGATTATAATATTATAATGATAAAAGAACTGCAGCAGTTTGAAAAAATGTGTGTGTCAATAAATGGATGAGACGCTTCTCTTAAGACAGCGGTTAATCCCAAACTGTGTTGAAATCAAGCCAAATCTGAGTTTGGTGAACAGTTTTCGTCCCAAGCCTTAAGCCGTGTATATTAACATAAGTATGATTGTATGGATGGTTTTTGGCAGTAAGTTCGTTTTCGATGTCAGCAATCTACCTTTTTAAAAGTGACTATGCTACAGATATACAAACATAAGTAGTGTGGTACTGTGGTCAACTGACTACGTAACGATGTATTTTTTATTACAAACGGATTCATTATTTCAGTGCGGTTGGTGAAATTGAAGTTTCTTTCTCATGACGTCTTCAATGCATGTCTC
>JGI24158J21664_10003594_pt1 | contig 19546 bp, 16 predicted proteins | sample Ectturendosymbi3_FD_21664 | JGI IMG/M metagenome (IMG submission 21664) | reverse complement strand
CAAAACAGGCAAGTACTGTAATAGCCTCAAATTTCCACAAACGTTATTCCACATTCCACCTTTTCAGACTTTTTGCAACTTTCGTTTTGTTAGGCTATATCTCGGAAATTATAACGCCTGTCTGTGAGATTGATGCCACAATCCTTATTTAATGTAGTATATCATGATGCAATTTTCACCACAAAAACATCATGAGACTTACTTCACTTCAACCAAAATGTCACTTCTGTTTGCAAATGGCTTAACTGTTAGTAATTTCTGTTACTTTTAAAGGAATCGATATTTTTTGCACATCTGAAATAGTCATTCGTAACAAAACTAAGTTTATTTCAAACGTTTACGCTTATCTCAGGTTGCTTTACGAGAGGGAAAATGAACAACGCTATTAAAAGACTAAGCAGCACACATTTGCAAGTGCGAACTACACGATACCTTAAGAAGACAAGTAGTAGTAAAGGTTCACGCCAAGACCTCTCCAGAAATATCAACATTCAACAACTATCTAACCGTATTTTGCAGCAACTATTGAAACCGGACCTGCCAAATAAGAAACCCTTTTACAAAAAAGAAACGGAAAACGGCATAAGAACTTAACCCCTCTCTGCCTTAACGAAGTGCTAGTGAAAAAAACTTGGCTACTCACCACTGAAAACAATGACCATTCTTATTATAGAACTTTGATGAGGGCGTTAAAAACAGCGCAGTTCACTTGGATTTTCGTTGGCAAGGTAACCCACGCTTACAAAATACTGCGGGACCCTCCAGAGTTTTCTTAGGTTTTGACCTTGCTCACTGCAAAGACTTTTTCAGAGACCGCAACGGTCTTTCGGAAGTAAACGTCCTGTATTGAAAAAATTACTTGTGACATTGTGGGACTTTTCGGCGCCCCCTGAAGTGATTCGGCGCCTCCATAGTGATTCGGTGCCCGGAGAATTGTGCTCTCCTTGCTCCCCCCTCGTTAACGCACCTGCGTGGGGGCCCCTTTGGCGCGAGGCCCGATTAGAAGAAATCAGTCAAATCGGCTTAAAACCGGCCCTGATTGTACAAGTACATCATATATGCAGCACAGGGGTAATATAACATGCGCATGCCTATGTGTTCTGCTGAAATATTGTAGCCTATGTGGTGCAAACGGGCTATCTTGTTCACTGGAAGTTAAATTACATTGTTTAATCTTGTTTCTTGAATGTTAAATGTGATGAATAGCTCAATAATTAACTGTTCAGGTACGCTGGAAAAGACTCAAAGACAACAAAATGTTTTTCGAGGATCAAGGACATAACTAGTTTTGATAGCAAATTGAAGGAAAATCCTTAGCGCTCAAGGACGTGTGGCAACCTAAGTGAGCCACGAGCCATGAATTCATGTATGTCTTCTTACTCTGTTAAATTTTTGGTAAGTTTGTATTGGCTGCTTTTATCTCGGTTCAGTTGTAAAGTATTGGGCTGGTAGCCGTACGGGACTATATAATATTTTGTAGCTGTTTTTCGTCCGTGATTGGCATCACCACTTACGTGTTCGCGTAACGAAATATTCCTTTTATGTCAATTTCAAAAGTTCCCGCTTTGACCATGGGCAACGCTACATCCGGAGAACCTCTACCAACAAGAAGGACAGAGCCGCCGGGTCTGCATACCTGAAAAAAATACATGGGTTTTTGCAAAAACTTCTCTCATCAACCATATAGCTTTTATGTAAATCATAGACGCTGCTTGTTTAGGTCAGAATATGCTTATTTTCAGAGCTAAGGAAAAGCAAGACGAAACGTTGGATGGCTGTTGCGAAATTTTGGGGAAGATAAGCTTAAGAAAAAGACATACTTGCATCGCCACGCCCACTTCAGTGACATTTTATAATAGTCGGAATACGATTTAGGTTGCGTAAGCTTGTTTTCATCTAAAAAAAACTAAAATTTTTCGTCAATGAACTTTGAATCTACAGCATGGGTGGCGGAACCTTTTTCAAAGTGGGGGGGGCACAAGTGCACGTCAAAAAAACCACAGACAATTTTTGTGGTGTGAATTGGCAACTGTGACGTCACAAGCATTGGAATATGACGCCATTACCTATACACCATATGAAGGTCATAATTACCCTGTTTTAGACATAATTACATCACTATGAAAACGTATCGGTGTACCACCTGAAATTCAAATACGCTGTTACAGGGGCGACCCAGGTCAACAGCGTCACTCGGGCTCATTATACAATTTAGACTGACTGAATAAAACCGTTCGACTGAAATATCCATTTGCTTTCATTCTGGCTGGCATTATTTTTACTCTGTGTCATAAGTTAAGTAATAATAAATGAGTAATTATCATGATGACGTCTCCATTGTTGAGTAACATACGTCACAGAGCAATGATAACGCCAGTCAGTCCTCTGCTTACAAGGCTCATTCATATTAGCCCGAGTTGCTGGACAATTTATCGTCCGTTTGAAATTATTCTCGAAATGGTAACTGTCTATTGGATTGGACTTCAAATCCAATGTACTATACAAATCCATTGCTTCAAAAGACATTCAGTCCGAAGTGAATTATTTAATAAAATACTTTATTGCATAGGACAGCTCGGGCTCTGATGGACGAGCCCGAGTAAAGCGCGAGCGAAGTGGAGAGAACGCCTACTGCGATCGATATCCTGTTGTTTTATTCAGATCACCTGCAACATGAACGTGAAAGGCACAGAACCATCGCCAGAAGGTCTTCCATTGGGGAACTTTATGTTTGTGCAGGAGGGATTAACATTATCAAATTTTGCAAAACATCTACTGATTTATAGTGATTCACATTTCACATTGGGGAGATTGGAGTTTTGTTTGGGGGGATAAGGCCACTAAAACCTCCGTGGCAACGGGACTGGTTACCAACAGCCGTCTATTTCGAAAACTGTATTACCAAACCATGCCAGATGAGACATAGACCTTATGAATTTTCAGCAGTGACTACAAGGTTTTACGTTCGACGGAAATTGTGCTGAACAACTTTATTCAGTACAGCCATTGTCAAGATGTACAAGCATTTTGATTAACACCCCTTTTAATAAAAGCCTTAACCACAAATCATATCTAAACATATCGTTTACTCCTGTGTTAGGTTTTCAGGCTAAGGTTCTTGCCCAGGGACGCCGCAACAGCGATAGGGGAGCATTAAAAGAGTTGAGGACAATGCAAGCTTATACAAAACAAAAAATCGTTACCAATCATGCTTGTTTCTGTTCAGCAACGATGTTGACATCAAGACTAATAACAGAAATTATAGAAACCATTCCGAAGTTTCTGGGTGCGCGAATAGCTGCAATAAGTTTGTTTCTAAATCGATCTTGATAAACCATCAAATTACCTCTGATACTTTATGAAAGGGCACCTCCTCGTCCTCCGTTCCCCTTGAAAGGGGCATAGTGGGCAATGCCCCAATCATGTACCCATTCTCCCGTGTCCCTGTTCTTGCCTAAAATTCATCAAAATGAGAGCAACACTTTTTCTAAGCTTTTCTTGTTGAAATGAATTTTTCTATGACTGCCAATACTAAGTATACCGTTGAACAAAGGAGACTTTTACGAAACTTGCGCTGCCTATCGGTTGGCTCTGGTTCACTCCACTTACAGTTAAAATCGACAATCTGAGCTCAAAGTTACCCACGTAAGGACACCAACTGAACTACCGCGCTTCAAGAACGTTAGTATCCGACACCATTACGTCATGGCATGTAGAAAAACAACCACTGTATTGAAACTGAGCAACGTGACCTTTGCAGAGTTATTCACTTCAACCGCCAAAATTTAATGTTGATAAGCCCACCTAATGACTAGGTTACAGCTTATGGCACTTATTGAAAATATCCCACTGAATATTAAAAATAGTATGAGATGCGGCAAAAAACGTTATTTTTCATTTGGCGACGGCAATTAGCGGCATGCCAACACTTTAATATGCTTCTAACCGGGGCAGGGCAGGCGAACGATCTTGCCCAAGGAGCGCTACGGCGATTTACTCAGTGTCGGTGAATCGAACACGCAACCTTCCAATTGAGAGGCGGGCACTGAATTATCGCCGCCCCAGCGAAACCTTCTTCGCCAATGCCTAGTTGTCAGGTGATGTTCTGATGTGTAGTTGAGGCGTTACTGAGGAATGAACGCTACGAGAAAAATGATTAAGCTAGCCTTGACTATTTACCACGATTTCACGCAGTCTTTTTTATCAGATTTTGAGAGGAGGGGCAATATAAACCGCGGAGCCCTAACGTTTGCTACTCTGCCGTAGAGTGTCATCTCTTTCCTTTGTTTGAAGGACTTTGATTAGGATCGCGGAAATGGCTTTGTCTGGTGAGGAAGGTGTAGGGGATGGGACACAATTGCCGCCAAGTACGTGTATGAAAAAGCCCTGATTTGAAGACAAACACTGGGGCACTTTAGCATATTGGATTTGACCCAGACTTTTGAGTAAACTTTTCATAAATTTGCTCATTCCAGAGCCCATGTCGTTTTTTGTTAGGCTTCAAAACACAAAAATGGAAAATAGTTAGAACTTTTAAAACTTTAAAAAATTATTTAAATATAATAACAAAAAGCTCGAACTTTCAAACTACTTTCAAAAATGAATTTTTATCAGCAAAGTGCCGCCCCCCAAAAGGTGCCGCCCGGGGCCCGCGGCCCCCAGGCCCCCTTGCTACGCCACTGCGCCACTCGCTGTTAAAAAACAATATAAAACAAGCAAAAATGACACAGCATTGATACCTGTCTTAAAACACATTCAAAATCCAAACTTTTCCACATTTTGAATACAGAAGTAACATGACTGCATGCTCATTCTACAACTGCATTAGACACCGGAATGCAAAGACAAGACAAAACATCATGCAGCAACTTGCAAGTTGTCTGCGGTAAGGATGGCAATTGTGTTGCCAACGCAGAGATAGATATAGCTGTTTAATGCTGCACAATGCAAAAACAAAAACACAATTCAAATTGATCTGCAAAATATTTCATTTTGCATATAAGATTCAGCAAAAATTTCACTATTTAGAATAACTGCACCAGTTTTTAATGGTGTGGCACGAACTTTTCCTACACACAAACGTGGGTGTCGGAAGCGGGCAGGATTTTGAAACATTTCAACAAAAAATGCTGTTTTCTTAGTTGTGAGTGGTAAAAAATAAATTTCACCCCTTTTACCGCCCAGGAAAAACTTTTTAAGAAATTTACTAGTGCACTTCCTGGAAAAAAACCTCCCGATGCCTATGCACACAAGCATGTAAAATTACACCATTTTTGTAAAAAATTGTGTTGTATTACACCATCTGGCAACACTGTTTAACAACACAATGCGCTAAGTAAGCCATAGCAGGGTGACAGACTGTGCACGGTGTATTCTGCCAAACATTACGAAATCCTGCCAAATGTACTTCCAAATTACAAACAATATATTACAAATAATATTGGCAAAATACTGCCAAAATTTTGCAACATTTTTTTCATTAAACGATTTACTTTAAGAATGGACCCAATACTACTTGTGTTCATATTTAGGCAAAATTCGAGATTCAAAAGTAGGGGGCCAGGCCCTCCCAGAAATAAAAGTGGGGGGCCTAGGTCCATGCGACGCCCCCGGTTCCGCCACCTATGATCTACAGTACTATAATTCAAAACTGGAAAAGCTTTTATTGACCTCGGCAGTCATTTCTTAGTCACGCAGCACGCAGTCGCTAATCCATGAAAGCTGTCAATTGATGTATTCAAACGCTGTGATTATATTATGAGTATAACCGTCTATGCTTGGTGTGCACTATAACATTAAGAACGACAATTTGTCAATTCCTCAACCTTGCGTGAGACTTCTGCCGTTCTCATTGTTGAAAAGAATTTTCGGAAAAAACGCACTGCGTTTTTTTAAAAGAATTTTATCACTTTCGGTCTTCCGTGTTTTACTGTTTCGCATCTTCACAAATGGAACTATTCGCCACTTTTATTTCATATCTGGGAGTTATTTAAGCTGTTCTGTTAACAGCATGGTGTGGTCGAGGGAAGAATGTCATCATTGCCATCACCCCACTTTTTTAAAATGAGGAACGGTTTTACTGTTTGTCCACGGGAAACCACAATATCGACGCACTGTAGTAATTTTTATGAAATCCCAGCAAGATGATCCCAATTGTATTAACTGCGGCATGTCACATCCCCAGGGGCGTACCGAGGTGACATGGCGCCCGGCCGAGAAACAAGTTTAACCCCGCAATGTTCGAACCTAAGGTCTTTTGGGAGAAAATGTACTTTACTGAAAAAAGTACGTGCAACAATATTGGGATTTTTCGACGCCCCGCAATGAATCGGCGCCCGGGGCGTTGTGCCCCCCCTTTCCCCCTTGTCACACCCGGACCTGCATATCCCAGATTCGATAGAACGTAACCCACTTTTTTCCGCTAAGCTACTGTCAGTAACGTGTTGGTGAATTCGTTGGTGAGGACTCACAGAGCACTGAAAAAAGGAAAACGTTATTGATCACAGTGACTGCCGGAAGAGAGAACTCAAACAGCTCATGCTCTTTTGTCCTTATTGACTAGGGTAGGGGTGTGCAACCACGCAGCACTGTCGGGCCAAATCCACATAACTACAATGGTCCACGGGCCACAGCTGCATGTTTCAACCTCTGCGGATTAGACAACTCGCTGTCCCTTTCTGCCGGCCACAAAGCTTGAGCAGCCGGCAGTGCCGTATCAGTCCAACTCTGCCCCCCCCAAAATGCTTACAGGGGCCCCCTAATGGTGATTTATAAAAAATGTTTTCGACGTTATGCTATATCTCGAGGTCAAATAGTCTTCAAAACAAAAAGGCCGAATGGTCTTCAAAACCTTAACTGCAGACACAATTTTGGAAGAATCAGGCCCGTAGCCAGGTTTTAAGGTTTTGGGGGAAAATACATTTTTAGGGGGAAATATTTTTATTTTTATCATATGTTTAAAACGAAACTTTTTGAGCACAGCAAAATTTTGGGAGGCACAAAAAAGATTTGGGGTAACTGCCCCCGAATACCCCACCGTGTCTGGGGGTCTGGGAACCGACGCCAGAAAGTCTTCCATTGGGGCCTTCATGTTTGTGCAGGGGGGCGAGATATTCTGAAAATGTATTTTTAATTCACAACATGAACAGCATTTGCAGATTGTGCAAATTACATTATAACTATTTACCCCAAAATACCCGTAATAGCCTCGTAGTTTCCAACAAAATTTTTTTGAACGAGCTTAACAAAAGGAATTGGGTCGTCAATAATTGTCATTTAATTGACAGCGATTATTTAGAGATGTCGTAATGAAATGCAACTGTAAAAAAATTTGCAGGAAAGCAGAATCAATCCTCTATCGTCCAGTTGTGAAAACATTATCACCGAAGGAGCAAACCTGAGGCCGGTAAAAGCGTGTGCGCCGCGATGAACGTTTTCTTTCATTAGTGGTAACTAATAAACTTTGCCATGAGCTGAAGTGAAATATGCTTGTCAAGCGTGCGCATTGGGCTTTTTACTGGCTGAAATACGCATGCATAAACCTTGCTGAGTCTGGACTGTTAATATCCTGGTGCATGACACATATTTAGATTAATAAAATTTTGTATCTCAAATCGCCTATAAATGTTAACAAATATAGACATAGGCCTACGTGGACGCAACGGTTAACATCCATAATCCACTAACTGCACTATACTCTGTTTCGGGACAACTCCCAAAATAGACTCTTCTGAGCACAATACACAATTAACTCCAGCTGGCTGTCTGAACACCAGGCTACGCAAATGTGTAACTTTTGATCATAAGCACCAAGGGTATCTTGCTCCTAAGCAGTACAAAATAAGAGAAGACTACCTGGGCTAGACATAGTACATTTTTTTACAACAATCTCTTCACAAAATACGTTGATCAAGTGGAAGCCTGACTCGTGGTCGTATACAACTAGGCATATAGGCAGGGCCGGATAAATGAACGCGAGGCCCATCGGGGCAAAGCAGGCCCGTAACCAGCTTGGGACACCAGGTGTTGCGAAGAGTTTTCCGAGAGGGGCCCAAATTTTTTAAACTCTGTCCAATATTTTTAACCTATTTCCAACACATTTTTCCAGGGTGGACGAAAAATTTTAGGGGGACTTCGCCCCCCGCTCACCCCTGGTTACGGTCCTGGGGCAAAGTCGTGACCGCGAGGTCCCGACAAGCTTAGCGCAAGCCCGCAGTTCGCTCATGTTCGTTCCCTTTGCCTGCAGAGGCAAGTTGCGAAACTTGCTAGCGGATTGTTGTGCTATTGGTCGTTATTGCGTGCAAAAACACGGCAGTAAAACTTCATATGTTCAATTCAAGCTACAGTAGTAAGCGTTTTGCCGCATGTGACCAGGGTTCCACTGAGGGATTTTCCACCCAGATCTGTTTTTAGTCGACCTGCGTGTCAAGGTTATTATGAAAAATCCCATTACAACTTTGATTTTTTGAAGTGATAAACTCATCAGCAACTTCAATGTGTTGAACAATTTAAAGATAACTTTACATTAGGTTACAGGTTTTACACACGCACATCAGGTGACAAAGTACACATATCGGGTGAAGCAGAACGTGTTCAATCGGTTTCATATTCTCATAGAAGATCATTGTCAGGGTTAAAAACAATGGTGTGTTTAAGGGAAGGCAAGCGAGGCACTTGCCTCGGCCCCTCCCTTTGCAACTGTAAGTGTAAAGCACCTTGCTTTCAAAGAGCCCAAATTAACTGTAATGTATAAGCACTTTTTTCAAAGGGCCCCCCAACATCACTGATTTCTGCACTTCATTTTTNAATTTGGGGGATCGAAATTTTCTCTGGAGGGCTAAGTGGTGACGGAACTGAATTTTGGGCCCCCCGTGACAGCGTGACTCCCCAATTGGGGGAGGGTACGGAGTGCAGCTGATACGGCTCTGACTGCCGGGCCCCTTTTGGCCCACGGGTTACGAGTTGCACACCCCTGGACTAAGGTAACATCGTTCGTCTTGTTCCGTGAACAAAACGATGTTTCAAATCTTGTGGACCTTGTGGTAGCAAAGTTATCTTTGTTGCTTTATTGATGCCATGTATTTTTTTGCACAGCAAACTGACATCCAAAAGTTTGTCGTGTTTGGCAGGGTTCCTGCAATGTTTCTGTCTATCAACTTCAGCCGTTACTTGCTGAAAGCTGCACTGCAAGTCATTGCCTTCAAAAGGTTTCGTCAAGTAAACATAACATTAAAAATATCTATTCGGCATTTTGGGAAAACCATACATGCACGGCCGTTTTCAAGCTGATGTCCGCTCCACTGCACTCCAATGCTGCGTGACAACCGTCGTCTTTGGCAACAGATCGCAAGACTTTCGATAGTTTTTCAGGATCATCAGAACTTTTGTCAACGCAGTAAACGATATCTGTTGCACCTAGATCTTTGGCGACTGTAAGCCTGTGCTCATCAATATCTGCAGCAAGACAATTTTAGATATGTACAGTGCTAAAGTGAAGACAACAGATTTACACAGTTTTTAAAGTTATGCGTTCGAAAAAACACTAACTAGCTGTTGAAGTAAGGAACACTGGTAAATTACGACTCCACTTGATTACTTTTGCTAACTCAAAATGAATGGAATTATTACTAAGTAGCTTGATTCGGCCAGAGTTGTCAGTTGTTTGTTAAATTCGTATCGGTTATATGTGGCAAATCAATTACGATGTTTATAATCACTTGCTTTTACTATAATAATCCGTTGTTGAGACATGGAAAAAACAGCATGATTTATTTATGAAATTTTCTGCAAAGCATGCGTCAGTGAAAAACTGTTTGCGAGTGGTAATGCGACCGCCGCTTTACCCTGATTGCACTTGACATGCATTTGTCGAGAGTAGGCACTGAGTAAGATCTTTGAATGCTCTCCCAATGTTACACGAGGCAACATAAGCTCAACTGTGATACTAGTCAGCTATCCGCTCAAGTAATATTCGTAGAAGAATGGCCCAGTAATACGCAATTGCGTGTATTTTCAGCATTTGTAACGTAACCATCAAAGACAACGGACTGGATTTTGGTTCGTTAGTTCTAAAATTTTCTTTTCACATTTCTTAGCTAAATGCAATTTTTTCTTCATTTAAACTTCTAAAAATCCGTTTTTCGGTTTTATGCCGATAAATTTTTTTTGTCGTTAAAATACATTTTTGAAACAGTTGAAGAATGTTCCAAACCTGAGGGTCAAAATGGTTTCAACTCTTTCTTAGATCGTTTTTGTGTCAGTGGTTCTTTCCTCACTCGCTGTTTTCTTCACAGGAAACATTGCTGGGCCAAATATGCCTCTAATTTTATTTGCCTGATCCAATCGGATACTGAACTAACGCAGATACTCCTGCTTTAAATTTTTCAATGTCTATTCATGTGTTTGTTTTTTTATTGCAGGCTACCCTATTACAACCTCATATCGCTTACAGCATATACACAATGCTCATCCGGGCAAATTTTTCTTTGATGTAAAAATCTACTTTTACCAACTGTAAGGATCTGCGTTGCTCCACGTTGCTTGGCGACCAAGCCGCACAGTATGCCGATCGGCCCGGCTCCAAATATGATCACATGACTGTTGGTCTTGATGTCGGCTCTGCGGCACGTGTGAATGGCGACACTCAGTGGTTCAATCATTGCTCCCTCCTCGTCGTTGATTGTGGCAGGAAGCCTTCGTGTAACCATAACCGCAAAAGCACATTATCTTACGCCGTGGTGTATCTTCTGAACATGTTTAGCCATGCGTTATTAACGGAAAAACGCAAAAAGGTGCTGGTGCAAGCAGTCGTTGAATGAAATTTGGATTATTTTGCTGTCTGTTCGAAATTATTCCCACACCGTGATGCGTTGCATTAAGTGGAAAAATATGTTTTCAACGTTGCGTGTGTTATACTGATTTCCACCATCTCAGAGTTACAACAATAAATCGACAATAACCTACGCATTGAACAGCCATACGAATATTGGAAATAGTTTCACAGCTGTAGCAACTGTTGCCTAAAAATGCAAAATCTTGTTAAAAAGTTTTGAGGAAGGTTACTTTATCTGTATGCAAATTGATCCCGTCCAGAGGTCATAAAAGTTTCTCTTTATTCCTGTTTAATTATTGCGGAGATTTTATCCGGCTGCTTTAATTCCGGAGACTTTGTGGCACTCTTAACTTCGTGTGAATATTGTAGTTTTGTTATAAAGCAAGCAGTTATATTTTTGCTTTTCTTTGTCGAATACATGAGCGAGCTGGTTTTTCTGTTGCTGGTATGGACACAAATTCGTATCACTGCTTTAACTTCACGTTTGAGGTGAAAATTACGTATTGACAAAATCTGGGAAATTTATGATCAGCACAAAGTGATCGAAAGACGCGCAGTGTCAACAAACAAACTTTCATATATGACAGAACTCCAGCTTAAAGTTTGTTTTGTAATCATCAGGAATTTCCAGTCAAGCAACATGCCTAAATTCAACTGAAAATAATGAGATCACCAGTGATTGTGGAGCTGTACACATTTCCGTCCAGTAATTATGAGCAAGAAGATTCAGAGACTAATATATTGAAACGTTTCAGAAAACGGTGACCTTGTTTTCGCGAACTTCTCACAGGAATGCACAGAATTCACATATTTTTCTGTTTCGAAACACACTAAGATGTCGCCACAGTTATTTGAAAGGCTTTCCGCCTAAATCGCTCCCGCCCAGGTTTGGAAAAATAAAATTANGATCTATCTACATAAGTCAGTACTGTCGTAACAAGTCAAAATGAATTGCAAGGAGAGTGCGTTTTTGTTTGGAAGGTGATTTGAAAAAGAAATTCATGAAATAAACTGTCCACTGCATTTCAGAAGTTTTTCTCAGCAAAGTAAACTTCAATGTTGAGGGTATCACCGAAGACCTTGTCTTGTCTTGCCTGTTTGGAAAAGAATTGCATGCATTCATGTAAAAAGCACATACCCAAGGATATTCTGGTGACGCAATCTCAACTGAGGTAGAGAGAAAATGAAACCTTTCAAAGAAGCATTACATTACAAAATGGGTCTTGGCGACCATGATACCCAAACTTAATAGTAATGTGGTCACTGGTAAAAGATATACTTTAATTTTAACTCCTAGAATTTATGTCAAGATTGTCTATTTTCATGGTTAAGAAGCAACGTTTAAAACCGGAAAAACTTGGCATTCACTCCACAATTGGGATTTCTGGTGACTTGTTCTTACATAGTCTTGTCGAACGTTTTCAACCAGGTGCCTTCAACCTAAAATAGAGCTTCCGAAACTCCTGTTTTCTGTATGTTGGCTAAGAAGTTCTTAATTTGGCTCTGTAGTATGCTACCGTTAGCTCAAACCATAACGCCTATGTTATTCACAAGCATGTTTCGGCTGCTATGACTCTGCTTGATAAAGTACGAAGACTGGGCTATGTTTTGCTTTTCGGGTGCGTCAAACACACGCGCCAAATACTCTTGTTTGTACTCGATTCCATGTTTGTTTTTAACCTGTTGCACTTATTCAGTTCGTTGTTTAATTCATAATATAATTAAACTTTACGATTGGCTTTTTTAAGGACAGTTAGCTCTAATATCTCACTGGTGGAAAACTTGAAAAGGCGTCATTGCATTATTTCGAAAAGTGTCTCTTACCAGATTAGGTCACTGCAAGGCAGCTTGCCACTGAGGTTAATAATTTATTTGCAAAGGTAGCAAACAATGGGGCTGAAGCAAACAAAACTTACTTGAAACAGAAGTCGGCGTCGTGCACGTAGTACCGGCACAAGTTGCCATGTACCGGAGGTGTGGCACAGAAGCGCATTTCCTTGCACAAGTTGTACCGGCCGCTCTGGCAGTGATCACAGGTTTTGCACGAAACACCAGGTTCGATTGCAACCAAGTCTCCAGGCTTGAGATGTTTGACGTCGTTCCCAGTTTCAGCAACGACACCCGCTGCTTCGTGTCCAATCACCATTGGTTCCCCGTCCAATGAAAATCGTCCGCATTTCCCGTACGCCCAGTATTTTAAGTCCGAGCCGCATATTCCCACGGCTGAAACCGAAATGAGAACTTCTGAAAGAAAAATTGTTTACCCTTAATTTGGAGCCGACGGCATTCTAATCCATTGTTAATAGATTTTATATTAAGGCTTTCTCAGTGAAATTGTTAAGTCAAACAGGATAATTTTATCAACTCTGTAAAGAGAATTTGGTTCATGTATTGTGAAGCAAGCAATACCAGATTCGTTGAATACAATTCACCGATAATACTGCGTGAACTTGCACTTGAAGACACATTCGATTCAACATAGCTGAATTTTTTAGCGCTGGCGCCTGCATGTACTTGCAGCGCTTGAACAACCAAATAGAAAATATAAATACCTTTACTGAAGAAGTCTTGGATTTTTTTTATCAAGTTTTGCATAGTATCTGGACTTACCACATGCACCATGCAAAATATATTTGAAATGGGATTTTGCCAACGCAAAAGCTTTCTTAAATTTTTACAATTGTAGTTCCGCATTATTAAACATTACACAGTTTACAGCGATGCAATAACATAATATTGTAATAACTCTTACAGTTCATTTTCTTTTTTTGTAGCACTTTTATGGCACAGGCCATAATTTACCTATTTTTTTATAGCACTGATCTGGTTAAAGTCATGAGTAATTTAACGTTGTTCTTGCCGTGACAAAACCATAAGTCACTATTACGTAGCATTGCTTTTGCTACTATGTCCATAAAGTCTAAGTCAGAAGTCACCAACATGGTGTTCGCGGGCACCAGGTCGCCCGCATGGACCACGTGGGACGCCCGCGGGCCTGTTGTGACAACAGCATAAACTTGATCAGTATGTTCACATTGATGACTACGTGTCTTTATTTTTTATTGATAACATAATTGAAGACAAATTGAACAAATTTTTATTTCAGAAGTGTGTATCAAACTNGTAGCCCTTNGCATGAATCTATACCAAGAAGTAGCTCTCAGTATCGAAAAGGTTGGTGACCCTGGTCTAAGTAATAATAATTATTATTATAATCAGTTGATAATTATGATTAACTGGGGCCTATACTAAGGGATGCAATAGGTAAAGCAATGAATATTTTCAGAGCACATGCGTTTTTTATTGAGTAATGTTCCATATTGCGCTAGATTTTGTCTTTCCTCTCATTAAGCAAAAAATGTATACGTTGAGCATCACAGTGTTCTTACACGCTTCAATCTATCACATAAGCGCTGTGCAACACTTGTTTCCCTTTTGCGTCTTACTACAATGGTGTGGATTAAAATTATGAACCTGGTGTTTCTAGGAAACAAAACTTGGTAACACGGTTGATTTTCCTCGAGAGTGGTTTTACTTTTGAAAATGCAAATAAGAGTCAGATTCCTGGATTGTCCACGATAGCTGCCTTAATTTAATGCATACCGTGAGATGTTGCATTGGGGTATACCTTAACTGTAAAACATTGTTTTTGATTATTTTTGTTCTTTTCTCCTTATAGCAGAATTAAAAACCAATCATTTGGCTCTTTAACTTCTTTTTCTTAAAGTTCCAAGCATTTTAAAACTAATTTGCTCCTTACCTGTAAACCTGTAATACAGCTGTCACCAGAAGGGCTTCACTCAATACTTAAAAATTTGATTTCACTTCTTTGATATTCCATTAAAATGAACCGGTTAGTTTTAAAATGAAGTCAGCTGGTAACTATTCTTACTGAAAAGAAAAGCCTAGCTAGAGGAATCGAGCTGTATTTTCATATTGGTAACAGTGCTTCAGATTCTGCAGCTACAGCTACAGTATTTATTTGGTTAGACAATCAAACACAAGCAGCAAAAGTCGTCATGAAAGGTAGAACAGAAGTACTTGCCATGTCTTTGTAATTCCGGAACTTCCCAGATTCTCTGTCAAGAAGTCAATAAACACAGCTTTTAAATTAAATCATAAAGTAAAGTGCTATTCACAGTGACGGAGTTACGCATAGGCCAAATAGGCCATGGCCTAAGGCCCCGCGCAACTCTTTCCTATGACGACTCAATTTTAAATAAAAATTTGCGAAACTACGCAGAGGCAGAACTTCACAATTTACCTTGAAACGAGCGGAGATGCAAATGTCTACTCTAGACTCTTATCAGTACAGTAACAACACGACAATACTGGGCACCTGGGCGTGAGAGAGATGCAGGCCGTCTATAGGAAAGCGGTTACAGAAAAAGAATGAAAAAGAAAAAGTGCTTAATTGATGTTATATTTTCCACTGACAAAAAGCTGGCAACAACACAAGACTGCCAGACGCTGCAAAACTCCGATGAAAAGCAATGTTGTCAGTATTGGATTATTGGATCCTACGTTTGGTTGTTTTTACAAGATTGTTGAAAATCTAAATGTTAGTTAAATCAGCTAGAACAGTTTCTCGTGAGCTTTACTGGGTAAAACGTGTCTACATTGAGCTTGCTTCATATGGTTAACTGAGGGTGTTGCGACAATACTTTGCTGCTGTGTAAAACTTGTCTTTATGCTGTTTACCATCGGCCTATGGTTTAGAGCAGCGGTTCTCAGGTGGGGGTGCGAGAAGGGACTTCCTGGGGTGCGAACTTCTCTGATAATACAAAAAACAATACATCAAATGGTGCAAGGGGTGCAAAAACGATTTTTCCTTCCTGACGGGGTGCGGGCTTCAAAATGAATTGAGAACCGCTTGCCATAGAGGATTCAAACACTATATTTTGTATTGCTTGCAAAATGACAACTTCAACACGGCATAAACAAGCCCTGTGTCCACTGAATGGATTGTGCTTGTTTGGTTCATAAAATATTTGGTTGCTATTGCTATAAATAAAGGAGTTCATGTACAGATAATCAGATCGACAGCTAGACGATATTTGAAGCCGGCAACACGGCCCCGCATGAAAATGTATATATCCGAAAAACAAACCTAATGAAATCGCTAAAAATCACCGAAATTTAACGAAGAGAACTTCTGAACTACACGAAAGAGCCATAAATTCCATGAAAAGATTGCAATGCCATTTGTTTTTTAGAATGTAGCAAACGCTTTAATTTCTGTTTAAGATCTAAGGCAATCGTAGAACCAAAGTCGGAACCACAAAAGATAGATTTTTGAGGGGGCACTACACATAAGAGGGGCACATTTTCACGCTTTTCAGACAAACGGCCAAATAGGTCACACTTGCGTGGGGCCCCAAAAACAACCAAGATGGCCTAGGGCCCCGCGCTCCTTAAATCCGTCCCTGGTTGTTCAAAATCAACCAAATGGGAAAACGTTTGAATGACTCCGATGCCCATCTTAAGGAATTTACTTTGAATGGGTTGTAGAATGTATTGCCAGCTTAATGAATGCTAATTTCATTCAAAAACATTTTGCACACTAAAAAGGTTTGTAAGCTAGTTCATACACAACTTAAGTTATGTAAGTTATATAAGCACCGCAAATCCGTGAAGATATTTCAGTTCACTGTAAGAATTTTGCCTTTAATCTTCAGGTTTTACATCCAACGGTGTTGCGTATTTGAGTCAGAAACAAACATACGGGATTGAAAAATTGTTTGTATGGCAAAGACAAACTTGTGTGATATAATTATAATATTGTTGTTTGCGTTTCGATGACATCACCATGTTCACTCAACCGTAGTACGACCATTTCTGTAAAATTGCGAAATGAGAGGCAAATTACGGAAATGATAAATTTTGGGGACCATGCCCCAAGTGCCCCCCTAGCTACACACATGTTATGGTAGTGCAGGTACATAGTATTGTGCTAGTATACTAGGTGTTTGCTTCTTTACTAAGTAAACAAAACTTTTGTATTAACACTTGAAGTATTCTTTGTCAAAGTAAATAAAACAAACATAATGCTTCAATTATTCTTTAAAAAACAGCAATACATTAAGGTAGAATTTATGAACATCTATTTCTGAGATTCACTTAATTGGCAGTTACACAATGCAATTCCAATTATTAAACATGTATCTCTGAGATTTCCATCAACTGGCATGGTTGCGCCCTACAATGGCCCAAAAGTACGCCTAAATCATACCGTTGTTTGTCATTGTACATCGGTATATTATTTATACTTTTCCAAACACACGTCACCTCGCATCATTGGACCTCACAAATTCCTCGGTAATATCTTGGCAGGATAATTCACTTAATATACACGATGACGTGCATGACAAATAACGACATTATTTAGTTGAGGGGACATATCCCCCTTGAAACTCGGTCTCTGTATACCACATTTCAAAATGAACGAGACCCACTCCAACATAATTAAAGCTCAATGGAAAGAGGTTGTAGCATTGCTTACAAGTAGCGAGCATTCCCAAGCCATTTTAAGGATAACCAATATTGTTGATTGTGTTTTTAAAGTTGAAGGTAAACAGGGAAAACTTTCTTGCTATGCAAATTGCTAACGAGGAAAATATTTTAAAACTAACGAAACTTAGCGTTTGAATCATTTTTTGACTACTGCGTAAATCAAGTACGAGTACTTTCAGATAGCCTTTTTCGGGAGTCTTGCAGATGTGTTTTGGGAGATTACCTCCACACATTTTCTCGGGACACTTCTGATCTTGTTGCTTGATTTTGAATGGATTGTTGAATGAAACTAGACGGGTTGCAGCAATGACGCAGCCAGGGGGCTATGACGGAGATGAAGTTCCCCCATTTAAAAACTCACTCAATTGTAAAATCTAGTAGTCACAGTTAAACCCAATGTGTATGAATGACAATTATTTGGTAGAACCCCCAGGGTTTCGCGGCAAATACGAGTACGTCTTTTTATCCAGCAAGATGTGTACCTTTAGCAATTCCGATCAGACATAACTTCCCGAATTTAAAAAAGTTGTATTAGTTCAGTCGTTCTCATTGCCGACCTTGGGTGATCGTGAGTTCCTTACGCAGGACTAAACACTTTTGAAATATTGTGAAAGCAGGCCAGGATATATCTTTATACTTTTTTTTTCTAAAGATATCTTTCGTCAATGGCAAGCCAATTTTGCATTCCTGACCTAAACCAAAACCAACATCTCTCGTCCGATGCTCAACATTGCCGGAGACAACTGAACGAATCAAGGTCTTTTTGCCAAATGTTTTGGAAATATTTTGATTTCTGATCAGTTTGCCAGTTTAAATTTCCCCTTCACATTACCGGCTGCAACAATTTGTTTTACACCAACCTATATTCAGTAGCGTGTTTTTGTAAGCTGTTTTGGTTGGGAAGATCTGACTAATCGAAAATATACTTCAGTTGGTATAACAGCAAGCTGGTATATAACTAAACATTCATAATAGCTGCGGAAATCTGTTACTCACCAAATCTACAGTTTTGTTCCCAGTCACCACAGCTGCGATGTTGTCTTTTTGTGCTTTTCTTAAAGACATTTTATTTAATTTTCTACTCTATTTTATTTTTTACTGAAAACGAGAACGTTTTATCGTTTACTTGCAGCAAAAATCGAAAAAAATATCGTCTGAACACCGTAGCTGCTTTTCTTGAGCTAAAAGAAAACGCTTGCATAAATAGGGCATTGATGCAAAGCCAAGGGACGCTGTCACTGGTCCTCACCAGCGCTACTTTGCCGAAAACTCGCTTGCCAGTTTCAATACTGAATAACAGCAGGAAGGGAACTATACGCTGTCAAAAAGGCGGCGCAGTCAAGCAGAACCAACATGAACTAGCAAAGTGAACACACACAAATTCTTTCGATAGCCTCAGTGTGGACTTGCTGACGTAATTAATAAAACAATGACCCGATTAACTAGAGCTTTTTTCAAATATTTTCTTCACCGCTAAATGGCGCTAATACGCCAACGCAAAGAACATGCAAACCTTGCTGCCAAAGAATTGAAAGTACAATGCACTTCTTACGTGAGCGNAAGTACCTACAAATGCATTCAACAAATGCATGAAATCGAAAAACAAATCCATTTTGAGAAANTTAAACAAGAGTCAGTCGTNAAAAAGTATCATCATGTGATCTATTNTTTTCATGTTTGTTTCANACTTGTTCAGTTTTGTATGTTTTTGCTGCTGAATGTCGGCTTTTTAGCCAATTTTCAAGAAATCATAGGCAACATTTCAGGAAAGATTTTGCAAGGATTAAGCTTGATTTTTGGAAGTGTCTCAATTTTTTCTGAAAGGAATTGAAAAATTCCTTTTCAACAAAATCCAGAGACATGAGAAGCAAAAAACTTTGATTGAGATGCAGCTCAACTCAATTCGTAGCATGGTTTCAAAGGCGTTGACTGACAACGAAATTTCTGAAGTTGAGTTTGAGAATATTCTTTCTCAGACGAGAAAACGAAATGAAACATACATTAAGTTTGAAGAAGTGGATTTGGAAATTTATAAGATGTTGCCAAAGAAATCGGAAAGTTTTGTTTAGAATAAATGAACATCCAAGTTGAAAACGTGGTCTTACCAAACAAACCACTAAGTAACTTTGAAATCGAAGATGCGGTGAAAAAGATTGGTTTGAAAAACTTTCGTGGTGTTTTCTTGAGAGACACTTTGCCAAA
>JGI24158J21664_10003593_pt1 | contig 19547 bp, 15 predicted proteins | sample Ectturendosymbi3_FD_21664 | JGI IMG/M metagenome (IMG submission 21664) | reverse complement strand
ATTAATGAGTTATAGACAACTTTAAGTACAGGTAGTGTTGTATAATGTTTAAGTTTGGATAGAATTCCACAAGCTCTTGATAGTTGAGTTTTTACTCTTTGATATAGTTGAGAAGGTATCTGCGCCTTTGCTGCAGATTAGAAGCGATTAGATGGAGACGACGATTCGTCTCTTAATTGCAGAGAACTGTCATATGTGTACTTGACGAACAGCTAGAGAGGTGTAGATTCGCTTTGAAAGCAAGATCTGTGTAAAAAAATGAAAAACCTGTTACCAAATATCCACCAGAGCTTGAGACAAATATGTATGGCGAGTTTGATGCAAAATGCTTTGTCTTGATCTCTTCGTGTTTCTTTGAATAATCTACCGGTTTCTTTTAAAAACTCGTGACAAACTTCTAGTCTTTTTAAATATTTGGAAAACGTTGTGTGCTATCTTTGCGCATGCACGGGCGCACTCGCTCAAGACTATATTTCTTACAAGACAGTCAAGCGAGACTCGTAAGGAAATGCTCGTAGGTTTGCATTGATGTGCACAGCGTAAAAATGCTCGAAGAAGCTTCGTTTCATTCACACTTTTTGAAACTTCGGCACAGTCAAACTGGATATCATTTATCGCAAAACTCTTATTACGTGAATACTGTTGAGGCGCCAAGCCGCTCAACACAATTTTCTCTGGAAGGTTTCTGCTTCTGTGCAGAAAATCTGTCGAAACTGAAATTCAGGTTAAAAATATGAAAGTGCAGTCTTGAATCAAAAGAAAGTAACATTAAAAATTCACAGTTCTTTTGGCATGTCTTCGATTTGTTGAAGGGATTTACCGTAGACCCAGAGGATGATAATTCTTATTGCAGAACTGAATAAGGAAAATTCAACAAATCGGAAAAAGCGACACCAGGCGGGAAGCCACATCAGTCACATATCATGATGCCATACATTTGAAGTCGCGATTATGGCAATAATGAGGTCCCCAAACACGCCTCCTACTCTGAGTTCTCCAAACTGTTGTGAAGCAGTTACTGTTAAGTGTTTCCGAACCATTTCGACATAACTGTGATTACTCGTAACGCCAGAAGCATTTATGCTGACTATCGCTAGTAGTCTTTGTTCGCGGTGCGAGTATGGAGACGAGTTTGGGAACCTCAGAGTATGGAGACGAGTTTGGGAACCTCAGAGTATGGAGGCGAGTTTGGGGACCTCGTTATTGCCAGTAAGGGCGAAGTGACATGCGCACTCCCCGGTGCTGAGGTTGGTCATGAATCACTTTTCCCAGGCTTGTCACAGTTTTGCAAGCTCATTTCCATCAAGTCCGGTTGTTGTAGTCACGAGGACAGAGAGTATATTGCCAGAAAAACCCAAGAATGGCTGACAAACGACATCACTGAAGAATGCCAATATCCGTGGAGAGCGTAACTCGTAGTGGCAAAACCCAGAGATGATGGACACGTGCGAAAGCAACTGTGCGTTGATTATTCCCAAACAGTCAACAAATACACCGAGGTGGATGCATATCCTTTTCCAAGAATAGACGATATGGTGCATCAGCTGGCTTCCTACTGTTATTCCTCAACTTTTAACTTGAATGCAGCCTACCATCAGATTCTCATCGTTCCGTCTGAGCGCAGATTTACGGCCTTTGAGACAAATGGACGTTTCTTTCAATAGCGAATTCCGTTCGATGTGACCAGTGGGAGAGTTTCCTTTCAAAGGATGATGGATAAACTAATTCAGAAAAAAAACTTAAATGACACTTTCTGCTACGTGGATAATCTTACTGTTTCAGGTCATTCACATGAGCAACATGATGATAACGTCAAAAAACTTATGGATGCGCTTGGGCGCTACAAGATCCCTTTGAATGACTCTCAGGTCAGTGAGCGTTAATGTACAGCGATATCGTGTTGTTTTTGGCGTTATACGGCCTGATCATGAATGATGGCAAGCTTCACAAAGTATTCTCTTGCCTGAAAATCCTGAAGTGCTTGGACATGTAATGGGAAAATATTATCATTTTCTTCGAAATGGCTTCCGCGATTTTCTGATCAAGCTTTACTACTGAGATCATCGTCATTTCCGTTAGATGGAAAGCATTCGAGAGCCTTAAGAAACAGCTTGAGGCCGCCACACTACAGGCCATAGATGAATCGCAGCCATTTGTCGTAGAATGAGACGCTTCGCAAGTCGCCCTTTCAGCCACACTAATTCAAGCTGCAAGGCCGGTGGCCTTTAAGTCTCAATTCCCAAAGGAACGAACGACATTATGCTCCAGTAAAGAAAGAAGTAACCGCGATCATAGAAGCTATTAGGAAAATGGAAGCATTTTTAGTTCGCCAACCTTTCACTGTTGTAAACGATCTGTGGCGTTCATATGAGCACGCGTCAAAGGATCAGGGTAAAGAATAGTAAGACTGAAAGTTGGCGACTATAAATTTCCTCGCTGCGACACCACATAAAATCTCGGCCACATAAAATCTCGGCAAGGCAAATTAAATGTTGCAGCAGGTTGCCGAAGCAGAAGTACTTGCGCATCAGTTCAGCGGTCGCTGTCTTTACAGGAGCTGCATGAACGACTTTGCCATCCAGGCATCCGGCGACTTCATCATTTTGTGAGTAGTCTATGATGTTAACTAATCCCACCATTTCGGCGGGTGACGTCACAGCATGTGACATCACAAGACCCGTCATTTTGTAGGATTCTATTTTNAGTCACAACCGACGCCATTTTGTTATAACGGATGGTATTTTTTAACATTTACGGGGATGATGTCACATAGGTGACGTCANATCCCATGATATCACAATCGCCACCATTTGTTGCATGCTATTTTTAGTCACAATGATCATCACAAGTAACGTCATTTTCTTATAACGGTTGGTATTTTTAACATTGATGGTCAAGCAGGTGCAAACTGATTAAAGTGAGATAAAATATTGTTAATTTAATATGTAACTAATTAAAAATCAAAATTAGTGAAATAATTTCCTTACAGGCAATTTAAAACTAAATTATGTTTTTTACAGAGGATGACTCGAACCCAACAATTGTTCAAACTGTTATAATTTTTTAAAACTAATTTAATTGATAGTGACGTGAGCAGTAGATGTAGCATGGATGTGAGTCTTGCCCTGGCGTGTCTCTGCTGTTATTGCGCCACGCGCCGTTGACGTCAGTTGTTATCGTTATCTGAGTATGACGTAAGTCTGTCTGTCGCAGCTGTTCGCTTTCACTCTCGCTAGAACTGTGACAAAAATAGAGTAAGGCTGCCTGTAATAAACACACAGTGCAACTGAAATAAAGGTTGTGCCTAACAGACCATGCAGCTTTCGCTAACGAACAAACACAATTGTGGTGCATGCCAATTTTATTACGCAAAGACACATCATGCATTGTAATCAAACACAACTTGTCGGTTCTTTGAAATTTCAATGGTGTTGAAATATTCATCAAAGCATACAATGTTCATTGTTTCGGGCAAAGCATCGGCAAAATGCATCTCCAGTCGAATAGAACCGTGAATCAAGTACGAATTGCCGGTTAATGTTGAAATTTTTACCATAACAAATAATGTTTAATGTCTTTGGCAAGAAGTCGGTGAAATATAGTCGCATCGCATTTAGCATGAAAATGACAACCGTTTGTTTTCACTGAATGTAAGTTTCACATTATAGGATTTTAACGTTTGCAAGTTGAAGTTTGCAAAACAATTTAATGCTTTTATAAAAAACAACAGCAATAGACAATCAATATTCAATCAACTTTTTTTAATGCAGTGAAACTGCAAATGGATCTTTTCAAAAAAATTAGAAACGAGACATTTCAATTACATTCGGATACTTAAAACGTACCTGCTAGAGAAATGGTATTTCTGTTAGTTATTGTGATATCACGTCTGTTGCTTAGCATTGCACAGGTATCAAATGTATCGAGTTTGTATCATGACTTGGGTTTCCAGATGCAGTTAGAATCAAATAGACACCAAGCAAAGCTCTAATGTAAAGTTTTCAAGACATGGGCAACGTTGCCTAGCAAGTGCAGGTACCGCAAAGGATCCTTTTAGGTCATGCGCAGACTTTCTCAAACTTGTGAGACATTTCATGGCAGTATAAATCCGCACTGTGAGACAACCTGCTGCAGCTTACACCCCATCAAAACAAGTTAATTTTTGCACAACTTTACCATCAACTAATTAGAAAACACTGCATAGCACAAAATTGTAAAATAGGATAGCAAGCTAAACTTATGTCATTACCACTATTTGATACACACAGTAAGCAGAAAAAAATGGAGAAGTCCGTTCTGCAGAGTTGCTACTTTTCAAACTTTCGACACAAAATTTTAAAAAATATCGACGGAACACAAGGTTTTTGTAAAACATTTCCACAATTTATTTCAGCATTTCGGAGCGTTTTACGACATTCACTTCATTTTTCGATTTACGTCTTTTCAAATACTTTTTCCTTCGTTTGTTCCAAAAACATGTACTTGTTTGCAAATAGATTTGATGTTTCTTCTTGAAATCAAACACAGAAAAAAACTCAAAACCGTTTTATTTTGTGGGTTTTTTGAAGAAAGTCTTGTTTGTAATGTTACTGGGGTGATAGTTGAATGTTTACTTAATGCATGTAAGGAAATTATATTTTTTCCATACATTCTCTTGATGTAAGGCCATGTTGCAGTTTTGCAAAGCTGAGAATAGGTTCACATTTCAGAGAATTTGCAGAGCTCAAGTTGACGGATCGCTCATAAGGACGTATTGAAATAATCAGAAAATTTAATGAAAATCAGACCTTTATCACTCAAATTATTTAGTTTGATCGGTGGAAAATATTGTTCTTACAAATCTGTTGGTAATATTTCCACATATCTAAATGCCAAGAATTGTCTGAAACGCAACAAAGTTGCGTTAGCGAGCTTTCCGGTGGCGTAAAACATCGCGTCGTCTTTACAGCTTTAATTTAATTAGAATGTGTTCTCCAGAGAGATGTCATTGGCAAATAGTGCTGTACAGTTTCATAGATGAATTTCATTGGAAAAAATAACATATTTCATTGCGGATTTTTTGTTAGGCTGTAAGGATTTTGAAACATTTTTTATACCAAACTTTCAAGTGTTACAACTAGAAATTTACAAAAAATGTAGAAAAGCAGGACATGCATTAGAAAAGAAAGTTTCTTGCACTTGTGAAAACAAACTAACCGAACGTATGCGACTGCGAACGATGGTTTAATTAATTTAAGCGTAGCCAATGCATTTGCAGTTTCGAGTACGAAGGGAATATACGCAATTTAGCTCTCACAACAAAACCCTAACTGATGTCGCGTAATTGATCTACAGTCTTAACAAGTATCAGATTCTCGTGTTGAGCGACGGTTTCAATTCAGTATGAAAATGTTTACAGTTGAATTGTAAAGCACACGACAACCAGTCATGTTTTGCAAAGTAAAGTTGCGAATGTTAGCAACGTTATGCATAACTTGGATTGATAATTGAATACGTACCAAATTCCTGTAAGGATATTTTGTTGCGTGCGTTCTGTGTATGTAAGGTCAGTTTTGTAGAGCTTGGTTCCAACTTCACAGAAGTAATCTGCACTTCACTGTTTCGGTTTGATCGATGAAAATTACGAGTCTGTTGATGATATTTCGTATATGCCAGGACGCGCCTCAAACCCAATCAAGCTGCAAACGCGTTTACGAGTTTCCCGCTGACCGCAGCATCGTATCGTTCGCAGACGGTCTTAACTGAATTACTAAGAATGTATTCAATAGAGAAAGCGGGCAAGCAGCATATATCGCTGTAAAGCTTCATAGCTGATCCGCATTGGAAAAAACACAACAAATTTAGTTGTGTGTTTTTTAGACAAAACTATGAGGATTTGAAAACGAATTTTCCAAGTGTTAACCTACTTTGCTGCACATTGCTCCTCTCTTGTTTGCATACAATTTCAAATTGTAAACGTGTATCATTCATCTCTTTTATAAACTATCCGGTTCTATCACAGAAGCGTTGCAGTTTTTTTGTGCAGTATCGATATAGAAACGATTGTTCTTAATGCCTTGCCAGAGGCATCAAAGAATTCCTGAAAAGAAGGAATAGCAAATGGTCTTTCACGAATGAACCTGAAGTTCGGTTTAGGTTTTAGATTTTGGTTAAGGCTGGACCTACCACACGTCCCGGTTTGACCGGGACTGTTCTGTTTTAAACGTCTGTCCGGGTGTCCCGTCCCGGTTATCAAAATGTTTCGGAAATTTACTTCAGTGAAATTTTCAAAATTAACTCCAGCCTGATGATGCATTGTTATGAAATAATTCCGTCCTAAAAGGCTTGACTTTGCTTTATCCCGTGGCTTACCTTACTACCTTAATTAATTAATTTGCGTTAGCTTCATATGAACCGTCGTGTCTAAAATAAACCAATAATAATAATACAGGAATTGCCATCGCTCTTTAGGGGGGGCGGCACCTTTCAACTCGCCCTCTTTAGGGGGGCGGCACCTTTCAACTCGCCCCGGGTACTTGCCAGTGCACTGCACCCCAGAGCTTCACCAAATTTCCCTTTTTTCGGGACATTTTTTCTGCATTTTCGAAAGTTTAGAGCAGGGTGGGGAAGCTGCGACCTGCTTGAACATTTAATATGGCCCGCATCAGAATTGTCGTTACTCAGGTTAAAACACAACAGTGTGACAAAATGAAACTCCATGATAAGCAGACATGTAAACAGTAAGTCAAAAGAAGTCTCCCGCTCCTTCACATAGTTTTGACTCCTTATTTTCCTTTGGAACATTGACGTAGAATTTTAAGCTAAAATTAATTTTTTGCGACAAGCCAGCTGTACTCCACAATTCAGGCGGCCCGTGATAACAAAGTGGTTCCCCATCCATAGTTCAGAGCATTGAGTGTGTGTCAGATCTGCTATTCATGTATACGCTTCAATTAGTTCTCATTTTTGTTGAAATTTACCCCGACGGCGCGTAACCCATGTTAATACTAATGTTGTTAAAATGGCCGAAATAAAAACCTCTTACGTGATCCATAATAGTTTCTAACCAGCTAGCGGTTTCTTTCAAAGTTTGTTTTAGGATAGATCGCGTACCGATAACTGTATCACATTCTACGATTTAATTGCTTTATGTTGGCTTGTACAAATATTTAAACAATTAACATTGCAAGTTTGATGCAATTTGCAATTCCATAAGCACAAAATATTACAAGAGTCTTGTCAAAAGAAACCAAGTTCTTTTTTACTGTTATTTTTGCTACTCATGTTGTTTCGTAGCATTTGCCACCAGGTTTCAAAGCAAGCAGATAAATTAGCTCTTCTGGCGATTATTTTTAGGTGGGCGAAACGTCGACTAATAATAAAATAATCACCAGAAGAGCTAATTTATCTGCAAGTCCTTTTTTGTTTGTTTGCAATACGTGCCATTCAGTACGAGCAAACTGCCCCAGCAAACTTTCAAAATTGTTCAGTAGTAGTACTACATAATACGAAGACTGTTGCAAATAAGGTTAAGTTTTGAAAAATCGGAAATGAGAAAGGAAATGTAAAAAAATAACAAAAATCAGTCTTTCATTATTTTAAAAGCTCAGTTTTTCTTCGTTCCCTTCGAGGACCGCAACGCCACTTTTGTCACTTGGACTTTGTCCAGTCATAACTTGCCGACCGATAAAGCCAGAAAGCTGTTCAAACCCAAAGAAGCAGAAAGTCTCCTAGGTTTGAGTTAAGAAAATCCGGTCACGTTTGGGTTTGAACTTTTTGTGGAGTGATGTCACAACGCAATCAGGGCCTAATGAAAGTTAAAGTGGCAATGTAACCATTTTAATAAACTAGGCGAAAATCCGCATCTTCAGATACCTTTATTGGCCATCTAGCATTAATAGTTGGCACGTTATGGCCTGAAAACAGTAATTGAAAACTAATCTCCTAGGGGATTAATTAAATAAATATCAGAAAGTTGCCTGCCAGAATCTGCAAATTGTTCCATGGTAAAAGGGAAGGCATGCAGTCACAATTCGCAGTTTGTTGTTGATAACTGAATCGAAGAGGCGCGTGTGTGCCCTGTGACATCAAACTGGAACTCAGTGCTCTTCCGTTGAGTGGGCTAGGGATAATGCGGCTGTGCGTTGTGTTGCTGCTCCCTCCCCCACCCAGCTCTGGCAAGCCGCCTAAGAGGTGCGACATATGATGTTATTTTTTGCGAATTGACGCGAGGTGTCGGTGGTATGTGGGTGTTCTGACCAAAGTTACTACAAGAAATTTGGACTCGTAGCGAAATGGCAGAGGTTTATTATCGAGGTGTACCTCACTCTCACGTTTGGTGGTCCTAATGGCCAGCAATTCTCATGTAACAACCGAAAGCTGTTTGGGTGGAACGAGACCAACTATGATGCACAGCACATTGCTTGTCCAATAACGCGGATGGTTGACTAATGTTCTTAACATTTATCATTAAAAACAATTTATGGGATGCATAATGCGCGTACAATGTTCAGGTCAAATCCTCATTTTATCTCACAGAGCACAGATATGAGTTCTGAGTAATTTAAACTTAACGCTTTGTGTGCATCATTGAAAAAAAACAGTCTTCACAAAAGCATTTTATAGACTTATTGCTTTCTTTATGGTTTTCCTATTGTGGAAATTTATCAGAGCCGTCTGTTGAAAAAGTAAGCCAAGAAATGTCGTATTATAAATCATGCACCATAGATTTAAATGAAATCAAACAATTTGGTTGTAATATAACTTTAAAAGTCTTCAGTGTTTTTCTCTGTCTTAAAATCTGATTTCTTCACATTTTTCAATAGCAGAGAGGCCTAACCGATGATCCGAATTTTTTCTAGGTCAAGACGTGTTCAGCAAATCTCCAATGTACAGTATTTTCGTTGTCCACACTAGCTTGGTGTGATGCGGAGTTGTTTTACTTTTACACACACTGGCTTTTGATTACATGGTTTGTGATCATTCTTGTCTCCACGCTTGCCTTCTTCTCAAAAACTAACACGGACATTACAATACAGAAATTGACATGCTTCTCCATGATATTCCCCCTAGAATCCCGTGATATATGTCCCGTGGGATGAGACAGTAGACTTGAAATTCATCCCATGTGTCATCGTAAGTATTTGTACGTCATACAGCAAAAACGTTCTGAAGTTGAATACCATTATCATGCTCACAGCACAAAAAGTATGTGTTTGTGACAGTTTCATGGCATTACTTTTGTGCTGTTTTCTTGCAAGAAAGATAAAAAAATGTGAGAGCTTTTATAACTACATGGCTGACGATTCAGAAATGTGAAGTTTACTTCTCGTTTCTAGAAACTTTTAGAAAGCATTTGTTCACCTTCCTTGACAACCATCATAAAACTCTCCAGCACCCTGTGCAGGTCAGCAGAGAACTGACACCATGCAGATAGGCAAGATAGTGAAGCAACGAAGAAGTTTTTATTTCTTGTTAAATTTAGGAATTCAAATAAATTTTGGTTCAATCTGAAAGGTTGAGGTTTTTGGTGATAAATCTCGTGTCAGTGAAAACGTATGTAACTGTCATGTTCATGAAATTGAAACAAGGCATTAGTTTTAAGCTCTCATATTGCGTATGAAAAATTGGCAACAACCCACTTTGTTCTTTATAAGCAGAAAGTTTTCCTAAAACCCTGGTTTTCTTTCAATACAGAAGAAAAAAGTCTAAATTGTTGTGAACATTTGTAAAGATTCGTGGAAAAAATATTTTGCTGGTTTAATTTTTCTACATGTAAAATATCTTCCATGCTTTTCAAATACAACATGCATCAAGCAGCCATCTTCGCCCTAACGGTTGTGATTGCTGAATGCATGGTGAAAGCCAACCAAGTCATGTTCACTTGCTCATCTCGTGAAATAGGAGTTCGTGGGCCTGTTGGACCACCAGGCAAACGCGGACCGGAAGGTGCAAAAGGTCCCCCAGGACCACGAGGGATTAAGGGTGAACCAGGATATGCTGACGATCTGCGAAACGAGTTGGAAGAACTCCGTCGACAGCTACGTGTTCTCCGAAATGCCGGTGATGCCATGAATTCGATGATAAAAATGCACCACATTGTTCTTTACAATATCGTTTGCCTTCTCATTGTAGATAAGACATTGATTTATGGCTGTGATCGAACGGTCTGCACACTTTCTGAGAAACTAACTGTACCCTTTACATGAATACATGGGCGTAGTAAGGTTCTTGTCGGGTATGAAATTTCATTTTACTACCACTGTGGCAGTTACGTCCGTCAAACGCAGAAGTCAGAATAATGTGCGTGATGCGCATGCACACCAATTCATATAGCAATTTTTCAGTATATTGTAACAAAAATCACGCGAGAATATTATTGGCAATGATGGAGTCTTGAGACTTGGTCTCGGTCTTTGTTAGTCTCAGTCTCAGTCCCAGTCTCGAAGGTTTCAGGTCTGGTCTCGGCCTCAAAGGCTACAGGTCTCGGTCACAAACCTATTGCTTTGAAACTTTGAATATTGCAACGAGATGGCTCAGTAAAACTTTCAACGTGCTTTTGTCTACTGTCTCTGCAGGTAAAAACAACCAAAGCAGCCAGGAAAAATGACAGAGATTCAAAAAAATTTAACTTTGAAGTGGTGGTGATATTGCTTTAAAATATTTAAATAATGTCGGAATACTCCACAAATTTTCAAATCCCGAATCTCGGTCTCGAAAGTTTCGAGTCTCCGTCTTGGATTTTTTGATGAAGTCACGGTCTCGAAGTTTTAACTAGGTATCGGTTTCGAACTTTAGGTCTAGCCTCCATCACTGATTAATATAAAAGTATGATTTGCAATTGCAAAATAATGTACACTGACCCAAAATAATGCATGCCGCTTCTTCAACCGAAATTAACGATTTTCAGTTGCAATCTTATTTGTGAACTGGTGTAATACCTCTCGGTTGAATATCATTTACTTACTTTATGTTCCGGCACAGTTCAAAAAATTGTTTTCCATGTGTCTAAAATTTTCATTGTTGATTAGATTTAAAGTCTGCCATGGATGAATATCGTCAGTTGGATCCAAGTACGTATCTTTGGTACGCACCTTATAGATCGGCAATGTCGTTTTGATTCTACTTTTTTGCTACATCAGCGTAACTTGCTTTCGCTGACGCTTACAAAATAAGTAAAACTTTGCAAAATGTTTGAAGAATGACTTTGAAATAAGCAACTGCGAACCCCATTTCCTTGAATGGTTATGTATTCGAATGCAATAAAGTTGAATTGGAAAATAAGTAGCAAATGTAGAACTGATACGACAAAATATTGAATGTTGCATGCGAGAAATTGCGTACGAAGTATATAGGGACGTTTGCTTTTATGATATCGTCTGTTTCATTAACTTGCTTTTTGGCACATTGTTCAGGATTGAATAAAAAATATCAACACTTTTTCCTAAATGCACTAAACTCGTATTTAAGCCACCGATAATGGCAGTTATTGTTTTTACTTGCATTGTATCTGCCACGTATCAGAAATTTCCTCATCACTAGAAAATGTGAAGTATAATTGTAATATTGCACTACCACGCTGAAAAACAGAAAAAAAGTAAAACGCCAGGCTTAGCGCTACCCCGTCGTTTACTGAGGTGTCTGAAACGATATCAAGCATTTACAGCCACAGGAAAAACAACAACGCCGAATCTACTAATTTCTACACAAATCGATTTACATTAGGTATGCTTTGAACTTATTTGGTGTTGAATCAAATGAATTGCAATGAAATGCTTCAGATAAGAACATATATGACTAACTCTGAGAGCTAAGCAACCAGTAAATCTAGCTTGTGAGATGCCGTGAGACAGAAGAGGCTATTTCCACAATTTCAATGCAATAGTGAAAATCGTCATGGCACAGTAATGTAAGTCACAGAGATGCCATAAACTTGAAGCCTATTTACTGCAATTTTAAAAGCAAAACTGCAAACCTTTTTCTCTAATTTCCAAACTTGTGGTTTCAAACATGAAGAGCTCTGCACCCTTTACAATTACATAAGATATTTTTAATGCCGGAAGGACATATGCCACAAGTTGGTTTCTTGCAAGTGATGCACAATGCTGCATCTAGTTTTTACGTTTTCGAGGGAGTCTTCGGTTCAGTTTATCGCCAAATCTCAAGTACAGTACTTCAGGGTAGAAGTAAATCTATCACGTGATATTCTTTCCGAAAAAATCAGAATGACGTACGTTTCGTTGTATAAAAAACGAATTGGGTGAACCGTCTAGCATACCAGACAGCTATTACGCACATGGTCACATAGGTGTGGGAGCAGGCAATTTTTGAGGGGTGTAAAAAATAGTTTGCCCCAATGTTTCCAAATTTGCCGGAAAAACATTTATGGGACAAACTTTCTCCCTAAGCTGTTGGTACATTATTTTTTCCTCTACTACGTTGCCATAGACTTGAAGATATAAAATTTGGTATTTGAAATTTGGTTCTTAATAACCCAACTGAAAAACATATGCTATAGGGCTGTGCAAGAACACTGTCAAAAGCCAGATGGCTCAGTACTCTTGAGCATCTGTCTCACAGTTCTGCGGTTTCCATTCACATTCCAGCTGTTGCACATCAAGTGCGAAAGAAGCAATTTCATAAAGAAGTAATAAAACATTCAAAAAACGTTTGGCACTTTTTGTTTTGAAATGTTTCTCCACTCAAGAAACACTGTACTTCCGTTTTACTGTGGCGAAGATTTTGTGCACAAAACAGGCCAGGCATTTTAACTCTTTTTAAGTTTTTCAACATGTTATTTTTTTACTTACGTATTGGTTGCGTCCCAAGTAAGAGCGAAACATCAAACTTGTGCAGAGATTCTGTTGCCCATAAATTTATGCACGCATAAAAATGTAGTAAGTTTCTTTTTTGTCAGGAGGCGCTATGCCGTAGCAACACCAATCTGGATGAATGAAGTATAAAAGCATTTGTAGATAAAAACATTTGAGACGCAATGATTTTCTCATTAAATATATTTACACAAATTTCAAGGGAAAGCAGCAAAATAGTTAAAGTTTCAGATTTCAAAACCAAACATCGATGTTCCAGATAGGCATAAACTCAAAGTTTTGTTCTTCAGCTTTCATGTGCTCTGTCGGTATGAAGGACGGGAGGGTTGCCGATGAAGACATTACAGTATCTTCCCAGTGGAACCAACACTACGGAGGAAATTTTGGAAGATTGTTTCTGCAAACCTCTTTCGTTCCACCGCTTTCTGGAGCTGCAAGCTGGATACCAAGACACGGTGCAGTTACAGTTTGTTGATTGCTTCTTTCTTTTTGTTATCGCGCAACCAAATGATTATTATTTCCAAACACGTTTAGTAACTTCAATCGCAAAAACCTCATATTTACTCACGCAAATGCACAACTAGAAGTCCTTTTGTGTCTGAAATAAATGGTAAACCTGAATTTTCCCATCAATGAATGTTATTAACGGAACTCAGCCAGGGTCGGCGAATGGATCCAGGTCAATCTGCACAACAGAACGACAGTGACCGGAGTTGCCACACAGGGAAGAGCAGATCGTCATGAGGAATGGGTCACGTCGTACAAAATATCATATAGAAACGATGGGTCAGAGTTCAAGTTTATCCGTTCTGGAGCCGGACCTGTTATGGTATGCTGAATATTTTACCTTGGGATCATGTTGCATTAATGATGAAATAGTGCGCAAATGTGCTTGTTTGCTGAAACTCAACAACTCGTAAAACGTCTCTAGTGCTATTGTTATGTACGTGAAGAATACTTAAAATTAAACGAAAAATAGATGTGACTACAGTATATGTAGGATTGCATTAGTTCAACATTAACAATCTTTTTTTCTCTCATAGATATTCCAAGGAAACCATGATCGTATCACTGTAAAAATTAACAAGTTTCCTGAACCAGTCTTTGCTCAATTTCTGCGCCTCACAGTTACTGGTTTCCATCGACATCCTACACTTCGGATGGAGTATTTAACATGCTGAAAGCAAGGACTAGCATCACCTTTGAATGATCATATTAATATGTGTTATTAGCTTTCACTTTGTTTATAAATGCTTCTCTCTTAATTTTTGCATCAAATGAAGATTTATTGTTGCAACTGAAATCAAACATTTTTGTTATTTCAAAGATGAATTCTTGGTTCCTTTATGTCGTACCCATTTTTAATTTGAAAGAAAGTATTTTATACCATGTCATGCTTGCATTTTTATCCACTTTGCTTAACACTAGATTTACCAAGGTGCCGTTTTCGACACCAAGTGATTTTCAAATTCAATTTTTCCAAAATCTGCACATCCTGAGAGTTTGAGATTTATTGACTTTTCATAAAACCCTACCACTTTTCAAAAATATGTTTGGTGTGATTCTGTTTCATTTTTGTGATGGATAATTGATCTCTTTAATTTTTGCACCCACCATTTACCAAGATGTTATTTTCGGCACCCAATGCCTAGAGATAGCCAAAACTAATTACTTGTTTCTCATGGTGCTTTTTTCACACCTAAATAAGTCGATTGTTTCATATGCTGACTGAGGTGCTTGCAAGCTGGTGGCAAACACGCTGTTTTGTTTGGACTTGAATGTTGTTTGTCAGGTTTTACTGCATAAATTGGAGATACCGTTGTGGAGTGATGCAGGTGGTGGTCGTTTGCACAGTGCATTTAGTTCAGTTATTTCTTATTGCTGAACTTGTTTGATTGTTTTTCAATCATGTCGCACATTCGAATGACAGCGAAGGATATTTCTGATGTGACCCTTGACTGGTGTACGGATGATGACAAATCCTTTGAAGAGGAACATAAACATGAATCAAGTGGAGATGTAGTCGTACCTGCTATTGGTCAGTCCACACCAGCTGAGCAGCGGTTCTGACCATAGACGTAGCCAGGGGGGTCTAGTGGGTCATAACCCTACCCCCATTTTTCGGAACATATAGTCATTTTGTGCTTTGAGAGACGGTATCCCAAACAAAATAATGTTATTTTGCCTAAAATCAAGCATTTTGCCCCACCCTAAATTTTTGGCCCTCCCAAATGTTTGGGCTGGCTACGTTACTGGTTCATACGAACAGAACATCAGTAATGAACAAGCTGATGCATATACAAGAATATCTGTGTGACTTGGCTGAAAGCTGCGTTGTTTTTGACAGATCATCATTTGTAGGAACAACCTCGGGACATAACAGTTTTACTGCTACCACCGTTGTACCTACACAAACTCTAAAATATAGATTCTACAGTACTTACAATGCACGGAAGCACTTCACGCCAGAAGTAATTCTTCATTCAGTTGTCAAATATACCAACGAAGAAGCTTACCGAGAAGGAGAGAATGACTTTGACTAGAGCATATGTGAGCTAGAGTCGTTTGTTGCTCTCCAGAACAGCATGTCAGAGGACTGCACGGCAAAAATCACCTACTTCATTTTCTTTGCAATGAAACTTGCAGTATTCTAATATTTTCAGTTTTCTGGGCCAGGAGCAGACCGATTCACAGCAATACGTGTTGTTTTCCAGACACCAGCATCCATGTATGAGTGAAAATATAGGTGAAACGTTTCATTGACAGTGGACAAGCAGTTGATACTTCTGAAGTCACGTTGTCCTTTCACTGCATTTATGTCAAGGAAACCCAATAAATACAGCATGAAGTAAGAGTAGTTTCAAAAGTCGACTAACAATGTATTGAACAGACGGAAATTCATTATTCAACTGACACACGACATGCGCATGAAAAATGTTTCACTTAAAAATATCGCGGCCAATCCCTCTTCAGTGAACTGAGATCTCACTCGAAAACATAGAAAATGTCATGGAGCAAGATGGAAGAAGGTGTATGAGCATCACTTGCACGAAATCAACTTGTGGCACATGTTCTGCTGGCATGTCAAAAATAAAATAAATAAAATGCAAGGGTGCTCATGCTTGAAGCACTTAGGTTAGGAAAACAGGAAAAAAGGTTTGCAGTTTTGTTTCCAAATTTCAGTAAACGTGTTTCATGTTGATGGTATTTCTGTGATTTACATTACTGTGAAAAGACTATTTTCATTATTAGCAGCTATTTACATTACAATTATGTAAACAGCTGCTTCTGTCTCACAGCATCTGGCTAGCTATATTCAACTAGTTGATCAGCTGTCAGAGATAGTCATATATATTCGATCATTCGCAATATTGCAATACAATGCATTTTGTGTCAACTCCAATAACATAAAACATAGCTAGTATGCATAGATATTTGCAAAATTTAGTAAATTCGGCATCGTTTGCCTTTTGCGCGGCTGTAAATGCTTTGGTGCCGTTTTCGACACCTCGATAAACGGTAGGTTGGCTAATGTCGGTGAACCTAGTGTTAAGTGATGGAAACAGCGAATCACTGTAAATATTTGGACTTAAAAAGAATTATATGCTTTTTTCTGATGTGTTTCGTAATCCTGTTGTTTCGAGTAACACAATGCAATGTATTTGACAATGTTTCGAAGTTCAAGCAGCAGCAGCGTATACTAATCTACATGAAAACAGGTGTTGTGTGTTTTAAAAAATCTAATGTCTGATATGGTCATGGCTTGTTCCCGCATTTTTGTGACTCAAATCGCGAAGTAGTACAAATGCAGCAAGAGGAAAAACAATGACATCAAAATCACAAATTAGTTTGATGTTGTTGAGAACGTAAAAACATCAGAAACTTCAGGTTTGCGCAAGATAGTGATCGTGTTCTAAAATGTTGAATCACAACGGTTTTGCGAAAGACCGTATGGGTCAAGTTTTCAGCCAGCCCTGATGTTTGCACAAATCAATTTTTAATTGAACACTTTTCATGAATACTTAAAAAATGTAAGAAAATGCATTGAATCAACGCCAGATGAAATAAGCAAAAGCAACAACACCAACAAGGAAAAGTGGGGAAGAAGCATGCCCATGTACAGGGAGTGGGTGAACATTTGTAGAGGTAAAAGATGTAAGCGAAAAGAGAGACACTCAGTTGTCCAGTTGGCAGTTGTCCTAGTTGCCAGTTGTCCTAGTTGCCAGTTGTCCTACTGCCACTAACAATATATTGGTGAAACTATAAACAAATTTTCCACGAGATAGTCGTCGCACAGCAGGAATTCGATTTTTCTTTTTTTTGGTTAGCCGCTTATTTCAAAACCTGATCTTAGAATAGCTTCATTTCTCTCTCACTGCCGAATTCCTATGTGACGATGAGTGAAGGCAGTTATGAATGGGGCGCTGTTTCAGTGTTGGCTGTGTTTATCAACTAACACCTACTCTGTAATGCGCTACGACTAACCATTTTTGTGCTGTTGTGTTATTCAATTACCCTTGCAATACGGACCATGAGTCTTAGGAAAATACATAAATAAAAAATGAATAAACATTTGGAACAAACCAGATTATAGGGATGTCAGAGACCAAATGGCCTAATTACGACACTATTCAGTGTTCCATGCAATCGTAAATAAACTTATACATGAAGCCTGCACTGTTACTTTTGTAGGAAATCCCAGTTTTCACTCTCTAGATACCTGTTAGGATGATTGTTTTCACAAACTGAATGCACAAATCAGTACCCAAAGCATGATCTTGCTTCGTGTGAAACCATTCTTGCATCCTTTCGCGTTGCATGGCCTCTGACTTGTTTTGACCCATTTCACCAACCAGTGATCTAGCAATGTTGTTAGCTCTCTTCACAGAGTTCAGCATTTAAAGGTGCACCCTATATGGAGTTTGGCTGCCAACTTTATCTACGCAATCCCACGCTCTGTCTTAAGCTGTATGCACACGGGATGTTTCCGGCGCGGTGCGTCTGGTGTGTCTGCGACTGGTGCGGTGAGTTCAATGCTCCTTTGTATGCGCACGTCTGCGCATATAGCGGTGCGTTCATTGCGCACGGCCTGGGCTGAACGGATGGATGAGACGCGAAAGTCGGCGATGACGTTGGTGTGCTGCAGTGAAAGACTGTGTTTTACCTAAGTTCTGACATAACATGTGACATGGTTTTAAGGTGTTACTACTTTTATACGCCATACTGTTGAACAAAGTTACACATGACTTGTTGCGATACACTGCACAAAACCTTGAAATGACTGGTTACTGTACATGCATTCAAAACAAACGCAAATTGCCAAATTTAACTTTGTGCAATGCCTCACAAATTATTAAAAAAGTAGCGCTGTCCACATTGCAGATGAACATAGTGTTGTATTACATAAAGTTTCATGATTTGTTGCTGCAACAGATTGAATGAGGTTTGTGTAGGCCTACCTCCATAGTCATGACAGCATTGCTTTAAACCATTTGGTTCATTTCTACAGGGGCTAAGCGTCAAGAAAGTAAAGCAGCATAGACAATAGGTACAATCAATGCAACACATAATCCCACAACAAAATCACCAACAGAGGAATAGGTGTAACACCAGATGCGTTCCCTATAGGGTGGCATCTTAGGGTGTTTTTGTTCCAGTAGATATCGTTTATGCATGGGTTCTCATTACTGAATCAGGGACCGTTCTCGCAGAAACTATGTCTGGTTAACAGCCCCCCATTAATTGCCCGAATATTAATTATTTCTCAACGGTTTCACACTGTAAAATATACACACCAGTGAAGCATATAATTTTTGGTTTTATACCTTTTATTCATCACAATAACTATGTTCAAAGTAACACAAATTGGTACTCACCAATATATGATGTATCATAATGTCCAAGCACTTTTTGATATGTCACAACGCTCATATAACTCTCATATTTTAATTCCGTACCTTAGTAATTTGCGATAAGGAGATCAACAATCTATTCAGATCGGTTCCCCTATTCAAGCAATTTACTATATAAATAAAACTCACTTTCTGTTTATATCGCAAGGCATTTCTAACTGTACATATACTCGATAAGTAGATGCATACTCAATCGGCTAACACTAAATCAAAGTCGTCATGCATTCGCTTCACTGCTCACGAGTTGCGCAGCTCGGAGCTCGGTGAAGTACTCGGTAAGGAGTAGTAATTCAGGCTGAAGTTTATCATTAGTCGAAATTTCAAATGTTACTGTAATTAGTCGAAAATAAGTTCAATCTAAAGTGCTGATCCGAAGAAGGATCAAAGATATTTGTAAAGACCACTGCCAAGTTGGATTCGATCCAAGCGGGCTACAGAGAGATGTAACCGTCATGCCGAGCAGGAACGGGTATACACGAAGGTGTACACGCGTGTTAAGAAGTTTGATGTGACTCGCGCCCAAGTGTGGAAATGTCCACAGCGGTACAAAAAGGAGCATTGCTCACCTTCTATACGGCCACCCGAGGCGGTAAGCGGAAGAAGGCAAAACCTTCAACGGCTGAAGAAAGTAAACCAATTGACTGAACTTGGACTCGTACAGTACCTTAGAAAAACAAATAGAATTTAATCATAAACGCAATTTAAGCCTGAACAACTCGCATGACAAAACTACGCTAGTACAGTACAGTATTTGTAATTTAAACTGACAGAACTTCAATTTTCACAATCTGGTCCTCACAAAACAAACTGGCAAAACTTCATTCTC
>JGI24158J21664_10003592_pt1 | contig 19548 bp, 10 predicted proteins | sample Ectturendosymbi3_FD_21664 | JGI IMG/M metagenome (IMG submission 21664) | reverse complement strand
ATGCACATGGTAGCATCAGTGAGAGAGACTCGTGCCGTATACAAATCACTCCACAGCACAACTCATTGAAAACTAAAATAATTCCCAAGTTAACTACTGCATTCAGATATCTAATTTACAAACACAGCACATTCTTACGACACAAAGTTATTCATGCATTGCCAAACGCAACAGTACTGCAATGGTCATAATAACACTTTAAACAATTTTGCATGAAAAAGTAGGCTATCGATTTTGACAGGTTAACCTATGATTTTGGCTGAAACAAAAACTGGTTCCATATGCGAAATATAAAATATAGAACTAATTATGAATTTTTCTATCAGAAGCTCTCACGACCCCTATAAAACATTGAACCACCCCCAGGTTGAAAACCACTGCTTTATTTGCACAAGACAAATATTGCCAGTGACACTGTGCGGTAAGTCTGATAATGGTACAGTATGACGTGTTGAATAGTCAACTTGTGGGTTATGTTTCCTTCCGTCGTTCGACGAAATGCCACGCCATTTACGCGGCGTAGCTTACTTCACGATAAAGGTTCGTTTTTCATTGAAAACATCGCAAATGTTTGTTCTCCGGTGGGTGTAGCAGTTTAAATATAGAATGAAAGGTCGAGCTCCCTTTGTATCGGATCAAGTCTTTTCTGTTTGAGTGCTTAAAGAATTCGTCTTCGGCTTTCAGCTTGACAACTGCACGATGCCCGTCATCATTTCAAAGGATCTATGCCTTGTTGTTTGCAACCGCGACGCCAAATTGAGAACATCCAGGTCGCTGAGAAGCTTCTTCACAGGAGCGTACAAGTCACCTGACAGGTTTGATTGACCGCAGACCTTGGAATTATAGTTTCTTTTGTTTTGCGTGGGCAAAGAAGTTCAGTTTCGTTTATACTTCGCTTTTTGTACCCCTCTTCCGAGTGTAACCAGTGGTTTGCGGCGCCCATTTCCGGTTGCTTGCGCCGAGGTTCACGCGGCTGCTTTCGCAGTGAATGCTGCACTGGTGGCTTGTCAGTGGCAGCACCGCGCCTAAACCTTTTCCTCGCACCCACTCGTTAACGCCGAGCACAAGGCTGGACCGCAAGTACCGTTTTACAAGAAAAAACCCGACCCCAGCTTCGATGGCGCGTGCTCAACCAACTGTACCACCTAGCTGATTGGGCGAAGAAGTGTTGTAGCTAATTCTGGCCATTGCCTGATTTGCTTTGTGAAGACGGTGTGTGATGAATTTATTTCGCGTGATTTTGATGAAGAACGCAGCATCTTGCGCTCAACCGATCCTGAAAATCCCGGACAGTTATGAATACATTTCGAAATCAAACTATTGCAATTGCCAAGTTGGCCGGGTTGTCGCCATTTGAGCTGCCAAAAATTTGCTCGTCCGGAAGTGGATTTTTATCACTACGCTTCCGTTCATGATCCTTCGTACCCAAACAGAAGCGGAAGCGCATTCGGTCGGTGGACTGTTAGTTTAAGCTACGTAATCATGAAATTAGTCTCGGATAACTTTTTCATGTGGAGATAATATTTTAGTGTGTGTTCCGTGTCGCTTATCACAGCTTGTATTTGAACTATGACACGTGGGTTTTATTCGATCTCCGAACAGCATGAATTTTCTCGTTTGTTTATACGTCAGGTCTCCATGCAAGGTTGCGCACTCTGTGACAAGTTGGCACAGACGGGAGTCACTATCGGGGGCCATTACCGATCTCCATCACCGCTAGTGCTTTGCTTTTTACAGAAACGCGACACCGCCCCGTATCATTGCATAACAGAGACCTCATGAGTTGACGGCACAGCGCATTATTACGTCATTCGCCAGCTGTCGTTCGCGCGATGTCTTCACTGCGTTGTTTGAATCATGGCGCGCGACGACGGTGTCAACGATCCAGCAAAAACGTCTGGCCCGTCCTTTAATTTCAAAGCTGCTTCTTCGGCTCGCCACAAGCGATGAATAATTTAGCGCTGCCAATTTCTTGCTCAGCAACCGCGTAACGGGTGTGTACGAACTGTCTCTGAAGTACAACGACAAGGGCATCGGAAGTCCCGGTTCTCGCCGACGTCAGCGACGCGTGATCGACACATCAGTGACGTATGTCAGAGGCGAGGAGAACCTGGCGGGATGGCGGCCACGAAGTGACAGTTTAATACTGGAGCATCAGTGGCAGCTGAATCGCTTCCAGAAAGTTCTGCAGGTGTGTGAACTCTCATCGTAAAACAGTAATAAATCGGTGTTTTTTATTCTACTTTTACAACAAAAATCAATAATGCTGAGTGTTGCATTCATCAAGCCGTTGAATGGTCGAAAAAAGCAAACTCCCTTTAGATGGTGCAAAGTACTGTAGATGGAACGCCGCTGGGAAAACAGCAATTTTGAAAGGGAACCTGCTTTAACATAAGCCAGAAATGGCAACTAGCGCAACTGCTCTGGCAAACGTTACGGGCAACTGCACTGCACGCATGAAGAATGCATGAGTTGGAAGCGGTGGTTGCGCAGGGCACAAGTCTCGGTTATGTGTGTGGCATTAATTGGTCGATGGCAGGAAACCAAGTTTGAAAAAGCATCAGCGGCTGCCTCGGTTCAACTCCCTGCTCACACCATGCACACTGGACATTAGTTGTGATTTTCGAGCTGATTAGCCACAGGCGACCCGCTGAACTTGGCATTGTGCCAACGTAACACCAGTCATTTCTGTCTGTGTGGATTTTCTGTGTCATTATTCGCAAGCATCATCTTCCACCTTTTCTGTCCAAAAATGCATGAAATTTCTTGAATATAGCCGGCAAGTCTCAGTCATACTGCTTACACTGCTCACGACTTCGAGTTCGAAACGAAAGGGTCGTGGGAGCATAGAATTCCATTGGTTTTGTTTTGTTTGTTTAGTGAAAATAGCATCATGATGTAAGTTCGTAAATCTTTTGTCTTGAACAAAGCGTGAAGTACACACTTGAGTTGATGTGTTGTGGAAGTGGAGCCAGCAGCCCGAGTAATCAGACTCACAATTGTTGGGAATGACTTCCGTCTTTTGTATTTACGAGACGAATAAGTCGCGAGAACTGCTTCGGAAAGTAGAGTCGAACTTTGTGTTGCGTCTTACCTTTTTGTTGAAACGCGTTCTTCATTGTTAAGAACTTGCTCAAGACTGTGCTTGACCCTTGGATGCGTGAATAGTGGCATTCTTAAAAACCAGCATCCACAATTTTATTTATTGTGCTTTCGCTTTTTGACAAGTTCCACTTTCTGCAGGTGGAAAAAACGCGGCACATGATGTTGTTCCGCGACACCTTGTTGACGGATCAGACTGGCAGCATGTCGGGAAGGTCGTACGAGCCGGTTGGCAGCGAATCGAAGTCCGTTGACGATGACGAAAAACCACCAGAACGCAACGAGATCAACATCGCTGCATCGCAACACGATTGCCAAAGGCATAATGTGACATTGCTTCTCTAGCTTGGCGGCATTTTCTCGTGCTTATTTGTGAATTGATCTCGTTTGCCGAATATAGTTCATTCTTTGAGCGAGTTGATACGTTGCACACGCGTTTTAAATTACCGGCAAGCCTCTCCTATTTTTTAACAGTCCGTCCACCCCAGTGGGCCTGACCAATCTTCATGGCTCCGAACTGCGAGCAAGCTCACCTGTCCCAATCCCTAATAACGACACGGATCAGTGCGTTGCCAAACCACTTGGTGTGCCGCGTCGTAGATCCGCAGATGAAGAAGAGCTTACAAGAAAGGTGTGTACGGTATGACTGTGAGCCGGTGCTCGCGCCGTTTCCCGCTCTTCTGAGTAAAGTATGATAAATAGTTTACTGTATTTACATTCAAACCGAAATATGTGCTTGCTCAACCCCTAGTCAAGTGTATAGTTGTTTAGTTCTTACTGCAAAACGCAACTTCAAACTGTTTTCGATTTTCTTGGCTTGTGTTTAGCTTCTGTGAAGGAAAAACCATAAAGTCTTTGTGAATACGACAAGAAATTTTTATCCTAAACTCTTCTAATGATCCCTTTTCACGTCTAACAGTGCGTGGACTTGATGCGGTTCAAAATCCCGAACATATTTGATCAAAAAGATGTGGGAGAGGTGAGTGGGAGTGTTCAGCTAAGAACAGCAGCTTGTCTCGCCTCACATTTCCGTCGGAATGGTTTTGTGACAATTCCGTCTTATACTTGTCCCTCTGACACAGAGCAATACAAAGACTTACAAACAGTGGTTTGGAAGGTTGGAGAGTACCTGAAAAGTGTTTGCCTTCGATTTCGCGACTCGCTCATGAAATGCACCTCGTTGTAACTGACGTCGGTGAAAAGCTAGATATGCTTCAGGTTGTTTATTTGTGGGTTAGGAGTGGCAGAGCTTGATTTTGTCTTCGACCTCACGAACGGCTTAGGTCACTCAATATACTCGTATATGCTATGTTTATGAGCTTATCGCATCTTGGTTTAACATCCAAACAAGTCTATTCGTCGCATCGTAAACGCGGTGGCTTTCGAAGGTGGAAATCGGGATTTTCTCCGATGGTTAAGTCTAGGTCGTAAAGTCCGCATTTGTCATGGCAACTCCGAAATCAACCCAGAGGACGTACCCACAAGCATGCGAACGAATTTGTTCTCTTTACCACAAATCGTTTGATGAAATCTGCTGCTGTCCTGGCTCCGTCAAATCACATGCTTTTTTCTCCGGAACCGATCAGCAGGCTTGACAAAACCATGACGCGTAGGCGGACGTAGAAACTGTCGAACGCACGAGTTCTTTTCCTGCAAAGTTGAGGTGCATGGGAAGATTCAGGTGTCGAAGCTGTGCGCGGAGAAAATGTCGTTAAAGTCTTTCCCGTAGAAACAGTCATGATGGTATATTACGTTGACTGTTCGTCACAGTTTCAAACCATGTGATGAAATGACTCAAAGCAACGAAATAAAGACATCCGGTGTAGTTAGATTCAAATGTTTTTAACTGACCCGACGACACAAGTGCTTCCGGGAACAGGATGACCGGCAGCGGTCAGGATTTTTCAGGCTGCCGTAGTAGATCAAAAGTTTTTTAATTGCATTTCATTCACAGATAAATTAGTTTCATGGTACAGTTAACAAAAGTGAGATTTATGTTTTAGGTGGATTCGAGCGTCGAAAACGGCTTTGCGAGTGAAAACGCCGTCTTAAGTCCTTCCAAATCGCGCCAGACAATAGTTCAGAGCAACAGCATCATTTTTCCCGACGACCTCAACGATAGTGTGAGGTGAGGATGTTTTGTCACAATAGCAATGTCCGGATCAACTTTATATTTTTGGTTTGGGTCAAGCTTCAACTATTTATGGCTAAGGTCGGCAGGTGCAATACATAAAACAATTGAGAAGAAGAGCGCAAAATTATCCGGGAAATCAACTTTTGCTGTTTTTCTCTACGGTAATTTTGCCAGATGCAAAAACACCCCCAGTTTGTTTAAAACTTAATCTAGTTCCTTTTTGTTGACATTGACCGTTTGTTTTTGACCGGGCAGCATTACAAATGATTGCTGCTTGTGGCGCTTCGTTGGGACCTACAACAATCTAGTATGGCAACTGTCACTGCAAATGACATGCAGATTATGCACGCGAACCTTCTGCATTTCTTGGTTGCTTAATAATTGTTTCCCGCGCTTTTAGGTGGCATTGCAATGGCTGAACTAACTTAACTTGGTGTTGGTTTGGCTGTTGGTGAATGGGTAGTTACAATGACGTCATTCACCGTTCGACCAATTACAAATCTCAAAAACGATTACACGTTCATGTGCAGTCGTCTTTCGGTTGGTCGATTGGATTTAAAACACTCCAGTTCGTTCGAATCGACTCCAGTCACAAGCGGCTCCTCCACTCCCGATACGAGTGAAGCATCCTTGAAGTCGGCGAGATACATTCCTAGCATCGCTGAAATACGAGTCAGGTGAACGAATTTTTCCACGTATTTTTCTCACATCAAAGTTTGCGAAAATGGAATGAAGCTTCTTCACACTTTCTTGCGCTGTTATGGTTTGTGAAGGAATGAGAAATTGACCAAAAACCCGTCGAAACAACTCATTACTGTCAAGTTTGGTTTCTACAACAACTTCTAGTTATATTCCAGTTACATATCTGATTGCAAGCATTCAGATTTTCTTTTGTATATCTCTGAAAAGGTTCTTCGCGTTTGCGATATTGATTACAACGGACAATGACCAGGAGGTGTTAAACCTGTGTTGACGCAGGCCCGTAGCCAGGATTTAAAGTTTGGGGGGGGCAACATACATTTAAAGAGGGAAATATTTTTGTTTTTATTATATTGTCCCCGAATACTCCCCCTGCAACTGCCGGTGTTGACGTGTTGTGGGCGTTGCCGCTCGTGTGAAAAGCTGCGGTTGAAGGACCAAGAACTGCCTGCGCACGATACCATTTCAGAACAGTGCAGTCGATAGTTTGCTATCAGTGACCAACTCCAGCGTGGCGACCTCTGCCGTGTTTCATGCGTTGGCTTGTTTCTCTTCGGCCGTCTGGCAACTTTGGCGATGGTCCGTGAAACATTAATGGCTTATTTCACTTGTACTTAAATAAACTTCACAGTTCAACTCCACGACTGAGCCCTAACAAAGTCGTGGAACTCTGCCTGTTTATTTTTACCTCGCTTCATACTAAAAAGACACTCTATTTTGGTCGCAGAAAAAATTAGGGATTCCGGTTGTGGTAAATTTGCGTCCTAGTAGACTGGATAGGGTATATTTAGGATTGCCAGCCAATCTCCAGCAGCCGGAATTTGTCACTTTCTGCTCAGTGCTCTGCGCATTGCATATTGACTTACAGTTAAACGATTTGATAAAATTTGCGGAGTGGGGAGCCCATACTAGGTGAACAACTTGCACAACAGTATCAAGAGTTATTGACTGAAACCACTGGAACAAGTAGGTTTTTGTGAAAGTAATGTCGCAAAAGTACAATTCTTAAACTCAAACCAGCCGTCGAGATGCAAACATTTACTAATAAGCCATCAGTGGGCTGGGTTGACGTGCGATTCGTTGTTTGTGATGATCAAATGCGCAATGTGATCGTGAAAGCGCTTTGGTTAAGGTGATTATGTGGTTTTACCAAATGTCTGAGATTTAACCCTAGGACATGTTCAACATTTAGGATACTGGAAACTATCTATGCTTTCCCTCTGTGGAGGGACGCGGGGGCAGCAGCCCTAGGAGGACTCGAAATACCCCACGTTTCTCAGCAATCTCTGATAAGTCACCACTGCACCTGAAAATTAAAAAATATCTCCTGATCTTTCATTTGTTGTATGCTTTGGTAAAATATTTTTTTGTAGTGCTTTTGTGAAATTTATATTTTACTGTATTGTTTTAATCTTAAAAATGTGATTTTACTCGATTTCGTGCTGATGTGAATCGGTCACCACTTCCTGTCTTTCCAGTAACGCGCAAGTCCATTGTCAACGAGCACAATAATAAGTTGTACCTTAGATTGCTTGGTTGACGCTGGCTCAAAATGACATGTTAGTAAACAAAATAAGGAAGCCAGGAAAACCGGACTTGTTTCAGAGATTGGGATGAGTTGAAGTTGAGATACTGCTTTGTCGCGCATTCTAAGCTTCTAAATCATGTTCTTCTCACTTCCCAGGACACGTTAGATGATACAAACGTAGTCCATACGGAAACTCCCGAGCGAAAATATCTTCCATGATGTTTGTTGTGTGTTTCTTACAGTGTCACGATTGAAACTCGTCGATTTAATCATTTCATCGAAGCTAATGTTGGCTTTGTGACTATATCTCACAGTCCCATAGCATCGAGGTGCGGGTATCTGAATCTGTTGGAGCCCGGCTCCACGTGCTGGATGAAGCGGTGGGTGGTTGTGCGACGACCATACGTATTCATGTACAACCATCAGAAAGATCCGGTCGAACGCGGGATGTTTAATCTTGCGCATACCGTGGTCGAGTGTTCGCAAGATCCTCATAGTCACACTCTGGTGAGTTGCTTTTTCAGTACGTCTCGGCGGTGTTTTGCGTTTGATTTCGCAGCTGAAAAGACAGTTTTTTGCACGTGAATAAAACGTAATTTCTTGCGTTCAAGTGGAAAACCTGAACCTGCGATTTAAACGTCAACGGATTCTTGTTGTAGCAACCTCCACACAATCTCAACTTGTAAGAAACGAGATGTATTTATAGGAAAGGAGGGCAGCCGGTAAATCAGGCTTGTGATCAAAGAATTGGTGATGTCTTTATATGCATTGTGTAATGACGCATTTTCAAATAATTTAAGCCTGGATTAATTTTCAGGCAAGTGAATATCCAGACCTGGGAGTTCGCTTTTATTGTTGAACAGTAACGCCACTGTAACAGAAATCGTTTTTTTTTTCTATTAAAGCATGTAAGAAAAAATGTGTACTCTTTTGGACTGGCGCAATTTTTTACTGAAAAAGTCTGCAACAACAAGCCCATGAATCGTTTACCAAAACATAACTGCGTCGATACCTATCTGCAAACGCCAACTTTCAAACGTCTAAACCTGGAGCGTAATTAATAGAAACAGATTACCTGCAGATGGCAAGAGCTATCGAAAACATGTGCCGTACAGACAGTGCTATTTTTGCGACTATAACCGGGATAGTTTAATGACTCAGTATATCAGGGAAGTTGCTCGTCTTAGAAGATGCCAGGGATGCGGCGATCTTCGACACGATAGAACCTCGCTGCCTTGAATTCACTGGCTGGTGGGCGCTTGAGATTTCAGCAAAAGCTTACTAAGTTCTTCCTGCGTGTTGCACTCAGCAAAGCGCTCTGCGACGCGTGAGGAATAAAACGCCCAGTGGGTTTGTCTTTACGTTAGGGCCGCAACCAGCTCGTATTGAGGGGAACAAAATGTTTGTAACTTGTTGTACCTAACAACTTAAACATTATTTTGAAAATTTCGTGGGGCACTGCCCGGTGTCCACCCCTTGGTTGCGGGCCTGCTTTACGTTAACTCCTAAGCACGTCTTGCTGACAACCTCTAACCAGAACGTTTTCGGCGCTAGGAGCCGTTTGAAAGTGACTGTAAAATAGTTCAAAGCCCAGTAACTCTTTCGGTAAGTTTGCAGAAGAGAGAAAAGACCCAAATAACGCTGAACGATTTCGACCTAAAACTTCCATTAACTCGATGAGAATGCAGTCTTAACGTCGTCCGGCCATAAACGCAGGAACGAGCTTCTCTTTCAGCCGTACAGCCGGTTGGACTCACCGCAAAACAGCCACGACCGAAGCTGGAACACCTGCTGCACATAAAAAATCACACGCCCGTCAATACAGACTTACCACGGTTTAAGTCAAGAGGCGTTTTGTGCCGACCTCAATGCAGCTATGTAAACATCTGTGGATCAAGATGGGCACATGGAACTTGGAATGCTGAGTGGCTGTACAGCGCCACCAGGACTCACGCGCATGTCGCTGAGGCCAGACGCTGGCAACTAAGAATGTGAACTTACCGTGACTTGCTTTGGTCTTGTACAGCTTGCTTTGCCCTGGCATTTCATGCCATCACATGATTTTCCCATCTTTTCTGGTTGACTTGAGCGTTCCACTTCTAATGTCACGTGTTGGCTCCGCATAAGACAAAGCTCCAGAAAACCGTGATTTAATCAAACTTTGATTCATTTTCTATGGACGATTATGACTTACAAAGGAATTGCGACAAACAACACACATCATGCTTTGGCGAGAGCAAAATTTGTTTACTCTTTTTCACTAACTGATCGAATCCGGGCATAGCTTCGTTCAAAACTTGTGGGAAATTAAAACCTATTGTAAATTTCAAGTAAAATCCATATTTGACCCTGAGGTAATCGCATATCTACAGGAAGCCCCCGCAAACTGGTATTTATTATCCACCCTCTAAGCCAGTGGTTTTCAACCTGAGGGTAGCGACCCCGTGGGGGTCGTTTGCCATTTTTCGAGGGGTTCCGAGAGCTGGTAAAAATATTCATAATTACTTCGTATATGGAAGCACTTTCTGTTTCAGCCAAAATAATGAGATCACCTGGCAAAAAATGATAGACTACTTTTTTATTCAAAACTGTCTTAAGTGTAATTGTGACCCATTAATAACCATTACAAAGTTGTCAGCGTGATTATGACCATTACAGTACTGTTGCGTTTGCCAACGCACGAATAACTTTGTGACGTAAGAATGTGCTGTGTTTGTAAATTAGATATCTGATTGCGGTAGCTAACTTGGGAGTTGTTCTGCTTCTAGTTTTAAAGTTTTCAATAAGTTGTGCTTGTAAACGTCACGTGTCTCTCTCACTGATGCTGCCATGTGCATGAATTTAATTAAATGAATTTTTGTTAAACATAGTGACATCGTACGTTATTTTTTAGTCATTGTGATTTTCCATTGTGCAAACACAACTGCATTACATATGCCTGACTGGAAATTTTCGGAAGGGGGTCGTTAGGTTAAATTGGGTTACAAAATGGATCACTGCACGAAAAAGGTTGAAAACCGCTGCTCTAAGCCTATTAGCTCAAATAGGGATTGGTCCCCTCAGCAACTTGTATGTCGAGCGTACTGCATGTCGGGTTTCCATTTGAAGTCCTAGCAACACGAACGACCTGTCCACTCCGGATTTTGTCGCATCAGCTCTAATCCTGGCATCAAACCCCTTAAAGACGAGTGCAAATTAAAAGTGGCGGTTTGTGTGTGACATACACTACGCAGCCGCTGCTGGCTGCCCTGTGTCGTAAAATAGTCCGCTGTAAATCCTCACCGCCTTTATTGTCAAAGACTGTTTTGAGAGAGCTGGATGTTGTACATTCGGCGTAGTCTGTGTGCGGAGCACATTCTTGCCGGGGTTGTCCGCCACCGCTTTGCGTCCTCGCCGACGGAGTTTACCGCAAGCCAGAAACTTCGCTGCCACCGGCTTGCTGAACTACGCCGACGGCCGTCGTGCGAGACGCTCTTAGGCTCCGCGGTAAACAAGACGTATGCGTGGAATGTTTGCGGCATCGCGATTACACGTCTAACCTTGGTTCAACGCCACTCGGAAACTTTCGCCAAAATCGCCCGTGGATCGCGGGTAAGTGTCGGCTAATCACATCCGCCCGAAGCCGAGCGCAGGGAACTGTGACCGAGCTCTGTCTCGTTGCGCGTGAATTGGGAACGTTGCAAGCAGCGCAGAAGGAATGAAATTTGCGAACTTCCTTATCGATGCTCGTTATTATACTGTATATTCAACTGCGTTCGTCGCTTTGATGGTTTGTTCGGCGTGGATTGAGCGACGGAAACCTCTGTGTTCCGTTCACTGCATACCTGATGACCTGTTCCTTCGCACCGTATGGAAAATAACAAGTTTACCCTCTTCCGTCTCAAATGAAATCGGTTCAGTTTTCTTAAATCGACTTCTTACGTTTGGTCACGATGATGTTACATAAAATCTAGCAACTGTGCTTCTTTGTAGTTTTCCAAAAGGTGATTTCGTGCTCTGCTTTTGCATTTTCATCTGTGATGCTTGGGCGGTATGTTCGTTCAACCGCTTTTTGTGGAACTACAAAACCTTTTAAAAGTTTTTTGAATACATCGTATCTGCAAAACAAAAAAGCTCGACTCATCCTACGCCTCCCGCCAGCGATTTTGCTGTTTGCAAGTTACTTCGTGCAATTTAGGGTGAGGTAGAATGACTTAATCGAATTTTTGTTAAGTAATAGGCTTTTAGCATCGTTTGCATTTGCTTTACGTTTTCGATGAGTCGTCTTCGCATTGCACAAGTTGCTGTGGTTTGTCTTGAAGCAAATTTTCTTCCGCGCGATCCTATTTGTGTTGCCTTATTGCGAAGCGTCTACTAGTAGAGTGCAAACACATTTTGTAAATACATGTTAATTGATTGAGAGCAAAAGTGGATGTTGACAAAATACGTTTGCATAATTTTCGAACGCCCCTTTTCACGATAATTGCGTACGTAAGGGGCAACCGAGTACCGTCATTAACAAACGCAAGCATGGTTTGTGAAAACAAATCTAAATGCGCTTTTGCTGAGTTACTCCGCGGAGTAAATTTACGTTTAAACGGTTACGTTAAAATTTGATTATCAGCTTAAACGTTTCTCGGGCGTGCATAAACAAATAACTTAATGCTTTCGTTTTTTCAATGCGTTTTTGGACCAGTAGAACCCCTTCTGTTTGATCTGTTCATTTGCTGTCTTTCATGTCACCTTTGTGTTTGTTCGGTGCTTCCAGGTGTGAAACTTATCGTGAACGAATTACTAAAAGTTTTGCGGCAGTGTTTAGTTTTGCGAATGTGAGTTTAAAAGACGCGGCTTCAAAATGTTTCAAATCGCGCAGCCATTTGTGTAACTGTTGATCCTCTGCAGCCGCAAGTGGTTTTGCTCACTCTGCCGTAAATAGCAATCGTTCGATCATCACCAATTTGTAACTTGGGTTTCCTCCTCTTTGCAGAACAATTACAGCTTTGCGGTGTGCACCCAACATCGAGGCTTCGTTCTGCAAGCAGCCGACGAGGCAGACATGCACGGATGGTTGTATGCGTTTAATCCGCTTCTGGCCGGTTCGATCAGGTACCATGTTCGTAACTTCGTGTTGCTGGGCATGCGCGTTTGGTCTGGTTTGCTTAAAAGATAAATCAAAGTCATTTTTGTTGCTGAATACATAAACATCAATCACAGTGCTGCAGCATGCGTACTTGTTTCGATCAGGCTTGATCAGTGTCCTTTCATGAAGTCGCCGAACGCGCAGGCCCTTATCAGAAAATCCTCTGAGAGCGATTTGCTTTGATTGCTACCTGTTCAACGACCTCGCGTGTTTGGTTTCTTGTATGCAGAGAACAGAACTGCATGGCCGCTTCGCTGTCCGAGCGCCATGCCCTTTTGTCGTTCCTGTTCGGTCCTTTTGCGGTCAATATTGAGTTATAGTTCAAAGCAAAAGTATTTGCGCGCTCAGCGCCTAGTCGCGCTAGTGTATGTGCATATACGTGAATAGCCGAGTACGTTTTAAAATTTGACACGCGTTGATGATATAAGCGGTTTTGCTTCCGACACGCTCACTTGCCGGCCGTCCAGCAGTTATCAAGCTTCTCAGACATTCCTCTGGAAAAATTAAGCACTCACCTCTGGATTGTGTAACATGTTTCGTGAAAATAAGTCAGCTTCAAAATGCTTTACACGCTGAAACGCGCACAGCATTGCGAGGAAGATTGTCAACTGCGGAAGCGAATCTGCTGCAATCGGCAAACGTGCCGCAGTTGGCCTGGAACGAAACGAAATCTTTAAATGCAACTATCTTCAGCAGATCGAAGATGGCGCGAAAAAACCAACCCGTCGAGACGTGACGACCTCAACCACCGGACGCCGTCGGCTACTTCGAGATTTTCCCCTTGCTTTGAAAAGACCGCAGTCCTGAAGCATGTAAAAATGCAATTGAACGCTTCTTCAATGTAATGCATGTTACGCTCTTCGTCAACCACGCGTTAGCGGTGTCAAACGTGTCCTATCTTCAGTGTTACAAACACAGCTGCAATTAATTTGCGTCGTTGCTCGAGTGAATGGCCGTTCGTTATTGCGACAGTTCCCGTCAGCTTATCATATTATGCACAATAGTTTGCGATGACATCACCTGCCAGGTCGCTTGCCCTTGCGTGTTACGCAGGGCCTGTATAGGTTTGTGTGCACCAATTCTGGCTTGCTGTGGTTGTCGATTCCTAATCTCTCTCTATTCGCTTGCAATCAAGACAATAAGCTCTGGTAATCCAGCTCCTGCATTTGCTTATTTCGACCTGGCAATCGTTGTTTTAATGATGTTCAAATGTTGGCAGTGAAGGAGTTCAAGCCGCAGTCGTGAATGTTGTCGAGTTTTCCGTAATCTTGTTGTTGGCTTGGTGGGGTTGGTACAGCAGCCATGCTATACAATCTTAGCGATGTAGTGGTTGCTTGCTATAGGACAAGTGCTTGGCCCTCTCGTACTGCTCACGGTACCAGCAGTTAACGAAAATAAAAATGATTTCACCTTCCCTAAAGTCAGGATCAGCAAAAAGAACCATGTGCAATGCGTTCTGGACCGTTTTGAATTAATTGCGTTTTCTGAAAAACGCTGTCTGAAAACCAGCGAAAGATATTAACTCGACGCGGTGTTCCAGCTGAGCCAATCAGCCTCAAATTCGCCTTTGACGTTTCCAAAATGAAGCAGTGCAATCTTGCGAAAAAAACGAGCCGATCGTCATTATGTTATTATGCGAAAAAAAATAGCCGATCGTCATAAACGAGCCTATGTTCGTCATTATGTTACCACCATCACGGCATTCATTAGTCCCGCGTGCCGATGGTTCCGTTCCACATGCGCTCTGCACAAAACCTGGTGCCCGCTCTTGGGTTCGTTCACGGTTTCAAGTACCTGTCGTTTTTCCTATGAAGCCAACCCCGCGCAGGGCGGGTGCTGGAATTGCCGGGTTGTGTCTGTCAGAAAACAAGTCCCCCTCTTGCCACGCGCCGCTTGTTTAGTTGAGTCTGTCGCCGGATCGTGTTTAGGTTTGTTGCGTTTTATTTTCGTGCAATCGTTTGTCGTGTCATCGAGATTATTTTTCTACTTCAGTTCTACCTTTTCGTTTCTCGCACTGGTATTTTCACTTCGCTCCGCGTCGAGTTGCAAGGCTCGTGGTACTGCGTTGCGTCTATTTTGCGTTTCGGGAAAACATTGCAATAGACCTGGGCTTGGTTGTTGTCCGTTTCCACTGCTGCTGCTCGGATAAAAATGCAATTGTTGCCAATCCACTGACCGTCCTTGTTTCAGTGTCTCCGTGCTGCTTGAAAAAGATGTCGTTTTTCCGTTGTGAATCCATGCAGTCGTTCTTTTGCAGTTTTTCTTCTGTTTTCTGATTTTATTTGTTCGCTGATCATAGTTCTGTTGACACCAAAGTAAACCTTTCTCCGTCCTGGAATAAGTTATGACAAAACGCAAACACCATCATTCAATAAATACTTGTTGTTTTAGTCGACTATCGCGAAAAAGCGATTTTTTGTCAATTTATTGAAATGTTGTTTGGCTTTCTTTGATGCGATTTATTGAATGTCGTGATTCGAATTGTTCTGTAAAAGTAAATTACAATTACTGGATGCACTGTACAACGTTGTATTGATCTAGATGCTTGCAGAGAGGGCAGATATAATCGAAAAATGAAATCAAGCACAGGTTGGCGATTCGATTAATGTTGTAGATCAGTGCTCTTCAACCTTTTTTGTTATTGTGCACCCTTGAAGATGGTTTGACGAACTCATGCACCCCTAGTTACTGAAACGGCCCCCGTGTTCCCCACATAATTGCGCCCATGTCTGTAAGTACCCTGGCCTAAATAAGCAAGTGCCCTAATTCAGTAACTCAGGTACATAATTCAATTGATAATGGCTCATTGTCTGTTACTTATGAATTACAAATAATCAACTAGATACAACAATTAGCTTGACATGGTCTGATGCTTACGCACCACACTTTAGAATGTGCAAAGGCAAGTTTTAATCCTGAAAGTCATTAGTTGGTTAATGGTTCATTCTTGCTAACAGAGTTTTTTTAAAAGCATCTGTTGAGTGTGACAAGTTTGTAATGCTTCCTTGTGAACCCTTTCGTAGTGGTGTACCCCACACACATTTACCGTGCACACCGGTTGAAGAGCGCTGCTGTAGATGACATGGTTATCAGTGTGACTCGTAAAGTTTCATTCAAGATCGTAGTGTCTGATTCTTTGCTGGGAAAGGCTTCTATGGTTGGGCAGTTTATATAAAGCGTGTTTAAAAGACGAATTTTAAAACCCATTAAACTCTTGTTATTTACGTTTTTTATTTCACTATGGGAGTTATAAGCAGAAGTAGAGCATTAAACGTAACTTATTTTGCGGTTGTAATTTGCAACGCGCAAAATTGGCGTTGAAAGCAGAGGTAAGAGATTGTTTTCATGACACTGCTCATATCTTGCTCTATATCTTATTATTTTGATCTGCAAAAGGTTTGCTCTCTCACCATTTGAACTTGTGGTTTATCGCAATCTCGGTGCCTTGTAGCCACCGGTAAAACTGCATGCTCATGTTAATAAATATGCCCTTGCGTTTCATTTTGACAAGAACCAAAACTTGTTTTAAGTTGCGTATTAAAAGTGAAATCCTGATTTGTGTAACAAGGAAAGCGGCCGTTGTCATGGCAATATTTGGTTTTGCAGCGTTACTGTCATCTTTATGGCTGACAAGCAGGGAAGCTGTTACCACAACTAAACAAACGAGGAAAAGCTGATGCCTGTAACTTCAGTCTGCGCTTGGCATTACAAGCGTACGACCTCACTAGCACGCCCGATGTTGAAAACAAACATTAGCAAAAGTTGCCTCGAAGATCAATGGCTTCGAATTAGTATCTATGCAGCAAGGCCTCGATTCTGAACGCTAGAAACCAGAGTAAAATTTCGGTTAGAGTTTTTCTTTCGAGACGTATTTTTCTCCGTATCAGAACTGTTTTGAAACACCTTGCCGTCACCGACGAAGGATCCGCCACTATGGAGATTAAGCAGTGTCGAAATTTCCATGAGAAATGTTATAAAGTTGTTAACCGCTCGCTTCAGCGAGGTTTTAGCAGTGATGGTTTAATTTCAGATATCCGAAAATTGATTTCACGTTGCGTAAACGTACCGTTTGTTTCTGGTTATTTTATCTACAAAAATCGTTTGTCAACTAATAAATGCGTGAAATGGCTGGGCATATAAGCAACATGACAAAACCAACAACATCGTGCGGTAAGACTCTCACGTCAATTTATTTACGGTGGGGAAGAAACAAACTGACAGACTTGCCAATTTTCTAACAAAAATGAACCGCAGCAGAATAAAGGCAGGGCCTTGAGCTTCCTACCGTGTTGATGGGTATGCCCTTACGGCGTATTTTTTATTTAGCGTATGTCTTCGCACCGATGCTAGGAACCTTTCGTTCCACGTAATTCTATTGGCGATTTGCATGGCTTGGTATTGCGTTTATTAGACGTGAAATCGATTTAAAGTAAATATCACGAACGTCTTCGATTGACTGGCAGTTGGAGTTATGACGTACGCGGATTCTGTTTGAACCTTTGTAGTTCCGTGTGACTGAAAAATATCAAACGCTCAGAGTATGACAGAGCCTTCTGATTCCAGCACATGTTACTGCAACGCCAAAACTTGAATTTATTTGCACAAAGGCCCACATTTCCATCCTCGAACAAATGGAAAACTTTTCTATCGTACGCGTTTTTTTAACGAACCTGGCCTGCTGTGCAAACACATTGAACTAAAACCGGATAATTATTCTGCTGGTCGTTCCTCGCTCGCCGGACTCGNGCGTTGCCCAGTACGCTTAAGTTTATTTAAATCGACATGAGCGCGCAAACGTCTTTTNCTTTTCCTTAGCGATGAATGAAGACTCCAGTTTCTGCTTNTGTGGAATTGTCTCCCATGCGGAAAGTTCGAAAACTGAATTAGATGAATTTTCCGCAATTAAAAAAGATGAACTTTGTTCAGCAGGCATTTGGTACTTTTTCGAGTCTTTTTGTTATTCTTTGTGGTTCAAACGCGGGTATAGCGTCGTCCCCTCACCTTTTTAGAAAGTGGGATTTTATCTGCTGCATGTGGCACCAAAATATCGGCGTGTTTGACGTTATATTCGTGAATAACTTAACAGAAACAAATTCCAACTATACTGACTCAACTTCGTGTTTGCAAAGAGCTTTCCCCTCTTCTTTTTTTGCACTGCACCACTGTGCTATTTCGCCATAAACCCAGGCCACCCACTGGCAAGCGTCGTAATTTGTTTGCAAAAGTCAGTATTTCAAATTGTATCCGATAATTAAAAAATGATTCCCATCTATAGCAGTCGCTATCATGCGCGATGCTGGTCAAACTTTTCCTCTTTTTGGCGCTGGATGTCACTCAAACCTTGATAAGCTTTCTAAACTTGCGTTCGAATAATTTCGGCGCTTTTCACTGATATGCTCATCATTCCTTTGTAAAACGTTTGAAACATGTTTTTGCTTTTGNGCAAATTAAAATGAATAGCGGTCGAGGACGAACGTCCATAGCTGATGTTCGAGTCTGAGGTGATACACGGCTTTGAGGCTCATGNATTGGATAAAAAATTCGAACGAAATGTTCCAAGTGTAGGTTGTGATGGTTGCCACGAAACAGTGGTGTCAGTATTGAGCTGCAGGTTTAGAACTGTGCTTATCAACCTGTTTTGCGATGACCCAAATACAGTAAAAAATAAGTTCAAATTTAAGTGATGTGAACCTTGACTTTTTTGGGGCCCTTTTGTATGCTTTGCAACTACATTCCCAACATCCAATTGTGAACAAAAATAATTGGATTCAAGAAAGAAAATGTTTCAGAAGTCATAAAAAGGAACTCGAAGTCTTACAAACTTGAATACTTTGTATGGTTTCTGCAACTAGTCAAAATTTCGAGCAACCTTGATTAGTGCTAATCTCAAGCCATCTTAAGGCTGAAAATATTTTTTCGTGTTTGTTTTGATGTACATAAGTGTAGAAGACTAACCCTCACACAGACAGGTAGAAGTAGAAACAAATGGCAGCAGAGCTTTTACTGCGTGCGTACCAATAATGCTCCTTTCATTCTTGACTTCTATCCAAAATTGACCAAAGAGTTCTTACTTCAAAGTGTTCGTTAATGAAGAGTCACACTGAATTTCAATCAGTTTCTATTAAAATACAGAAATATTTTATAGCTCGCAGATTTGAAAACCAAATTTTGCGAAAAAAGTCCAAAGAGGCTAGGGATCACAACTGCTACCTAGCAGCTACCTAGCTCGTTACCCGCCAAGACCAACATGTGTAAACATTATGATGTCACAATGACAATAGTGTATGAGCAATTACTTGTTACAAAAATTCTCGCGTCAGAAACAAAATTACGCAAAAGAGTAGTCAATATCAACAGGACTTCATGAAATTTCTGCAAAAATGAATAATACTGGGCGACCCACTTTTGGATTGCAACTAGGGTTGCCAGATGGCCGGTATTTCACCGGCCCGGCCGGTATTTTACTGTTAATTTAGCAAAGGCCGGTAAGGAGCCGGTATTTTGAAAATAAATAATTTACAGTAACTACAAAAAGAATTAACGCAGAACTTCTCAAATTGTATGACTCTAGAAGTGAGTCTTGTCAGGACAGTTCCTTCAGCGAAGTTCATTTGATAACACTCATTGTCCCTCCGTTTTCCCTCTTCATTTGTTTAGTCATACTTAGCATCTTCCGTCGTCCTAAACGTGATCTGTATGAGCAGTGGCGTACGTAGAAAATTTTCATGGGGGGGTTTCATTCAGTGGCATAGGGTAGTCATTTGTATTTGTTGTGCGCTGTTTGTGACGTCACAATTTAACGTCATAGTCCTGTTTCCAAACCAACGTTTTAAGCGAAGTTCGTTGACATAATACGCACGTTTTGCTACACATCCACTCTCCTTATTTTATGTGTCATTGCACTGAATGTAACCTATTAGCGCTCCAAGTTAGGCTATCGGAGGAAAATACACCCAACGCTACGAT
>JGI24158J21664_10003591_pt1 | contig 19549 bp, 9 predicted proteins | sample Ectturendosymbi3_FD_21664 | JGI IMG/M metagenome (IMG submission 21664) | reverse complement strand
ATTTGAGCACTAGCAATGAAGTATAGGCATAGTGTTTTAATTTGCACAACATCCCACATGAGTTGTGTTTCCAAATTTTCACTTTGAGGCTTATAAAACTAACTTTTGCTTGAGGAATCAGTTTGAACAAATTGTAGTTAGGGATTTGTACATTTGTGTAACACTTTCAATTCAATTTGATTTTAGATAACTTTTACAATCAGGAAAGACATTATGCATTGTAAACAAAGTCTTACTTGTGCGCTTATTTTAGGCTAGACTGCATACACTGAAAGGAAGGTAAGAAAGCAAGACATATCACTGGTAGAATTAATGTGATAAGTTGGATAATTATATGAGTTTCATCTAATTTTGTAAAACTCACATTTCAGTTAAAGAAACAAATTACACTTCTCATTATTATAAGAAATGTCAAAGAGAGGAAATATTGAGTTTTCTTCTACTAAAACTGTGTGGCTACTCAGTTCTAATCCATAAGTAACAATGGTTTGTGCATTTCTTTTGCTAAATTAGCTTTCACCATTTTGCACTTGTCATCAAGTTTCCTTTTTGTGGTTGACCTTGATGGCAGAATAGTATCAACAGTGACATTGCCACATTTGGCACCAATTTCAATGCAAGTACTTAAAAGTGATTGCAAGCCTTTTCCTTTGATTGCATGCAGACCTTGCAGGGGTCTAAATGTCATGCGCAATGAAATCAAGTGCAGTCCAGCAACACACATATTTTCTTTTAGCTGAGCAGGGATCTTACATTTAGGTTAAAAAATGAACCAAGCCTATGCTGCTGCAAAGAGCTCGCTGATGATGATGATTGGTAATATGCTGTCTTGGATTTAGCCTTACATCTTTTGCTCTGCTGCTGTAAATGAGTTGTTCCACTTCTTGCCAAATCATGTTTTATAGCAGTGAATTGCATGACACGCATTTCACATGTCCCGTAGAATGTGGACTTTCACTGTCTTTGGACTTTCACTTACAAGATGAAATTCATCCCATACTGCACTTATACCGTAGCATGTCTACTTTCAAAAAAAAAAAACTTTGTCACTTTTAACAAGCGCTTGTATCATTGAAGAATCCATTACACTAATTAGTGTTGGCCAACCCAATCTCAACCAACAACTGACTGAATACACATAGACACATTAGACAGCTTTTGGAATGTTGGTTTCTTGCTTGGTGCGAAAAGCACACCAACTGTACTTACGTGCCTGACAAGGCAATAGGCATAGCGGGTCGGAGACTAAGGTCGGCGCGACTCACGTCACCTCTCGACTGCAGTGTGAACTGTGAAGTCAACCATCCGTAATAAATTATAGAACAACATAAATTACATCGTGCAGCATCAGATCTCTCAATGTTACCAAAAAATCTTTCACAGGAAAAAAACAAAACGTGTAAAAATTAAAAAGTGTTCAAAACGTTTTGGATAATCCGGATCCGGCTTGAGCAAAAATGATACCCAATCTGGCTCCGGATCCAAAAAATTCTCATAATCTTGCCGGATCGGACTACAAAAATCTGGATCCGGAACAACACTGCCAGGCAACATGAACCAAAATCGTCCCAAAACTGCTTCACTTATGATGTCACTCACAAAAAATCTGCAACCCCCAACCAAAAAATTATTTTCGAGTGCAGACTAGAAGACTGGCCAATCTATTTGAGCCCTTGAACAGCTCTCTAGTGCAATTGGCGAAGGAGCTATGGCGTTGGTAAGGCAACTGAAAACTGCTGGTTTTTGGCTGAAATCTAGGTACGAATATATCATACGCTGGCTCTCAAAGTATTAATGTATAAATAAAAATTTATTTCATCTCTTTGCAAAAAAGTTCAAGAACTACAATGAATCCTGGGGGCAATAATGATTCACTTGGAACTTATTGTCTTGCATGTTTTGTGCAGAAAAATGTCTGATAATAAGCAATTCTAGGATGTAAATAACTTTTCTAATCTTGGCTAGAAATTCATGCCAGTATTTTCCCCATCTCCACCTGATACCAATTCTAGAAAGAAATATTTCTAGCACATAACTGTTTAGGTATAAATAAAGCCATTTTTGACATAGAACTCCAAAATTGAGATAAAATTTGTGTTTTACTCCATTTGTTATGTCAACACATCATCTGGCCATTTTGCTATGTCAACTCAGTGATTTACCAAATTTGTTCCTGGAGGTTTGTTTGGGGTCTTCAAAAACTTAAATCCTGTCACTATTGATTCAGTAGCACCGGAATCAACAGTTTCATGGATAGGAAGATAAAATTGCTTTTAGTTTCATCACAGCATTTTCAGTGTGTTGTTTTGTTTTTTACAAAATGTATTTATGCCGTATTTTGTTCCCGATTTGTACCCAGTGTTTGGTTTCACTTCAATCTGCCAAGTTCATTTGCTTTCCATTGCGTGTAGCATTGCACATATACTGCATATTGCAATGTTGTTGATTTGCCTTTGTGTATCAATTGGTCTGTATGCAGCAGGCTCCCTTCAGCTGCTAGAAAGTGAGAAAACAATGAATGAAAAGTAAATGTGGTCTGGCGCAAATAGTAATGATGGTCCATCAACAAATCTAATAGAAGCTATTCTCTATTGTCAATAACGTGATTAGAAATGTTAAGACAACCTTTAATGCATCTTCTTGCTTGCAACTTGCAATATCTGATTGGTAATCCACATTTTCATTGCACTATTTTTGTACTTAACAGAAGTCAGATGACCCAGTGGTAATTAATAGTGCACCGAATACAATGAAGGCTACATCATATGTATTGAAATGGAGATCACCAGACACACATCATACAGTTAATTCATACATTGTTAGATATCGAGAAGTAAGTGCTTAACTTGTTGGGTATCATCTTCATTTGGTGAAAAAGGATGCTGACATTTTATTGAGAACTTTACATTGTACTGCCCGTGCTTACAAGTGGATTTATTATTTGCTTTGTTGTGTGTTAAAGTAGTAGCCTATTGGTATACTGTTGTTTGCAAGGTTCTGACTTGATGTATTCAAATAGACCCAACTTCCAAGCATTTTTTCAAGTTACTCGTTAGTCTTGACATGAGTGATGCGTTGATGTCAAGGGCTTGACAGATGGCAGTTCTTGATGCATCACCTTTTCAAAAAAACTTTTATAAAACGATTGCATGTTGGTTTAACGTGGTTGTTCTGAAAACACAGCTGCTAAATTTTCTAACTGTTAGACTGCTTTTCTCTACATATTTTAGTGTTAATTTTTAAAGTGGCTAATTTTGAAGACAGTAGTTGTGCATGAGAGTGTTAAACCAATGGAATGAAATCATATGATGTGTGTGGTGCAAGTTTAATTTGTTACCTGCTGTGTGACTGCCTACAACTAATGTGTAAATTCTGCACATGTAATTGCTTTTTTTCTACTGTATATGTAAAAGTGTGTTTGATCCTTTTCTTTCTTTGCAGAGTGTTTCAAATCCTACGGGAAATGTGACAATGGAATGGTGCTATGTTTCTACAGTTGGAAATCACACCTTGTACAACATAACTGGTCTTTTATCTGATACTTTGTACCAAGTAGAAGTGGTCAGTGTGCTGGGAAGTAAGAAATTTAGCCAACCAGCTATGTCTTCTTTTCGAACAGGTGATCTTTACTATTTTAATCTGCCCAACTTGATTACTGGTATTACTGCTGTATCTACCCTGCAAGGCTGAAAGGTCTATGTATGTTGTATGTATCACTCCATGAGGAGATTTTCCATGGCACAGATTTTCATCATCGGTAAAAGTGTTGTTAAATTGAGTGATTTGAAGAATAGCATTTAAGGTCATGCTTCTTCAGCCAAGAATGTTGCTTGTTAAACAATTACGGTACATTATCTAACATCAAATGGCCACATTATCCAGTGATTATCTTCATCAAGTGATTAAAAGATTTCGACCTTTGGGTAGAGTCATGGTATATATATACATGTGGTCATAATTGTAATGCATGCAGTGCTCCATTTCAAGGCTACAGTGCTCCTACTCCAAACATTCCAGTTTTTGAATCAAATATCCTGTAGACCAGGACTTCTCAAACTTTTTTGTTTTGCGACCCCATTTTAATAAACGTTTTTCTATGCGATCCCTTGATGGATAGCAAATGCACACATTCCACGAAAGTAACTATACAGTAATAAAACTAATACGAAGTGGGAATTGGTGAAAAAATTAACGAAAAAGAAATTCAGTTTATAGAAGTGATTGAGTACAACCATTGGGACTGATGCGCTTGAAAATTTTTACACAGATCATCCATTCGTAGATTAACGCAAACAATGCAGGAAGAAGGAAATTTGTAGAATTTTTCAAAAAGCATCAGTTTTTGGACTTGATGATATCAATTTTGAGAATACCGCTTCACACAGATATGTTGTGCAAAAGTCTAGGAGTTTATGAATGGTTAGATCAGAACTAACTGGGCATTTATTTCTTGTTCTTATCCAAAAATGACATAAACTCTCTTTTGAAACTTCCAGTTGCAAACTTTTGTCATTTAATAACTCTGCAAATTCATCCTGGGCATAGAAGATGTGTGACTTCCTGAAATTTCAATTGTGTATATTTTGTGGATCCAACTTTTCCTTAATCAAAGTCCTAAGTGCTTCTAAACTGTGTTCTATAAACTGAAAGCTTTTTCTATGGGCTAGGCTAACTGCTTTGAGAGCATATTGAATAGTTCTAGGCAAAAGTTACACCTAGAGTTCTAAACAGAAGCATGCCTTCATGTCAGAGTGAATGCAATAAGGTCAATATTGGTCATTAGGTTAAAACAATCATGACCTAACAACGCATAACTTGTACTTTTGTTGATTATTATCATCTGATAGCTCAGGAAGACATCCTAGTAAACAACTGAGAGCATGAAGCAAGCATTGCCTCCAAAAATACACAAAAAAACTTGAAATAGAGAAACTAAAAATAGATTCACTACAAGCCTACCTTTGATTTCCTTGTAAAGTTTACAATAATTTTTATGTCTGATTTGTCAATATGCCAATATGTTTCACGACCATAGTTTGAGAAGCCNTGCTGCAGACCTAAGAAAAACTATATGATTTAAAATATGTTGCAATTTTATAGCATGATTTATATGGCAATTAACATGACCCAGATGTTTTCAAAACAGTGAGTTCAATTCCTTTACAGCAAATGTGATTTATCATTATTATTTGTATATAAACATGTCATTCAACTGTGCAAAGTTATTCTATAAATGACTCATGTACTGTGACATTGAAAAGAATTCACTGCCCCCAAAAAACACTCCACAAAATCTGTGTTGGGAACCACTGTTTTGGTGACATACCATAATCAAGCAAATCACCCTCACTCTTAGCTGTGTTACTCATGCCAATTGCCAATGGGTTAGTTTTCACTTTAAGGCTTTATCTGACAATGCCTACAGTATCTTTCATACCTAAGTTGGAGACAGATATCTGTCATCCCTACGTTGGAGACAGCAGTTTTCTTTGCAGTAATGTAATGTTCATGTTCAGATGAATGTTGCTAATTTCTTTACAATATAGTGACATGCATCAGAATGTAAGACTCTTACACTAATGATCATTTCTTTAGCAAAGAGAGAGTAATTATCACAAAAGCGTTTGCTGCAATGAATTTTTTTTGCAGGTCCTGGTGACTCTCACAATTCTAACCACAATCCTACACAGTTTTCCCCACACGTTGATAGCAATCTTGAGGCTATTCTGTCAGGTAAGTTAAGCCTTATGAACTGTTGCGTACGTTTCCTTTGCTCTCTTTTTGGTAAGGACATATTTGTTGTCGGTGTCGTTAAAGATTATTGAAAAGGAAGAAGTATGGGATATTATATTGAGCTGAAATTGTTCATGTATTCGTGTTGACGGCCGCCAGTTATTTTGTGGTCAGTCACTGTATTCCTGCTCAGAAGTTTGTGTTCGTGTTCGTGTTGGCAGAGTTAAATCATAATAAAAGTTACGGACCCCTAAAGAAGAAACATTGCAACAAATATTCAAAATGAGATCTTAATTATCGCAGTAGTAATCAAAATGTCTGCGAAGCCTATTAACCCTTCAGATAAAATTTACCAGCCCCAGGTTAAGAACCCATAGTCTAATATGAATTGGATAGACAGTGACAGCTGAGTCGACGAGAGTGTCACTGTTGTAAGCTCCAGTATCAACAGTTTGCTTTTTGCGGACGATTTGGTGCTGCTAGCATCTTCTGAAAAGGATTTCAACATGTACTTGATCGATTTTCAGCATGCGACCTAGCGTAGGTAACAACCAAAACCAAATAACCGATGTATTATGGCTCAGAAGCCCAAGGAAGTGCGCGCTGCAAGTAAGCGGCAATACACTGAAGTAGGTGGAGAAGTTCAATTACCCTGGCGTGGTATTCACGAGTGACGGAAGGCAGAACAAGGAGGTTGATGTAGATTGGTAAAGCAAACGCAGTTCTGCGTCCCACGGGAGCTTTCAAACACCGCAAAGCTGTCAGTTTTCAAATCGGTCTTTGTTCCGATCCTCAGCCATGGTCATGAATCTTGGGTAATGACTAAAAGAGTGCTATTTCAAGTACAAGTGGCAGATACGGGATTTTTGTAGAGTGTTTACGGTGTGACACTTCGCGACAAAGTGCGCAGCTGAGAAATCCGTAAAGCCCTGAACTTCGAACCACTTCTCCAAATAGACAGATCCCAGCTACGTTGGTTAGGCCATCTGTCCAGAAGGTCGCAGGAAAGATTGATGAGGCACGTTATGCCGGCTACACCCACGGGAAAGCGGCCCAGAGGTCGTTCAAGGACCAGATGACGTGACTACATCTCCCAAATTGTTTGGTACCGTCTTGGTGTGGAGCCAGCAGAACTANNTGAAATTGCTGTTGACCGTGAGGGGTTGCTGTCCCCGCGACCCTTTGAGAAAAAGCATGTATTAAAATGAATTAAGTAATGTTGAATTGGTTGAACACGTTTTTCACCAGTGTTTTCCACCCCGTACAAAGAATTTGTTTATGAGACTTAATTTCAGTTCGGAGACAACACACCGCTAATGCTGGCTTCTAAACCTTCACGGCTTCAAGAGTCAGACATGCAAATCTGCCTCAACGAATGAACAATGCGACTATGCAGCGTGTGGTGCACAATTTCCAGCTGCTGCAGTTCTACATCATCCCCGTCCTTGTTTCGCGGCAAGCATCCTGACATCTTGCATAGTCATGCTCTCGTGAGGGAAACCTGCGGTTTTAGCGAACGTATAAAAAGTAACAAGCACGCCTTTGAAGGGGCGTGTTAGTCAGTGTTACGTCAAGAGTGACCCCTGGTCAGTTGTGACGTCCTGCTTTGAACAAAGTGCTGCCCCACAGCACTTATGGTTGTTGTGTTTTTCTCACAGTTCCCGACCCCCCCGTCCTGAAAGTGACGGACACCTCCGGATCTTCAATATCACTCATGTGGTATCCACCATCCAATGGAGGATCACCAATAACTGGTTACAAGGTTGTGCGGTGTAGCATTAAGTAGTTCTCATTAGCGCATGATACTTTGCGCTCGGGCGAACAAGTGTTCGTCACCGTGCTTTATATGTTGAAATTGCTTTTAGAAAAGCAAATGGCGATAAAACTGTCTCTCCGAATAAATTAGTACAGTGGTCTTCAACGTGGGCGATATCGCCCCACAGGGGTAATTTTGTGATTTACAAGATTTGGGGGGCGATTTATGCAGGTTGAATCATAAGGTAATTTTGAACTAATTCCAGAAAAACAATGTTTGTTGCTTTGTAATCAAAGCAATTGATGCACTTTCGACTCCATGGATCATAACAAAGGTTATAAAACGCATATCGGAGTGGTCACATAACAATCAAACTAACATCGTTCTGTGTAACGCTTCACTGCACCAACTATCCAAGATCACTGAGATTTACACTGGCTGGGAGTCAAGCATTGCGGTTCTTACAAAGATTATGAATTTTCAGGTATTTTGATGAGTCTAATGTTCAAAATAAGATGAAAGAGTGGAGGAACTGTTCCGCTGAGTAGTTTGTTTGGTTGGTTCGCTCAATCGTTTCATGATCAACGTCACAAAAAGCACATCAAGCAATAACATTCGCCAGCCTATATACATCAGCACGCGGGATTTTAGACGTTTCTCGTGTAGTAGGCAATGCGTTAATCAGCTCTATATCATAGTAATATTGGTTAAAAGCGACCAATACTGATATAGCTATCGGAAAAGATCCAGTCAGTCGACTCCATTTTTCAAGCGAAAAACTTCAGCTTTTTGAAGATAGTAAAAATGGCCCAACAATCATAACATTGCTACCACTACATCATCGCGTCGACTTTCGCGACGATTGCGAGTTGCTGTCAAATTCAGTTTAGCGAATTTCAGTGTGATCTGTCACAAATCCCTCAAATGGTGTTGTGTTTTTATTAGGAAAAGTGCCTTTAAACTTCATGGCCTTTTGTAGAGCATTGTCAAACTTGTTTCATACGCAAAAAATATGACAATCGTTTATCACGTGCTTTATAATATTTGGTTAGTACCTTGAGAAAAGAAGGTAGGCCTNCTGAAGTGTGCTCTGCTGTAAAAATACTAGAACTAGGACTATGGCGAGATGATTTACGTACCAAGTAAAAAATTAGTAACAGCTAGCCGTAAGTTGTAACACATGCTTATCGTGTTTTTCAGTCAGTTCGAGTATTTTGTTGTACTGTGTCTGTGGATATACCTGTAGTATGACAGAGTTTAAGAGAACAGGAAGCTAGGAGAGGAGCAACTTAGACCGACAAGTAAGCCCAAACACCCAATCTTGGCCAAACTAAGGAGTCCAAAAAGTCTTTCGCCACCTGTTGTTTGAGGCTTGCTATGAAGTCATTCTGTTGTGGATATAACGCCGAAAGTTACTGAGCGAAATACCTTTTTCCCGCTAGCTAGCATAAGCGAATGCGATTCCACCATCCAGAATGTCTCATCGACATCCAAAGCAACTGTGAAGCCCCTGCTATGTTTCATACACACGGATGTTAAGGTGTTTGGATCAAGCGCAGTGAACGTTTCCCGGAAGTTTGGGAAAAAGTGAAGCTATTATTACCATTGTGAGCTTACCCCGACGTATTTTGCTGAGCAAGGTTTCAACCAAGTACTGCACACGCGCAGTTGATACCGCAGTCGTCTTGACATGAACAAGACCGGTGGAAACGCCATACGACTTAACCTGACCAACTTACAACTTGCTTTGAAAAAACTTGCAGATAAAAAGCCAGGGTCAAGGTTCGCATTAGTTGGAAGCAGCTGCTTTTCTGGAAAAGAATAAGATTCTACAAATGCATTTGCATTCCTTTTGTTTTGTGCTAACTAGATTGCCCGTTTCTATTTCATTAGCACTGAATTATTTTCAAAACCAAATACTATTTTCGAACAACGTTAAAATTATAGAAAAGGGGACAATTTTCAAGCAAAATTCTTGTGTAGGGGCGATTGCACAAAAAGGTTGAAGACCACTGAAGTAGTGTAATTGTTACAAGGTACGCCAAAGCAGTCTCTTCGTTTTATTTATATCTTAGCACAGAGAGCCTCCTGATATACCGAGAATCTTGTGAAGGCTCAAGACTTCGCAAGTTTAGGCCATGGCCGATGTTATGCCCCGTATTCTTTAAGTTGTGGTTGGCGGCCTGTTCATAACATCGGTTTTATGAAAGAAGAGTTGGTCGCTAGCCTTCCCTTGATCAAACCTCGACATTAAGACAGTGGATTGATGAATGCATTGTATTGGACACTGATGGCTTGAGTCCTGAAAAGCTTGTGCGTGATGAACACACGACGCCTCGTTGTTCGCTTTGACCTGTGTATGATTTAACTTATCCCATCGATTACCTTGGTGTTGTTTTGATGTTGAGCAGGTACAGATGAAGCAGAGTGGGAGGTCGTGGAGGACGCGCAAGGGCCGGCTCCCTGCGGACACAATGACCCACGCTGTGAGGGGGCTGAGAAGAGGTGGGGGTGCACATCATGCTTGGCTGCCCAGGCGTGACTTTTTTGGTTTAAAATTGTGAAAATAAATTTTTAGCAAATGTTGAATATAGATTTTTGTGTCTGTGGCTTAGTTCCTTGGCGATTGCCCACAGGACTTGTGTCGAGACCCTGAAGTAAAATTCAGTCCGTTACAATAAAACACACTGTACGTCCGAAGTGGCGGTGAATGGCCACCGCAGATGTGTCAGCGCCACCGCAGATGTGTCAGCGCTACTAGACCAGCAGTGCTCCCTCTAAGCTGCGCATGCGCAGTACCACGAGACAATTTACGCAGTGCTATCTCATTCTCGCTCACTTCCAACACTCTAAATTTAATACTGTATATATATATATATATCGCATAGCCCCTTTGACGTTGGGAACGCTTCACTATTTGTGTGTCTGCATGGTTACGCAGTTGCATGCGCTTAGTGCGCAACAAAACAAACATTTGCTCAGTGCAGAATTTTCTCAGAGGGAATACTGCCTGGCAGCGATAAAGAAAGTCGCGCAAATGTCTGTCGTGCTTGCTGGAGCATCGTTTTCGACCACAGCCGCCATCTTGTTTGTGTTTCTCTGAAATTCTCAGGCGTCTCCTACAAGTTTCGAGTGATCGCCATTAACAGCATCGGGGAATCCCCTCCGAGCCCGGCCAAGTCGTCCAGTACTCGTCGTACGAGGTTCACGAGCAGACCGGAAATCACGGGAGCGGAAATACGAAACAACGCCAGTCAGGTGTGCGTCACGTGGAAGGTACGATCGTCGTCTGCTTGTGTGCCTGGTTTCGGAATACAGTGTTCTTTCTGTGCGTGGCTGATGTTGGTCAAAATCTCTGCAAGGAGCGGCAGTGACGTAGGGCCCGGTGCGTGGTTGTCGGGTCGGGTTGGTGCAGACAGCATTCCATGGAAGACTTGGTTGAGAACCAACATCTCTTGGAAACCAATAAGTTTGTGTTCATGTTTTGGGTCTTACTTCCCGTTAACCATTGTGAAGATTATGTAGGTCAGAAATCATCTACTTTCTTATTTCTTACAGAATTCTATCTAAGTTATGATTGTTTTTATGCAAATGGAGTTTGCCAAATGATTGTACAAAACAGCGCTCTGCTTTTATCCAATTCTCCCACAGGGACACCAACCGATGTCTTGATTCTCTCATAACTTTCTCTCGCGTTGAGCTTGTAGATTTGCTGCATATTGTGACATCAAATTCTTTCACAAATATCTGTTGTGTCTTCGTCAATTGCGTGGCAGCCCAAGTTTTTCTGCATTGCTTTGATGATGAAAACCTTGGGTGGTATTCACGAGTGCAGGGAGTCAGAACAAAGAGATTGATACACGGATCGGTAAAGCAAACGCAGTTATGCGTGAGCTTTATCGCTTTGTGGTCACAAAATAGGGACTTTCAAACACCGCAAAGCTGTCAGTTTTTAAACTGATCTTTGTTCCGATCCTCACCTATGGTCATGAGTCTTGGGTAATGACCGAAAATGTGCTATCTCAAGTACAAGCGACAGAGATGGGATTTTTGTGAAGAGTTCGCGGTGTGATACTCCACGACAAAGTCCCACCTGTAAAATTCAAAAAGCCCTGAATGTTGAGCCACTTTTCGGAATAGAAAGATCTCAGCTGTTTCAGCCATGTGACCAAAATGCCCAGGAAAGACTGGCGAGGCAAGTCCTGCTGGCTCCACCCACGGGAATGTGGCCCAGAGGCCGTCCAAGCACCAGGTGGCGCGACTGTATCTCCGACCAAGTTCGGCCCCGTCTTGGTGTGGAGCCAGATCTGAAAATGTTCAAAACCGTGAGGTATTTCGAGTCTTCCTAGGGCCGCTGCCCCATGACCCTCCCGAGGGGAAAAACGGGCACAAAAATGAATGAATGCAGAGATAAAAATTTTTGAAGTTTGATGTAGAGTTTTGAAGGTTTTTGAAGTCTGGGAGAGGTTTGAAGCAACTTTACAGTAGAGCTACACACATTAGGAAAAATGTTTGATGGAATATAACACAAAGAAACCTTGAGCTTCTTCAGAACATGGATTCCTTTTAGTTTTTCAATCGAGTTGTATGAGATCCACAATTCTTCTAGAGTATCTCCAACTGCTTCCTGCAAGCAGTTAATCAAAGTTAAATCAAAGAGTTTAGGTGCTGTAAATCAACTAAATTCCCACTCACCAGTCCGTTTAAATTTTTTATGTTGTTGCGCCCAAGGGAAAGAATCTTCAAGTTTTCTATCAAAAGAGTATTTTAAGTAGAACATTTATGGAAAATCAACTATTGAAATAAAAATTTTAGCAACCTAAATGGAATGAACATAAAATCGTACATTTTTGCCAAATAAAAAAACTAAGCTCTGAAAAATTCAAAATATTTTCCTAGAAATACAATATTAACGACTTCAGTATATTTCAGGCAGCATTCACTTCTTCCAAACAATAGTTTATAGGCAGCAATCTACAGTGAACTATACAACACAAAATAAGAAGTCTTCTTACTAAGTCCGTTTAAGTTTGCAATCTTTTCAATGCAATTAGTAGACAGAGACAATTTTCTGGAAAAAAAGAGATGAGGTGTTAAAGTCATAAAAATCTACCATTTAAATTGTTCTTACTCAGCATCATTCTTACTCGCAGGCAGTCAATGTTGATAAGGATGCATCCATTTTCTCAATGGGAGGAAGCTGTTGGTATAATTTAACTTCTTTGCATTCTGCTGCTTTCTGGCTCACTTTCTCCTCCTGTAAAAATGTAACTGTTATGTAGGGTAGCTTACTGCAGCAACTCAAATTAAAATTGGTCTGGAACCAGTAAACCATTCTAATCTAACCACTTGGTAAACAGGGCAGTAGAGCTGCTGTCAATGAATTGTAACATTTTTTAAAATTTCTAGTTCACAAGTTAATGAATTCTTCAGCAGGGTAATCATTCACAACAATCACATGATGTGAAACAAAGTGAAGAAACTTTCATTTCGCTCTCTCTGTACCAGTGGTTCTTAACCTTTTTGCTGAAAAGAGTCAAATCCAGATGATTTTGTTAGAGAGCCCAACTAAAAAAAATTAACACAAGTCCATTGGCACATTTTGTTTTTATTGCAAAACGAAGTCTGTTACACAATATGTTAGAGGTGTTGTTGAAAGACTGCTAAGACCACACAAAAGGTGCTTGGGAGCCGCATGATGCGGCTCTTGGAACTGTGCTTGAGAACCACTGTTCTGTACTTTTTTGGAGCATCATATGTAGGATCTTTTCTTGCTCTAGACTGGAGGCCACATGGCTACTTTTGTAGTGAATGCTGCATTGATGGCAAGTCAATTGCAGCACGATACGTTAACCTTTTCCTTGCACACATTTAGTAAAGCTAACCATGAGCCTGGATTAGCCAAGTGCCATATTTTAAGTCTTCTGCATGACCTAACCACATATTGAACTCAGTCTAGTGGCAAATGTACTTCACACTGTACTATTAAACATATAAAAAATGTTGATAAACTTGTGGTTTACCTTTTATGACATTTATCATCTTACTCTATTTCAAACAAGATTTCACAACTAAGGAAACACACTTTTGCATGAAATCATTTTCTCATTAAATATTTCCTGATTGATTCAACTGCAACAATTTTGTGGAGATTAACTACTTCAGTGTGTTTGTATACATTTTCAGATGTATTTCTACCATACCATCTGAAATCAACTTAAAGATGACTATCCAAACCTTCAGAGAAAACTAAAAAATTGTCAAGGCTCAACCTATGTTTCTCATAGGTTGTCAGCTGGACAACCTATGATTTTCAGTCTCCCAACATCTCCCGTATTAGCCACATTGAACATTTTGAAGCTTATTTACATCTAATAAACTCACAACCAAAAATGAATGTGCAGTTTGTCAAGGTTGTGGTGAACAGATGCTTAGGTACTGAATCAATGACACACCTGGGGTGAGCTTATTAAATATAGAGAAAATGGAAACCATATCCTCCTAAAAAGCCTGCATTTCATACTTGTTCAATGCATCATAGTGTAAACAGCTGTATATATGCAATAAACATTTAGTATCCAGTCACCACACTAACTTTTCCTCCAAAATTCATTTTTGTCCTTTTAACTCAGGTTTAAACAAAGCTTAATTCTGGTGAAATAAAACATGTTAAGCAAAAAAAACAACAACTAGAGAGATATATTCCAGTATCTGATATACACAGAGGTGGCTTATCAAACATAAACTGGCAGAATATGATAAATGTATAGTTATTTGTGGAATGGTAAATGATGATGTTTTAGCTTATGTGAAACATGAGACATGAAGAGCCAAGGAATGCATAGCTAAGTGTTTTGAAGATGAGAATTACAATTAGTTAAAAAAAAACGAAGCAATTTGCAAAAGAAATAAAGATAGAGCACATACCCATTTTGCCAGAGCTTCTTTAATGCTGGTTCCTTTCGACTGGAAAGAAATATAGCTTTTTCAGTTTTCAACCCAATAATGGAAAGTACAGTGTAATGACATTGATTGCAAGAAGTTCACAAGCATTTATACACAATCAGTAAATATGACATTGTGTGTTATTGTTCCGTGGTAATTACATTGTTCATTATTTCCCCTCAGGGTTCATTCCCATATGTGTTATCTGTAAGTGTTAAACTAAATATGACGACGTACAAAGTGCAGTGGTACAGTAATCAACCTAATTCAAACAAACTTAGGCATTGGGTGCTAGGAGGTTGGACGTTTCTCTTGGGAAGTACATAGATTTATGCATCAAGTCTTGGGATTTATTTACTGTGGCTTAGAATGGTTTTAAGTGGTTCCTGGTGCAAGATCAATTTTGAAACTTAGCAGGAACAGGTAGACAGGGTTGTGCTCAGGAGCAGCCTCAAGAACCAGGGCATACCCTAAGCAACCCCAGTGGCTTCATACTAAGGTGAACTGTTGAAAAAATCCTGAGTTTTTCTTAGTCATGTTTTTTGACTTGCTTGCACTTTATTCACAACATGTTTTAAGAAATAAACAAACATAGAAAAAACACGCCAAAGCAGTTTGGCAACCTGCAGCTTTTGACAAGAAAACTATCTGGCATCATAAGTGACAGTATACAACTTTTTTAACCATTATATCAAGTATCAGTGAAAACATGTATTTCTGTTCAGGTTATAGTTTCATTTTTTGTTCCAAAATAAAGTGTGGCTATAACTAGGGCCATTTAAAGTCATAAAAGTCACACTTCTTCTGTGCTTTAGGAAGCTATGAAACGAATTTTAAAATAAAAATCACACCTCTATGAAGTCTACAACGAAAGTTATGAAGTCATAAAAAACCATAATTTCCATGTTAGGTCATAAATTCATATTTTGCATATTTTCAACCTAATTCAATAAGGAAACCATTAAAACAATCTAAAAATATCAGGTGAAACTATCATATCCCTAGGTCTAAGTTGCATCTTGCAAATTGAACCCACTTGGTCACCTTGCGAATGTAGGCAAAGACATAGGTGAACCAAGTTATTTGGAGGAAATGTAATGCATTGCCTAAAAATGCATGATCTTGCTGCCCCACAGAAATAAACTAATGCCCATGCATGCTTTTGAATTGCTTCAAACCAAACTAATGTGTATGTTTTGCTCACCTTTTGAGCTGTTTATTCTAGTGGGGCTTCAACAAACCACGGGGCTAACATATCTTATGCCTATTTTCACTTGTAATGCTTCTTTGTACAGTAGTTGTATGCTTTCATTCAGCCATTTTTGTTTGGTCATATAAAGTCATATTTTCTGAAAATAAAGTCATATTATCAAGTTTTTTAGGTCATAAAAAATGGCCCTAGGTATAGCACAGCATGCAAAAGAGTGAAGGCAGTACAGTATGGAATATCTAAAATTTAGACTTGCATCAACATTGCATAGCAAACAGGAACTTTAAGTTCTGCGTAATAAATGTTATCAAATGAAGTCACCAAACAGCGCATGTTTACATATGCGCCAGGGTGCTGAAGATGAGCAACCACCACCTTCGACTCATCAGTGTTAGTACCTCCACCAGCAATCATCCAGATGGTTATCTGGAATGGATATCCAACCAACTTTGTTGCGGCCATTCAACTTGTCCTACACAAACTGTTTTTGAGCTTGTTTTCATGGATGTGAAAGGGTTATGGTAACCCAGACGCAGCTTCATTTAGGCTGACTTAACACTTTCTCCATCCAACCTAGTTCTTTGCAGAACTGGTGCACCCCAACAAGTGAAACCAGTTACAACCCAGCACTCCCTTCCCAACTGTGTGGATCATCTTGCAAACACCCTGCTTTGACTGCGTCGCTTGTTATCTTTTTCACATAGATTTTAATTAACTAAAATGTGTTTCATTCTTAGCTTTTCTAGGACACATGACATGATAGCTGTTCTGTTTTAGTGTCCTGACAGACCATTCATTTTGAAAATGTAAATATATTTACCCCTTTATCACCAATAAACTAAGACTACTACATGTGATAGCAGGGCAGCAAAAATTTACCTGGGAGCCAAGGCACTGGGCTGGGAAGTTCAGGAATCACTGCTCTATACCAATGGATGGATGCACGAAAAAGTTTCATGTGCAGTACTTACAATGTTTTTTGACCATTGCAACATCCACTCTAAAAATAGCAACATGGGCAAAAGTATAAAGAGTGACAAAGATCACTTGCAATATTCAACTTCCAGCCAGTACAATGCAAAAAAACTTTCTTCCAATGTACTAGCTGCCATAAAGCACACACAGAATAGACTGAAGACTGCACATTATTTCAAACTACTCCTAAAGTATGTTTTTAACCTTTAATATTTTAAATGCAAATAAAACCATGTATAAAGAGAAACTTAGAGTGAGATTGAGGCGTCATCAGAGTTAAAACTTCAAAGTGAAACAACAAACATGAAGAGTATTAAATTAGCAATTCCTTTAATTTGAACATCTAAAGATTTTGACAATTAAATCTATTGTATGAAGTTCGATGGAGTATTATCAATTTGGATCAAGTATGCATTGATAAAATTATACAAAATTTAGCACTTATTTCCACTGCAAAAATGAATTATTGGATATGTAACTTTATGAATTTTTAAGCATATGTTGCTCAAAAAGTTTGATATGGTTGTGTTGCGATCAGAAATCCCGAGCAGCATGTGCGCAAAGCTTCGCACCTGTGGCAGCAAGCAACAATAGAGATCATGCGTCGCGATCACTCTATTATTGCTTGTTCGTGCCACATATTTATGGTGTTGTTCTTCATGCACATCCCATTCGTGGTGAACCGCACATTCAGCGCTACACCAGCGGCGTGGTTGCAACAGTTGTTTCAATAAATTTTAAGCTAACCAGCTTGTTATCCACTATGGTTATGTTTACGACTGATTCATCAAGTTGAAGGTTCAAACTTTTGCCTAGTCACGCTAAAAGACCTTAAACATTTGTACTTGCAGTATCTCAAAAAATGCCTAGCTCTTGCCATCACAGCAAGGGGAATAACCATGGTCAGTTTGACTGCATGGCTCATAACATCTTTCACTTTCTTTGGCATCATTTTTGTAACAGAAAATAAACATGAAGAAAAATGTTTCATTAGCTTGCTCTAATGGATTAGAATAATAGACTATGATTCTCTTACATTTTGTGAACTAATTCATACACTTCTTGCAAATCACTTGTCTGTTCTATTTACAGCTGTTCAACTTAAAAATACTTTATAAATTGTTGATAGTATCATATGGCAAAACAAGCTTTAAATTTAGATTTAAAAAAACATGGCCTAGATCATTTGACCAAGAATATAATTTCATCATCCTACAAATTAAATAATAGCAAAAATCCAAACATATGGCCAATGACAGTTAACCCACAATGTCACACATAGCACAGTTGACAAAGCTATTAATCAAAGACAGAGCCCATTTTTCACATCTGTTTTTCGTTATCAAGAATGTCAGTAATATTAGAAGCCTTATAACTCGAACTGAGCACCATATAATTTTATTTTTACTTATTACCAAATTATATTTTAATTCATCCCAGGTGAGTAAGTTTCTAATTGCAAAACATCACTTTAATGAACAATTGCTGCATTACTTGTAGAAAGTAGAATTTGAAACAAAATGCTTCGATGTATAGATGAGCACATCTTTTTAGTCACTGCTCCCAAGTTGTTTTTTAAATGATTAAAGTAATGCAATGATGGGTTTACTTTGCATAGAGCACTAATTGCCCATTAACAAAAAAGATACTAAAGAATTGTTGTATATTCTTATCAACAATGTTTAGTAAGGTGTTAAGCAAATAAGCCACTTGGAATAAGTAAACTAACGATGATAACACAATGGCTGTGACCAAGACAAAATTGGACCAAAGCAATAAAACCTAAGTTAATTAGTACTGTGTTAATTGGAATTTTATTCTATTTGATAAAAGACTGAAAATGTGTAATTAATGTGAAATCAACTTCTTATTAAAACAATATGCTGATTGATTCAAGTGCGTTGTCTTCATGGAAAATTACTCCTGAATAGATTATTAGAAACAGTGACGCATGATACTTAGAGCAGAAAATACCTGAATATTTTAATGTGGAAACTATGGCAGTTGTCGACAAAATATCATGCATGATGTGAACATGTTCAGATATGACAAAACAACCATGTATGACAAATCAGGTGAGATTTACTAGGCATAAAAGATTTCATCCAGACTGACTAGTGTATCATCATAAGCCAAAAAAATTTTTGAAATTTCACGTTAGCATTTTCCTAAAAACAAGCAAAATATTGACCTCATTTTTTTTAAAGTCATCATCTTCATTTTGCTAAAAAAAAGCTTTCAGCAGGACTTTTTCACTTGAAATGCTTTTCTTGCCTCGAAGGACAACTTGTAGGAACACTGCAATCACCCTCAAGGTGCATGAGTCTATGGTTGAAGAACACAATTTCTAACAAAATCTTTCATGTGTATTTGTCACAGAATCTGGTCAGGATCTATTGCAAGATTGTAGTATTACAAGTCTTCAAAATATTATGAAATAATTACACGTTGATGTGTGAAGTAAGAAACTGCACACATAGTATTGGTTTAAAAAAGATTGTGGCTATAGGTCCACTGGTGGACCTTCATTTTGTAAAAATAATTCATCTGCTGCCCACCACGTGACACCATCCAGATAAAATGTTGAGTTCGTCACACTATTGACACAGTGAACACACTAGAGGACAAGTGTCTACTGCTGCTGTATGAGTGGTTGTCGGTTTGGCTTTTACCACTGCTGCTTTTGCTGTGGTAGTAGTGGTTAAAAAAAGTAAATAAAAACTGTGTAAAGTTTCCTAAGATTTTGGGTTTACATTTATGGTGCAGGTTTTAGAGTTTAGCTTTAAGCTTTAGGCTCAGGCTTTCGGTTCAGGCTTTTGGTTCAGGCTTTCGGTTTAGGCTTGCGGTTCAGGTTTTCGGTTCAGGCTTTTTCTTTATGGTTTAGGGCAGTGGTTCTCAAAGTGGGTAGAATCGCCCCCTTGGAGATGATT
>JGI24158J21664_10003590_pt1 | contig 19550 bp, 4 predicted proteins | sample Ectturendosymbi3_FD_21664 | JGI IMG/M metagenome (IMG submission 21664) | reverse complement strand
AAACAAAACTGCACGTTTCCATTTGCTCGAGAAGGCAAAGTGGAAAGTCGTCAATCAAATTTGCTAGGGCTCAATTCCGGCTAATGACAATACAAAGCGATATAAAAATAATACTGGATTGTTCTGGTAAGAAAAATTATTCTACTTCCATCATTGGTTATGTAACCACAAAATGTAGTAAGTTCTGAAGTGCAATGCAAAATTTTAGTGCCGCCCAGTGGCTATTTCGGTGATACTGGGCGGTAATTTTGCCGCCTGGGGAATACTTCTTTTAGGCCATGATAGTGGTGTACGGATATGGAAATTTTGCAATCCTGATCCAAGCCGAAACTTTTTCATGAACTCTATATCCATATCCGAAAATTAAAAATTATGTACTCCAATATCCAATCCAAATCCGAAACTGCTCACTCAGTTGTACATTAGCCTACATATTTGGTGGCGTCGATTTTGCTTCATGAGGCAAACGTTGTGATTATTTTGCCTTTGCACGATTGGTTGAAGTGGTCATGTGACAAGGACGATACATAAAACGGCAACTGCTAGGGTTTTGGCTTAAGGTTAGGATTGAAAGCTTAAATTTAGCCTACAGTTGATGCAGACAAGAAACCAATGACAGCTTGCCAGCACTGAAACCATGACAAAACTTATCCATTAGATTTACGCGGTTACAGATCGTAGTCAACTAAGCAGGTCATGCGTTCTCAACTTTTAAATAACCAATTTAATCAATTGTGTTAGGCTAAAGCGAAATAACAACAGCAGTGCTTTTGCCTCATGAGGCAAAATAGACACAGCCAATTTAATTCAACGAATGCCATGGCTATAATTGCCCACCACAATGAACTTATGATTGATCTTGACAAGAAGTGCACAATGCTTTTTCTATGTGGTATGGAATGTTATAGTTATACGCAGTTGAATTGTCACATGCTCTAATGCAGATGTGATTGCTTGCAACCAGCCTAAATTTGTGTAGGCCTACCTGCTGGACTCCATGTAATGACTACAGCTGTTGTACGTTAATTTATCAGGGATAAGGTGAGAAGCATAATTTTATGTCTAATGAAACCCTGTTCACCTAAATCACTGTTTCTTTTAAAATTCTTTCCAAACTGAACTTCCAACACTGCTACGCTTAGAACGAACAACCTTACCACTGTTTGTTAAAATCCAACGCTTCACAAGTTTCCATTACCAGTTTAGGTGGATTTGAACCTACAACAACATGGTCAAGATATTAAGACGCTTTCACCATGCTTATTATTATTACTTGTTTTTTTGGTTAAGGCCACTTTGATTTAGATTAGCGAGCTACGCTGTTGAGAGAGACACTAGTGTAGCCTACTTCGTTCAACGCTGAAGAAAAATTTTTGGTAATGACTTAGGCTAATGTTGAGTTCGCGTTGCATCCTCAACATGAAACGTCTTGTGACTCTGAAATACAAACAGAGGAATACCTCAAATGCAAGCTCAGAAAACAACTTGGAAGTTGGGCACTAATATCATTGAACAGCAAATAAAAAGAAGCATTAGAATGTCAATGTTAAAAGTCGCATCGCCGAATGGATCGAATTCCAGGAGAACGAAGTTGGAACAATGTAACAACCAACGACACTTGTTTTGCAAAGACATTGTATTGTGTATTTATTTGAACTATTGTATACTTATACTCCATATGTATTGTAAGTCACACCTAGGAAGAGAGTAGCCCACAACTTTATAGAAATCATTTTTCAATAACATCCCATACGAAATTATTAATAATATTCCCGACCTACACGGACAACAACAGTACGCATTGATGCGTCACCTCAATTTTCGGATTCGACGTAATCATGCGTCGAACGCGCGACCACTAGTGTTGTTAATGGACCACGCACTGTACGATACGCAGTTACGTGACATAGCGCGACGCATTGTGTTTTCCTCAGACCCAGAAAATTTCACTAGAGTCAGCCTGCTTCTGACCATCCTAGGAGAAGCAGCAAGTTAAGCAGTGGGCGTACCAAGCTTAACTTGCTAGACTAGCAGTGGGCGTACCAAGCTAGTTTAGTCCAAGTGGGACTAGAGTATCAAAAGAGATTTGTAGCCACCTGGCACAGTTTAACCCTGACGTTTTGGGATATTAGGGTCAATTCTCTTCCTCCATGAAAGAACTGAACTCTTATTAATCCTGTTGTTCGCAGTGACTTTTGTTACGTGCTTTAAACTATGTTACTGGTATAAACCCCAGTTTATGAATTGTGGCAATGCAAAAACTGGTATAAACGTTCTGATGCGTTTGAGATTAACAGCGCAGTGCTTAAAGTTATATTAATAAAACCCTGAGTGAATACAATCCGTTTGATGTTAAACTGAGCGTGAATTCGAACGATACTAGGCGGGTCTACTTTTCTTAATTGTTAACTTGGTCGTGCCTTGGTCACATTCCTACTAAATTAACCAGTGCTCTCGCGGAATTGTCCTACAGTACATACATCCTCTCAACTTGTACGTAACACTAATAAACCCCAACATTTTACTATGATCTACTAATAAAACTTTTAACAATGAGACATATTTCTTCTGTAAAGCGATAGGCTTCATGATAAAATAATAGAATCATGTTCATTTTCACACAATTCCAATTCCAAACTACAAGTTGCTTGAGAATTGAGATTTCCTCAGTCTGAACGTTAAGATCCCGGGCGCCATGTAACATTGCATTTCACCGAGAGAAACAAGAATAGAAGATTGTTGCGAATATGATTTCGAAATATCGTAATTTTTCCTGTTGCAGCTAGTATTCCATATCAAGTACTTTTTTGCATTGCCACAATTTATTTCATTTGGATAATCTGGTTCTGTTTGAATGAGAAACGATACCCAATCCACATCCGAAAAATTCTTAATATCCGGGCGGATGGGACTCCAAAACCGGATCCTGTACATCCCTGCAGAACACCGAGTTTTACTTTCAATCGGAATATTCATCCGCCGTGACTTTAATCGTTTTAAATCGTTACTAATAAATCTTTAAAGGGATAAATAGGGATTATTTTTCCATAAGTACTAGCTCTGATTGCCTCTCACAACATTATAACATCGTAACAAAATGTAAAGAGTACACGTAATATATTGATACCTGCATAACTCTGAGATATCCGATCCGGTTGGAATGGATATCTTACTGATAAAATTGTTCAAGCTTAATTCGTTTGATAGTTTGTTCAATGTTCATTAGTGGCGAAGTCTTTGTTTCCCAGAAGGAATTCCAATCACTGCTATTCAAAGAAAGCAGAGATAAACTTCTGGGTCGCTTTCTTGGAGCTTCTTTCGCATCTTCACATATTACGTTGACTCCGGAGTCTAGAGAATGTTGATGTTGGGGATGCATTGCGAACCCAACACTACCACGCCACAGTTGTAGAAACATTTATTAAACGCAATATATACTGTAATGCGCATGGTTGATTGATGAAATAGAAGCATATAGTCGCCCAATATATTGATAAACAGGAACGAGTGTGGTGGATGATGTTCACAATTTTTGCCAAAAACTTTCCAAAAACAGAAGAATCTTTCGAGAACTGAACAACGTTACGTTGGCAGAACTGCCATCAAAGTGAATACGACGGACGCTCGTCTTGACATGTTCCTTTGCGAGTTGAATAACCATACGCCTTGTTTGCAGTAGGTTTTGGTCAACTTCAGTCTCAAATGGCACTAGTAACAATAGCAACCAAATTCTATCCATAAAGAGTGGGACACGGTGGAGCGTAGATATAACGCTCAGCGTGAGAATTGAGCACGTTTGATAACGTTCGATAACCAATAGAGGAAATTCATTGTTCATTCAAACGACATAATTATTTGCTAGCAATGAGATTTGTAAACCTTTCCACAGTTCTCGTGCTCAAAGTGTATCTGGCAAAAGTAAACAACCTGACCAGCCACCATGGCTCGGGGCACCTGAGAAGCGGGGCCCAATGCAGCCGCATCGGTTGCATCGGCTTAAGGCCGGCCCTGCTTGTTGCTGCATTTCATTGGAGGCATCTAATAGCTTTTAGCTTACACTAAAATACACTACAGTCTTCACTGCTGGCGACTACTATAATCACTAGAATACGATCTGCGATATTTAGGAGACACCAGCATTACGACGCCACAGAAAGCATGTTGTTTTAACGTGAAACGAAACAACATATGCACTCACACGAAACTGTACATTCTACAAAGTTAAAAATATTGTAGTGCAACTTAACCAAAAACCGATAATCTAAATTACCCCCAAAAGATGTCAAATTGCCCCTTTGGGAGTAATTACCCCAGGTTAAGAATCACTGCTTTCTATGATAAACGGGGGTAGTATTACTAACAAAATGTCATGCGTGCACGTTTAAGCTAACGGAGCTTTAGTTTACCCCAAACATGTGTATATTTGTCGCATAAATTAATTATGAAGCATTGGGCAGTGGCGTAACTGACGGAGGGACGACGGGGCGAGCCGCCCCCCTGGCAAGCTAAATGTAAAAACTGGACCCCATTTAGTTGACATTTTAATGTTTCGTATTATTTAGGTTCTTATTTTTTGCGTTTTTCGAGGTGTTTTCGTTTTTTTAGCTAGTACAGATATCTACCACATCCAGATTCACTATCATTTCTTAACTTTTTTCTGAGTGTTGGCTAATGGCCCCCTACGGTGAACAGTGGGCCTTCTTCAGTTAAGCTTTTCCCCCCTGGATCAAAGCTCTAGTTCGCCAATGGCATTGGGTGATTGCTGGAAATGGGATTGCGTCAGGCAATGCTCAATATTTTGCCTTAACATTAATTTTATTTACAAGAATTGGAAAATGTTAGTCAAACTGCATAAATATACAACCTTAGCAATGAGCTATGCTTTTTCATAGCAGAAGCTAAAGCGGAATGTTATTCAAGTGACGAGCAATCTGTATTGTGATCACACAGAGCTGGGACTTGCAGGTATTTTTAAAAAACATGCTGTTGACGCATTGTTGTTATTAAAGTAATAACAAAAAATTATAAAAAACACCGACGAACAAACTGCCTTTCCACAATTTGATCTCAGATCTTTAGTAAAACACAAGGATGTGTTGATAAGTGCGATAATTACAATATAACGAGATAAATCAAAGGCAATCTAAATGTTTTTTTACGTTTTTTCTCCAATGGAATCCTTTAAAGCACTGGATTTGCACAAAAAAGTTAGCAATCAAACCTTGTTTTTCTCGAGTTACAAAAATCGATTTTTGTGATTTGTGGAAAACTCCGAAACCACTACGAGTTGGTACGAAATTCTTCCAGTTCGGTCTGCTTTCCTGTTACATCAACCGTTGTGGTGTCATCAAGTTGACGTGAGTGAATAACAAGCAGGTTGTCCGTGATACATTTTCGTACACGTGACGTGAACTGACCAATGAGCTTCGAGTAAAGCAATGGATTCAATGCACTGTTTATTGGAAGAAGAAATCCAGCGCTTGCAATGTAAGCATTGGGTGGTAAATACACCCCTGCAACCCTCAAGTAGGCCATAATACAAACTGGAATCCAACAGAAAAAGTCAGTTAGCAAAAGTCTAGAAATTCTTTTTTGCATTTTCTGACTTGGATCTTTTCTGGCAGCTGTCGATAAGCCAACCGGTGCAGTAACTTTCTTGTAAACAAGTACGTACACCACCACCATGTAGATGAATAGCATAAAGTTAAGTGTGATGAGAAAAATGGAATATTCCCAAGCACTCTCCGTGGGAGTAGAATAGAAACGTGGCATACACACACTTGTTTGAGAATAAAAACCAAACTCTGCTTTTATTTTATTGTGTTGGAACTTTTGCAAAATGGTCTCCCTGATTTGTAACCAAGACTGAAGAGTGGAATTGTGATCAGCAACTTGATTGGCTATGGTGATGAAGTCAGCTTTGGAAATCGTGTCAGTATTGAAGAAATGGTTGGGAAACCAAACGTGAGACACAAAATAACCAGATTCCAGCGGAGCCCACGGAAAAATAGCCAAAACTAAAGAAACTAACCAACATATAACTCCAACGAAAGCTATCCATTTGAATTTCATGTTGCGGGTCAGGAATGGTTTGTAAATTGAGACCAACCTGAAGGTGGAAATCGACGCCATGATGAAAGCAGATGCTTCTGATGATAAAACTGCAAGTGTACCAAGTATTGAACAAAAAGTGCTTGATCTCCAACCTTTATCAACGAAGCAATAACGTCCTGAATAATTCACACCTTGGCCAACAACTCCAATCAAATACACGCCCATTACAAAATCAGAAATGGTAAGGTTGAAAATAAAGAACCTATTTGCTTGTTTAACAAACTTAGTGTTTTCGGCTACAGATGCATTGTATTTGCACTCAGAAAACATCTCCATCAATATGAGAATGTTTGTGGCTAAATTCCCCATCAAAGCCAAAAAACCCATGATCCAAAACAATGAACGAAGAACAGGATTAGCAATCATTTCATACCTATCTGAAAACAGAGTCTTGCATTCGTCTAAACCTTCATCGCAGTCTTTTATACCATTTTGAACAAACTTTTTATTGATTGATATTGGTTTTCCACTTTCGCAGTAAAATCGTTTCTCTCCGCACAGTTTATAACTTTCATCTTCACCTTTGTCGCAGTCTTTAATCCCATCACAAACAAAATCACTGCTGATAGAAATGGCGCCTCCAGCTGCTGTGCAGTTGAATCGTTTCTTTAGACAATCAACGCTTGTTTCATCAGATTTATCGTCACAATGAAATATGCCGTCACAATAGTAACGAGTGTCGATGCTGACCATTCCTTTACTTTTGCACTGAAATCTCATGGTACAATTTTTTTCCACTTCTCGACTGCATTCATCTGACCAATTGTGGCAACGGATCCCCTCATTGATGTATCCATCGCATATAAGGTTCCCCCATCCAGGCCACCAACGGCTCACTTTCGCACACGCATCATCACAAAACGACGGACGAGGGACGCACTGTGAATCACATTCGTCTTCCATCACCCAGCACTCTGGTCTGTTGTCACATCGTGTGGCTAGTACATTGATGAATTTGTCGCTTCCTGCTTGTCTGGCCATGCACGGCATCAAGCCACCGGATAATTGCTTTTGACGACAAAACCTTTGATTGACTTGATCCTTGCATGCAATTGAAAAATTGCACAGAACCTTGTCCATGGTCACACATTCAGTGGAGCCATTGCAATGCATCTGACCTAGGGGACATCTCAACTCCTGTTCGCGAAGCGCTCGTGCAACAGATTGATTGGAACACAAAAGTTCATCAGAACCATCAAAACAGTCAACATATCCGTCACAAACTTGGTTTGGTGAAACAATGAGCTTTTTGTCCAAGCATGAAAAGCATCGAAACTCGCCCTTGACGAAACATAAATCTGAACCATCTGCGCACTGAGACATCGAATCGTAAAGATTTTTTTGTGGCAAAACACAGACGCTTTTTCTTAACTTTCCTGAACACCTGAAACCAAAGGTTTGCTGTTGTTCGTCACTTCCATCTGCACATTCCACCTTTGTGTCGCAATAACGAGTATTGTCAATAACGTGTCCGTTCTCACAGTAAAAGATCTCTCCCAGACATTTTCCACACGGAGATGAAATACAAGTCCATTTGGTTGATAAGGTTGGATGAGGCACGTATGAATTGCTCTTGAGGCAGATTGTGGTATTTGTATTCGAATTTTTCATCAAAAACATCTTACTTTCATCTGTTGAACAACGGTTAATGATAACCTGGCAATTTTCGCACCAAATTTTCATTGCTTTGCATGGTTCGTCACTGTGGGTAGTGATGCAGTCATCTTTTGCGTCGCCAACCCAAATGTTTGGAATGCACTTTCCAGATGAAGTACAATTGTCGTTACCTGTCATGCATCCACACTTATGGCCCTGGGTCGCATTACATACAAACTCGTCATATCCTCCTGTCATGTCTTTCTTTCCATCATTTACTTTCGACCTTGAAATGCACTCACCATTCCGACAAAAAAGTTTCGTGTTTAAGCAAAGCTTTTCATCAGACCAATCACCACAATTGTTCTGTCCATCGCACACCACAGATTGTTCCAGGCATCCCCACCTTCGTGTGCAACCACCATCAGACTGATAACAATCACATTCGAACGGCTTGGTCAAGGGACATTTGCACATTTTCTCGTCACTGTTATCAGGGTAGTCACGGACACCATTGCATCTGACTGATGACCTCCCTCCGTTATTATCTAAAAATGAGTGTTTTTTAAAAATAATGATAAAATAAAGAAGAACCAATAAAAATGTTTGTTGAAGAAAATGAAAACGAAGAAAAAATGCTACTAGTAAAAACAGCAAACTAGTAAAAACAGTAAACAGTATATTCTTCTCACTTGGCTTCATTATATTTTTCTTGCTTCACGTTATTATAGACCATGTTTGGGAATATTCAACCAAAAATAAATGTGTTTCATTCTCGCAGATATATATTTGAATTTCAGAGGAAAATTATTAGCAATTTTTTCATTTTAAAATAAACTTACATCGACCATCGCATGTTTCCAATGCAAAAACTACATTATTGTAGCTTGAAATCTACGCATGTAATTTGTTTCAAAATATTCTAAAATGAAACAAAAAGAAAAATGCTTGTGAAAATGAAAGACGCAAGGCCTATGAATTCCAAACAAAGACATTTTACTTCTATTCCTTTTTTTACGCTTCAACATTTAGCCATGCATTACTACGTGCAACATGTTTGAATTGCTGATGATCACTTTTAGTTTTATGATTTATTTTTGTTTTTTTTAGATAAGACATTTTAACTTCTAGTTGGTCATGTTCCGGAGTAACGTTCGTTACGTGAGCAGCAACTGAATGAAACTTTGATGAAATGGAACCCATCAATAGTGTTTTTTAAAAATGTGATGCGATGTGACTAGGCTACCTTCAGCAGCTCCTTCCCACACATATGCAACATCACGAGTTGAAACTGGACAGTAACAAAGCTAATTTAACTGTTGAGGGCCATCGACCCGATAACCTTCCGGTTCCTTCAATGGCCTGGCGTCCTTACACTAGTTTGTGTTTTTTTTCTTGTTGAATATTAATTATCGCCAAATAAAATCAACCCAACTCTTTCTTACTGGATGGTCAATCTTCCACTGCCAAAAAGCAGCCACCAATGCAAGATTGCCACTCCGTTAGCTATTGCAGATTTTGGATGAAAAGTACCATTCCCATTCTTATACTGCGCAACTAACTCTATTATTATGTTGCAACTCCACTGACAAGAATCTGAATAATAGGGGTGCTCAACCTGCGGCCTTCAATAAATAGACCTGCCATACGTCCCGGTTTGGCCGGGACTGTCCCGGTTTAAATGTCTGTCCCCGGTGTCCCGTCCCGGTTAGCAAAATGTCCCGGAATTTCACCTCAGTGAAATTTTCAAAATGAACTCCAGCCTGATGATCCATTGTTATGAAATAATTTCGCTCAATGGCCATTTATAAAATTGGGGGCATATTGCTGCGTCATTTTTACATTGTCTTCAGTGTTCTCAGACAATCTTAAAACAAATAAATAAGGTATAAAATTTGCCAAGCTCAGGCCTTCGGCCGCTCGTCAGGTTATTTCGTTCACGGTTTTGAAGTTGTCCCGGTTTAAGCCTAAGAAATTATGGTATAGCTATCAATAAAGATTTATGCGACCTGCACGCACATTAACTTAAAATACAGTATATATTATGGCGGGCATGCATCAGTGAAAATTCTTTGTCTACTGCAGAGGTTCCCAACCTGGGGTACATGTACCACTAGGGGTACATTTATTGTACAGCCGCAACAATCAACTTTGAGACATGAAAATGGAGCCTACCTTTGTAGTTCTAAAAATCTAAGAGTTCTATTAAAAATTCAGTGCATTATTGTTATTTTATTCAGCTTTTTTGCCATAAGAAAATTTAGGGTACACGCTCTTCTGTCGAAATCGTGATGGGGTACATGCCCAAAGAAAGGTTAGGAACCTGGTCTAATGTATGAGGATGCTCAGCGGAACACGGCGAAAGAGACCTATGAAAGCAGGCCAGGGTCAGTGTGTGGAATCAGAACAGAACCAATGCAAAAAAATAAAGCACTTCAACTCACTGGGGGCCATAATTCATGAAATAAAACGCACTGCGGCCAGCAAATACGAAACTTGTGCACCCCTGATCTAGACGTTTGCCTTTTTCGCTGTCTTATGCTTCTGTGCAATTTCGCAATGTTTACATTAGTAATGAGTAAGGCAACCGAAAGTCAAGAAAGTCACATTTTTCTGCCTTTTTTACAGTTTATGAAACGTCCACAAACCAAACTTCACGCTGATACCATTTGTGATTCCAAACACATTAAGTCAAAATAAGTAAAAATTTATCTTTTGGTTAAAATTTACCGTTTGGTCAAAATTTCTAACAGCGCATTTTTTTTATTATCGAAATTTTTTTTAAACTACGATAAACACATTGGCATGCTTTTGAAAATTTATTTGCAATTCTGACGTAATACTGGATTTTTGCGACTTCTGACGTAATAATGTTGTTTTGCCCGCTTCTGGACGATTGAAAGTACGTTAGGCAAGCAAGCACGCAGCTAGGTTTTAAAGTTTGAGGCAAAATGTATTTGTAGTGGAGCAAGATTTTTGTTTTCATTATATTTGAAACAAAGTTTTTCGGACACAACAAAATTTGGGGAGCACAAAAACTATTTGTGTGAGCACTGCCCGAATGCTCCTCAGTTGCTAGGGCCCTATAGGCGTGGTATTAGCCTACTTGATGTGGAAGTATAACAAGGTAGAGCCTACTCAGTGACTTCAGGAGATTTTTTGACACTGGATGTTTTTCTTGTGCTTTTGGATTTATTTTTGTCTAGGGTTTTTAACCTCTGATTTCGTTGAGTCTTCCAAACTTTTGATTTTTGTTTGGTTTCAACGGAAAAAAATTTTAACCAATGGGTTTGGTCTGTAATATATGCTTGGTATTCCGTGTTCAATTGCAAACGTAGGAAATTGATAGGTCAAAATATAAATTATATTTTCAAAATTTCAAGTTTTTAGGTAAAATATTGGTTGTCCTAGTAATGATTCGTCATAATCATAAGTATTTGGATTTGCATGGGAACCCCAAAGCGTGTAGCTCGCTATGGCCTATTTGACCTGCGTAGCCTTAAGCTATGACCTAGACTGCCACTGGTTTCAACGGGATCTTTAATTGAAATTGACTGATATTGGTGGTATAGACTAGTCCAATGAGGTGCTAATTCCACACAATATTAATAATCAAGAAATATATTTCTATGCATAGGTGTGGAAGCAGGCAAATTTTTGAGGGTGCGAAGGAATTTTTCTCGAAGTTCCCCAAACTTGGCCGAAAAATCTTTGTGCGCCAACATTCCCCATACAAAGCTTTCTCTCAACAAAACATGAAGACCAAAACAAGGTCTTCATGTTTTCAGAGATGTATGACAGTAAAGAAGACAGTCCTGGCTGGTCTCTTTGGAATCCACTGAAAAAAGGAGCCATGGATCTCTCCAACACAAAACAAAGTGGTGCTTCCAAAGAAAAAAAGGTCTTCAACTGATCTCGTGGGCGCCATTTTTTGGAGCAAAAAGTCGAATCCAAACATATTTCATCATTCAGTCTCATTTGAAGGTGTCGAAACATCTATGTCCGAATTTTCAAAGATTTTGCCTAGATTTTGGACAAATCAAACTTTTGTGGGAGCGTTTTCACCCCCTGCTCTCCCAGCTCCTACACCACTATTTCCATGTAGGCCTACTATGATTATAATCTACACCAAAACGTGATTGCAATGATGCAAATCAAATTTTCTTTTCCACAGTAACTAATTGACAGTAACTAAATCGTCTCGTGCCACGACGTTTGGTGACTCAACTCGAAATGAGTCAACATTCCGCAGCGTTAATACAATGACTAAATTAGAAATCATAGTATTTGCAAAAAGAACTTGAAAAATTGTACGGCGTCTCAAATTTCCGATGGAAGAAAACTGATCATATTGTCAAAAACATAAATTACAAACAAGCAACAAAGAATGCCAAACATGTTTATATTTGCGTGAGTCGACAGGACACTGATTCGAATGGTTTGAAGCTCGACTTCACTCGTGATTCGATTAAAAGCGACTGGGTCCAATAATTGAATTGTTTCCTCCCCACAAATGTAGATACATGCATTACAAGCAGCACAAACTTAAAATTCATCATAATACTCAAACCCACCAGATGCTTCCACTCTTCCTTCTTTAAACGACGTGTCTGACAGAAGTAACATGAGAAGCAATCTTGTCAAATGCTTCATTACCATTTTTTTGCCATGGAAAACGCATGAAGAAGCACGTTAAGTGGTTCTGTGGAGGCTTAAAAACAGGCAACCCAGTTCCATAAATCTTAGCTGCACTCAAATAAAAAAATAAAAATTCTTTCAGCAGATTATGACTAAAGTTAAATTTTGGTCTGCAATAACCCACTTACAAGGTGTGTTTTACATCTTATTCAATCAGTCATTTCTCGCGGCGGTACGGGGCCTCGCGCGTAAAATATATATTGGACACATTTAGCATAAAATACTGTCGAAAACGGAGAAATTTAGTTAAATCGGAACAGATTTAGCTCAGATTGATGTAGCCAAATCGAGCAGTTCGGAACAAATTTAGCTAATGCGTTTACGACCCTGGCTTCGTTGAAAGCAGAGTGATTTTAGGTCTTCATTGGCACTTTTCTTGTTACAATTTTCGTTTGTGTTTCCGATCTTCCTGTCCTACCTGCAGCAACAATCCTAATAAACATTTGGATTTAATTTTGAACAACCAGAATCCTAGCAATATATTGCAAATACTTTCACTACACCATAATTGAATGCAGCCTATCTCTATCTTGTGCTTTTACCTATGTATATTCCTCCCTTAGGCCCATTCTCGGATTTTTGAAAAAGTGCACGTGGGCCACAAACTATATGCATTAAACCAGCATCAGTGGAAGACACTTAAACGGGTAGCCGTGTTTGGCAACAGCAATGACAAATCTGAAACTTTGCGTAAAAATGGCAGCAAGCCCACTGCCACAAATTTACTGCCATCCATGGTCTTTAGACACCAGCGTTTCTTTACCTTTTTAATATCGTTACTCTAGAGAAGAAACTGATGGATTTCGATTACCCACTGTCAAATAATAACAAATTACAGTTTACAGTCAAAATAGAGCAACACAAAAATATCGTCATAATTTGCATTCAAATGTTTATAACGAATATAATCAACGGGAAAACAGAGACTGTTTTTTGCTATCAAGTGGTCAAACATAGTGTACTTGCAAAATCAAACTTCAGAAAAGCTTCTTTACAACTTCGTTTCTTTGCAGGCATCTTAACAGCTTTTGGCTTATACTAGACCAGTGGTTCTCAAACATTTTTGGCCCGTTGATCATCTTTTCAACAACATATCCGATGGACCACCTTGCTATGCTGACCCCACATGAACAACCAGTCAAAATTGTATTGCACATACGTCACTGAACTGAAGGGCATGTTCAGTCTTAAGCATTAATAACATAATCAAGGATTTATGGAACTCTCTGTTGACCACTAGAAATTCCAGGTTGAGAATCACTGCACTACGCTACAGCGTACACTGCCAGTGTAAAAGCTAGAAGTGGCCAGCGTAGAGGTTGCTTGTGAGGAAGGTTGTCGTGGATATGCAGAATTGCTGGTTTCACCAAGTGTTACTAACAAGGCAGCCTAGTCCTTATATGGGTACTATTCTGACTTCAAACTAAGACTGCCAGACATTTTAAATTGCCAAGCCGAAGTAAGACGTTGGCTCTCACCCTTTTTGAAGTTCGTTTCGCAGATTCTCTGGTGCACGAATCTTTATTTACACAAGGCTTCTGATAAGCAGCAGAAAATGCTGCGACGATGGCGCGAGAGCAGAAAACCGACAACGTGGTCCGTGCGCTAATGGTAAGGTGAAGCGAGGTCAGCGCACCTGATCTGTACGCTAGAACATACGAGGCGGAACTCTCTAGGCGCAAATGACAGTTTGACGCAAGTCAGGCCCCACGTACAAAACGTAGCAGTTAGGAAACGCCAGCTCCATGAAGCGAATGATTACATCCACTATACCAAAATTATTTCGTCAGTAGTCCCACTAGACCAGCGCTCTTCAACCGGTGTGCACGGTGCACCCTAAGGTGCACCAAAATATGCGTAGGATTCACCACTAAGAAAGGGTTCACAAAGGGTCCATCACAAACTTGTCACACTAAAAAGATAATTTTTACGAAAACTTTCTGTTAGTAAAAATGAACCACTAACCAACCAATGACTTTCAGGATTTAACCGAGACTTTGCACAATCTAAACTGTGGTGCATAAGCATCACACCATATCAAGTTAATGATTTTATTTGTGATTCATAAGCAACAGGCGTCAGTATCAATTGAATTATGTAGCTGAGTTACTGAATTAGGGGACTTGCTTACTTAGACCCGGGTACTTACAGGCATGGGCGCAATTAGGTGGGGGACACGGAGGAAGTGTCAGTAAATAGGGTGCATGTGTTTATGTAAATAGTGTACATGAGTTCGTCAAAATATCTTTAAGGGTGCACCGTAACAAAAACGGTTGACGAGCACTGCACTAGACTATCATAGGCGTAGCCAGGAGTGGGCCAAAGGGGCCATACCCCCCACATTTTTTGAACATATAGACAATTTGTGCTTTGAGAAGTGTTTTATCCAAAAAATAGTGTTATTCGCCTAAAATCAAACATTTTGCCCCAAAAAAATTCTTGGGCTGGCTACCCCACTGTGTAGACTATCCAGGACACCTAAGATTCGGGTAATACGACTTCACCGAAGCAGTGGTGTAGGAACGGGATGTGCAGGATGTGCAAGCGCACCCCCAAAAGTTTTGATTTGTCGAAACTTCGGGCAAAATCCCTGGAAATTCAGGCACAGATGTTTCGACAGTCCTGTTTCCTATTTGTGTAATCAATGAGTCAGAGATTTGCGATTCTGACTGCATAAAAAAGTCTGACCAGTGGTCAGTGGTGTGTTTGAAAGGGGAGGCGAGCGGGGCGCTTACCTCGGGCGCCCCCTTTTCATGAGTCCCTCGACGTGTTTTGCGTGTAAATTCCATCATTTTTGGTGAAAAACGTATTATCCACTCACAGTATACACCGAAGCAGATCAAAACTAAGTGCCCTGCTTTCAAAGGGACCCCAACAGCTACTGTAGTGTGTAATCGCTTCCAAACGGACCCGTAACAACAACTGTAATGTGCAGGTACTCAGCTTTCAATGGGGCTCTCTTCAGCACCTGAATGGTGTAAGTACTCTGCTTTCAATGGGGCCCCCCTTTAGCACCTGTACAGTTCAGGCAGTCTGCTTTCAAAGGGACCCCCAACTGCAACTGTAATGTGCAGGTAGCCTACTTAGCTTTCAAAGGGACCTCCAACAGCAACGGTAATGTTCAGGTGCTTAGCTTTCAAAGCGGTCCCCAATAGCAACTGTAATGTGCAGGTACTCAGCTTTCAAGTGGGTCCTCAGCAGCAACTGTAATGTGCAAGTACTCTTCTTTCAAAGGGTCCCCAATAGCAACTGTAATGTGCAGGTACTAAGCTTTTAAAGGGGCCCTTACAGCAACTGTAATGTGCAGGCATAGGCGTACGAGGCTAGCGGTCGGGGGACTGCCGCCCCCCTCCGGGCTTGAAAATTTTCAGGGCAAACTCTGTTTTCAGGGTAAGCGCAAGTTGCTCAAAAATACATATCCAATACAGTGAAAAATTCCAGGGCGACTCTGTTTTTCAGGGCAAGCGCAATTTATCAAAACTCCTGAATGTAAAATGTATATTCAATGCAGTGAAAAATTTCAGGGCAACTCTGTATTTCAGGGCAATCGCAAGTTGCTCAAAAATCACGAACGGTAAAAAATATTTCAATACAAGAAAAATTTTCAGGGCCCACTCTGTTTTTCAGGTCAAGCGCAAAGTTGCTCAAAAATCCTGAATGATAAAAATATGTATTCAGTACCGTGAAACATTTCAAGGGAAACTCTGCATTCAGGGTAAGTGCAAGTTGTTAAAAATCCTGAATGTAAAAAGTATATTCAATACAGTGAAAATGTTCAGGGCAACTCTGTTTTTTCAGGGCAAGCGCAAGTTCCTCAAATATCGTGAACGGTGAAAGAATTTTCAATACATTGTATACAGCAGGGGTCACCAACACGATACCCGCGGGCAAGAGGTCGCCCCCAAGGAGCACGTTGATCGCCCGCGGGCCTGTTTTGAAAATAGCATTAAGATGATGAGTATCGTCACATAGATTAACATCATTAATGACAACATAATCAAAGGTAAATTGAGCAAAATTTTTATTTCAGAAGTGTTAACAAACTAGTAGCCCTTATCGTTAATCGGCACCCAAGAAGTAGCTCTCAGTTGCATAAAGGTTGGTGACCCCTGGCATACAGCGTATATTCACTTGGAGGCGATCCGTGTAATTTGGGCTAGTGTAGTTTGTAATCTGGACCAAAGTCGTGATTGGTTATAGTGACTTTGATCTGAACCAATCCCTCGTTTTCTGTAAAAATCGAACAATCGAATGTCGGTATTTCAACATTTTGATGTAGGAATTCGGTAACTCTTTCTTTGTTTGTTTGAGTTTGCGCTGGGTAGAAGTGCAAGGTATTAAGATGATAGATTTTTTGATTAACAGAAGTTTTAGAAGCGGGCAGCACGGAGGTGCAGATTGCTTGGCTCCATTGAGTGCGCGTCTTTAAGTGCCTTGCTAGAGCGCACAGCAGGGATAACACAGGTAGGTTTAGGGAGTCAGACCGTACGATGCGGAACCGTCGCTTTTAAAACATTGCGTTGCGTCATCGAAGTGGCGTCCATGTTTGCATCAGTAAAAGCAATTACCGTAAAATTTCTTGTCAATGTTTTTAAAGTTGTACATCACGATTACTCTTTTGCATTTCCTGATATGTCAGTCATGCCCAGGGATGTAGTGCTAACAAAAAAGGTGTGGAAACGCATCCAAAAAATGGCCATTTTAATACAGCCTAAAACTCATTTCAAAGCAAAACGTGAAAAAGGTGTGGAAACGCCGTTCCCACGCGTTCCTGCCCCACTACACCCCTGGTCATGCCATATAGTCCGAGAAACGTATCCTTGGGTGGTACGCATATCTTCTACCTAGGCTTGATCAAAAGGTCATTATAACTAAGCACACCATACGTCCCGTTTTAGCCGGGACAGTCCCGGTTTTAAGGCTTTATCCCGGCGTCCCGGTCTATCAACCAAAAAGTCCCGGTAAGGCATTCAGTCAAGCCAGCATAGTCCTAAACCTGGCTCATGAATTCCCGTTGAGAAATTCTTTTATACATGAATACCATGCGGTCTGATAACAGAAGCAGAATGCTGAGCAAAATGTGAAAGCCCTTATCACCTGCAAAATCAATATTGACTTTTCCTGCTGTGATTTTTATGAGAGAATGAAATTGAAATTGTCTATGGAAAAGTATGGTTGGCTGAATGCGTAATTTTTCACATGCTTGAAAACTGTTTTGTTTCTTGGTAAAGTGCTTTATTTCCTTTTTTCTTGGTGTCTTAATTATAGGCATCCAACATAGCTACATACTTGAATAAGATATGAACCACGCACAGTTTTATGATAAGGCTCGTTGTTCTGAAGCGTCCTGGTTTTCAATCACTAAAATATGGTATGCGTACTTATAACGGATGACTGAGTATGGTTACGTCATCAAACGGCCTCGCTTTTCAGCCTTGCCTCGGGTACCCCCAACCCTAAGTCCACCACTGAATACGACTTTGACTTTTGTCTCCAAAAATAAATTTCGTCTTCATGTTTTTATGAGAGTTCGTCAGTTGATAATATTCAACCAACTGTGTAACTTAGATTGCAGCATAAAAATATATCGGGCAAGTTTGGGGGAAATTCGGGCAAAATATCCTTCGTTCCCCCAAGAATTTGCTTGCTCTTACACCTGTACACATAAGACATGATGTTATTAGTAAAAGAAAAAGCATTTAAACGCACAGGAAATGTTCATATTCTACAAAGATAAAAATGTCTCAGTGTAATGTAAAAGACATAGTAAAAACTACCCCCAAAATAGTTCAAAAGCACTAGTTTTTTGTAGGCATTCGAGGAATCAACCGACTGCGCTCTGCTTTCATCTTTTTGCGATGATTCAAATATGCACATATCTATAGTCAAGTTTTTAATAGGAAATAATAAAATTATTAATAGGAAATCGATTTCATGTAAAACTATGCATCCTCTGTCCTGAATTTGTAAGCAGAGCTTACGGGTGAAAAGTTGAACGGCCAAAGTAAAAGCAGAGAAAGCAAGCAAACTCTCAACACTAAAATGAATAAATCAGAACGCAAGCTCAGAAATCAGAACATCGTAACTAACTAACTGACGTGAAGAACGCAAGCTGCGTCAAAACAAACTGGGACTTGTGAAATTAGAAAAAAAGTTTACTCAAATTATGTCGCTAACATTGGCGTCAACCAGTTAGTTCCAAAATTTTAGTCAAATCATTTATTTTTTACGCACGACATCCCATAGGAGAGCACGCAGGTTTGAGAGGTTTCGAAGTTTCTCACGGTTTCAGCAAACTGCCAGAGTTCCTTTGGTTCCGCATCAAAGCGACCCAAGCCAGGTCAGAGATGTAATAATGCCAGCAGGTCCTTAATTAAAGTACGAACTATGGGACACATTTCCTTGGGTATAACTAGCGTTGCTCGTTTCGAAATTCTTTCCTACAGCAATCTGATCAAGTGTTGATATCATTGTGGCTGGGATCTCCCTGTTGGGTAAAGTGGATCTATATCAGTGATTCGCAACCTTTCTTGACCCAAGGACCTTCTTTTTTCAAAATTATCCAATGGCCCACTGTGCTATGCTGACACCTCATGAAAAACCAGTCCAAGATATATTGCACATACGTCAGGAAACGTTTTATCAAGGATTTGTGGACCTCTCTATGGATCACTAGAAATTTCAGGTGGACCAACGGTGGTGTCCACCTGGACCACGTTGAGAATTACTGATCAATATTTAAGAGTTTACGAATTTCGCAGCTGTGCAATGAGTTGTACGAAGTGGTACCTCGAGAACATCTTACTAAAATTCCATCTCTGCCACTTTCATTACAAGCAGTACCTCTTCAATCATTATCTCTAAGCTTCATGACATAGGTGAAGATCGGTACAAAGATCGATTTAAACACTGACAGCTTGGCAAATGTATGATTGTATCTTTGGGACGGCAAGTTGAAGCCTATCCCCAAAGATACAAGTAGTGGTGGATTTAAGGTTGGGGGGGCCCGAGGCAAGGCTAAAAAGGGGGCCCCTCTGATGACGTCATCATACTCAGCCAACCGTGATAAGCACTTTGATCAAGCCTAAGATACGACCACCGAAGGATTCGCTCCTGAGACAATGGCATGACTGACACAGCAG
>JGI24158J21664_10003589_pt1 | contig 19552 bp, 12 predicted proteins | sample Ectturendosymbi3_FD_21664 | JGI IMG/M metagenome (IMG submission 21664) | reverse complement strand
GGGCGCCAACCGTTAGGTGGTAGTATTTCACTGAAGTTTTTACTGGAAACTAGGCTACAATCTGAGTCTTTTGATACTTTGGATGACCTGCTGGGGTATTTCGGGTTCAACAGTTGTGATGTAAGTTAGTAAAAATATTTGACGAATTAGCTAATTAATTAATTTGCTTATTTTAGATCACAACTTTTGAACCAGAAACGCTAGAAAGTTGATCAAAGGCTCAAAAGACTGATTTGAGCCTAGTTTCCAATGAAAACTTCAGCGAAATACTTTGGCCCAACACTTGGGCCCTAGGCCAGGCAACATGAGCCAAAACGGCCCAAAAACTACTTCACTTATCATGTCACTCACAAAAAATCTGCAACCCCCAACCAAAAAATGTTTTTCGAGTGTAATCTAGAAGACTGGCCGATCCGTTTGATCCCTTAAACAGCTCTCTAGCGCAATTGGCGGAGGAAATAGGGCATTGGTAAGGTAACTGACAACTGCTGGTTTTAGGCCGATTTCGAAGTACGAATATATCATACCCCGGCTCTCAAAGTGTTAACATAAAACTTGAATGTGAAATTGGTAAGACCCTACATGTTTGAGTTACTTCTACTTTAAATATAAATGGAGTAGCTCCAACTGCAATTGTTTAGCCATGTGGCTAGAATTTCTCAAAAAACTGAATGGACAGGTTTTATGATCAGCTACACCAACAGGGTTTCGGTGGAACATGTAGTGGGATCCATGAGGGTTCCTCGTTTTTTAGGGGAAATGATTTCTTGCTTAAGTGTGTCGATTCATCATTATGAATATTTTTAGATCACTGCGCCTCATTCAGACTCCAAGTAGGCTAGATAGTTGTACAGGAGGTTGAGTGCAGACAGTGGAACAAAAAATATTGAGAGTTGCTGCGTCACTTGTTCATTGTTGTGTAATTAAGAAGAATGTTCATTGTTGTGTAATTACGAAGAATATTACTGTTGTGTAATTAAGAAGAATGTTATTGTTGCATCATGGTTATACGATGTTGCTGATGTACAGTTCACAGTAGACTGAGTAGAAAGTAGATGCAGCCTGAGTCTAGCAGAGAGTACATTATCTCGTTTAAGTTCTCAAGAAATTACGAAAAAATCTGGATTCAACTTTTTCAGCGATTTATTGGTATTTATAGCAAATCAATCATAACAACTTGCCGTAAAAATGTTAAACACGAAACATTAAGTTGCTAAAATTAACGATTTAAACAAGTCATAAAGTGCCAGTTGGTGTATATTACTCTCTTTTATATTTTGGTTCCAAAATCACTTGTTTATTTTTCACTGAAAGTGTTGTAAATTATAAAGTCATAAATTAAAGTTTTTAGGTCAAAAAATTGGTTGCCCTAGTAATAACTGTTTATTTGTTGAAGTGTCTAATAATGAAATATTTGGTTTTCTTAGAGTTCGTGTTTAAATTTTTGCTAACACAGTTTCCATGACAAACATGAAAGTATATCAGGTATATGAGCTACACCATAAAAAAAAACTGAAGCCAGCTGTATACCAGTTTGTATGAATAGGCTTATGACAGGGGTACGTAGGTCCTCAAGTTCATACGTTATGGTCAAAAGATGAATTGAACCCACAAAGCAGTTTCAGGCCAGACACCACTTTGCACAATTAATTGCGGTCATGACACTGTTTCGTGAGTAACACGCTAAGGGACAAATGAAAAGACAGCACCGCACGCAATTTGTTGATGTAAGTGTAGCACAGCAGTTCTTAACTTTTTCTGCCTACAAACCAATTTCTCTACCAACAAAGTAATTTGCAGGTTGAGGTTGTAAACCTAATTTGTATGAAGTGAGTGAAGTTTGTCTGAGTGGTGCCACTATAAAAACTTCATTTTGTTTTTAATATACAGAGTTCCCACGCGGTATTGAATTAAAAATTGGTTTTCAAGACCTTAAAAAACTATTGGATTTGGCATTAGGTTTTGAAAAAGTATGGAAATTCTAAATAGAAAGAAAAGAAATCAGAAGTATCTGAGAAGAATTTTACTGAAGGCAAAGCACTTCATTATTTATGTAGTGTTATACAATGTGTAAAATCAAATTTCATGGTTAAGAAATTTGAAAAATGAAGAGAAGTAATGGTATTGAACTTTTGTAATTTAGTATTGAAAAAGTATGGAAAATGATTTTTAAAAATGTGTGGGAACCATATAATACATTTACATACATTTAGGAGCAATCTTGAACCATGAGTCTAGGGTGTGGACTAGCTAAAACATGACCTGCATACTCAACTGTGCAGACTTGTGATTGAGAATGTCTAATCTAGCAGAACTATCCTTGACATGATTTTTGACCTCCAAGAGTTGCTGCAGTGCCCACACAACTCTCCAAAAAGGAAGTTCAAATTGGAAAATGCATGAAAGAAATTACTAATTAGCACATACCCATTGCAATTTACATTCACAGACAGTGTCACAACACAAATGCCATCACCAACCCCTTTACATGCAAGTTTCATACATCATTGTTTGTTTTAGATTGATGATACTTATTTTACAGGTTCGTGAAAACATCATTGCGCTTTTGTCTTTCATTCTGCTTTACATTTTCTCCTATTTTATAATCTCTTGGTTTCACCAAAAAAGGGAACAGGATGGCTTATATGAAACAGATGAAGATGCAAAAGCCTACAGGTGTGTCTTCAAGCAAACTTCTGACCTGTTGTCATACCTAATATGACAAATTCATAAACTGGCCTGTCATAATGAGATTTTTCACTTAGGTAAATTATATATATCAGATTTTAAACACTTACATTATTCATTGGAAGTGCATGTTGCTATGATCATTTATTTTCAAAGTGGCATACTGCGTATAGATGTGAAGGCGGAAATCAAGCTTGCATTTTTTATCTATTACGCAGTATGCTCCACATGTTTGCTTAGATTTTGTAGGTTAGTCTACTCTACATATAGTTTTTAATTGTTTTTGTCCATTAGTTCTGACGAAGAATGCTCCTAATGTGTTATAAAAATTGTTCTGCACAACTGTCTGTCCGTTCAATCCACAGAAACATTATGTGGTGCACTAATGTTACATTGTGTACCATCCCTGCATTGCATACTGCCATTTAGCATTTGTTGATCGTGATTAATTGGTAGTATTTCATATCAGTTTAAATGGGAGATACTGCATCTCCTTCATTTTATCCACTCAATCTTTCACTATCTAATTTTTGTAACTCTCTTTTGTTGTGTCTTTTGCTGTAAATGTAAACCACCTGCAGTTAATGAGATGCTATAGGCCATTACTTTTACATAGATATAATGTAGCAACCAAGTTATATGGTTGCTACAACTTTTTTCTATAATCACAGTGTAAGCAGTTGTTATATGAACATGATAGTTAAATACAGGATTTTTTGGTCTTCACATATTGCTTTGCTGTAACAACTCAATTTCAGTGTACTTGTACAGTCATATTTCATAATTTAGTTAAATTACAATAACAGTTGTCAATATAACCATTTCTTCATTGAAGTCCATTGTATGTGATGTGTGTATTTTTTCTTTGGCAGAATTTCATTTTATCTTTGCACTTTTACTCTCTGTGTGTCATGCGGTTCAGTCCTTATGCTACCAATGTCGATGGTGGGAAATGAAGTTGTCCATTTGTATCCAACCAGCTATTGGGTTCAGTGGCTGAATGGTGCTTTAGTGCATAGTGAGTATTCTGAGTGCCATATGCGATTGCACTGTTAAATGCTTCATGGGAATTTAGTATGGCATTAACTTCAGTTTTTTTTACAGCATTCTGGCAGTGGATCTTCTTCTTCAGTAATGTGTCACTTTTTATTTTGCTTCCATTTTCGTATTTTTTTACGGAGTCAGAAGGATTTTCTGGTCAAAGACGTGGTCTAATGCCTCGAGTTTATGAGACTTTCATTGTTCTTTTTTTGCTAGCTATTCTTGTGTTTGGATTCGCAGTTTTGGCCTTGGCTTTTTTTGATGATGATGACTCTGCTCAGGTACCACCTATACTTATACCTTAATAATGATCTGTGTTGGAACGGTATAAATTATCAGTATATTTTCTTGATATATTAAAGTGGTTTCACCTGTTTAAATTGTTGAAGTACCAATAACGATGCAATTTATTTGCTTTAAATACTTGTGGAACCATGCTTAAAATGTGACTGGTAAAAGTGTGTCTTTAGCTAGCATAAGTGCAAAATGGGTATACACATGTGAAAACGTTACATAACCTGTTATTGATTTTATAGTATGTGCAAGCTTCTCATGATGTTATTTTCATGATAAAAATAGTTTGCAGTTTTTGGTTCAGGCAATTCTAGCTATTGAAAACTGTGTGTACCTTCGCTGTAAACTTATTCTCCAAATGCTAAGTATGCTATTGCTGTTCTGATGTGGATTTCGCATGTTCACAGCAAACACGCGTGGTTTCGCCCCATAGTACTGATGCACTTGTCATTTTTCACAGGAGATACTGATGATAGTTGGAGAGTACTATTTGCAATATTTGTACTCGTTCTTGCTGTGTGTTTGCATTTTGTTCATGGTGGCAGCATGCGCGCCGATTGGATTCATCACACTTTTTGATGCTGCTGGACATCTACTGGTCAAGCCATACCTTTTTGAAAACAATGATGAGAAAATAGCAACAGCTCAGCTTGAAGAAGTACGTGGCACGTTTAAATCTTTTTATGGCGTGTTCAGATCTCTCAGCTCATTGTGGCCGTGTCGTTAAAGGATCTAAGGAAAAATCGCAAAGAATTTGTATCGCTTTATTCTTTAGCGCAGCTAACATCGAGCTGAACGCCCAGTTGAATGCTAGTATCGACGTGCGTTGCAGAGATAACCCGGTTTCCGAATGGCAAATCCAATGTTTTGCCTGTTACTAATCTCCCATTGACGCATTATAATTCCTAGTACAGTAGATTTCAAAATCAATCTTGGTTTTTCATAGGCCATGCTTACATTGCAGTGCAGGGGTGGGAAACCTATTTACTATCACGGGCCGCAGAATGAACTGTGCATTATCGCTGGCAGGCCGCAAATAACCACCGATTGTATCCTAAAAGTTTAGATAAAACCTTTATCTAACTATGAGGAAAAGTAACTTAACTTACTGTCTAAGTACCTGTTCATCACGGAGCTTCGTTTTGACGCAATGCTGTGCTCTAACCTGGGTAACGAAAAGTGTGGTGCGGCTCGTTTCAGATGTTCACGCGGGCCGCAGGTTCCCCACCCCTGCATTAGTGCTACGGTAGATTTCTTTTAAATTATTCTGCGGCCGTTTGGAACCAAATGCGATTGCGATTGAAACTAGATTTCCCCCATTTTATTCTGAGGCAATGCTTATGTGCAGCTGCGGATTAGTACTTAATGTTCCGAACTTACGCTGCTTTTAGGTTTGTTTGAGTTCCTATCGTCTAGCTGCGTGTTAAACGAAAATCGACGTGGGTTAATTTCGACTCATGAAACTTATAAAGATATTTTATGAAAGGCATGCGCCAACTGTTTTCTGATTTTAATCTTGTTTGTTTAGCCTTATTGGAAAAAAGTTTAAACACGATGTGTTCTTATGAAGGCTTAGCACTGAAATAGTAGAGGTGAGGACCCTCCATTGTCGTTGGTGCACGGAACGGCTATTAAGCGATACGGTTAATTGAGCACGCACCAACAAAGTTCGTAGGATGGGTTCGAATCCCTGTCGGGCCACACAAAAGACTTAGAAAGCGGTACTCGCACCCTGTCCCGTGTCCAGCCTCGTGCTCGGCGTTGATGGGTGGGTGCAAGAGAAAGCTCAACGCGCGGTGCTGCCACTAACTTGCCACCAGTGCAGCATTCACTGCGTAAGCAGCCGCATGGCCGCGGCGATAGCAAGCGTGGATGAGCGCCGACCACTCGTGACACTCTGAAAGAAGTACAACAACGAGTATAAATGAAACTGAAGGATACAATGATGTTGCAGTCATTGCGCAAAGCTTTCCGCCAAAAATTTAACAATTTTCTCGTAGTGTAGCAAACAATCAGGCATAAAGTATGCCTCCATAAGCAAACATACTCGGAGTCGAACTCAAAAATATTTGAAGTTCGTCTCCGGAATTGGATTTGGATAAAAAATTCCGACTCCGAAGCCCTGCTTGAGATACCTGTTTGTGTATGTATTATGTGGATTTCTAAAGCGTCTTACCAACTGGTTTGAGTTATCGTTTGTCACCACTTCCACGCGGATGTTGAGTGTGGTTATCTTAAGCTGAATAAACATCAAATTGATAGCTAGTCAGCGATATATTTATGGCGTGGGTGAAAGTATCGGATCAATTTTGGTGTTTAATTTTTGTCACGGACGCTGTACTGCTGTCGTGTTCTAGAAAAAATCCCTGTCGACGCAGTTTAGCATTGCCTGCCAGGGAACACTTGACTGCTGTCACTCACTACCCGATATCCTATCAGTTGGAACTTTGGTACGTAAGGGTTTGTCGGTCCTGTAATTTCCACTCATGCTTCAGTGCGCATGTTGCAGGAGGCGATTGCACTGAAGCTCAAGTCCAAACCCTTCCTGCAGCGCAACAGTGAGGAGGAACGATTTCGTCTCCGCAGGAAATTTGAATCAGTTCGCAAGGTGCGATTAAAGCTTGAAAAGCGAAAGAATGCATCAGCATTTGAAAGGAATGTTGGCTATCCTGTGGTGATGCTGCTTCTTGTTGCGCTTACTGGGTTTGCGCTTTGCTTGGTGAGTGACTTTTTCAGACGGTTGTTTGGCCGACATGACTTGATTTTAAACATTGCCACTTTCAGTGTGTACATTACTTAGTGTTTTGTAAACCCCAGCATACATACGAAACACAGGACTTTGGCAATTATGTCGACAGAAGTTTTCTGAAATGAAAATCACTGCTCGACTAAAATTCACTGTTCGTCAGTAGCGTTGTCCCCATGGGATCTGAGCGGTTGCGGCTCCCAACTTGTAACTGAACAATAAGGATTTTTCAATACCTACAATCAGTATGGAGTCAATGGGCTGACTATTTCTTTTCGATAAATCTGGTGTGCAACTGTTCAGCTACGTTTGATAACGAAAAGCGTAAATCAGTGATTCTCGGCTCCGTGGAAACCGGTACTTTCGAGTTACATCGTGAAGCTCTTTTGTTGTGCCGTGACATATGTCATTGCTCACCCTTCACTGGCCAGGCATTGTTCCTGACCACTATAACGAAACTGAACAATTGTTTGACGGGAACTGAGGACCGTTATTGTTACGTCAAATAGCAGGGCCGTTATTGTTACGTCTAAATTCGATAAGGAATTGTTGCACTTCCAAACTCTTCATGGATGTAATATATAGCCGACTTGTTTTACGCAAACTAATAGTTTGTCAAGCAAACTAAAAAACGACATTTCTTGCAGTTTGTTAAGACGTATTTTTCCTTGCAACTTTTATTTAGACTTATCGATACGGCAACGTTGTGCGTACTTATACCATTTTAGTTTCACGAACCTGGATTTCTAATCTAGTGCACGTAAAATCAAAGTGTGGAAACAAAGTGGAAAATACAACCACGAATTCCCAGACTTGCCTGTGAATTGCAACAGACAGTTCACTACCAATAAGTGAAATTCGAATTAAGTTCGCTTTCGTTTTTAAATTACTCATATGAATTTGACGTAAACAAACGTTGCCTTGACGTAAACACAGAAGCATTGATGTAAACACATAAAACGCCATCATTGACCTGTTTCAAAAAAGTATAAAAGCTTTAATTGCGTGCGCACATACTCACTGTTGGCAGGATTCCGTCGCGGTTGGAACTGCGTTTTAACTTTTACAAAACTCTCGTCCTTCGTCAGGTCCTCTTGCACATACTTAAGCTGGTTGTAACCGGAGACGACGAGCTGCATCCGAGCACTGTGCGGGAGGAGTACGTGAAAGATTACCGGTACGTGTGGGCTTCGCACATGCCGTGGTATATCGACCCGGTTCGTGTTGGGCGGCGCCACTGACCGTGCTGTACGTGATGGAAGCCAGTCAGGCCCGCAAGAAGGGAGGGGGCGGCAACTGGGCAATCGCCCCCCACCCAAAATTTTCAAAATCACTTTGAAACCTTCCGAAACGTTTTAGTTGTTAGGTGAAACAAAAAGTTGCAATCATTTTTCCAGCACCCCTCAAATATCAGCTGTTTGCGGCCCTGAAGCCGGTTATCTGATTTATTCGGTCGTCCCTTCGCATTCGCAAGGCTTCGGCTTGCACTTCCAAGCTGGCTGGCTACTTGCTAGAGCAAAGAGTCTATCACCCATCTCATTCATCATCTCGCATCTTCGTAGTCAGCAACCCTGTTGTGTGTTTATAATGTCACTCCGAAGCCCACTGTGTGTGTTTTCGCGACAAGCACGTGCTCATGCTAAGAGTTGTTTTGACCTCTCCCTCATCCGTACTTTTATGAAACATGCCCCGGGCTTACTTCATCACACACACCGTGCGAATATTTTGGTGGTCATTTCCACACCGGCCACTCAGACTTCCACAACTCTTCCACCCACCACACGCAAGCTTTTCGTGTGTTCCCAGTGTACAGCATCGTGCAAGTCAACGTGCTGAGGCATTCGACTGTGTCACTGCGGATACGCGTTACGTCGTTCTCGCACTATATCGCTAGATAAGAAAACTCGTTACGTCCCACATTACACTGTTGCTCTTGTCGATTGGTCGAACGTCTCTTTGGCCTGTATCAAGAAATGTATCGACTTTCTAGAAAATTCCAGCGCGGCGAGTCCTGTCGGAAGCGAGAGATGCAGGAGCCTGAAAAGCCACCAGAACCGAGCTTCGATATATGGAAGTTCTGGCGCTCCACCGACAATGATGAACCTTCGGAGACCGAACTCTGTTCCCAAAGCGGCGATGGTGGCAGCACGATGAAGTCGCATCTCTACGCACTCGGGGCGGTGTCTTTGTCGCCATTCGGTTTGGTGGGCACGCTGCTGCAAGCCCTGCTGATTTTCTACGTGATGCTCGCGTCGGTCATAGGCCTGTACAACCTTCCTGGGTTTCGGTCGCTGAGGCCGCAGCAGCACGAGACCACAATGACCAAGATCATCATGAACTGCCTGGCCATGCAATTGCTCAGCTCTTCGCTGCCCGTACTCTGCAGAGTTTTAGGTAAGCGCTTTTTCCACGGGCCTGTTTGACGCGCGCTGCGTTGGTAACCAGAGACTTCGGTTTTGCTTCAGGAATCACCAACTTTGAGCTGCAGGGCAGCTTTGGAAAGTTCTACTGGCTTGGTGAGTTCTACACCGTGCTGACCTTGAATGTCATATTTGCAGTGGTGACTGCTTTTTGTCTCACAAGCAAAGTTACTGCCAAAGTGCGAACACAGCTCTACAAAGCTTTGCGTGAGTATGATAGTTTAACTTTGTTCCGTTGTTTTGTGTGGCAGAGTTTGTTTGCTGCGATTAAATGGCTGTGAAACGTGACAAATTGATAGTGGTTTGCAAATGGTGTGGCCAATAAGGTTTTGTTTTTGGACACTTTTCATACTTTGCTTGTCCGATGAGCTCAACGTTTGTTTCATACACGGAAAAGGCGGTCTCTTATTGAAATATTTTGTTTTTTGAAACATTGGTCCTTAAAGATCACAAAGTTTTCAGTACACTGTCTTTGGCGCGTTTGGTCTTTGCATCCCGGCCTCTTCTGTGACCTTGTATCCATTGTCGAGTCAGCACCAATCAAATGAACGTGGACGTGCGAATTGGGTTAGCGCAAGCTGAGCGTGGCGCGAAAAATTCGTCAGTAAAACACAAACGAATTATTCTTAAGCTTTGCTCGGCCTGCAAGTCTCGCCGCTTCTACATTTATAGCTTGGGATGAATATCCGTCACTCGGGGAGGCACGCCGTCTGTCACAGTCAGCTGCAAGTGTTTGCCAGAACCACGGCGAGATGTGGAAGCCAATCATGCCACGTTTGATGACGTCCTTGTAGCACAACTTGGGTCTGCCAGTGCCAGTTTCATGTGGCGCGTTATGGAATTCACCGTAAAAGATACCTTGAGCAGGCGACCATCCCATACGACAGATGTGGCCCAGCCGACGCTGTCTCATCTTAGTGATGAGGTCATGTGAGCCAGTGACATGAAGGATGCTGGAGTTAGGGACGTGGCCAGTTCACGAGACACCAGTGGTGGAGTGGAGGCATCTGAAGCGAAAAGCGTTGAGCCGGTTTTCTTGGCAGCGGTATGTGCACCACGTCTCGCTGCTGTGTAGCAAAACAAGGACGCACGCGGGGTAGACCCTGATGTTGAGTTTGATAGTGAGGTGGTGATTGTTTCAAACCCGAGAACTGAGTTGTTCGAAGCCTTTCCGATTCGTTGGTTGATTCCGTCGTCTAGGCTGTTGAAGAGTTGACAACGTATCCCATCCCAGATAAGAGGATTTGTCGGCAACTTTAAGCGGTGAGTCGTTGATGAGAATGCATGGTGTTTTGGATGTTCCGAGTGGCATTGCAGCAGTTTTCTTCAAGCTGATCATCATGCTGAAGTCAGTGCAGGCCCTTGCGAAGTGATCGTACAGGTTTTGGAGGTGCGTCTCAGAGTGAGCGGCTAGACCAGCGTCATCGGCGCACAGCAGTTGATGAGTAAGTACGCGCTCGATTTTGACGCGCAGCCGGGAAAGGTTGAACAACCCGCCCCTGCTACGGGTATAACTCCGCCTGCTCTGGGAAAACGTGGGCGAGATGAGCTGAAAAAAGATGCCGAACAACGTCGGGGGCAGCGCCAGGACGCAGCAATGTTTGACCCCTCTGCAAATTGGAAAAGTTTGCAGGCATACAGCCGTCAAACTGAACTGCTGCCTTCATGTTCTCGTGGAACGCTGCAAGAAAGGACAGTTAGCGTCTCAGGGCAGCGCAACAGATGCAAACTGCGTGCGATGAAGCTGGAATGAAAATTAGCACTAAAAGACCGAGGTATAATGTCCCTCCATAAGTCAGTGTGCATTGCAAGCAAACGGCAACACTCTACAGCAGATCGTGAAATTACGTACCTTAGCGTGGTATTCACGAATGACGGAAGGCGGAAAATGCAGTTGGTTACATGGATTGGTAAAACAAAGAGTATTACGTAAGCTTCATCCTTACGTGGTCACGAAACGAGAGCTTCCAAACACTGCAAAGCTTTCAGTTTTTAATCGGTCTTTTTTCCGTTCGTCACCTATGGTCATGAATCGTGGGTTGTGACCAAAAGAGTGGCATCACGATAGAAGTGACAGAGATGGGATTTTCGCGAAGAGTTCACGGCATGACACTAAGTGGAAAAATGCGCAGCCGTGAGATTCCCAAAGCCTTAAATGTCAAGCCACTTATCGGAATGGAGAGCTCCCAGCTGTGATGGTTGGGCCGCGTTGTTACTAGAAAACCCCAGGAAAGATTGACGAGGCGAGACTTGCTGGCTACACCTACGGGGAAGCGGCCCAGAGGTCGACCAAGGGCCGGGTGGATCACATCGGTAAACTTGCTTAGACCCGTCCTGGTGTGGATCCAGCAGGTTCCTGAAAAGCGCGAGGTATTTCGAGACCTGGGGCTGCTTTCCCCGCGACCCTCCCGAGAGAAAAACTGAATGAGTGCATCAAAAAATTCTATTTAAAATCCCAGTGAATGCCGAGGCTTGCAACCTCTCGATTCTGCCAAGTTTAGCATCCTAAAATAACCCTGGGCTGGGAGGCCAATCTGCTGTTTAGTAAATGTTTAACCAGAAAAAAATTTGAATCTCTGAAGCCTAATGGGCCCTGTGCCAATGTCTTGGTAGACCCCCCTCATATGCAGTGGTGGAGTTGCAATTTGCAAGTACGCCAGGGGTTGGTCAGAACATACTTAAAAAATCAACATCACGATAAATTGTAAACATCAGAAATTTTTCTATCTTCGTTCAGAATATATATACTGTATATATATATAGATTTCGTTTTTGTTGAGAATATAATTTGTTAACGTCATCTTCGTTCAGAATATATTTGTTTTTTGTATTCAGAATATATCTGTTAAAAACGGCACACATTTTCCTGCTCTTGTTCAGAAAACATTTATTTTGGAAAAACCGAAATCTTGCACCGCAAAAACGCGGTGTAAATTGGTTCACCCCAAAAACACGGTGTAAAGATACACGGCATGAGTAGCGCGCGTTGCATTTCTGCTGAGTGAAAATAGCACGAAAATGTGCGCCACTGTAATTTTAGTTTAAGAAAGTTTGATCTGAGTTTGAAACGTTTTGTCCAAGAGTGCTGCGAATGTAGACAATTGAACGGATTGAAAAAAAAATGTTTCGACTCTATTGCACGTGCTGGTAACAGCGTGACAATGCTGCTGGACTGACTGGCAAGAAGGTAGATAACAATTGGCCAAGCTGAGTCGAGGCATTTGAACTTGTAGCAATTATTTTGATCTACTGATGTTTCTGTGTGTCAGTTGTAGTCTCGTGTATGGGTCCGTCGCACGTTTTTCGTTTAAATTCTCACGTTTAGAACTGAACCGAGAAGCCCTCGCCCGATTTTCGTCCAGACGCAGCCGTCCGCCCAGTTCCTCGACTTCCCCAGCGGTGAAGCAAGCGTCGCAGCGCAGAGCGGAACACCTCTTCAACCAATCACAGCGCAGGACGGAAAGCTCCCTCAACCAATCACAGCGAAGGACGGACAACTCGCTCAACCAATCGGCTTTGAGTGCTGAAAAAGAGAGTCTTGCCGAAGGACCGTCCACGCCAAAGGCGGTCTCCTCGCTCGGGGATAAAGTGCAGCGAACGTTCCTGGACAAGAACGCCGTGTTGTATCCGCCCGCTCGCACCGCCGCTTGATAGGTTCGGGCATTGCGCGTCATGGCTGATCGTCATTCGCTCTACGCTCGCTAGAATGCAACCTCACCAATATTCACGACCTTGGGATATGTTGGTGCTTTCTGCTCCTACGACTCACGATACGTGTCTTGGTGGACCAAGGTTAGAATGTTTCCCTGTTCGTGTGTGCCATTTCGCTTTTCTTCCTTTGCTGGCGTTTATTCGATGTCATTCAAGTGTTATGCGTGGTGTTTCGAAGTACAAAATGTCGCACTCCTATTGCTGGAGCTAAAACTGTGCACCGTGCCAAGCGATTTTTTCTGCGTTCAAGTCGCATTTTCTAGTTGACAAAAGCCCTGTAACGCCGTTGCTTTCGCTTTTGTTGCAGTTTCTGTTCTGACATTTGTAGCAGTTGCATCAGCATTAATTTTCAATCTTCAAATTACGCGTCACAATGTTGATTCTTGTTTTTCTCCTTTTTCTTTGGGGTGTTTTATTGCACATCGCCGACGCCGCTACCCAACGTTTGAGAAGCTTGCTATCCGCAACATCCATTAATTACACAGAGGCCAATCGAACATACCGTTGCTTCGTTATAACCTTTTGCTGGTCCAGCTCAAGGATGCAAGGGAGGAAAAAGTTGCTTGCCGGGTGTAGTATTATTGGATTTTGAGTGCTCGTGATGCGCCTGAAACAACCGTTGTTTTCAAAGATCTATGGAAACTTTCACGTTACTCTTCCTGCAGCAATCTTCAGCGCAAGTTGCTTTTTAACACTAACGTTTGGACGAACTTCTATGCGCTCAGTCAGTATTTTTTGCTTTTTAACACTAACGTTTGGACAAACTTCCCTGCGCTCAGTCAGTATTTTTCTGTAAAGCATGGGCGCCCGTAGATTTTCCTGGGACTGCGAATTACCAGGAAGTGGCGGAAAAACTTTAATGAAATTGAGAACAAAAACAATTCATCTGTTGTGTTAATTTTTCTTCAGTGGCTTGGTGGCTACGTCGTGTTTTTTCTCCTGATAAATCCTCAGCAAAATTGACCATATGTGGAAAAAGACTCCATTAATAAGCACATGTTTAAACTTTGTGGACAATTTGCTTAGATCGAAGGTAGGCGTCACTTTCCACAATTTGGGAACGCCTACTTTGCAAGGCCTGTTTCAGCAACAAGGTTTTCGTTTTTTGATTGCGTAATGCTTGCCGCCCCCTTCGTGCGCATCCTCAAGCTTCAAGTTTTCATTCTTCCATGGCTATGTCTGAGGGCACTGTGCTAATTAGCATTCTAGCGCTTGCGCTCTGTGGTCGCTTAGCGTTGGAAATACCAGCAGAACAATCGCCGAAATTCTGAAACTGTCTTACGTACACTAAATACTGAAGAACAGATGCAGATTGTTCTGACGTCAATGTTGTATTATATATTAAGCCCGTTCTTACATTAGTAAAAAGAAGCCGCACCTCGCTAAATCCTTTGCTGGCGGAATTTAAAAAAGACAATTTTTTTTTATGCAATAATGAGCGCGACATCAAGAAATGTGCTTTTTTTCCTAACCAAACTTAAGTTTTTTCATATTCGCTTCTATTTCCAACCTTTCCGTTCATTGTAAAATGCAAAATATAATTAGGAGAACTTAGTAGTTTGATTCTATTTGTCTGTTTGGATTGGGCAATGTGTCCGTATCGCGAAGGCTTTCTCAAGCAGACGGTAGAGAGGTCGAGAGTCTTTTCCACGATGGCTAGCAAATCTGATGAGTAATCTAAAAATGCAAAGGGCGGGTAGGCCATTTTAGGATGTATCAAGTGAAAACTTCAAATCGATTATTTTCAGCAACCGGGAATCTCTCAGTCAACTGTACTGTCTAATTTTCAATGGTATGGTTACTTCAAGCCCAGGTTTTTGTGTTAAATGAAATTGTCTTGGATAAGTTTTGCTTAAAGTGTCTAACACAATACCCCTGCTTGTGATTGGGGCCCATGACCGTAAAGCCAGTTGAGTCTGTGCTTGATAGAAGGTATAATGCGTCATTTCATGGGCTTCTGAGTTACGAGCCCCTATTTAATATGCATAAAAAATAGCATCACGCACACACAGCTGGCTAGATTTTTTGGGTTTATCTCTTTTTATAACCTGTGATTGTTAGAAATTTTGGTGAAGTTTAGCATTACAACTGTTGGTTATTGCTGCCAATTTGCAACGCATTTTCTGTGAAGAAGTTCCACGGATTTTTAGTATTTAGCTACGGAGGATAGATAGTCAAAAAATTTTGTAGCCTACCATCACTCAGAGTAACAAGTGATTGAAGAACTATGAAATCTTAGCAAGAAAATCAGCTAAATGTCGGCCTGTATGCATTTGTATGATGTATTTGAAGCGTTAGCTTAGAAGAGAGGCATAGTGAAACGCATTACACTTGTTGAAGTGTATCAAAATGTTTTCACTTTGCTTCAATTGCAAAGCTTTTGTTTGGAGCAAATTTCAACAGTTTGCTCTCAGGGTCCAGAATGTCTCTGCTGGGTCGTTCTACAGCAAGGGATTAGTGGATCCAGTGGGTCACTGGAATTTAACCAGAGGGAAAATTGTTTGGCTTACTTAGCAAGAAAATGGTTAGCCATAGCGTATTACAGAACATGTGTTTGCACGCGACCAGCGCCAGGCCCGTAACCAAGGGGGCGAAGACCCCCCCTACGAAATTGTTCGTCCCCTCTGGAAATTTGTGTTGGACATAGTTTAAAAATTTGGAACCCTCAGAAAACTCTTTGCTCCCCCTGGTGTCCCAAGCTTACGGGCCTGACCAGCACTGATAGGAGCAAAACAGTTTAACAGCGCCCCAACTGTAACGACATTCACCCATCATATTACAGGGATGCGGTAATGAAGGCATTGTAACGTCAAACTTTGAAACAGCTAAGAGAGAAAAAAAGTAAGAGATAAGTCAGTTGGGGGTGCACATTCGCACACAGAGCCATGCAAACTGTTCCGATCAAGGTTTCAAATGCTTTTCAACGCATTTATGAGATCAGTCAGCAGCCAATTAATTTTCCTGAATTTTAAAGCAGGGTTTGGCGATTAACGTTTTACCAGTTATGTTTCTTACTTTTTGTATACTTGGTTTGCACACATTGTCTACATACTGGAACAAGTAAATGAAGAAATCCTGGGGCGCCATGAAGCACACATAAGGCCTTCGCTGCCACGTTGTAAAAATCGATGCAGATAATTTCTGAATACGGCATCAAAATATTGATACGATGGTTGACTTGGTCTGGGCGAATGCATTTCTGGGAAAAAGCGCAACCAGCTCTTCATTTCGGGGAAGCACTTTTCATGAAACTTCATTCTATAACGTCATCGTGCGTATTCAACCGTTGCACAACTTTTTCATAAACGGTCACAGATAAAGTTCTCTTCACCACATTTCCGAAATTTATAATTTTTGAAGTTTCCAGATTTGATCAACATTCAGACCGAACGATCAGGACAGAGTAAAAATTAATAACCTAATCCAAACATCTGATTCCATGCAGGGATCGGAAACCTTTTGGTAAATGCGTGCCGATTAAGGTTCCAAATCATCCAATGTGCCAACTACATCCGTATTGTTGTACCCATTCAAGGTCAATGATACTACTTGTGAAACATAACAAAATTAATATGTAAAACGTAAAGATTCTGCGTGCCACTGAAAATTGCCTGGCGTGCCAATTGTGGCAGGCACGCGTGCCGCAGGTTGCCAACATCTGCTTGTGTATAGCAGATGTATAGGCCACTAATAAGCCTGCCTAACATTTCGTCTTAACAATTTCACCAAATCCATTGTCTAGATTTTTTAAACTTCAGTTGAATATATTTACTTTGAGATAATTTCTGCAGACGATATTGCGAGTGGTGAAGTTGTCAGATACAAGAGACTAGTATGGATGTTAGGATATCTAACCACTAATTGTATTGTTTCAATCGTAGATACGAGCGAGACTTCGTCTGCCATCTAAAACACTCTTGAAAGTATTGCCGGCAGGAATGCAATTTTAACTTTATTACGATCACTACTACACCAGGATCACTAGCAGATGTGGGTGGGCCTCTCCACTTTTGCCAGGACTACCGAAACAACACCTAATGACTTTAAGGGCCTTGTGAAATTTGAACTTCCTTTGTAACTTTCGAGCTTGGCTGTGAAACACCACCAACGGTTAGGCACTGAGCATAAAATGCAAAAATTCTTAAAAAGTAGCCTGCAGTAACCTCAGGCAAACGTAAAGCTAACACAATGTGATCAAAGTAGCCTATGCTGTTGCTGTAGACAGGCATAGTCTAATGGCTGCAAACTTTGCCTCACTGCTGTGATGGCAGTGCAGTATTTACTGTTGACGTTTCAAAAGTGTATGCAAACTCTTTTTCTCAGAAGATAGACAAGAAGCAAAATCAAAATGTACACATAGCCTACACTGCATTTTTGAAAAATTTTATAGTGGTACACGAACAAAGGATAAAACATCTCTTGCAAATATTAACATTTTAAACTATTTCCCAAGATTTGACAATTCCAGCATATTTGTGGAATTGTCAAAACTTGTCAAAATACTAATCATTTACGAAATTTTCGATCAGATGGCCTGTCTCAAAATGAATCTTGTAAGCAGATATTAACCAGTAATACAAAGAAAAATTTAAAGAAGGCTTCTTATAAAGGACTAGAATACAAAATTGCAATGCAATGTTTTAAAAATTTTTTGTGGGGAAATACCCAAATTCTCCCCACCCTGATTGCGAGCCGGTTTCTGAGTATGTAATAATTCGAATATATGGGGGCTATTTTTCGCGCACATACCGCTCGTAGCGAATCGCACATTCAACAAAACGCTAGCCGAGAGGTTGCAACAACATCCCCTCCTTTTCATAACGAACCGTACAGAGCGAGTTCTTCTGGTGTTGGTAATTCTGGTAACAATAACATTGCAGCAAATCTCCACAGGTTCGCCTCAAGTTACGATGGTAGGCATTTTTTACTTTCACCCAGGGGCGTAACGAGGTTAGACGGCGCCCCGGGCAAGAAGCAGGTTTGGCGCCCCCATGTTCGAACCTGAGGTCTTTCGGAGGCAAATGTACTGTTTTGAAAAATAAACTAGTGATATTGTTAGGAACTTTCGGCTCCCACCGCAGTTGTTCGGCGCTTCCCGCAGTGATTCGGCGCCCGGGGAATTGTGCCCCCTTGTCCCCCCTCGTTAAGCCCCTGCTTTTACCCCATGTTGCTTTTGAACACCGGTGCCACGCCTCGTGATTTTTAGACTGGCCTAGTGATCTAGTGATTTTTTAAAGCAATATGGTAATTCTTGTGCAAAGTATGTGTTTGAAGATATTCGGTTGTCTTTCTTCAATTTTTTCAGCGGTTTTCAACTCGTAAACAATCGATTACAGTAAGTGAATGGTTGTTGGAACATTTGCACCAACAGAACAATCAAATGTGTCTAATTTGAGTTTCCGATGGTTTTCTCTTCCGCGCTGTTTATTGCTGCAGTACTGGCCATAATGGCATTTTCATTTTGTTGCAGGAATGCTGCAGAAGAACTAAATAATTAAACAAATATTAGATTGATTGGTCTAAAACACTCCATGACTGGTGTCGTTTTCAGCTCTTAAAAAATCCTAATGATTGTTGATATGACATTTTCCAGGCTTCAGTGATCTATTTTAACAAACTTGCAAATGATGCAAACACTAGCGAACGGAGGGGGTGACCACTGTGCCATGGCCCTCCCCTCAGACCCTAAAAATAAAAAATGTATGAACAGTTTTTGGCAGTGTATACTGTCAGTATTCGGCATTGTATACCAAATGTTTAATTTTAGGTGAATAACACTATTTTGTTTAGAAAAACGCCTCTCAAAGCACAAAATGACTATATTTTCTACAAATTTGGGGGGAGGCATGGCTCCTTTGGCCCTCCCCTGGCTACGCCTATGCTTTGGCCCTCCCCTCGGAAGGGGACGCCACTGGATGCAAAGGTGTTTGGAAGATAAAGTAATAAATCATTTCAAGCAAAATTGCAAACTGAGACGCAAAAACTTTACATCTAGTGAATTTTTTCAGATCTTGCGGACTTCTTTGGGAATCTAGTGATTTTTACAGGGAAGCATGTGGCAGCACTGTTTTTGTACGCAGACAGTGTGGCGAGTAATGCAGAAAGACAGCAGAGATGAGCATAGGACTGGACTTGGATTGGACTGGACCCGGACTATGACGAATTTTGTTGATTTTGGATTGGATCCGGCCTGTAAAATGCTTCATAAATTTAGGATCAGGACCGGATTTGGACTGAGTTTATTGAAAAAGTATGTAATTTCTGTCAACAAAAAGCTTTATTTTGTTAAGTTTTGGACTTGGATTTTGAATTTCTTAAACTTTTTGCACTGAGTTTGGACTTGGACAGAGTTTTAAAAATACAGGACTGGATCAGGATCGCAAAATCTGACAGTCCGCTCATCTCTGCAAGACAGTAGAGCTGTAGCCTACAGGAGCCGGAGTGGACTCCGGCCGGAGTCTCAACGATTTTCGAAAATAGTATTGCGATCGGAAATCCCGAGCGGCATGTGCGCAAAGCTTCGCACCGCGGCAGCAAGCAACAATAGAGACCATGCGTCGCAATCTCTCTTACTATTGCTTGCTCGCGCCACGCACATATATTTTTGTTCTTCGCGCACATCCCGTTCGTGGTGAATCACACAATCAACGCA
>JGI24158J21664_10003588_pt1 | contig 19553 bp, 8 predicted proteins | sample Ectturendosymbi3_FD_21664 | JGI IMG/M metagenome (IMG submission 21664) | reverse complement strand
GCCGTTTTGGAATTTTCGCTGTCACTGAGCGCTCTAATCTAGCCTGTAGTGAACTGCATTGTAAGTTCGTTGTAGCGTAATTTCAATGCCTTCGCTTGACTACAGCAATGACATGAACTGCACTCATTCATAAAAGTTTGAAGGAAAAAATACTACGATCTACAGTTGAACTTTTGTCCACAGTCTGCTCAGTCCTGTCGCCACGGGGGGCTTTGGTGGACTCAACCCCCCAAACAAAGCTCCAAGCCCCCCAAATTGAAACGTGAAACAATATAAATCAGTGGTTTTTGNCCATTTTTAGAAGATCAAGTACCCCCCGCACAGACGCAAAGCTTCCCTANTGAAAACTTTCTAGGGAAGGTTCTGANTCTGCTGCTTCTTCATCTTTTGTCCACAAGAAGCCCAATCTTNCCCAAATGAAACAATAGTTTTAAACACTTACGTGCGCAGTGGCATGGCCAGCCCAAAATTTTGGGTGGGTCAAAATGTTTGATTTTAGGCGAGCAACAGCATTTTGTTTGAGATACTGCCTCTTAAAGCACAAACTGACTAGATATTCTAAAAAACTTGGAAGGGCCATGGCCCCCTGCCCCCCCTGGCTACGCCTATGTACGTGCGGTTTATATAACGTATATGTAATGTAAATACTTCATGTAAACACTTATGTATTTATATAACATTGGGGCCATATTTTTTTCATATAAAAACGTGTTCATTAGAACTTTCATTTATAGTGAAATAAACACATTCGGACTGCCCAAATTGAGCAATATAAGCTTTGAATTTAATATTTTTGTCCTTATCCCTGTGCAAGCAATGGTTTATTTAAAGGTTATTCAAAAAATCACCCCAATGGACGTTTATGTGTCGGAAACCATCAATCAGAAGACGTATCTGAAAAAATTTAGGGGAGGCTTCAGCCCCCTTAGCCCCCCCTGGATCCGCCTATAATATTATAGACGGCAAGGAACCACATATCGTTTTTGACTGTATAGGCGAAATATGTGTATAAAAATATCACGATGGAAATACTGTAGTGATTAAAAGAAAATGATAAGAACTGACAACAGTTTTTTCTAGAAAAATACCTGTCGTTCGCATTTAACCAAAACACGGCTAAATATTGTTAAACTGCCGCGACGGTGGGTTTTCAAAAGTTTTCTTTTCGATAGAATTTGAAAATATTGAATATCGTTCGGTTGGTATATATTCTTTGTTTACTTTTCCTGTTGAAGAGGGCCAGAACCTGCAGTAAGGGACTCTATGAGCAACCCCGTAACTAATGGGTCCCGGGGGACTTAAAAATCCCCCCGCCTGGATAAATGTGTTGGACATAGTTTGAAACTATTGTGCATGCTATCGATGTAAAATTTGGGCCACCTTCAGAAAATTATTTGTCCCCTTGGGTGTCCCAAGCTGGTTACGGGGCTGTCTATGAGCCGTGTACTCTACCTCAGGTCTTCTCAAACTATGGGTCGCGACTCCATTTGGGTTCGCGAAAGAAATTGGCTTGACAAATCAGATATAAAAGTTTTTGCAAACTTTACAAGAAATTTAAAAGTAGACCTGCAATGAATTTATTTCTGCTGAACTTTCATAGGTAATACCGTGTTTTATGCTGTCAGTTATTTAGCCCAGGATGTCTGCCTGAACTATCAAAATATAATAATCAACCAAGCACAAGTTATGCGTTGTTACGTCATGATTGTTTTAACGTACTGACCAATATTGACCTTGTTGCGTTCATTCCGACACGAGGGCACACTTGTTAGAGCTAGAGAACTCCAACTCTAGCCTAGGGGCTATAGGCTAACTGCTTTGAGAGCACACTGAGTAGTTTTAGACTAAAGTTAAAAGCTTCACACACAGTTTTAGAAGTATGCTTAGGAATTTGATTTAGAAAAAGTTTGATCTGCAAACCATGCACAATTGAAACTTCAGGCGGCCACACACCTGCCATGCCCAGGATGAGTTTGCGGAACTGTTAAACGACAAAAGTTTGCGTAAGGAATTTTGAAAATAGTTTATGATTTTTAGGTAAGAACAAGAAATGAATACCAGTCATTTCTGATCTAGCCATTCACAAACTATTAGCCTTTTGCACAACATTTATTTGTGTGAAGAGGCATTCTCAAAATAGATAATCATCAAGTCCAAAAATTGATCCTTTTTGAAAAATGTTGAGAATGTCCTGTATCCTTCATTGTCTAGTATCAATCGACACATCGATGATCTGTGTAAAAATCATCATGCACTTAAGTGCATCCATCCAATTAGTTGCGCTTGATAACTTCTATAAATTGAATTGTTTTTTGTTAATTTTTTCGTCTTATCATTTCTATTACGTGGTAGTTTTATTACTGTATAGTTACTTTCGCTGATTGTGCGTATTTGCATGATTCCACTGTAGACAAAAATGCCTGATGAGATTTGTAATTAGACGTTTACGCGTATCATTAAACGTTAACACATATCATTAACATCAAGCTAGACTATCTATGAAGGGGTCGCACAGTAAATCCTGTTTCAAAATGGGGTCGCTGAACGAAAAGTTTGAGAAGCCCTGCTCTAACTGACCCTGAATTTTGTCTTAGTTCTAGTCTCAATCCTGGGCGCTTGGTGAGATAGCTGCAAACCAATAGCATAGTCAGCCCAATTTTTTCGGCGTCAAAATGTTTGATTTTAGGCGAGCAACAGTATTTTTGTTTGGGATGCCGCTTCTCAAAGCACGAAATGATTAGATTTGCTAAAAATTTGGGGTGGGGCATGGGCCCCTGCGCCCCTGGCTACGCCTATGTTCTGAAATAAAACAAAACGTGTCAATTGGCTTGTGTTATAATTTCTTTATTGCGGCTCTCTAATAAAGTTGTAAGTCTGGATTCGACTCCATTCAGCGAAAAGGCTAAGAAGCACTTTTCGAGGTAACAGCCGCAGGTGCTGCTCTGTCTATAACTTACAGGACAGAACAGAATACGGATTAATGAAAACTCACTGATTTCTAGTGCTTCATTTTCAATTTGTGGAGGTTAAAACATTTTTGGTGGGCTAAGCCTACAAAGAAAACCCGTGACGACGGGGCTGCATTTTGGGCCCCTGTGTAAGCGTAGCCCCTCGGAATTGGAGGGTATGTAGGGAGGCTGATACGGCTATGAATGTAAGCAATATATGAACATCAAGAAATGAAAAGCAACAGTATTTTGTTTGGGACACCGCTTCTCAAAGCACAAAATGACAAGATATACTAAATTTTTTTTGGGGGGACCTTTGGCCTACCCCTGGATAGTCTGTGCTGCAAGCACCAAGGTCCTGTTACCGACTGGGTGAAATCTGAATTTCCGATCTACCAATGTGGCCGTTACCAACTCGAACTCCTTATTCTGTTGGTTAGCTAGCCAGTCTAATGATCCAAGCAACAGTTTTAGTCGAAGAAACAGAATACTTGAAAGGAAAATTAATTGACATCAGGAAATGGATTGCTGTGCGAATTTGTTGAAAGTATACGGTGAAAGCAACGCCTTCTAAAATCTAAAGGTGCGCAAACTCTTCCACTTTTCTGTTTGCAGTGATTTTACTAAATCTTTCCGTTTAATATCTGACAAAAGTGCCGATTGTCACTGAAAATGGTATGTGTTTCACGTTTTCGTGGTTTATTTTTGTACCTTAATCGAGTCAGACTTGTAAAGACTTTGCATGGTGCTTAAAATTCGGCGTTCTCTTTTAAAAGTTTTCATCTTATTTTTTATCAGAAAACCTCACGTATAAAGATCTCTGAAAAGTGTTTCAATATTTTTGAATGAAATTGACGAAACGAAAACCCGGTATTAAACTGGAGCAAATCATTCTAATTTTTTTTCTTTCACAGCTTTTGATTTTCAATTTTATCAAAGTAGTGTCACCAACTTAAGTTTTCCAGCTAGGCTTTCAAATTTGCCAGTGATAGTCAAGAAGATATGTTTGTGTACAGGAATCAGATTATACTTTATCAAACCACATTAACCTCCAAAGTGTTATAAAGTGGGCGGAAGAACCTGCATTTGGGGATCAGCCTCTCCAAGTGTCAGTGGCGCCGGGTTTGCAGTTGTGATAAACTGACGATTTTCAAATCGGACATGTAGCCAAGCGCTTCGTTGGTTGTCTGATTACGCTGTTTTCAGTTTCGATTACTGAGGAATTAGAAAGGAAGACTAAAGGCTAAGACTAACGAAGACTATACATGGTTTTTGGTATAACCTGTTAAGACCCGCGTGCGCCACTTTCAAATTATTTTCACTGAATTTATTTTCATTCACTATTTTCAGTGAGTACAACAGCCGCGGCGGAGAATGGTTGTGATTTGCCTCCGCCGATACGCACAAACTACTGAGCAGGAATACAAAGATTTGACGGCCAGTATGAGGCGGCCGTACTTCCGCAACACTTCCCAAAACTTTTCACGAGAAATCCGGTCGTATGCTTTCTCGAGGTCGACAAAACATGTGTAGACGTCTTTGGCAAACTCCCAAGATTTCCCAAAAATTTGCTGGAGAGTGAAAATCTGTTTGTAACTCTACGGCCGGTACGACAACCGTCGTAAAGTCTTAATATCCTTAAATTGAAGACTCTTGCATCTCGATTGGAGGTTCTAGTTAATTTTTTTAAGAATATAGCCTCAATATTCTTGACCAACGAATCAAGGACCTCCTTATCCTTTGATTGGGGACTCTTAATATCTTGGTTCGGGGCCTCTTCGATCAGTCGCTATTTATACTTTCATTTTTACTCTGGCTTCTTATCTTTTGCTTGAAAATCTTCAGGAGTCTAAATATACGTTGAAACATACCAATAAGCGCAATCACATGGTAAACCGAACTGATTGTTTAAGCCAATAAAGTGAAGTCAACTGCTACAAAACACAGTCACAAATAAAAACTCACAAAATATTGAAAATGGCGTCACCTATTTTGCACACCCTTGTTCGCTCCGCACACTCACTAGAACCACTACTGTGTGATGTTCCTTGAACTCATGACAAGACTAGATACTAAACAAACGAACGCTGCGAGCAGCAGCGTGTATATTTACCCGAGCCTGTCCTCCCAACAATGCCAACTTTTTCTTTTGGTCTGATCGTGAACGATACGTCCTTTAACACCAGCGGAAGGTCGCTACGATATCGCATGCAGGCCTTGTTGAACCTAAGAATATACTTAATAAGCAATGCGCTGAGGCTCATATTAGCCCACTGTCGTTAGAAACCTAATAAATTTTAGGGCATTCGATCAGAGATCAAATATGCATTGAGGGCCTGTTGTAAGGCAATGGACAACCACAAAGCAAAAGCAGCAAACATCAGAAAAGGTAAGAAGAAACCGTGCGCTCCCATTCTCGGTGGGAATGTAACAGGAAACGGAGCTATCTCAGCAATGTGGATTAAACACTTTGAAGTTTGAAACTTTATTGAATTTATCAAAAAACAGCAATATTGACACATATATCAAACAAAATGTAAGCATTCATGAAAATGATGTGAATAAAATCATGTGCAACAGTGTTAAGCCTGAATTTCTCATACACATATTCCCGATAAACCATGCGGCTGTTAAATATGAAAATTTGACTAAGCACATCACCTATGTTGATTCCAGTGTGTGTTCTTATCTCAGCATTCTTTTCAATGTGTGTTTAATGCAGGACTGTGGAGCTGGAACCCATATTTCAGGCTCTGGCTCAGCCAACCAAAATTGCATTGACTCCGGCTCCACAGCCTTAGTTACTAGTTCGCTGCTCTAATGTATGTTCAACTTCTGTATTGTCTGTGTGTATCACCTAACACCAACTAGTGCTGAACAAATCGGAGATTTTTGCAATCCTAATCCAGTCCAAAATTTTCATTGAGTAATCCGGTCCGATCCTAATCCGGTAGACCTGTCCAAATATTCCATCCAATCCGGTTTATATAAAAAAAAACTCTGATTGAGCATTATACTACAGTGATCAATGCAGTTTGGATATCCATATCTGATCCGGTTGAGTTCTTTTCAAAATCCAGTCCAATCTGGATCCGGTTCTGATTTGCAGAATCCGGTTGGATCGCGATCCGGAAACCGGATCATGTTCAACACTGACACCTACATCGCGATGTGCTCTATCTACTTGTTCTTATATCAATGCGTACTTTGACTAACCCCCGTGACATGGACCTTGTGTATAAGACAAACGAATAAATTTGAAAAAGTTTCAGTAGTTACTGAACACACCGCATCATCGTTGCAGCACGCAGTAAATATTGACGAAATGCTTGCTAGCTTTATATTCTACGCTAAAATATTTTGTAAATTGAATTCTACTAAAAGCAAAAGAAGTTCCAGGGTGATTGTATAGCTTGTTTTGTTTCTAAACCCAGTGATATCTAGAACGATCCCTGACTAAACCAATCCTTTGGATGGCATTCGAGAGTAAAAGAATAGCAGCAGGAAGTTGATAAGTTGAAAGTTACAGCTCTTCCAACAACGTCAACTATATTTTGCGCAGACACTATCGACATAAAAAATGACTTTTTTTGACCTGGCATTGAAATTGCCAATAATATTGGCATTAAACACGTCACTTAGAGGGTGAAGCGTGGTTATGCTTAAACGCAAGGATATTAGAAAAATAGTCAAGCATACTGTTAGCTTTTCTGCACAAAATATACATTTACTGAACAGTGTTCGTAAAAAACAAGTTTGTTTGGCAATAGGTTGCTCATTGCCAAGGTTACCAAAACTTCCATGCTTCCAAAACGTTACTTATTTAAGATGAAACTTTAAAGAAAATATGATTCTGGAAGTCAAAAATAGAGCTTCCTATAAGTTGTTTTAAACTCTGACGATACTCGATACATTGTTAGGTGAACTTTGGATGCTCTAATCTAAAGCACGGGTGTGCAACCCGTAGCCCGCGGGCCAAAAGTGGCCGGGGAGCTGACGCTTTGTGGCCCGCGGAAAGGTCCAGATTTTAAATAGTGTGACCTGTGAGACGATTTTCTGAGTTTTATTTTTGCCTCAAATTTGTAACGTTTCAATAGACATTTCTTGTTTGGCAACCAAACAAGTTCAACCAGTGTGAAATGAACCGAAACAATTTATTTTGTTAGGCTAGGTGGCAGGAAGGAGTTTTTCTGAGCGCCTGGTAGGCATGAGGTGCTGACGTGATCAACTTAAATGCAGCTGTGGCCCGTGCACCCAGCTATTCATGTGCATTTGGCCCGGCAGTGCTGCATGCTTGCACACCCTTTGCTCTAAAGCAAAATTTTTCTACCGTATTTCTCCATGGTCAGGCCAGTCTTTTGACGAGGGCTGCTTAATCGTTTCGTTGCACGGCTCTTCTGGGATACAGGTTTTTATGTATTCGTAAATTCGTTCAACAGAAGTGAAGTAAGACTCGGTTTCAACGCTGGAACGTACGCACACTTGAAAAAGACCAGTCGTCTGTTAAAGAAAAACGGAGGAAAATCAAACAAAAAGCACTCTACCGTTTCTAATCGTTTATGTTTAGTGCTTTACTGGGCAAAAACTGAGATTGAATACGTTCTGAAAAAACCCTGAGGTTTTGCAGATTGGAGAGAACTTGTAGATTGAAGACTTTTAAAATATTTTTTTGCAAAACGCAGCAGACATCGTAATCAAAAAATCGCATAGAAAATCTTTCTGATGCAAAATATATTGAAATCATTTTTTTCGCGATATCTTTGTTGTTGAGTATATCAGTCAATTATATTCGGTATGTAGATAAATTTTAATGCAGCATTTTAACTGTGAAAGCTGCGATTTGCAAGCGTTATTTTTACTACAGGTCACAACTTTTCAATTCTTTTCTGGTGCAACTAACTGATAACGGGATTTCTTCTGTGATATTTGGAATAAAATAATCACTCGACATAATGAAAGGCATCTTTTGTTCAATTATGTCTTCATATTTACTACGAAAGTTCTTGAACTCACGTTACTTCAACTTCAGTTTCTTGGTAATTTCATGAACAATTCTGGATCAGACTTATGAACGGTTTACATTGTAAGCCAACAAGTGCAAAATTACCAATTCTTTTGGGTGGAGTCGGATTTTTGCTGATAATCTCAAACAAGCAAAACAATCATGAAATTTTTTTGCATTTAATGCGCTTCATCACTTAATTCACCTGTGTTTTATTTGACTACTTATGGAAATACTGTATTTTGTCGAAAACGTTTATGTTCTGTCAAGCTTTAGCTGGCTATCAGGTTATTCACTTACAGTTATGGCGTAGGAAAGAGCAAGACCAGCAAACGATGCCGACGTCTCGTCCAACACTTCGGGGTAGATTGTGGAAAACACCACGAAGAGTCCGATAACGAAAGTTACAGATATGGCCATTGCGTCGAGTCTTACTGAAAGCCATCTCGTTGCACTGTGGTAAGCGTAGAAAGTAGAGCTGTTCGCATCAAGCTGTTTGCCGAAACTAGCGAAGAAAAAAACAGACCAAATGTCTCGTAAATCACTAAGTTTGTTTGCAAACCATGTGGAACATACGGTGAAACACCCTTACGTGGCAATGACTTCATCAGTTTTTTCGTACGCATGGATCGTGCTGAGTCCTTGCACAGTTGAAGAGACGTGAGAAAACCACGGCGACCTGCACGTTTCAAAAAGTGGTTTTACAAGAACAAAAAGATAAAAGAAAAAATATAAACGCGAAAGATAACACCCCTTTCGCCAAAGCTGATAAGCAGTAAATTATTAACTCCTCACGGTTTTCCGTTTGGATACCACTTGTCTCTAGAAATTTATGCTGACATGTCAGAAAGGTACTTTGTGTGTGATATTTCATCAGCGGTTTACTGAGGAACAGGCCCGCAACCAGGGGGGGCAAACCGGGTAATTTCCCCCCTCCCGAAATTTTCATGCATCATTTTGTATTTTCAAAGAAAGTTTAGCCTTAGGTTGGTCTGTATTTTGTCTGAAAGAAATCCTGAATAAAGTATTGACATAGTAAATGTACTTGTATTGTAAGTTGAACGCCTTGGTTTTGCATATTTCAGTTTCTCTGCCATAGCAGCTTTGTGTATAACGTAGTTTATGTTGCGCACATTCCAAGAACTGCGTTTATGGATATTGATCAGCAAATTGTGCAATAATCTATTAAAATTTCAGCTTTTGAATTGCTTTTGCTTAAAAGCGCTCATTATGTGGCCTGCACCAAGTGCAAGAAAATTTCCTCCTATAGGAAGGAGTTGTACAAATAATACAATCATTTTCAGTTTTAAATGGACCAAATCATTTTGGACCCGGAGCCAAAAACTTTTAGATGATCGAGCCGGAGCTGGAGCTTGAGCCAAATACTTTAGATGCCTGGAGCTAGAGCCGGAGCCTGAAGTTGGAGTTCCGGCTCCACAGCTCTAGTAAGATATCCTACAAATCAGCTAGAAATTATTTGACAACTGAGGTGACAAAGTAGCGCCGCAGCTCGCCGAATAGTAGCCTGTTGCAGAGACATGCTGCTCGAGGAGCAACAGTGGATTTGAAGGCAGACAAGACACTCAACCAAAGATGATCACGGAGCCGGAGTGGACTCCTTCCGGAGTTTTGATTTTGGGAATACCCAGCATTTCACCGTTAATGATGGTTTCAGAAGTTAATGCCTATGCAAAATACAATGTAAGCGACAATGCAGTTCGGGAATTTAGGAATCCATGCCGTAACCATGAGAATGTTGGGCTAATGATGTGGGCAAAAGCACAAGACACATGACAAAAACAATGTTCAATAAAACAGACTATAAAGAAGTAACAGTGTGGCGATATGACCTATAGTGATATTATTTGGCATGTTACAATAGAAGTAATGTACAGCAGATTATTTATTTGCATTGTGCAGATTTCTAGTGTAGCCACCACACTTGCACAGGCCAACCCTGCTCACATGTTGGAGCCATCCTGAGCAAAGTTGAATGTTTGTCCTAATAGTTGCGGCTACAAGATAACCTATATTGTTTTGCAGCTCTATTGCTTACGTTAAATTTGAAAGGGATTGTAAGTTATACGTAATGTTCGTCTTGTTAATTTTTTTGCAGGATTTGCACATTTCATGTTAATGGTTTAGTTTGGCACAGTGATAGTTCAGATTTTTGTCTGAGCACATGATTAAAGTACAATTCAATGTATGTAAACAAGTGACCAGCTCCTGACCTTGGAGATTTAAAATGTTTTTTTTGTAAAAATTGAAAGTTAACGCTCAATTCAAATAATTGTCAGATATCTGGTTAATTGTTGAAGCTTGAACTACTTATTAATTAGTGTTTCAACAGTTAACACTTTATAACTTGAATTACAGTAGAACCTATTGTTATAAAGATGTATATTTGATAACCAGTGTCTATTTTGCCCCCTGAGGCAAAAATTGTTCTGAAGATATTTTTTCAGTAGCTGTACACAATTGTTTGAAGTGATCACATGACAAGTTCAAACACATGACAAGCTTGGAATGCATGACCTACATAGCTGGTCATAACGTCTAATTTAAGTGCAGGCAAGCTATTAGTGGCTTTTTTCTACATTGCGTAAACTATATGCTAAGCCATAACTTTAAACCTCAACATGTTGTGTCTCTCTTTATTGTGCTTGTCACGTGACCACTTCAACCATTTGTGTTAGATCAAAGACAAAATATAGACACTATCTTTTTGATGTGAGTTACTTGGAAGTTTTCGGAGTATTAACAGGAGTCGGAGTTGATGTTTCAAAATTTTTCGAAGTCGGAGCAGCAGTCTTAAAGCCAGAAGCAGGAGCGGAGTCGGAGTCTGAAAAATGGGACTCCGCTCATCGCTGCACTCAACCCACTCGCTCATTTCGCCAAATTACTATTTGCATTTCGAAAATAACTCAAGATCTCCCATGCACTGTTGACTGTGTGGCAACAAACAACGTCACGCATCGCTTGGAACCCCTAAACCAGTGGTTCTCAAAGTTTTTTTCATATTCCCCTCTTACAAACCCAAACGCTGTCAGCTCCTCCCCAACAAAATACATAATTGCAAAAATTTCACACTACCTACTGTGCAGAAACAATGGACGATTATGAACCACCAAACAGACTCTACTATAAGGTCGGTAACTGCAGTTAAAGTGGCTTGTCCTTGCGTGATGTAGATTGTAGACATTGCAGTTTTTTATGTGTTGAATAAACAAATCATAAAAACTTAAGGTTTTTGCATCGACAGCTATTCCTCCCCAATTCCTCCCTTAGTGAGCCAAGTGGCACCCGTTTAAGAACCATACTGCTCTAAATATTGTCCTTTTATGCGTCACGTTAACTGGATTAACTTTTTTATGGAGGCAGTTGCAAAAGTGTGTCTTGCTGAAAGTGGTTCAGGTGTGACCTTGCGACTTAGCATTTCTCTGTCATAAATATTTATAGCATCATAGTAAGTTTTATCGTCTGAAATCGGTAGTGGCCAGCATGGTCACCACACAGATGTGTGTACTGAACTACTTTAAAAAATCAGTCGGCAAGAACCAGAAAACCGTCAGACTGGAGAATAAACTTTTAAAAAACATGAGGTTAAAAGCGATGATCACGATGAAAGGACCACCAAGTTGAACGGAAGACGCTGTAAATCTAGAGAATGCAACAGAGATTTAGCAATGGGACACGGGTTTATTTGTTACCATTGAAGTTTGAAATGACTGTTGACGAGAAGCATGCTCTTTCGACGAGATGTTGGTTTTACGACGAGACGTAATTCAGGACAAAGCAAAGCGTTAGTTCAAAGGGAATACTTGGGAATGTATAATGGTAAAGTTAAGGTCACCAAAGCCAGGGAGCTTTCTTAAATATTGCGTTATAACAGTATGTAGTGTGCACTGAGTTCACTATGAAACAACTGCCCTACGAGTGTAAACACATTTTGAAAATGCCAATAACGTTTTTTGCTGATTGGTAAAACAACTAGTTACAATCATTTCCTCCAGAAATTTTAGCTGTCTGTTGCCATGCTGAAGAATATTTGTGATGTTCAACAACTTCTAATGAAATTGAAATTAATTAACACGCGCAATGGCGGAAAAGGTCAAGTCAAAAGTTCTGCAGCATGTCGTGATGCCGATAAAATGAAACACTATTATTACTTTGATGAAAAAATATCTCACAGAAATGGATTTGCAAAGAATAATTTTACAACTTTGCTTTTATCAACGTGGAGACTGTTTTACGCTGCAAAGTTCCGCCAGTGTTTCAGTAGGACTAGTAATATGAAGCGTAGAAAGTTGAAAACACACATATCTCTGCTAAACCAAGCTGACCTACTCCTCCCCATCTAACCTCCCCATCTAGCTACTCCCCATCTAGCGAGGTGCACTTTGGACGCTTTCCAAACTGCATCTTGTTACTCTGATGTTTCTAAAATAAGCATCATTCACAGACTTGGACGAAATGAAAGATGAATAATATAATTTATCACCCGAACCGACACACAAAAACTTTCACAACGCTAAGTTAAACGAAATAAGTTTACTTCAAACGCTGTCTCCTTTTTCCATAACACTTTGCTTGTGAATTTAATTAATACTTGATGTTTGTCTTACAGCCAATGATGTGGTGTCGAGACCGAGACTTGATCCACACTTGAAGACTGAGACTTTGTCAAAAACATCCAGACTTGAATATTTGAGATTGAGGCTCAAAACACGAAACTGGTCTGCTTTGCCAATATTACGTTTTTTTTAAGGTTTGACCTTGCTGGCCACAACGATATTTTGAGAGATCGCAACCAATTTGTTTGCGTGCCGAGATAGTCGTAAAGCAAGGTTTTAGTGTATTTTGATGGTGGTAATAAAGCGAGTTTCTGCTGCATTTTGAGGGATCGTTGGAAAAATTTGAGAGACCGTTTTGTTCTCTCAAAACGCTTTAAAAGAACCCTGATTAAGGTGTTTCTTGAATTTGTCAAAAAGGTACTTCGAAATTTCCGAGCATCCATTTCGTCGAATTTTATCCACTTTTATCAGTTTGTCAGTTTTCCTTCATCATGAATAAGACCAATAGCGAGTAGGTTGAACTGCAGGAGCTTCTCCAAGTCATGTCGATAAAACATTAAACTCTCGAAAAAAGGCTGGCAACCAAGGTTTTCATCCATCGAGACCGAGATGAGACCTGACACAGTCGAGACTGAGACTCACAAAAACCGGCTTCGGGTCGCGTCTCCGTTCCAAATCCAAATCGCTACTCTCCATTACAGCTAAACAATTCTGCGTAAGCTCCAAAGCGTTATCACCGACCTCGTGATGCAATCCATCCGTTTAAGCTCTCTGACGGCGCTTCGGAAGTACACGTAGATGAAACCGAACAGGATTGCCAGAACAGCTATCATGATAGCAAACCAAGGGAACACAATCAACATTGTCATCAGTGCAAAGAATATTAAAAAGAGCTGAAAAACAAGAGAACATTTTGAAATGACACAAACGCCGCTTAAATGTTTCGTGTCAATGCGCACATTAGCCATACAATCAAATTCAAAGCCTATGTAAGGAAAAACACATCTGTTTGAGGGTATAAGGACAATTGCCAACTGGACAACTGCCAACCAGACAATTGCCAAATGGACAATTGTCAACTGCTGTACCTGCAATACAACTGACAATTACAGTAGGACAACTGCCAACCGGAGAACAACTTCCGTGAAGCATAGTCGTAAATGGTTCCTCTAGTCAGTATACACCCTCCCTTTAGCGTGTAGGCCTACGTCAGAGCTACAAATTGCACGACTGTTTTATTTTATGCCTTACCAGGTTCGTGACCTAAACCTCTGAAGGGCTACCGCGGCAGTGCGTAGTAAACAAAAGCTCAGTAGTCAGAACTAAACATTGCAGAAAATCATTCAAACAGTAGGCTGTATCTGTTTTTGAAAAGCTCCTACACTATTGCATTTTTCCTGCGCCAGAATGTTTAGGTTGTTCGGTATGTTTTCTTTGATTTAGCCTAAGTTCTCGGTGAGAAAGAGCTTTACGACATTTTTTGCAAGGGCTATTGTGTGGTTGTTAGTTGTTCCAGTGGGCAATTGCCCTAGATGGCAATTGTCAGATTGGCAGTTGTACAGCTGGAAATTTCATTTGGCAATTGTGCGGTTGGCAGTTGTCCTAGGACCCTATTTTAGATGTTTTATTTTTACTTTTAGACCCCAAATAAGCGCACAAAGAATGTTAGGCACTGAAATTTCTACAATTCAAAAATGCAGCATCCATACCTGACGCAGAAACATGTCCAAAAAAAGAGGTAGTCTGACATCAACATCGTCAAGATCGCGGGAAAATCTGAAAAGAGACAGGAACCATAGTGTAGCCTATTCGGTACTTGGATTCGGAGAAACCAACCGTCTTCACCAAATATTTTGGCTCTGAAAAATTTCCATAAACTATTTGCAAGACTTGTTAAGATGAGATGTTCTTCTGCCAAACAGCACATCGTTAATAATGACGTGTGCAGCAACATGGGGTCTACAGCGTTTAACAGTGTGAACTCGAAAGCGGTAACAACACTCGATAAATTTACTAAAACAAATAAATCGAGACGATCTCACAACGGTAAGCTTTAAATTAAAAGTTTGTTGTAGCAGATTAAACAAATTTTCCTTTTCTTTAGTTACTTTCATTTCAATTGCTCTTCAATTTCAGTCAACTCGTTTGCAAGATTGAGAATTTATAGCAAAAAAAAACCAACCTGTTTAGAATTCTTCCAGTGGGGGTGCTGTCAAAAAAAGACATGGGGCTTGCAAAGACAGTCGTGAATACGTCGTTATGCAAATTTGAAGAAGCACCAATGAGGCAGTAAACATACAGAAAAGCTCTCACAATTCCAATAAGTAACGTTCCCAGGAAGATGGAGAAGTACATTATCTGTAAAACATGAAGGTGATATCACTCAGTGCAAGTTTTCCACCATCAGACAAACTTCCAAAACGTCTCAATGAAACATGTGCTTGTCCTCGCCTACAACCTAATCCTAAAACAAACTATACGAACAAACTACGCTACGGCAGGAAAAAGCAGACATGAAAATGTAAACCAGGACGATTATCTGATATATTCAAGATAGCAGTCAGCTTTGTCGGTACTAGTGAGCGTATTGCAAAAACCTGTTGCTACAATGTAGCACTTTTAAATACAGGATGCCCCCAAAAAATTTTTTTCCAAGGATGGGTTTGCAATTTTGAGTTCCATTATTCTTGAACAAGCAAGCGTGTTTATTACATGTTGAAATTGTTTCCACAAAGTTATGTCAAAGAGATAAAGTCATGACAAGGAAGTACAGTATATGGGAAGTATTCAGCATGTATGGAAGTTACCCTGTTTGATGATTCAACAATTGTAAACGTCAATACTTATAAACAGGCCCGTAGCCAGGTTTCAAGGTTTGGTGGGGCACTATACATTTTTAGGGGGGCAATATCCTTGCTTTTACTATATGTTTAAATCAAATTTTTCTGAGCGCAACAAAAATTGGGGGGCACAAAAGAAATTTGGAGAGGTAGTGCCCCCGAATGCCCCCCCGTGGCTACGGGCCTGCTTAAAAATGTTAAATCCAAACATTCCAAAACAAAGCTTTATGTTAACTGATCTTTTTGAAGCAAAACGTTGGGTGCTATCTATTTTAATGGTACTGTGCTCTTGTCTCACAATAAGACTTATGAAGTCAGGTGTTTTTTTCTATCTTTTTCAGAAGTTACCACCTGTCATAATAAGGCTCTTCGTCTTAAAGAAATCGGGCTACATTTGAAGGTGAGGAACCAGTGTTACAATATTTGAACAAAGCAAAGGTTTAACTGTTTTGTTTTACGTTTAAATCAAAATCACCCGTGAAGGTAACTTCACGCAAAACCTTTACAAATTGTTTAAGAATCTTCAATTGGGTTCTCAAACATTTAATTTTATCATCATACCTTTAAGGAATTACTCACTCAGTTTGTTGAAAGTTACGTTTCGTCATAAGAATATGCAATTCTTTTTAGACTTTTCCCCATCCACGTGGAAATAAGCAATTCTTTCTAGACTATCCTTCAATACTCTTTTACTACCAGTTTGAAGCTGTGTACTTGAAAAAGTGACAGGGACGTGGCGGTTTTACAGTGGTAGGAGATTACCAGCTTAGAGTTCTTTCAACATACTTTCTATACCGCACCTTTGAAAAAGACACAAAAGCAAAATATCAATAAGAGAACAGCGTAAATTATTTATCAAAAGGCCAAAGAGTTCTAAGACAAATTTTCAAGTCAGATTATGATGCACCTTTAAAACGCTTGCCAGCTGAAGTTGTTTTGGACAGTTTTATAGGAAGGGTTATTAAGCATTCCAGTTTGAACATTTCAAACTGTGTCATACAGCCTATATTGGTGCAGATCTTATGAGTATTCTAATAAACTCCTATTGAATCTAGGTCAGCTATTTCAGCTGGGGTCCTCGATTAGCACAAAGTAACAATACACCAGCAAACGCGTGAATTAAATCCCTGACGTTATTTTACCTGACTAGTAACTGACTAAAATTGAAGGCTTGGTCCAATAACAAGTTTTGCTAAGCTTTGCCAATAAAGGGACAAATGTTTGTGTACCTCGTTCCAGCTACACACACACGTTTGTGACTGTGTTCTACAGTTTATGAACAGCAACCAGCATGCTCATCAACCACGTTTCCATAAACTGGAAAAAGAGTGGTAACTTCGATATCAACAACATGCTATGCTAAAAAGCAGACAACTGTATACCTGATAAAATTCAAGATTGCTTCCAGTTGAAATATTGGGATCAACATATGGTACACAAGTTTCGTTACTTGCTTGTGTGGTGTTAAAATCTGGAGAAAATGTGCTACCTGCGGAAAAAGCAAACAAACTTGAAATTTGTAGAAAAGTTTCAAAAAGCAGGACAAGTCACTATAACCCAAAGATTTCTGAATTTTTGCTGAATTGGTCAAAGGTACAACAGTAAATCCACTGCAAAGATCACACAGGTATTTGCTATCCAGGGTGACCAAACAACAGAACCCATAAAAATTTTATTAAAATCTTACAAGGGTCCTGCAGGTTTCCAGTTTTTGCTGGGCTTATACTTCAGTTTGTGTACGACCATTCCCAAAATTTCAGTTAACTTGGTCGCTTTGCATGAAAGTCAGATTCCTTCAAAAACGGAATTGACACGGAGTACATTAGATATTTGCTTTTTGTAATGTTGAGTCCACTTTTCTTGCAAGTTTCCACAACTCCGCGTATTTTGTGACAAAGCAGTAAAATCGATTTGTAAATGAAAGCGAGCAGTAGAATTTTTGTAAGAGCGCAGGTTTCATAATCGTGTAGTTCGCATAGCAATTGTCAACAGCTGACTGTATTAAATGCAAATCGCGTTTTTGATTTTTAATCCTCTCGAAAAAAGCCGATTTGGTTCACATTAAAACAAACAATTATTTAAAATTAATTTGGTTCTGATGGTCGACAAAACGTGCATGTTTTTATCGATGGCCTTACTTTCATCTGGGCATGTTTTCCTTCTTCCACCTTGATTGATCCAGTAACTCAACCACCAGTTGCAGAAAGTGGTTCCAAATATCAAAACAATGACGAGGAAAAGCAACAGGAAGCAAATAACATACCTGCGATACAATACCCCAATTTTTACTCAAGTCATATCTTCACTTTTAAGACCATCTTTTTAATGGTTAATGAGAATTGCATATCGTATATGACAATTTGTGTTCTGTTAGCGTTGCAAATCAATTGATGATGATTGGATATCAAGATTACGGACAGTTTCGTGACTATTTTGAGGTAGCTAGTTTACTTACTAAAGAAATTTCAATCAACCAACCACATTTCTTTGAAAGTGGGAAGAAGCTACTGTTGCTGAAAACTTAGTTGTGCTGCTGTGGGTATAGACAGTATGCAGATAGCAGATGAAAAAAAACGTTATTTCATAGACTGCGAAACAGGGACGCCGGAGCAGCGGTAGGGCAGGAGGCCAGTAAAAGAGTTGTGGGTAGTGGAAACTTAAGAAAAAGAAAAATATCGTATCGTGATTAATTACGTTTGTTTTTGTTCATCAACTATGTTGACCTCAAAAATATTAACATAAATTATAGAAAACCATTGCGAAATTTTTGGGTGCCCGAATGGCTGCAATAAATTTGTTTAAGTCGAACTTGACAAATCATGCAATTACTTATGATACTGTTATGAAAAGACACCTCCGCCCCCTTTGACCCCTACTGAAAGGTCTGGGGGCAATCCCCCCGCCATTCTCCCATTTTCCAGGGTTCCTTGCTGCGAAAAGATCGAAAACTCACCCGCCAGCGGCTTTGATGAAAGTAATATATGTCGACATTTTAACTGAACCCATAGCTTTAACCTCTTTTTGTACAAGAGCTTTCGGCTGTTTGATGGAATGTATTCCTTCATCTGAAAAATGAAAACGTGTTACAGATTTGTGTGTAACTGTACTTCTTGATTTTATGTAAAAAGAAGTTTTTTTTCACAAATTTTCGCAATTTAAACAACAATTTCAACGGTGTCCAAAAGAAACACTTCATCAATAAAACAAAACACGGCACGCTGACGATTCAGGCAAATCTGACAATACCCAGCAACAAACAAGCAGAATTTGTTAATGTTTCGAAACAACTTGATCCTTTACGATTTTGAACGCAGGCGTTCAGTACATTTAGATTTGGAATAATGTTACATGTTGTTCGCTTGCAACTTGTGATAAAGAAACACAATGCCATAAATTATTTGCAGTTCTTACCAGTGCGTGCTAGTGTCCCTAAAACAGTTTACTTTTCTCCACACAAAAATTGGAAGCTGCTTCGCAATAACAGTTTATTTCAATTCGGCCAAATAATCATAAACTGAGAAGTGCTGCACGTCCCAGGCGGCATCTTCAGCAAAGTGCTTTCTCACAGAACGTATCAATTAGGAAATCGATATAAACAAGGGCTCAAACGTTGACATGAAAACCAAGGCTTGCACAGGGATGACATAAGTTTGCTTTTCTAGCTTTTGAAAATTTTCAGTTGTTTATCACAATAGCGATTCTTTTCATTGACGACGATGAACTCGCGTTTGTCTAACTAAGCGGTTTCCAAGCATTTTATTCATCAGTACCGTTTGGATCCTTTCATAGGTTCGTGTGTAGGCCACCTCTAACATTTTGCCATGGTTTTTGCTGTTAAACTAAACTTGCTCTGCTGCACAACACACTGTGTTCGTACAGCTTTAAAATCCTCTGAAATTTTTCTTTCATAATGATAAGTTTATTCTAATTGTGTGTCTTAACTAAACTTTACCTGAAATCCTGATATTTTACTAGTAATTAATAGTTAGTTAGCAGCTAACTATTCTTAAGAAACTATGGTGGAATATGAAGTACTAACACGGTTATTTGCACAATCGTGCGCTTCGCTAAAACTATTTTTAAGGCCCATCTACACTGAGGACGTGCCAGGCGTAATCCTTTGTTTGTTTTGTTGCGTCGGGTAATTCTGCGCTCGTGCACGGCTCGGCACGGCAACTCCTGGGTGCAA
>JGI24158J21664_10003587_pt1 | contig 19555 bp, 11 predicted proteins | sample Ectturendosymbi3_FD_21664 | JGI IMG/M metagenome (IMG submission 21664) | reverse complement strand
ACAGTTTGGCGTCCTGAAATGGAGAAAATTAAAGCTTGGATCGATTGTTTTGCTGCTTCATGTTTGATAATAATTTCTTTGCATAATGATTTGAGGTGTACATCTACGCTGGTGTTGCGATAATGAGAGAACGACTAAGACACAATGCGAAAAATACAATACCTGTGAGGTTGACCCCTCGAAGTAGCTCTTTTCAGGTACTTTCCGAATTTGCGAAGTATAGGTAATTACAAAGTGAAAAATAGTGGACAGAATTCAATTTTCCAGTGTCTGCAAATGAAGATTCGAGTCAGCTCATTTGATCGACGAACTGATCGCCAAAAATGACTGGTTAACGGCCCTGGCGTGATCTGAATGCTTACAGTGGACGAAAATTGCAACTCTTCTGACTTGACTTCTGAAAGCTTAAAATGTGATGTCAGTCAGTGTCTTCGGGAAAACAATTTCTTTTTCAGGTTAGATCTGACTTTGCGCTGCGCAGTTCTAGATGTGAGGCGCCGTGAGATCAAGCTTGAATGCGAACGTTAGTGATGACTTATGTATAAATATTTTTATCTACACTGTCTAAGTTCATTGGATTTTTTGTGTTATTTCAACACGAATGCGCTATGCCTATACAGGGTTCATACAGAAAACTGGTTGGTTTGAACCTTATTATTTTTCAAACACAAATTCGTTGATTCTGGAAAATGCGACCAGTGCTGCTATTGTCATAGCGAGCAGTGTTCTTAGAAAAAAAAATTTTGTTTTCGTTAAAATACTTCCTGTGCTCATTAGTTTGAAGCTTTTTATGCTTTCGACCAAATGCTCAAATTTATAAAGGTTTGGTAAAAAGACTTCAAATAAACAATCAAAGCACACTCGGTTTGAATGAAAAGTTTTCGGGGCTGCTTTTTTGACGGCAAGTGGACTCCGTAGCGATTTGCATAAAAGTTCGGAAGGCGTCTCAATGGATGAAATTAGATCTCACTCCGAGTGACGGAAACGAGGAGTCGACGTTCGGCTTCTGCGCTGGCACGTGACGAACTAATTTCACAACGATTCAAGGAACTTTGTTGTGTACCATTCCAAAACAAGCATCTGTCTGCAACAGCGTTGGTGCTTGTCACTATTTAAGGCCGGGCGTGTTTTGCTTCATCAAGGCCCGTGCCTTAAATGCAAGTCGTGGGTGTTGTTTTTGGTTGGAATTTTCCTAACTTGTCAGCGCTGTCCAGCAAGCAGTGGCGCAAAAAAGCGCGGAGGTGCTTGTGGGCATCGGGCACATTTACATGGTAGGTTGGTTATTTAAAGACAAAAACAACAAATGACACGTTGCAGCGCTTTTTAGACTGGCAAGGAAAGAGCGCATTAGCTGCACACAATGTCGCCAGTAATGGAGGAACTTTACAGAACGAAGTACTTACATCAACGATTCTCCGGCCCTTGCAGCATTCTTTGGTGATCGTGAGACACGACTTACCACAGAAACGCATCTTACGCAACAAGCACGCTTGAATGGCCGAAATACTCCTGAATCGACGGTGAAAAACACTTCGAAAGTGGGCGTTTTTTGTCGCAAATAAGATGTTAGAAAACTGTAGTTATTGAGTTGACTATACGCATATTGCCAACAAAGGCGTTTTGTTTGCCCAACCTGTGAATCCCACAATAGTTCGAGTTACTGCAAACAGCATTCTTCAATAAAATAAAGATTAAATGAAAGCAATTGTGAAAGGATCAAAAATATTTTTGAAAACGCAGTACATGCGGGACCATGCCAGCATAAAATGAATTGGTTGGTGAAATCTGGTGATGATGGCGTAATGACCTTGTTTAAACTGTATCCGATGTTTCTGCAGTTCAGCAATATGTTACGCGGTTTATCCAAAACGCACTTCGATACAGTGGAAGAATAAGCTCGTGTAAAAACTAAAAGAAATTTCTAAACATCCCGAGACACTACAGTACAACTAAGGATCCCTACAAAAAAAACTTCATGCTCATAAATACTGACGACTCAGTGATGGAGTCTCGAGACGTGTCTATGTGTGTCTCTGTCTCGAAGATCTCATGTCTTGTTTCGGCTTCAAAGTTTGCATCAGGTCTCGAAGGTTGCGGTCTCGTCTACATCACTGATGGGCGTTCAAGTTAAGTTAAAACCACGGTTTTAAATAGAGAATGAAATCACTTAGAAAAACAAACGTGACAATCCTACTTTGTTGCGCAAAGAAGCTCACACAATAAAAAATGCACAGTCCTTCACATAAACCTGGCATTACGGTTAAACTGGAAATCGACTTTCGTGGAATCAAAAATTTTCTCCCGCGTTTACTTTGGATATTCGGAACATCCAGATGATTTTTAAGCATTGGTCAGTTGAGAGCAATCGTATACTCATTATGTTCTGAATACGCATTTCACAAATGATGCACACAATACCTTTATGTTTCTATTTTGTTCAATGTTTTGCAAATTTAACACCAAAATTCTCCACTTTAGAAGTCTACGTGCAACACTGCGGTTTGGGTTTCGGAAATGTTTGTCAGATAAGATGTGACACTCTTGTCATTAACCCAAAGAATGTAAATATTGAAGGTCTAAAGCTTCCATAGTATAATTTTAGATGAAATTTCTGTTAGTTTTGCTTTCATCAAATTTGGTTTTTGCTTTGAAAAGTATTTAATTATAGCGTTTCATCACAATTTAATCAAGTCTTGAAAAAGATTAAAAACACATAGCAATAGACATCTTGAAACTTTGATAAATGCATAAAAATGATCTTGCAACCTCAAAATAATTTTTGCACTCTTAGGTTGTTGCTCTCTTCGCTTTTATTTTCCAGAGAAATTGCCATATTGGTGGACTTACTTTATTTTTAGAAAGTGACTTATGCGCTGTTCGTACTCTTGACTGTGCTGTAGTGAAAGCAGGAATAAAAAAAATATTTGTTGAAACTGTCTGTCAACGCCCAGCTGCTTTTATATTTAGCAACCACACTGACTGCACAACAAAGTACTTTTCTGTGCCCACCGTCAGGATCACTGAAATCCAGCCTCGTGTTTCATGCCTTCTGAGACTGGTCGGTGGTGGGGGGCTCGTAGCGGAAATGTCCAGGGGGCTACAAATTGCCATCTCTGGGTGAACATGTGGCATTTTTGCGCTAGCTATGTCTAACTGTTAGTGACATTTCCTGTTAATGGCTTTTCCATGAAAACACTGATTAGCATCCGCAAATACAGTCTCATTAAGAGGTACATTTAAAGATAATAAAAATCGATTTAAGAACCGCACCGGAAACCGTTAAACTTCTTGCGTTTTCTGTGTCGATGAGTAAACATGAAATCAGGGTTAAATTGGTGGAATTGTCTGCATTGCATTTTTCAGAGGGGTTGCAGCCCTGGAGTCTATCTAGACGAGCCGCCCCTGATGGTTGGGCAGCACGTCTCGACATTGCAGAATATCCTGCAACCCTGGCTCTGATTCATTTATTAAGCTTTCATCCCTAACAACAACATGACACTGTAAAGTTGAGATGAATCAAATGATTCGAATGGATCGCATTCAGGCGATTTTCGTTTTTTGTGATGGCCTCGGCGAACTCACAATTTAATTCTTACTATATCTTTTACATGAAGATGCTACGCGTTCTCTGAGCCACGACCTCTTTAAATGTATTTAAATTTATTCTTTTCTTTTCGATCGTAAGAAACGAGCAGCAAATTTTATAAAACCTACAGTTTCAATTGCTTGTCTGCATTATCACGTTTGCCTTCTGCATTAGGTTAAAGCCACAATCGACATAGCAAGAAGTCAACGGCTTCAGGTCGCGGGAAAGTACCGACAGAGAAAAAAAACTTTTGAGATGCTGGAACGACCCGCCAAGATCTAAAACTATGTTCAGAGCAGGATTCGGTTTAAATTGGTCAGCATTTCTACTTGTTTACTTTACGCCTGTTTTAATTCTGATCGCCACAGTAGACAGCATCAGAGCTTTTTATCCTCATCGAGACGCAGCTCCGTCGTGCTGCACCAGGTTGGGCGGCTCGCTCGGTAAACTTCGGAGATTACGGTGATTAATTTGAGCGAAACCGAAAACAATAAGACTATTAATCAATGTCGCGAGATTACCAGGTTTCTCCGGGCCGCTGGGAAGCCGTCACGAGCTGATGGTCGGTGGGGAAAGGGGGCGGGTGAAGAGGAAACTATTCGATGCCGGCCTCTGGCTGCAAATTGACACCAGGGCAAAATGAAGTTGACAGCCGCATAACACTATTTTTCGTCAATAACGCCAGCAGGTAGTTTAAACAAAACCTTTTAAGGAAATGGAACAAAGCTCACTTAATTCATCGTCAAATGGAAAACTGCCTATTGTGAAATAACTCAGGGCGCAACTCCTAAAAGAGAAAACCTGCTTCCCTGCTTCAATGTTAAATTACTCTTTTGGCAGAAAGTCCAGCGGGTNGGNTTTAATTACAGTTGGACAGGATCATTGATCACTGATTGGCTGTCAACAAGAGCCGTGCAGAAAATGTGCAGCCTGTATTGAGACTCCGCAGTGAGGAAAACAAGCCTCTGTGTTTTGCCTTAGCCAGGGCGCGACAATCGGCTGGTGGTGATGCGAAAATTTGCGTCTGCCATCATAAACGAGATAGATTCTTCCTCGGGTGTACTGCAATTGCACTACACCTACATGGAGAGCTTTGTTCATCCTGCCTGTTCATTGCACACATGACGTGCACGATGAACGGGCTGCTATTAGACACTTTTCCGTGACCAAGAAACAAGCAAGACGTTACGAATTTCAAGCTAAGGCCAAAGTGACTGGGCCAAACGGAATATTGTACGCTCATCAAATAAACATAATAATACCCGGTAAAACCATCAGCTGCGTTCTGGCACACATTGAACTGCAAAGTCTAGTGCAGGGGTTTCCAACCTGGGGTACATGTACCCCTAGGGGTACATTTGCCTATCTGAAGGGATACATTTGAAGTTAGCAATAGAAGGGAGAAATATGTTTACATATCATTTATTTCGAAATATTTATGCATATACAAATGAATATTATTTTCAAAAATGATTATGTACTATTGTTAAATAAATTAACCTTGAAACATAGAAGCGAAATATATCCTTATTGTTCTAAAACTCTAAACGTCTTATTAAAAATTCAGTGGGTTTTTCTATTTTACTCAGCCTCTTTGTCATAAGAAACTTTAGGGGTACATGCTCATCTGTCGAAATTCTGAAGGGGTACATGGTCAAAGAAAGGTTGGGAACCCCTGGTCTAATGTATGAATTGCGACAAATTTCTTATTCTGAAACCCAAGTGCTTGAGCAGGTGTGGCGCTTCGCCAACAGCATGTACATGCTGAACGATAAGATTATAACAGGGAGCGAAATAAAAAAAATAAGTTACGCAATTGTGGCAAAAAGCACGCAGCTTGTTCTGGCAAAAAACGCTGAAGCCCTTGCTCTAAATACTGAAAACGTGTCTAGAAAACTTTGGTTTTGATAAAGATCTGGGAGAAGGGCCAGGTAGCTTTTCGACCGAGGAAGTTCCATATCACGCTGATGAAGTTGTTTGTACTTTCCGTTCCGTTTCGCTAATTTACCCTGGTCGTTTATCTGCCGTGAAGTCCGAATCCACTGGGTACTGTGATTATACCGACACTTGAACACGTGCCAACACAGGCGCAACTGCCACACCGCTGTAGACATGTTGTAACAGAAGCTATAAGCACAACTAGCAACCACATATTTTATACATTTTGAGCCTCGTCAATGTGACCATGTTGTAGCTGTTACAAGCACTTCTGCTGGAAATGATTCGTCGCTTTTCAAAGCACACGTCGACCAATTCAAACTGACTCTCAAAGCACGAGTTAAGCTCAGACGCGATGCGTTACTTGTCATTCACTATTGATTTTTTACCCAAAACTGCTCAATCAAGACAAGNTTTTTGCTGCCTTTACAAGGATTCACTAGATTTGAGCAGCATGATTNGATCTGGAAGCGTTTTTCAAATTGTNATAATTATCTCTGGGGGTGCGACCACTTCTACGCCGTTTATTGGAAAACGTCTTGCTGCAAAGTTCACTTTTGCTATCGACTCAAGCTACCAGCGAAATTCAGACAAAACTGCGCANTAAATTCAANTCTCGTGATAACTTCGACTATAACTTAAAGTTACCTTAGTAGCATGAAAANTTAGGGTTACATATCTTTGGCAACNAACTTTGTGATTGCCACACTCATCTTTCAGGAACTGCACCCTTGTAAGGCCAGCACGCCCTTTGTTGCTTTTCTCAAGCTTTCCAGGTTGTTTGCAGTGGATTAATCGTCATGTCCAATAGATCAACAACGGCCTAACGAGAAAAATGTGTGGTGCAGAGTAAAGCAAAGATTACTGGTTCGAAGTGCATGTCATAAGCCCATGTACGGCATTGTAGTCTCACCTGACCAATTTGAATATATATCTAATCAATCGGAATGAGGAAATAAGAAGAGCTTTCGTTTTCTGTGATTTACACATTCAGCGTTTCATGAAATAAGTGGTCAGGAAAATAAAAGTTTTGAATATGAGAAATCTTTGTGTTTTAACATAGCGATTCATGAAAACAAACTAGAGAGGTCAAGCAAAAAAAACAGCTGAAAAACAAACTTGATGCAAAAAAGTTGTAATTTTCTACAGCAGAATAAAACTGAAAACAATGCGACCCGACACAAAGCGACAATATCCCAACAAAGTTTGCCCGAACAAAATGTTCAGCATTAGTTATCAGATATATTCGTCTAAAACCAAACGTGCAGCGGATGTGTTAGTTTGAGCGAACGACGCAGATGTTTGATGCGACGCCAGATCAACTTCAAACATTGGCTGACCTGCAGCCAGTCGCTTGCCTGGCATCAGCGGTAAGCTTCTTCGGTGGTAGGCAGCTCGCAACAAGACGATTTCAAATCAAAAGTTTTCTACATTTCAAAGACAGGAACAAGCAAATATACTAGCACCGCGGGCGACGACGTCTTTTCAGAAGTCGCTTCATTAATTAATACGCCAATCAGCTCGCATGCAGGGGTTCGATTGGTCATTCGATATTCACACGAAGCTGAGCGTTTTTTGCGTTCAACAACGCTTCCTGGTCTTTTCGTCGAAGCGAAGACCCCGAACAAGCATTCCGGCATGCTGCTGCTTGTTTTAAGTTTTACTGTTGGCGCAAAGTTCAGTATGTGGTAGAAACTGTGCAGAAATTTTGTTTTTGCGACATGTAACACCTCCAGGCCAAACGTTTATAGTTGTTACAATAATTGAAAGCAGTTTAGAAAAAAATGAACAACCATCACGGGGAAACTATGTTATGGCAGTTAAAATATTATGAAGCAATAAGTTTGATTAGTCTAATAAAATAGAAATGAAACAGACCCCCGCAACGACACCTTAGTTTGTATTGCGTTTATCTCGTAGATTTTCAGATAAGAAACGAAATGATCAGTAGTAAAATTTAAATCACAAAACAAAGCAACAAACAAACGTATTTACAATCACTTGTGAATAAAAAAATGAAAAGTTTGATTTTGACATATGAGGAGCGAATTTTCAAAGAATCAAAAATTAATCAAAAAATTTTTGAAGTGGCAAAATATGGTTTCATTCACAGTATAGTGAAGAAAAGAAATTCACCAAACAGATGTTTGCGTTTGCGTCACACGATCACAAAACAACTTATGAAAATGTTGCTTTGCATTGCAAGTTGTCAACGTCTGAAAATCTCAACAAAATTTAAGAAACAATACGATTGCTTCATGTACGTATTTGCTGTTACTAGCTCAGTGTTTATGCATACAAGGTAGATGAAACAACCAGGAAGGCGAACGTAGGATAAAGGACATGCTCTGTTTAATTCGACCTGATTGGTGAAGACTGATGAAAAAGGAAAGACTTTCAAAAAAGCCCTCGGAGACTGGAAAGTATATCTATGCAAGGGTACGCCAACTGACTAAACGCGCGCATCGTCACCAGTAGAAAAACCCGTCTGTTAACAAATTGGCGATTGTTAGGTTGAAGATCTTTTGCAGTTCATTCTAAAGTAACGGTCGTCAAAGACATTTTTCCCGAGCATAAAAAATTCTTCTCACTGTTGATGTTCCAGAAAAAAAGATGCGAAATTAATTTTCTGCGAATGGTCAACAATCTGGTGCAGAGCCGGGCAAACTGGTCGCCAGCTGCTCGAGTGCTCGACACGGAAGTTGTCTGTTTTTAGTGCATGGATATGAAGAGCGTGCTGGTTTAGATTCGGGCGTTGACGCAACGCGGGCAGTTTTCACGCGCTGTCGGAAGCGCGACAAAAACAGGACCTCGGCCCGGAAGACTTTTCAATGAAAACATCTCAATTTTGACCGAGAAAGATATTTTCCACGCTGCTATACTGCTCGCAAGTATATCGATGCTTCTCGCTCTGACAACAGCAACGGTACGATGAAGTGCTTGCCCGGTCAGTAGCTTGNCAGCAACNCGACTGCACCGAAGTGCTGGCCGCGTGCNTACAGCGTCATCGCNCAAAGTCAGTCTACATCTGTTTCTAGATACAGTTGTCAACAATCCAAACCAGAAACAACAATGCCACTCTTCGGCGTGATACGTGATTCAACAGACTGTCAGCGACCTAGGTCGCGTTACAATGACAAGGACAACGCTGTACGTTGTAATTGCAAGACCATGACTACCTGGGTACTGCGTCTGTTGCACCGTAGCAACCGCTTTCTCCCGGCTTTACATGGCTCCCTCTCAATGCAGCGGCAAGTGGTCCAACTTCAAAGAGAGAGAGAGCGACAAGCCGCACTCAGATGATTAGTTGTGCGCATGGTTTATGCTGTGGCTGTGCAGTTTTTATTGCACGTTGTGCCTCTGCTGGAGAATGGTAGTGTTCATGTTGAAAAGGGCATTATGAGCTTTCGGCGACAACGGAACCGCAGCGAGAGTGTTTTCGACAACATTAATGGCTTTAAAATAAAATAAAATAAAAAACTGTCACAACTTCAGTCTGACCGGACTTTCCCTCCAAGAAGCTTGTTTGAAGCTGAGCTGTGGTTGCTGCGGAAGCGTAGAGCTAACCACATCATTTATCATAGCTTTTCGACTGTTTGAAACGATGGTGCTGTGCCTAAGAAAGCCCTTGCAACATTTGAAGGTCACTGCAATACCTTTCATAATTCTGAGCCATGAGCTAGGAAGCTCTGCATCGGCCATGTTGCTTTGTGATATTTGCATGGAGTAACTCTCAACGCCTTGAACCTGACAAAATGTACACGTTTATCGGCAGTATTTTTTCCTTGTATGAAGAACTTCTTGCAGTTGCTTTGTCTCTTAAAACATGCTTTTAATGGCTTAATCATTGCTCTCTTACGCATGAATTCCCTGTTGTAATTCTGACCATTTCCACTTATGTCAGTGTCTTTGCAGTTATTCTTAGGCCAGCATTGCAGTTTAGATTTCTGCCTAACCACTACCTCAAACAAACGACATTTTGCAATTTTCACTGTAACCAACGGATTAATCCCTTCAACCTAGCTATCCAAAATATACACGGGTATGTCAAATGGAAAACAACGATAGGTCTTCATGCGCTATGCATGGACAGTTCCAGAGGAGAATCAGACACCAAATACAAACGACAGTTAGACGGATAGTCCGCTTTTTGTGTTCAACGATACCTATTTTTCAGTCGCTAGGAGCAAGGGTGACCTGACACTACAGCAGCAATACAATCGAGTACTGGCACTAAACGCACTGGGTGTTATGCTTACAATGTTGTCATTCATCGTTACATTTGACTCTGAAACTTGTTTATGGCTAGGATGTTTGAGTTTCAGATTTAAAAGCGAAACAAGAAAATTAAAATATTCAAGTATTGGTTGATTCGGATGAAGTTGCTACTGTGGAGTGCTCGAATGCTCTATCATTTTAAACAAAGCTGGGTTAAACATTTTCTTCGCGCTGTTATTGCAATCTTAAACAGCGCTGCTAAACCAGAATTTATTCGAGGGGAAAGGATTGCTGAAGAAAACTACGAAACGTTCATGTTGCGCAAAAAAGGCGAACGAATTAAAAGCAGGTATTTTCTCGTACACCAACCTTATTGATGTTAAGGATGCACAGGTGTTGGTCGAAATAATGCACAACTTTGGCTTTTGCTTGCCTTGAGCTGTAGTTTGTAGAATTTATAAGAATTTTGCCTGTTGTTGTTAGCTGCAGTCCGATAAACAAAAAATTTCAACGGCATGTTTTCTTATTTTCAGATATCAGTATCTTCCCTTGCAGTTTTTTTCGTCACTGGCAGAAGGAAATTACTGGTAATTATTGACCGCATAGCTCCGTACGTAGTGCTATGAAAAACTCAGCTCAAGCAATTTTTAACTCGAATCTTGGCATGTAAAGATGAAACAACCACTAGTACGATGGATTGCGCAGTTTCCGCAAGGCCTTTATCTCGTAAGAAAAGAGTGCCATTGTTTCTTCCAATCTATTTCGAGCTTGATCATTCGGAATCGACAATATACGATGCTTCTTAGTTTTGAAGAAGATATTTAAAAAAGCATAAGGCAGTGAAACACTGGTGAGATGATGGCGTGCATTAATTCCGGCACTGCAATATCAGATGTATAGTGGTGGACTGTCGGCTCTATTGCTGGATACAGGAACAAGCACTGCTTTGTTTCGTTGAGGAAAGACGTATCCATTCCGTTAGCCAAACTATTTATACCAAGCAGTTATATTTAGATGGTTAAAGAATTCATTATTTCACGACCCATGCTCTCAGTTTACTCTTTCCGTTGTGCGGAGACACAACCTGAGGTTCAACATGTTCCTTTTGTTGCACGAGTGGGATTCAGATGCTGTTTTTCAGGAGGTTTCAAACCCCCCAAAAACGCGCAACAACAATTCCTTTTTATGCGTGGGTTCTTTCGTCACAGACGCCTTGTCTTGATTTAGATATAAGATATAGATTGTCACGTACAGCTTACAAATACGTTCTGAACATAACTTTCCATCTAACTGAAATCATTCCTACGATTATAATATGAATTATTGTCGATGGAATAAACAGTGGACTTGGCAGTCAATGACATGCTTTCTTCAAGCTATTCAACAAAATGGATGTGTCATTATATTTGCATCTCTTTGGCTTCTTTGCTTTATCGAAAATAATGAATGTTGGGGTCTTACTCCTGGTAAAAAAGTTTACCCTGACTGAACCACAACAAATCTAAACCGGTGAATTGAATGAAAAAATTGTAGACTGCTGTGTAAACGTTTTTGGCATTTTATGACACAGCTTCCAGCAGAAGTAGCAGGCTGGCATGAAGTAGAAAATAGATTTGCTTCACCAAAAAGCAGACTCGATATCTTGTGTATATTGCGTTCCGTCCTAAGCCATTTTATTTACTGCTTTTGCAATTTTTCGCATTGTGCACTTCTTCAAAGGACCAAGTTGGGAAAAGCTGCTCGCTTGTAATGCGGCCACACTTGCGAGCTTACCTATTATTATGACCAGTGCTGATGTTTCGAATTGCAGCACAACAAAACTGAACATCAGTTACGCAAATGATTTAATTATTTTATGCAGAGACACCGGCTTTCTTAAATTGTTTGTTGTCTCGTGCACAGTTGTTAGAATTGTGTTGGAAATTATTTTATTTTTTGTTGGTTGCAAGACAGAACATAAAAAGAGGCAACACAGCAAAACATATTTTTGAACATTTTTAAATTTTATGGTTGAAGTTTCCATTACTCTAACTGTTTAAAACGTTGGCATTCGATGAAATAGCGCAGAAAGTCTAAATATTTATGCGCGACAAGATTTTCAATATTTCGTCCTAATGTAACCTACAATCAAATGCAAAATCTGGGTGATCAGACTAAATGACAGATTAGCAATATATGCGCTTAACTGTAGAATCTAAATTACTATAGAATGTTTTCTTTTTTCTACTTTTCCAAAACCATGATATCACAGTTCCGAAACAACGGAGATCATTGAGCAAGAAACCGCAACAAATGGGTGTGTGTACATGGTACGTACTGCTTATTGTTGTGAAGTTAAAGCACGTCAAAAGTTTTTGTTTACGTGCTTACGATTGCAGAATGTCAGCAGATTTGCGCTTTGTAATGTAGGTGGTGGAAAACAGCTGTCCTATATCTGGGATTCCGCCAAAGCTCTTTAAAAAACACCCACTTGTTCTGCAAGCATTGCATCACACACACAAAAGAAATATATATGTGCTGTCATATATTACACTTCTTTCATGTAAATAAAACAAAAGCAAAAACACTAACAAGTGGGCAGTACAATCTCAAGCAAACAAGAAAGAGGAAGCCGACTGAATGTATTTTCGTATGTCGAAGTTTCAAAAGAGCTTCAGCTCATTTTTGCCACGTGTGAGACCGTATATGGCTGTGCTCATTGGCAAGAGCACTCGAACAGCGAAAATAACTTCAACGGAGAACCGTGCGAAAACAGACGCTCCTAAAGCAGTCAGCTCTCTCGATAGACAAACGCGTCCCATTGAATCTGAATATCACAAAAATATAATAAGACTAACTGACGTTCAGCTGCTTTGCCTATTGATTCTAGGCCCATTTAAGCGGTTGACGGCTTATACACGTTGAAGCTTTCGCCCCGGTATAAAATAAAAAAACAGTTGTTCGAGGGAAGTTTCGTTGAGTTGATCGGTGAACGGCAATTGACATGTGTGGCCTGACATGCGCTCTTGTCATATGCAAAGCGAAGACTGAGATTNTCGTCTTTCTACGCAAAGAAACTTANGAAAAAGAGGAAAAGCAGTTTAGGTGGACATGTCGGAAAATGTTGATGGAGTCACAAGGGCAGTGGGAGTGAAAGCTGCCCATGGAAAGTAATGTATTGCTTTAGGTCGCCTTCGTACGAAGCGCTGGGCTGCAACAGCAGCGCAGAAAATGTCCTTGGTTATTCGTATAGTGGCATTCTTGGTAACAGTGATCCTTGGCATCACATCAATCAAGGAACGAGATGAGGTTTACAGAAATAAAAGCCTGAAAAACAGGATGTCCACGTAAAACTTAAAACGCAGGTAATAAAAGTGACTTTTTCTTGAAACAAGAAATATTATGTTTGTAAATCAAAGTTCATTTACGCAAAGCGTACCACAGCCAATGAAACAGTGAAAAAAAATCGCCTCTTCTTGTTTTTAAAGAACTTTTTATTTAGTTTACTTTTTGCCTTAAAAATCATGCTTACCAATTCTCAAAATCCTTTGTGGACGATCGCTGCTTTAAAACCACCTGAGGAACGACTGAGTTGCAGGAATGTGGTCAAGTGATCTTGAAGTTATAGTTGGTTGGTTGTTCATCACAGTCTTCACATTGCACGAGTATTCGCTGTAATGAAGTAGGAGATGATATGATTTTATGAAAGCACAGTCAAAATTTATTGCAAAATGTTGACAGTATAGTTTAAATAAACGATAGCAGGTTTCTAGGGAATGCTTGGATCGCTTTTATTAATAGAGGAATGGACTAAGAAAAGTTTCAGAGTAAAGCATTTCGATCAGGATGATTGCAAGTTTTTGTTTCAAGCCTTCGAACACTTTGGTAAATTATTATTATCACTTGCAATGACTGCTGTTTGTGGTCATAAGTTTTCTGATAATGACCATTACAGTTGAAGTGGATACGTTTACGAATCAATGTTAGTGACAAAACTTTAGGAGGGCATAGAGCAGTGTAGAAGCAACAGAAAGACAAAAATGTTGCAAAAGCTTAGGTGCAAACGAAACGCAAAACAATTGCATAAAAAATACCACTCAATAACACCTTTGCACTGGTAGACTTGTTCATTTCTTGCACTTAACTTCACTTCTCACCCACTTATTTTAGAAAGAAATGTGGATCGTGTGTGTGTTGCACAAACCATCAAAATTCTATACTTACGACAGATTGCTGCTGTTGCATCAGTGTTCACCACTAACTGGTCATCACGTAACGTGCATCGGTAAAATCAACATTTTCAAACTGCTTAGGGTGGGTTTAGACTTACTTGTGCAGCTTCATGTGGGTTTTCAAATTGCTCGTGGAGCTGAAGCGTTTGTGGCAAACAGGACACTCGTGTGGCTTTTCTCCGGTGTGCACGAGATGGTGTTTTTGCAAATGGGCGAGTTGCGTGAAGCCTTTTCCACATTCTGAGCACTTAAACGGTCGCTCCCCGGTATGAACTCTCAGATGCACCTTCATAAATGAAAAATTTATTTAAAACAGCGCTTGTCATAGAAGACAGTATACGCGGTAACAGTCACAGTGTTACGATTTGAAAAAAACGTTTGCGTAGCATTGCGTTGTTCACAACAACTGGAAACGTGAAATCCATGACTAGAAATTTCTCACTAAAAAAAATGAGTAAAATGCAAGGCAATAAACTTAGTTCATTTGCTGTTTGTTTACCAGCTATTAGTAGCATATAGCCAGAAGTTAAGTGTTGTGTTTTTTTACCTTTAAATTCGACAGTTGGCCAAAACGCTTGAAACAAACATTGCATTCGTAAACGATCTTTCCATTTTCTTTGCGAAGCGGATAAGGAAGAGACCTGTAGCCTGAGTTCGGGCCACGTTTGCATTTCATGTGTCCGCTATTGACGTCTTCACTGCGCAAGAAAAGATGTCAAAAGTGAAAAGTTTGAAAAACATTCTTTCTTGTTTACCAGTTTAGTTTCAAACATTCGAATGAATAATTAAGTTTTTAAGATTTGTTCGAATAAACCAGCTGATTTGTTGTCGTACTGTTGATACGAACGATCTCGTTGGAGATTTGATGGTTTCACCCCAGTCAATCGTTTCAGACGACAAACACTCTTTATCGCGAATCATAACCAAAAAAAGTCTATTTTGTTTTAAGGAATTACAATAGTTTCAAAATTAATCCAAGAAATTGGTGTTTTGAGAGACGTAAATAAATTACGCGCAGTTCCTTACAGAAAATCAGTCTCATCACTTAGTGCATGAAAGCTCTGTAGGTTGTAATCAAATTAATGGTTCCATCACTAACGAATAACCAACCGTGCTAGTTGTCTAAACAAACTCAAAAATGAAAGCATTGAAAATACGCTGTTAGTGAAATGTCGTCCTCACCTGCACGTTGACGTTGAGGAGTTACATTTGCTTGGCGGAGTGAGAACTTTTGGAGACGGTTGAGAGTTATTTAAAAAGTTTTCCAAAAGATGTGACGAAGTGCGGGCGTCAGACGCAGGTAAGTTGCATCGGTTCAGGGCAGAGCTGATGAAGTTCATGAAACCAGGTGCGGGACTTGAAGCTGGAGATGCACTGCTTCTATCATCGTGACGATGTTTACTTTTCAAGGTTCGCTCGCTTTCACAAGATCGCTGCGATTCGCCTTTAAAGATGAAAAAACTCTGTTCTAGCAAATCTGTTAATGACTGGTGATTTTACTTATATGCATTTTGAAGACGTAATGAGAATATATTTTTGTTTAGGAGTTTTTCCTGTTCAATTTACATTACGAAAGCATATATTTTGCAAATCAAATCAACCGCAGTTTTGTAAGATTCGGTCGTATAAAAAAACTCACATTTGGAAGGTGTTGTTAAATTCTGGTGCAACGATTTCCAGCCATGGACCGAAGGAACAGCATGAGGGGAATCACGGTTTCTTACTGCCATCTCCTTGTTAAGCAATTGGAAAGGGGGAAAGGAGCTGACGTACGCTGGATGCTCGATAACAGGCTTCGAAGGCACGTTATTGGTAGTTGTAAGTCTATGAAAGCGTCCGGCGTAGAATGGAGTCAACCCAGAAGCCAAAGCATTCCATCCACAAAGGGGAGTGCTTCCCGTGCTTCGCACCGCTTGTTCCCACATAATTCTGCTCATCTGCATCACGTAATAGTCGGTGGCAATTATTGGGGGTCTAGACATAGCAGCATAAAGACCGCTCGTGAGTTGAGCGGGGTATGCGCTTGTGGGGGTGAACATTCGGTCCTCGAGTTCAAACGGTGCTTGCGCAGGTTGATGCTGGTCATCAGGAAAAGGGTTGGGGAATGAGGTGCGCTGTACCGCAGGTCTATCAATCAAATCTCGCATTCGTCGATAATCTTCTGCGCTGGGCGACTTCATTTTCAGAGGTTCTCTTTCAATATCGGGGTATGTTTCTGCCTCTGCCTTTTCATTCGACTCATTCGCAGCATCCCGGGATTTCTTTAGATTTGAATCTCGTTCCCGCCTCAATCGCTGCCACTGGAAGGTCGCTGCTGGTGGCGTGTCCACATCGAGTGGAAACGTGGCCTTCTCACCGGGTTCCTGTTGGAGGTTTCCCGCCGCGCTGCTAAGGAAAAGCGCCTGTCTCGCCAGAAATTGCGAGTTCATGGCATGAAGCAAGTTTTGGTAATACGCTGGAAGATTAGAATAATCCGGTGGATACATCACTCTTGCTTTATTTAAGCAGTCTTTGGCAGGGTTCTTCGATCTTGTTGAGGTTTCTTCGGCGTACGTTTCGTTGGCCATCAAGTCTGTTTGTGCCTTGATCAACAAAGTCTCGTCTGGACTCGGGCTTCCGCTACCATACCCGCTATCTGAGGGCGACGTAACGTCCTGGTCGAGTAAGGCACGGACTGAGAAACTGATTGTCTTCGGCTTGACTCGGCTTGCACTCTCTGTCCTGGCCTCATCCAATCTCACCCGATCGCCAACGCGCTTGGCCGGCGCGCTTTCCGCCATATTGTTGTTGACACTGTCACGAGTTATCAGCGATTCTGCGGAATGGTATTCGTCTGGTTCTGGTTCTCGCATTTCAGTCTTGCGACACCAAGCGTGATCGACGCGTCGGTGGTCAAACGTCATTTTTCTGTCTTGACTAGGTGCAGCAGAAGCAGCCTAATTTCTATTNAACAAATTAAGTATTCTGCGAACAGAGCAAAAGTCATTGCTTTGCTGTTAATGACGCAACGGCGGTTTGACAATCCGTTAAGCGTCGCGTTATAGCTTCAAAGTTATTGCAATTTAATTTTATAGGATTAGATTTCTTCTTGAAACAACAAATTCAGTCTAGCGATTTTACCAGCGCTAAGCTTATTTTGGCCACGATCTTACCAACCTACCGAATAGAGTTAGCATGCAACAAATACTGTTCTGGCACGTTCCTCTTCGCCTTGGAGTACCGTTAGTTAATCGACAACTGTGTTTGCACCAGAGAGCAAACCACGTTATCGAACTTAGTTAAACAAAGTCTCCTATTCACAATCGCATTAAGCTTTGCTACCGTCAACAAAATTGAACTCAAACATTCGCAGATCGGTTGACAGCTTACCGAACTCTTTGCAAACGAGACTAAGAAATTACGCTTTTTGGATAATTCCTGCGAACTGCAATAAACTTCTCTGACGCGTTATGTATTTTATATTTATTTTTATTAAAAAGCTTGGCAGGGCTTTATGCGCTCACAGGATTGCTTTTGATGGCAAAACTCTTCCCCGATAGCTTGGGGTATAAAAATGTTAATAACGCAATGAACACGACAATAAAATCTGTTGTTAGTTTTCCTGAAAAGACTGTTGAATCACAGTTGCTGTCCTTGTTTTCGGAGCGATCATTTCAGCATTAAAAAATCGTGAGCTTCTCGTTACATTACATTTTCCTTCCTTACTTTCAAAAAATCTCTGCGGTGGTGTTGCCAAACAATAACTGAGTAATTTTAATATACAACGTTTGCTGTTCTTCTTTTCGTATAACAACTGAAACGTTGTAAAATGCGTTAATTTTATCCAGATGGGATGGGTTTAGAAATTCTCTGACATTAACATCTGTTGTGTTTGAAAGGTCAGCTACAATAACCGGAGTTTTTTAATGACAAATCGACTCTTCTTTCCACCTTTCCAACGCTTTTCCTGTTCGCTTTCCACAAACATGACATTTTCCTTAAAATCCGCAGTCCTAACATTTTGCCTCTGGTCCCTGGCGGTGGGGACCGGTGAGTGAAACTGCGCCCTTGCGCTGATCGATATCTGGCTAATAGCCGGGCACGTTTGGCTGAGACCCTTTTTTCCTACTCGCCGCCCACCTAAACTGTTTCCGGCTCGCGCTGTTGCGTCCCCGCCTCTCTCACACAGGCAGGTCTCTCTCTGCTTGAAACGTGGCCTTTGTACGATTTTCACACCTTCACGTTGCAGTTAACACATGCGCGCGGTCAGTGTTGCTTTTTCTCAATGGCGGTAATTGCCTGCTTTGCCACCAACGGCATTGACACAAAAACAGTGCAAAAAACAACAATGGCGAAAACAAATCTCGGGAAAATAAACGATCGGTCCCGATTGAGAATTTTGCTGACGTCGATCGAGTTTACTGCAGCAGCCTGCCACTCCGACCAACAGCAGGACGGGCAGAGCACACGTCTGAAGGAAATACAAAAAAGACTGTTGCTATTGTTAACGTTACCACGCTATCTGCTGAATTGCCGCTTTGGTTGTGAAGGGAACACGCTGGGTTGATGCAGCTGTGGCAAATTAAATTTTCAGTAGAAAAATAACTTTATTTTTACTAACCCAGAAGAACACAGAAAAAAGGAGCAAAACAAGGGTATGTCTGATTTGGTGAGTTGACGTTTGTATATCTATATCCTAAGGAGACAACGCATGTTTTGCGTGTGTCGTATTCGATTGGTTGACTTTATGCCGCACTGAACTGCAGCGTCAATGCTTTGCGCTTAGAGTTTCCACAAAAGATGTATTTTGCACGCGCACGCCCAACTCCACTGAAGCAATTTCAAGTCGATTTGACTTTTTGCCAAAACTAACAAACAGTGCACGATCGATAACTCTACACAGAGTCAGGCGATTGCGATTGTGCTGATTCTCCTTACACTAAAAGCAAGTGTGAATTGATGTGAACAGCAAGCGAATTGATTGAAATACACACAAGCAATTTCAAGGTTTAAAATCCTTGTGAACGTAGTCAAGCGTTGCAACTGAAAAAGCGGGATTTTGTGCCTTGCTTGTCAGTACGCCAAGTCTTTACGGGTGGGTTCAACAGTGATAGGAGAGATGTCTTGGATGTGTTCTGTTGGTTTATTGGCAAAACCACTGAATAGCTTATTTAAGCTGGACAAATGTGTTCAAACTATACCTTTTTTCAAAGGTTGCATTCTTTAGTAAGTTCTTCCTTTATTGCAATTTCTCCATATACAAGAAGGGGTTGAATTTTTTCGAAACTCAAGATTTAGTATGTCCTTAATCACTTTTTGCATTTCTTATTTCAGCTAGTAGCGTAGATTTTCCATACTGTTCATGCCTTTTCTTTTGTTGTTTTTTTGCCATAACGTTCTGGCGTATTTTCAAGTTGCCAACACTTGGCTTCTTTGCAGCAGTTAAAAACAGAAATACCCAAGATTTGTTTTTTTCGAAAAAGCTGTGGAAACCTTAAACAACGTCTTAAAGATATATACAAATAGAAAAATTCGCAGAATAATTCCATACTCGACAATAGATATAAAGTCAAAGAGTATTGCAAAATGCATTACATGCCTTAATTTTTCTTTCAGCACTTTG
>JGI24158J21664_10003586_pt1 | contig 19558 bp, 10 predicted proteins | sample Ectturendosymbi3_FD_21664 | JGI IMG/M metagenome (IMG submission 21664) | reverse complement strand
TCTTTGAGTCTGAAGAAAGATTATCGTAACACCAGTTGATTCGTTTGAGCAGAAGTTGACAAAAGTCTCGGATGGTGAACTTTTCTTTCCAATCGAATCTTCGGTCTGCCAGATCTATTTCAATAATGACATTAGGAATGCCATATGTCTTGCATTTCTCCATTGCTACTGGAACGGTTTCCGTATCAGCAACTCCATCGGTGACCCCTTCAGTGACCTCTGAAAACGCGAACATCTTTGTCCTGTCCTCGTTGTTGTCTTTCAGCCATTGACAGAAAGTATCGCCGACCCTGGTCATGTGATTGAATGACGCAACAATGCAGTATTCGAATTTGCATTTTTTCGCCTCCTGATAGATCTTGATTTTGTTCTCGAGGGTGTGTCCACGTAATTGACCAACTGTTGTCTCGCGAATCGAGTTGTCGAGAACAAACAAGTCTAGTTCTCGCAGAATTTTACGTTTTGTCTCCTTTTGCTCAAGAAGCTCTGCTTCGAGGCACTTAATTTCATCAGTGAAATCAAACCCATCCATTGCAACACGTGAGAATTTAGAACAACTTGCGTTTGACTAGCGTCGTAAGCTAAAACGCAAATAAAAATGTTTTTATAACAGGTTTGCAAACACTTCGTTTCCAAATCTTGCCCTTGTTAGTTTTTACTGCACTGATGTCATTGTAGCTTTCAGCTCATGGAACACAATGTGAAAAAGTCTAACGTTTTTTACACTGATTTGTTCTGCGTGTTGCAGAGTTATCTTTATTTATTAAAGGAGGTCGTTTTCCATTGTAGAATCAGTGACCATGACTGCCGTAGAAAATTTCGTTAGAACATGTTCATTGTGCATATCGGAAACAGCGGGGCTAAATAAAAATACGTTACGAATTAGCTACAACTTGCATTTTTGACACTGAAAAGTGCTAGGAAGAACAGTGCAGATTTTTAGTTACTGTTGTTCTGCAAATTCCATTTTGATATCTTCGCATTACAAATCACGAAAACGTTAATATGCTGGAACCAGAGTCATGCAAAGGACGAGAACGCAAAGTTTATTGCTTTTTCAGACGCACTGTTATAATTTATTTTTCAGCAAACATTAAAACATTTGATAAAATCCCACAACCAGGGCCACAGTCAGCTGATATTTTCGGGGAGGGAGCAAAATGGTTATAACTTTTAGTTGTGTCCAGGGCCGTAACCAGCTTGGGACACCAGGAGGGGCGAAGTGTCTCCTGAGAGGGACCAAAATTATTTGAACGTGTCCAATACTATGTCCAACAGATTTTTCCATGGGGGGGAAATATTTCTAGGATTGCTGCCCTGCGATCCCCTGGTTATGGTTGCGTCTAACAACTAAAGATGATTTTGAAAATATCGGTGGCGGGCAATTGCCCGGTTAACCACCCCTGGTTGCGGGCTTGCCCACAACAAAATAATTTACTTAGGAGCATCGCGATTTCTATTAAGCGTGCAGTCACAATATCCAAAGTCAGCGATTTTTTGGTTTAGGGGACGTAGTCACTCCACCTGGTTCTCAGACGACTTCTTTGCGGCTTTCCCGTGGCTGTAGCCAGCAGGACCTTCTTTGCAAAACTTTTGTGTGCATTTTGGACACATGGGCGAAGTAACAAGGCTGGAAACTCTCTATATCGCCAACATTAGATATTTGGAAAAAAACGTCTCGCTTTTTTCTGCTGTGGTCAAAGTCTGATTCAATGCCTTTAACGACCGTGCCCGCCTATATATAGGTCGGTACTCCTTTGGCCATAACTCGCCAGCTGCTGCAGTTAAAGAGGTGTTCAAACCCTCTACGGCAGAGGTGACGAACATGCAGCCCGCAAAAGAATTTCGTGCGGCCCGCGAAGCATTCATGCGAGACCAGGAGTCTTGAATTTTTTTTGACGCGCTTCTAATCTTTGTGATGCGATATCAAAAGCTGATAGCCCGATTGAATTACGCGCATATCGTTTTCAACACGTTTCATGATATGACTGAAAAGTTGTGCGGCCCGCTTACTCAGCGGTAACTGACAAAGTGGCCCGCGATAGTAAATAGGTTCGTCACCCTTGCTCTAAGGATTCAGAAAGTTTTCTAGTTCCGAGTCAAAAAATTTTTTTTCAGTTTTGGGATTGGGGTTCTCTTGAAGTGACGTCACAAGTGGGGTGTTTTAGCGTTTTTATGGCCTACTTTTCCCGGCCCTGGACGCCAATCCAATGGGCAAAACTTTTGGCCCAAGTTTTTTAGAGAGTAGGCTATCTTATGAGTCTTGACAGCCCTCGATTGGCTTTCTAGTAAAATGTTTTTTGGGGGCATAACTTTGGTTCCGAACATGCTAGAAGGTCAATCAAGGACTCTATAGACGCGACGGATCGTCTAGTTTATAAAAAAGGTTTGACTCATAAAAATGGCTTATTAGATTGGCGCCCAGGGTCCGTCAAAGTTGGTCAAAAATTCAAAAACGTGTCCTCTTTGTGCCGTCACCAAAAGAAAACCCCACACTCAAATCAAATATTTTTTTTAATCGAAACTAGAAGACTTGCCGAATCTGTAGAGGGTTGAAGCAGCTCTCTAGCTATAGAGGCTGGGGAGTTTTTTACAAAAATGTGCCGGCCTCTATATAGGCCGGCGCGGTCGTTAAAGGTGGTTCAAAGTCAAGTGCTTACAAACCTAAGAACGGCAGTCACAACCGTTGAACTGCCTTGCCCTGCAAGGACATGGTTTAATCAATGAATCTGATTCGCTCAGACCTGTCAGAGGGCGAAGGCTTCACTCACGCTCCCAGCTGCTAAAGAAACGAAGCAGGCAGAGGATTAGAGAGGTGTCTATGAAATGAACTGCCTATGGCTTTGCGTTACATAACGGCGACTCTAATCGCCCATTTGCACACTGCGATGCAAGCTGCTCTTAAACTACGGTTTCTCAACTGCCTCAAGCACGTGGCCCAATTAAAATAAACAAACAGAGGGTTCGTGGCCCGCCAACTGTACAAGTTCTCCAATGCGACAACGGTTGCACATGTACAAAGCGAAAATAAGAACAACTAAAAGCATTTAACACAACGTGCGCTAAAATCAGTGCGAAGGCTGAGCCTGTTTGATGTTTGAAAGCATAGATACTCGAGGCTCAATACGTGATAATACACAGATCAAGTCATCTTCCTGCATCTAGACTTCGTTTTCATGGCGAAAAGAGTCGTCTGTCTGTCTAAAAATGCCTTTAGTGACTGTAGATTTTCCACAACGTGGAAGACTACGTCATAGGCGTAGCCAGGGGTAACCCAGGGGGCCATGACCCCCAAATTTTTAGCATGTCTAGACATTTTGTGCTTTGAGAAGAGATGTCCCAAAGAAAAATACTGTTGCTCACCTGAAGTCAAACATTTTGCCTCCCAAAAAATTTTTGGGCTGGCTACGGCACTGGAATAAGTGGGAATCTTCATGTTCTGCATTTTTAATAATGTACGATAGCGTATTGCGACGTTTGTAGCACAAGAGCAACCCACGTTTATGATCAAAGCTTCATCTTGCAAAATGTATACTCAATTTCAACAATTCCAGGCCGTGGCCAGTCAAAAATTCATCCGTGGCCCACAGATTAAGACACCTTATCTTAAGCATTGAGACCAGAATTAAGCCGCAACAAGAAGACAGAAAACAACCGCAAAAGCGCTGACAGAAATGTGACTGACTCCCTCGAAAGAGCATGCGAGGTCATAAATATACGCGAGATGTAATGCGAACAGAAAAACGCTTTCAACACAAAGGTTTAATTGATGAGTCATGTGGCAGATGCGCACGCTGTGTAAACTGACTCTACCAAACAGGAAGGCACCTTGTTGTACAAAAACAGCAAGATAATAGATTCATCCAGATTTTCCAAGAATTAAATGCTATTAATGACGTTTTCAATCGTTTTTCCGTCAGTAAGATAGCAATGAAATTTGTTTGTGCTACACAAAATAAAAAAAGTTAGAAAAAAATAATGATGCAATTTTAAAGCATTCGTACTGTATTGCGTCATATAGACCATTATGTGTTAAAAAGTAGTGAAGGGATGGATGAACCAACGACGTCATTTATTCCTGGTGATGGTTTACGCACAGGCCGAAACGTCGAATAAAATAATGTTTTCCATTATTGTGGCTGTTTTGTTTGGAATAAGAATCTACAGTTATTCCGTGCATTGTTTACAAAAATGAAAATACCGTACATATTTTTGGTATACGTGTATTTATCATCAAATTATAATTCCAGGTAATGTATCCAACATATATATCTACTGGTTTAGTCAGTCCGCTCGCTTTGCCTCCTCAACGTTCATTACGAAGGGGGCGTCCCGAGGTTAAGTGGCGCCCTGCAAACGAAACAAGGTTGCCGCCCCCCTGTTTGAACCTAAGGTCTTTCGGGAGCAAATGTCCTGTATTGAAGAAAGTACTTGTGACATTTTTGGAGCTTTTCGGGAAAATGTGCCCCCCTTGCCAGCTCTCGGTAGGCCCCTGTCATGAGGCCTAACATAGCAAGAGTGGAAAAACTTGCACTTTCAGACAAAGTGGGTTTTAACATTCAGTAGTTTTCATTTCTGAGCATTACATCTCTGATGACGCGATGTTTGCGATGACATGGCGTGCTTGCGTCAACAAAAGCACAACACAAAATGGTCACTGTGTCTGCTTAGAGACAATTCACAATTTTTTGAATTCGCGATATCGTTACATCTTTGAGGAGCAGCACAAGAGTCGAAGCAGGACATGTATAATAATGGGGGACATGTACAATAGATGTACTATAACAAACAATCGCGCTTTCAAAAATGGTTGAACTATTTTTTCCAGCTTGTTCATCTTTTATAATACAGTATTTGGTAAGGCTTCTATTTTGGGTAAAACTCACCGGAGGTTCTTGCCTTTAGCTCGCACACAAGCAGAAACACGAAATTCTCCTAAAAAGTTTGCCAGTAACATAAGGTTATTTTCTCAGCTTTATTGCAAATCTTGTTCGGAGTGGGACCATATGGCACCGGCCATTTGTCGACGACTATTTGGCGCCAAGCTGTATTGGCGCTGAGCGACTAGAGTGAGAGAAAATAACGACTGGCGTGAGAGAAAATAATTTTGCTGACGTGTAACTCCCGTATTTGAGCAACCTGATCATGTGAAGCATCTACCTTATCCTTTTTTATTTTTGCAGCTGGTGTGGTGCGGAAAGAGTTGTGCCATGTCTCGGGTACATTCTTAATGCAAAATTGAAACTCCCTTGTTAGTTTTTTTTCTTGTAGCAATCAAATCAGACACGATTTATTGCTTTTTCTTTCCTACAACTACACCGTGAATTGGAACGAGTGGTTTCAAGTCTCCCAGAGTACAGGAAGAGCTCTCTGCGCTGGCCCAGTTCGCCTCCCCAGATGCGTAGCGAGCTCAACGTGGGGCCTCCGCTTGTGGGTAGGTGGGTGGCAGGGGGTTCTGCTGAGAATTTTTGGAACGGGCCACTCTACCAAAGCCCAGCTCGGTCATTTGTATAACTGTCCAAATTATGCTGTTGGGCAAACCGGTCGCACCATTTNCACAGCAACTATTGCGACATCAGTAGTACTACGTGTGGACGTTTCTGTGAGCACATTTGTGTAGAACAGGCCTTGCATTGAGTCTACTGCCTGCGAATTTATATATATATAAATCACTTCACCTGAAAACGAGAGGCTGTTTTGCGATATCCTTTTTCTTTATGGGACAACGTGGACGACGTTTTGGTCTTATTTCTACCACAACACCCCACTGACCTTTGTCCCATCACCTTTACGTATTCTTCTGCTCTTTGTGTTGGGAGTGAGCTGTACTCTGTTTACTCTTTTTTAACATGATGCACTGTTTGCAAATATAACCCAAGGGATAACGTAGATTGAAAGGTCCACATGGCAATCTGCACAGACACTTGTCTTCCGCCTGAACGTTACTCATTGACGCGTGTTTGTTTACGGAAAATATCAAATGAACGATTAATACTTGCTTTGTTCCTGGGTTTTGCGATTCTATTCTGCTCGAACGTTACTCACGTGACCCTTGTGTGTCTAGGGGAAATGCGCGATTAATGCTTTGTTCCAGGATGTTGCAATTCTACATGGATTGATGCGACTTGCAACGTCTTGCGACACATACTGTACAGTTTACCAAAATCCATCATGCGAAGCGCGAGACATAACAACAGCACGATGCAGAGGTAAACAAGTCAACCTGCGCGTCATTCGATTTTTTCTGTCTTTGTAAAGCACATTTTATCAATTGAACTAAATATTGCAAAAAGCGAATAAGCTGAATCAACTCTGAAAACACGATAAGACGAGTACAATTTCCGTTGCAAGTTATTATCAACACACAAAAACGTCACAAGTGATATTACCGTCTGTTTGTAGCCGTTAATGGCTGCGTAGTCCGAACTGCAGTGGCCTGAATCTTCGCGCTACGCTCTAACGAACAAGCGTGCACGAATAGTTGTTACCTGCGACAAATGGAAGTGAAATATTTGGTTCACCCACTCTTTTTGCATATCTGCCGGGCACGCGTCGAAGTTTTGTCGTTAAGGAAAATCTTTCGAGAAATGCCTGCCAGACCCCGTTGGCATGCAACGTGAGCATTGATCTGCAGTAATACAGTAGCCTACACTGCACGCGTAAGTACTCTGTCTGATGAGGATTTCTGATGAGTTTGTTTTATTCTTATGAGGAACTTGAAACTAAACACACGAAATGGTTTAGAAAGCATGTGTGAGGTGCTTGACCGACATAAACAAGCGTTCAAACTCAATATTTTGAAGCTGGAATGCAACATTCGTTAGAAAGATTCACTCAACGTTTCTACTTTTTAATGTTTATTCAGATTGTCATAACAAGAAACAAGCAGCATTTTTAAAGTTCACATAAGTTCAATCAAATGAGCAACTGATCGAATGCCTGCGGTAGATATTTGAGATTGCCTGGTTAAAATTTTGGCAATTTTAAACAAGGCAACATGCCACTACAATCGAAAAGCACGGTATTATACTACATAGACTAGATTGCCCAATTGTATATGTTTCTATCGCAAAACGTACATGGACGCACCAACAGCCGGTTAACTTTGTCTTCAGAATTTCAGTATAGGCTGAGTGTATGAGAAGATTAGACTGCAAAGCCCACGATTGACGTTGTAAGGTTGAGTCAAGTAACGTCTAAAACAGGGGTTCCCAAACTTTCTCTGACATGAACCCCTTTAACATTTCGACAGATGACCGTGTACCCCTAAAATTTCTTATGAGAAAATATTTTATCATGACTAATCACAGATTTATTTAACAATAAGCATACAAAGATTCACGAAAATTATATTGTCTGATATATCTACAAATGTTTGCAAATACATAATATATAAATATATTTTCCCCTTCTATTGCTAACCTCAACTGGGAATCTGTGGTCTAATATGTGGACCAGGGAAAAGATGTTGTCGGGTTATAAAAACAATTTCACGTAAACTGTCTCCATTTGTCACTTCCCTGCGTAGAATGCAGTAGTTAAAAACTCATTATTTCCCCCATGAAGTTGTCTCAGTATGTGATAAGGAGGAAACAAGAAAATCAACATTTTCACCAGACATTCCGCTAGCCTTGTTGGAAAGACAAACGAAGAAAAAGCTAAGTAGGTAGGCAACTCTGATTTTTGTAATTGCTCTCAATTAAGAAGGTTCAAGTAAAAACGTAATTCAAAACATTATTTTTTTGGAACATGCTGTGCTTTTCATGAATCCTATGAAATAATTCTAATCTAGATTATGGCACGAAACTTTCCACTAATTTGAACGTCTATGGAAATTACATTTTTCAAAAGGTTGTTCGTTAGAGCTCTGCATTTGAGAACAGTTCTATTTGAGCAGAATGACTTGCTCACATTTCTTCGTACATTGCATATTAATGGAAATTATTTACATTATGGTTTGAAATTTCATGTACATTGAAAAACGCCCAAAATTGCTGTTTACCTGTAAACCTACAGTACTTATATTGCTGACCATGAAAAAAATATTGAAACAGATAAAAGTACAAAGTTAAAACACATTTAACCTCTAAAATCTATGCAATCATGTTGACTTCAATAAACAAATAAATGCAATTCGGACGTCAAAACAATGTGCTAAAGCACTTTAAACTACAATTAGTATTTCAAACCGCCAGTAGCAAATTGAAACTTTTGTCTATTTTTTCCAATGTACTAATTCTTTTTTCGGGGTGCTTATCAAGTGAACCACTTGTACCTAGAACATAATGGCTCTGCATGTGCCATTTCAACAGTATTTAGTGCGCTTCGCTCGCTAGCGTACCACCGCACCTCCTCAAGTGAATTTACTTCGAGTAACGCGGCAGGTATCCACGGGTCCGATAGAACACGAATATAGATTATGTTTTCCTGGAACACGTAACCAGCTTGTGGTCCGAACAACCTACGTTTAACCCCCTCCAACGGCTTTTACTCATTTATACTACAACAAAGGTATGTGTGAAGCGAAACAGAGATTTTCTATTCCATTTCATACAAAACATCTCTGTACGAATGTCCTTTTTGAGGGGCAATTTTCATGTCACCGTTGATTTAAGGTTATGCGAGTTTTCGATCTGTTTTGTCTTCAAATCAATTCAGGATTTAGGTATCCACTGCAAAAATCTATGTTACGATGTCGTGTCTGCAACAAAAACTACTTCTGAAGAGGGAGTCAGATTTCGTGATAAATTGCACTCTTCCGAGGAATGCATATAAGGTCACCTCTGAACTTGAGAGAATCTGCAAGGTGTGGGCTTACAAGGACGTTTTTCAGAAACCTCATGCTCCATTCGACTTGACTCCGAAAATTATGAAAACCAACAAAAGATAGATTTCTCATGATTTCCTGAAAGTACCTTTAAAATTAAAAAACTCTAATGCTTTCCATCCATGCTTGCGTGAGCTGGATGTTTGTTATTATAGTTTGCATGATGTTATGTTTACTAGACTCACTCATATGTTATTATAATTATTGGTCTACACTCTAATTTATTTGTGAAAGAAAGCCTCAAAAACATTTTCAGGAAAACATGCAGCGTTTATTTTCTTGCAGAAGAGTGATTGTTACTGAATAGCTTTTTTATGTGCTTTTCCCGGAGGGCTCTTCAAGTAAACTAACTCATTTTATATAGCCTCGTTGATGCGCATATTTTCTTGGTGCATGGCCGCCGTGTTCTTTTCTTGACAATGACTTCACTCATATTTGGATAGCTCTATACAAATGACTGAATCATGAATCGTATGTCTGGTGTAGTTAAGTTTTTATCAATGTCTACGGCTGCGAGTGATATTAAAGTTTTCTTCGTCATCTTCTCAAACAACGTTTATGCTGAGCTGTTGTGAATGAACAACAAGCGACTTCTTTCCTAGGCAAAGCATTTCATTGCATCTTCTCTTTTTCTTACGATGTCCGCTGTTTATTTCTGAAAGAAACAGTTGTCAATCTCGTCACCTCATAGCTCAGTTGCTGTGTAGAGTTGATGAAACGCAGGCCCACGAACACCATTGGTCAGTGGGTTGAAAGCTTGCAACCATATTTGCACTTCCTTATCTAAGAAAAGTTCACATGCCTTGTTTTGAAGTCATTCGGTGACTTTTCGCTGCGAAGCAGATTTGTAAACAAGCGTTTTGACATTTTCATGAGCAAAACTGAAGTGGAGTTGAACTTACCTCTTGTATGTTTGACAAACACGGACTGGTTCTTGCAAGTTGTTCATGAGGTTTAAAACTTTGCTCAAAAAATTGAAAAGCTTTCTTCAACAGCAAGAAAGTTAGATCGATGGTACGTCAGTGGAGACTGAACATACAGTTCTCTGATCAGCAGAACGTTTTTCACGACAAAATATAAAGCTTCAGTCACGAAGTGGATTTAAATGTTTTTCCTGCTTTTGCAGCCTTAAGTAATTTTGCTTAGAGCAATAGTTTGCGCAAAACTTATCGAGAGCTCGGACCTTTGGACACACAAGAGGTGAAACCAGGGAGGGCGATAGCATAGCAGCAGTCGAGGTCGTCCTAGATGTCAAAACACAGAAGGCTTAGCAAGATGCAGACTTTGATGTAAACCGATGCGTTAAGTCTAGAATATAATTATTCTTTGGTTCACTTGCGTGTGAAGTAGCCTGGTGTTATGACAGGGCACCAGGTGGTGTGGTTGAGGGGAAGCTAGCGAGGCACTTACCTCGCCCGCCCCGCCCCCTATTCAGGGGCCACCCCTCGAAGTGTTTCGCAAGTAAATTTTTCTCATTTTTGGTGAAAAACTTGTTATCCACTCAAATATCAAGCTCCGAACCAGATCATAAGTAAGCACTCAGCTTTCAAGATGGCTCCCAACAGCAACTGTAATACGTAAATACTCTGCATTCAAACGAGCCCCAACAGCAACTGCAATGTGTAAGTGCCTTGCTTTCAAAGGAGCCCCCAACAGCAACTGCAATGTCTAAGTATTCTACTTTCAAAAGGGTACCCATAAGCAACTGTACAAGTGCCTTGCTTTCAAAGAGGTCCCCAACAGCAACTCTAATGTGTAAGTACTCTGTTTTCAAAAGGCCCCACAACAGCAACTGTAAAACTAGAGAAGTGGGGGGAGATGCCAGCTTGCTATCGCTTAACGTTTATGTGTTGCTCTTGCTAGGTTTGTCTTCCCAACTTTTAGTGTTTTTCAAGTTGTGTATCATGAATACCCTTTCGTATTTTTAGTTATGTCAGTCATGCCGTGCAGTCTCATGAGCGTATCCTTGAGTGCCCTGCATATCCCCTTCACAGGCTCGATCAAAATGTTTTATCTCGAGGACACCGAAAGTTTTGAAAACTGGGGTGATCATTCTCCCACACACGAAAGGGCGAGAAGCAATGGAAGGGCTACCGAGGCATCTCTTTCCTTAAACTTCCATGAAAAGCATATGCCAAGTGTCAGCACTGGATGATGCCCCAGTGATTAAGAACCGTAAGGTGTTTCCTGACTTCCTAGGTATGCTTCCTCGACCACGTACCAAAGAAGAAAAGCGGTTGCAATGACAAATTGATGTTGACTGATCGGTCCTGCAGCTTGAACGCAAACAAGGTTCAACACAAACAAAACGGTTTAGCACAATCAACTTTGAAAGTTGTTTGAAATTATTCGCACCAAATTTATGTGGAGCCTGAGTTTAGATTTCAACCTTGGGTCCCCATAGAAGTATCATTTTATGCTTGCAATTATAGTCGGTCTGTGAAAATAAACACGTTTCAAAACATCATTGGTTGCACAACAAAAGCAGCTGTTCGCACTTGGCGACTGGATGCGATGCAATCACCGATGAACTATTTCATGACTGAAGCTTTTACATTTTTTCATGAAAACGTTCTGCTGATCAGCGATCTATATGCTTCAGTCTGCACTGACGTACCGTCGATCACGCTTTGTTGCAGTTGGAGAAATTAATTCTACTTTTAGCAACATTTCAAAGTTTATAAACAACTTGCAAGAACCAGTACATGTTTGTCAAACGTTTTAACAGGCACGTTTCAACTCCAACTTCAGGTTTGTTTAGGAAAATGTCACAAAGTTGTTTGCAAAACTGTTTCACTGCAAAGAAGTCAACAAATAGCTTGAAAACAAAGCATAAAGGCTTGTCCTATATCATGCAGTGCAAATATGGTTGCAAGCTTCCAACTGACAGATTAGTTGTTGGCCGCAATGCAGCAAGAAAATATGCGCACCAACCAGATTATATGGAATGAGGTTACGTTACTTGAAAAGCGCTCAACAAAAATACATGCAAAAGCTTTTTCAGAAATAGTCAGTCTTCTGCATGAACATAAATGACAGCTCTTTCACTGAAAATACTTTTTGGTGTTTCCTTCAACGAATAAATCATAACTACAGACCTGCGGGCCACATGTTGCCCGTGGATAGAACTTTTAAGGCCGACGAGCTTTCTCAGTATAGTCTTGATGTTGTATGCATGTTACAGCAGGTAGTTTGATTAGAACAAGCACAACATCTTTTGATGAAAATGTACAATATTAATGGCGTTAGACTAGATTGTAGTGTAAAGAGTTTTTGGAAATAAGTCAGAAGGATTTTGCATTGAAATTGCACTCGATGTTTGGAAACACCTACGCACGCGTGTGAGAGCACATTTTCTAGGATAAAGCAACTCAAATCTTAACTCAGAAATCGAATGGCAGACGAAACACTGGACGATAGTCTCCGGCTTGCTGCCACTAACTCTGGTATTGATAAAGGAACGATAGTGTCAGAGAAGCCTCAACCACAGGCATTCCAATGATAGAGATTCGTAATAAATTGCCATTTGCTATTGCGTAACATTTCTAACGACGCACTCACTAACCTTCCCTTTTTTAGTTTTGAATCAAACTAATGAATCTGTTGTTTTAAACAATATTTTGTTGGAAGTGGCCCGCAAGTTGTCGCATTTTTGTCAAATGTCTCGTACACCAAAAGCAGTTGGGCCACGCTGAATTAGACTCAAAATCACACTACCTATAAGCACATATGGATGACGGCCCGAGAATCTCCTTTTGATTTAATATACATCGGAAAATAAACGAAATCTGGTATTTTATGACTTTTCCTACAGTAACATTCGGAGACAAATCGAATGGTGTATGAAGTTTTTCAAAAATGTTCCTGTAAATCCATACGTAAACGATTCTATCAGGACCCGAGGTTTCGTGATAAGTATACACCCCTGGGTCTCATGGACCCATTTTTCAGAATTAGTTTTTGTTGCAGACATGACATCGAAACACTGAATTTTGCAGTGGACACCTAAATCCTGAATTGATTTGAAGACAAGACAGATCGAAAACTCGCATAACCTTAAATCAACGGTGACATGAAAATTGCTCCTTGAAAACGACATGCGTACAAAGATGTTTTATGTGAAATGAATATAAAATTTCTGTTTCGCTTCACACATACCTTTGTTGTACTGTAGTATAAATAAGTACAAGCCGTTGCAGGGAAGTTAAACGTAGGTTGTTTGAACCATGAGCAGGTTACGTGTTCCAGGAAAATGTAATCTATATTTGGGTCCCATCAGACCCGTGGATACCCGACGCGTAAGTCGAAGTAAATTCACTTGAGGAGGTGCGGTGGTGCGCTAGAAAAACGCACTAAACGCTGTTGAAGTGGCATGTGAAGAGTCATTATGTTGTAGGTGCAAAAAGTTCACTTTATAGGCATGCTTAATTTATCAAGGAAGTAGTTCATTGGAAGAAAGTTATCAAGGTTCTAATTTGCTAATAGCAGTTTGAGATCCCACTTGTAGTTTAGGTTGCTTAGAACTTTGGCTTCACATCCGAATTGGGTTTAATTGTTTGTTTCGATGAAAGAAGCCAACATGGTTGCATAGTTTACATAAGTCCTTTAACTTGGTCTTATCATTGTCTAGCTGAAACAAAATTTCAAAGGCCAAGTCAACCGGTTGATGGTATGTCCACCTATGTTTTGCGCCAGAAATATATACAAGGCCCCTACAGGACAATGTGGCCTAATCGTGTACTTTTCGATTGTGACAATATGGTGAAAGTGCCAAGATTCTATCCGCGCCTTCGTAGATATCTCATGTTTTTATTTGTTTTGTTTCGTCGCGTTCTGTGATGTTTAATTGGAGAAAAGCGTTTATGAGCAAACAGGAAAAATCGAATTACGCTCAGGTTAAATTGCTTTTTTTCACCTTCGTACCGTAATGTAGTTATGTTGCGCACTTGGCATGATTGAATTTGAAATATTTTCGGCATATGTTGCAAGGCGTTGTAAGTCGCATAAATCCATGTAGAATCGCAAAACCCGGATACAAAGTAATAATCGCGCATTTCCTGTAAGCACACAAGTCACAGTAAGGAACTTTCGCGCAGAAAACAAGTGTTGGGCGTTGCTCAAAGTTGCAGATCGCTGCAATGTCACGTGAGACTACGAGTCTCCGTAAAGTCTTGGGTTGTATTTGCAAACAATTGGGTTGTATTTGCAAACAATGCATAATGTTAAAACTAATGACCAGCCCGTGGTCTAGTGGTAAGTGCGTCCGACTCTCGGCCGGGTCTTCGACTCTCGTCCGGGTCTTACCAAGACCTTGTAAATTTGTACTGTAGCCTTCTTACCAGGCGCACGGTGTGCGGAAGAGCTGCAGGGAACACACCCAGGACATAAAAATAAACGGTGTGAAAAGAAACCTGAAATGGTACAAACTCAGTCGTGGCACTACAAGACCACTGTAGTCATGCAGCGCCAACAACAAACCACCATATTAACAAAAAATGACCTGTCCTAGAACTGAGGTTGAGGCTTGAGTTAAAAAAAAATAAAACTAAAGAACAAACAGGGTGCAACTCGCTCGTAGTCGAGACGTGCGCAATTTGTTAAGTGAATGAATTCACGGAATACAAACTGGTTTGAAATCAATTGCTTCAAAGTGATCGGAAAGCGCACGAATGATTCATTTTTCATTTTGACTCTCACAAGAAACAAACCAAACTCGACTTAGCATTAAAACTGTAATCGTGAAATAACACAACTCTTCTCCGAGCTGCCAAAATTTAAACGTGTGATGTGTTCGCGTCGAAGGCAACGCAAAGGCGGGAGATTTACGCCACAGAAAAAGCTTTCTTACGCGAGCCGCGAAAAGATATTAGAAAACAAATCAAACAAAAAGAAAAAAAACTTTCATTAAGATGATTAAGTAAGACACCCCGACAGATTCAAACACAAAGTCTGGCTCTTTCAGTGAAGCTGAGAAATCAAAATTGGATCACTGACAAAAATTAGTTTGAAAAAATGTATGAAATACTCTCTCGATTTAAGTGTTTCAATAGGCACACTCTCTCCATAGTTCAAAAGTTTGAAGTAGAATTGATTCAACAATTCGATGTGTTTTGCAGATCATGAATATCAACATGAAGAAGATGATGGTGCTTTGAACTTGAAAATATTTTTACCGTATGTCCCTAGCGTTGAGGATAAGCTCAAAGTTGGGAGCGTTCTTAACTTCAGATAATTTTTTCTTGTGTTATTGAAAGTTGTTCATGTAGCAGAGTCCTTTTGCTGGGAATGAAAAGTGTTAAAGATGTTTTTGGAATCTCTGTAGGAATTTGTTTTCAGTTTTATTTTTTCCGACACAAAACAGTAGTTGTGTGTTTCTTGCAAAATGAAGCTCTATAATAAAAGTACTACCAGTGACCGTTCAGGTTGTTTTTATTGTCTGTAAATTGAATACCATTATCTTGAATTGGGCCATAAAAATGTCACTGTTTAAATGGCAAGTTTTGAAATTTTGTGGGTAGACGGTGATGTACAGAGTTTATTAAAAACAGAAATTAATTTCAATACAGGGACTTGAATCAAAACGTCCATTACTTTATGCCTTCGGAAGAATCATTAGACGACTTGTGATGAAATCCTTTATCTGCACCCGAAGTGTCTTGTAAACAGTAATTTATTTATTTCGCAGAAGTTGCTTCAGATCAAACCGCGATAACATACATCAACACAGTTCATGGAAATGTGATGTAATGCGTGTACAGTATACTCCAACAAAAAGATTTTATGCTAACAATGTGCCAATCTGCTGATGACTAGTTTTTAAAACAGATGCCATGAGTTACTGATTTGCACCAAGCGTATTGACTTGTAAATATTTTTATTTGTGACCCTAGAAAAAACGCACTTAATACGTTGTAAGCAGTCTTGATTCAACGTTTTAATACGTTTTGCAGACAGGTAATTGTTAAACAACGAAGTAATGCCGGTTCGGACATCGAAGCAAGTTTACTCTGCAGCCATTAGCGTTGAAAAAGACCAGGCTAGTGGAAAACACTGCGTCCTTCTGACAAATTTCTTGTTGGGCAGGTAGAAGTTCTTTCTAATGCGCTTGCCTTTTTTGTAAAAACGTTTTGTAGCCTTTTTTGTAAAATTTGTAGAAACGTAATTATCAGTGAAATTGGATCGTCTCTTCTTTCTCGCTGGCATTATCATCTGTTATTATTTGAGCGCCGCTTCACTTTGTCTTCACTAGCATTTGTTGCGTTTGACCTTTTGTCTCGTGTTTCATGCGTGAATGGTGACAATAAATACCTGTATTCCGAACCTGTGCGAAACGCCTCCAAACGCAACCGTATTAAGTTTTCTCAGAAGAATGTCAACTCCCTGCTTTCTTGAAACTCCACAGTGGATGCTTTCTCTGCGTCTTCTGTGTCATCATTATTTCAAGTTTATGAGACCTGAGTTGAATGGAACCGTTTTATGTATTTCATCAATACCTACGTCAACAACGAGCTTCGCAGTCTAAACAGAATCCTACACATATTTAAAACAACAGGATCCTACACATATTTAAAACAACACTATTTAAAACAACAGAATCCTACACATATTTAAAACAACACTATGGGGCGCCCCCATAGTGATTCGGCGCTCAGTGAATTGTGACCCCCTTGTGACCCCTTCGTTACGCCCCTGATTGAGTCCATACTTTTTGCTGTATATTGAGATGATTTATCCACTGAACTAAACAACGTTTAAGCAGGATGTTATATTGGTAACGTCTTGTTAAATCACTTGATGTTTGCTGATGATATTTTTGGTTTTTGTTCAAGTGTACGTGTGGTGTATAGTATACCAGATGTGTGTCAGGCTTACGCAGAATTGCATGGAATTATTTTCAACTGCAACAAAACTGTTTGTCTGACGTTTAAGGCGAAGAGTGCAAAAAGCACAGTCATAACTGACACTGTGTGGCCAAAATGCAATATCTGTTAACCATTACAAATATCTGGGGATTGTACTGGATACTGAGCTATCAGATGACAAAGACATTCAGAAACAAATGCGATATCAGTATTGTGCAGCAAAGAAGCTGCGAGATCTTTTTCCCGATGTTCATATGCAGTTAAAAATATACTTTTTCTTTCCTTTTGTACGCCCATGTAATCATCACAATTATGGTGTAATTTCAGGAAATCAGGCAGGCAGAGATTGCGTGTAGCCTATAATTTCGGATGCAGAGCTTTATATAACCTTCCCTGGAGAGCGAGAGTAAGTAGTCATCACGTTCAATGTAACATTCCTACCTTTGAGGCCGTATCAAGAAAAAGGTGTACCTGTTTCTCGAAAGATTCAGAAAGTCTAACAACGTATGGTTGCGTGTTTTGTTGCAGTCAGATTGTTTATATTTGTCCCTATTCTTTGAACACTACAATCGCATTTTACTTTGTGACTGAGTGCTCGAATATTGCAGTGTTGTACTCATGAGCTTCGGAAGGGTATTTTCCAGGGTGGGGGAAATAAGGGAAACTTNCAATAATTTTTCAAGGGGGGGCAAAAGTGGCAAAATNTGTTTTTTCCCACTCGAAACTAAGAAAATAACCTTGTTTTGCCAATATTTTCAAAATCCAGGGGGNAAAGCCCCCCCCTAACCCCCTTCCGACACCCATGGTTTTACTTTACCTGGCCTCGACCAATTTAGGAAATAGCGTTTTACTCTGCAGTAGCGAATTATAGTGTTAAGAATGTGTTTGCAATCCTGTGGTTCTGGCTCCAACGCCGTTGCAAAACGTCTGTCAAGAAAGTGTCTGTAACCCTGTGATTCAGCCTCCAATGCTGCTGTAAAATGTTCTGTTCTGTACGTTTTTATCAACCTGCGTTGTGCAGAGAGTGTGTGTTTGTACTATGGACTTCGTGTCTGCTGGTAAATTAATTAATCAATTAATTCATTCATTCATTAAATCTCTACAGTGCAGTTTTGATACATTTTACACTTCAACGAAGATTTACACTGAAGTGAAAATATCCTAAACACGGACGTGTGTGCTCTATACCTCATCGGCGTCGCGACACACATGACTCAGGGAATCTTCGATTTTTTGTGGAAGTCAACTCATATTTGTAACAAATGGAGGAAGTACCGCACTGAATGAAAACTGCACATATATTTTTTCCCAAAATTAAGACAAAAATCAAATTAAGGTTTACGCAAAATATGCAATGATCTCAGTGTCTATATTGCTACAACCGGATAGAACTGTGGTTGCGATTTTCGTCCCGGGCAAATTTTGGTCTGTTTCGGCGGAACCGCTGGTGGTCACTCGTGGAACCCTGAGGTTCTGTGGAACCCCGGTTGAAAAGCATTGGTTTAGAGCAGGGGTTCCCAACCTGGGGTACATATACCCCTGGGGGTACATTTGCCTATCCGAAGGGGTACATTTAAGGTTAGCAATAAAAGGTAAAAATATATTTACATGTTGTTAATTTTCAAATATTTATACATATATCACTTACTATTGATTTCAAAACTCATTATATATATACTGTTAAATGTATCTGTGAAAAATCATGAGAAAATATTTTGTCATGAGGAGTTTTAGGGGTACATGTTCATCTGTCAAAATTCTGAAGGGGTACATCCTTATCTGCTGAAATGCTGTAGGGTACATGCTCATTTGTCGGAATGCTGAAGGGGTACATGGTAAGAAAAAGGTTGGTAACCCCTGGTTTAGAGAGTACAGTCAGTAACGGTCTAAAATGGAAAACCAGCTACAACGCAATCTATATTGCCAAAGTGTCTGTTGAGTGCCGTGATAGGTGGTTGATGTGACTGTCGGGAATGCGTCCCTGTTTTGCCACGTCTTAGTGTATAGTGTACACATGCTTAGTGTACACGTGCTTGCTGAAATCTCACTTTAGTGTACACGTTTTAGTGTATACACGTTTTAGTGTACACGTTTTAGTGTCCTCACCTTAGTGTACACGTGCTTGCTGAATGCAGAGCAAGTGGAAATTTGGTCTTGGTGATTACGTTTCCTGCTATAAGATACAAGTTTAGGAAGTTGGAAACGTTAATAAGTTTGAAATTTGCCCATTCTGAAAAAATGTCAGAGAAGATAAAATAGAGGAAATATAGTGAAAACTATGTTATCTTCGGTTTCACCTTCGTCACTGATAGTGATGGCAGCGACAGGTCACAGTGCTTTCTGTGTGGAAATGTTCTTGCCAATGCAAGTTTGAAGCCTGCAAAGCTAACAGAACATCTCACATCTCTTCTAATGCGATGGATTGTCTTGAATCTTGTCTTTCTAAGAAGGTTCGATTCGAAAAAGATGGGCTTTGCTGATGTTCGGATTTATCAAAACGCAGAAGCCTTGTCCAGAAACATCTTATAAGGTCAATTGTTTGTCATACGACACCATTAGCTCCAGAATTAATAAATTTTGGCCAAGTATTCTGGAACAAGTAATGTAGCAACTGCGCAGCGTCTTGTGTATGATCGACACATGTCATGTCAGGTCAAGTAAAGTCAAGTCATGCTTGCGCTGTAAGTACACAGCAATAGAACACATTTCAATAAACAAAGCTTAAAACAAACAGCACAGGTCGGGCGAAAGACGGCCAAAGCAGTCACTTACTCAAGCCCAGCCTACATTTGATGACTGTCAAATTCAACAGCACAGGTGAAGCACAAAACATGAGTTCAAAACGAAATAAAAACAAAACACAGAAGCC
>JGI24158J21664_10003585_pt1 | contig 19561 bp, 5 predicted proteins | sample Ectturendosymbi3_FD_21664 | JGI IMG/M metagenome (IMG submission 21664) | reverse complement strand
ATACCTCCAGACTTGGAAACTAAAACTCAGCACCACGAAAACGGTGTCGGCAGCCTTCCTTTCCACCTCAACAACAAGGAAGCTAAGCGTGAGCTGAAAGTCAACTTCAACAACGAAACCCTGTCCTTCTGCTCCGAGCCCAAATACCTCGGAGTAACGTTGGTCAGGTCGCTCACGGACCCCCGACACCTTGAGTCACTTCGCAAGAAGGTAACATCACGCGTCGCACTCCTGAGGCGGCTTGCTGGCTCCAGTTGGGGCGCTGGAGCAACAACATTGCGAACGGCCACCCTAGCCTTGGTCCATTCGACTGCAGAGTACTGCACTCCTGTTTGGTGTCGCAGTGCTCATACCCGCCTCACTGACCCCACCATCAACGACGCCTTGCGAATTGTGACTGGATGCCTGCGTCCTACACCAGCGGACAACCTTCCAATTTTCGCAGGCATCCAACCTGCTGAGCTTCGTCGCAGGGGAGCCACACTATCTCTAGGACGCCGTGCCATGGAGCCTGGACATCTGCTCCAGTCAGCGCTTACCCGTCCATCGACTGCTGTTGCACGGCGCCTGAAATCGAGACACCCATTTGTACCCGCCGCACAGCAACTCATCAGCTTCTCTGACAACAACATACGTGCGGCACAGTGGGCGCATCATCAATGGAATGCGGAGTGGGCGGACAACCCCACAAGACTCCGCACTTTAATTCCAGACACCTGGTACACACACCCCGGAATGACCCTCCCAAGAAGAGCCTGGGTCCGGCTTAACCGCCTCCTCACCGGTGTCGGACGTTTCCGCTCCTGCTTGTACAAATGGGGTATGGCCTCCTCTTCGGCCTGTGAGTGTGGCGCAGAAGAACAANCCGNCGACCATGTCGTCCTCCAACGTCCAATACATCGACCTCCCCACGGACTGCACGGCCTGACCGTTCTGGGCGATGGAACANCCGAATGGCTGCTCAACACCTGCCCCGAAATCTAGCGCGGCCAAGCAGTGGACAAAAGAACTCGTTCAAACGAAAGAAGATTTCGGATAGCAAATTTAAACTACCTTACTTCAACTTACTTGACTCAGAAAAAGGGCCCTCACTGGTCATCTATGCACTGCCTTTTTCAGCAAGACTTATTGAGATATAATGACACTTCCTTAACTTCAAAATTAAAAACTTTTCCTTCCAATAGTGGATTGGGCCCCTCTAAGTTCCAACTCCAAAATCTTTGTGATGGATATGAGTTTTTTCCTTCATTTTGCATGACTGAATGACTGCATCTGCAGCACTTTTTAATCATATTGAATCCATTTATCTTCTCATCGCTGCTTGTGGAAAAAATTCAAGGTTAAATTTGTGGCACATTGACATGCACAATCATCTTAAATTAAGAAAACCGTAGCAAATTTTGTTAGTATCAGTCAAACTCCCGTCCAATACCGGTCATAAAAGTTTCTCTTCAAAACAAATCGCTTGAAATACCACAAGTGAAGAGGTGTTTATGAAGAACAGTGATCCCCCTTCCTACGATTTTGCCGCTTGCTTGAATGCTTGGTTGATGATATCGGAATAAAGTAACATAACGTTTGACAACTTTAACTAAAATAGCTTTGAGCCTTCTTTTTATACTTTACATGAACTGATTGAACACTAGTATTCGTTAAGCTTGTCCGCAAAAAGTATGTGGATAATCTTCACCAAAAACACACAATGCTTAGATCAATGGCGGATTCAGGGGGGGATAGTTTGGGGCAACTGTCCCCCCCAAACGTCTGGCGCCCCATTAAAATAGCTACCCTCTGACATAAATGCGCCCGTTTGGTGCTTATTGAAGCAGTAACAGAGCTTAGAAATACTCTAAACAAAACAATGCTTTACACTTCGTTGAACGTCAAGTTTACGTGCCGGACTTTGACCCAGCTTCTTATCAATTAGAATCAACAATGCTACTCTTCCGTAATAATACATTGCCTTATCTCTTTTCCGCCTGAAAACTGCCAGTAATCACAAACGCGATCGCTTTCGTTAGCACAATTCTGGACTTGTCGTGAGTTGTGCAAAAATGGTGTGTTTTTGATACAATTTCATTTTTTTAATGCTTGATGGCAGCCTTGAAAGCAGTAGTGAAAGTAGGAATGCAATATGGAAAACGTATAACTAACGCACGATTTTAGAAGCCTGCAAAGCCAAAACCAAGTTTCAGGTCTGCTGCCAGCACGCCAGTGCAGTCTGTGATTCCGGAGTTGATCTGCGTCGTAGTTTTGTCACAGAAAGGTATGTGGATAAATATCTTGTCGGAGATAGTGCCCCTGATTAAACATAATTCAGCGTGTGAAAAGCTATGGTAACATATGTATGTTAGCAAAAAGCTTGTCACTATCTGACAGAATTACATTGAGCGTGCTCCAGTAGCTCAAGGAATTATGATCTAACAATCGAATTGTGATTGGGCAACACCTCACTTTGCCAACGGGACAACGCAGCGTAGCCCGAGGTGCCTCAAATAACCATAGTACTCACTACTCAGCAGTAAGCTATAACGCAAAAACTTCGACAAAATACCAGGTATCTACTGCTTGGTGCAATGAATAATTGGCTTTAAGTGTTAATGACAATTTTTGCACAACGGTTCAATATTTGTAGTCCAAAATTTGAAAGGGGTACGGTGCCTTTCTCCCCCTGGTTACGCGCCTGGCAACAGTCACTGATGGTCAAGTGGTCTTGATCCTTTTGTTGCAATTGCAAACCCGTAGACACCTCACGCTGGCCACGAAAATACAAATTTGGCAGGTTTAGCGAAATCTGAAACCATTAGCAAAATGCGTAGCTTATTGGTTCGATTAGTTAGATCATTCCGCGGATATCACATAAACTTAAGTAGAAAAGCAATCTTATGTTGCAAATTTTAACTTTTTTACCGGTAACTGTGGTGATGGTTGATATTTGTTGTTGTAACTTGGTTATTGCTGTTTCTCACCTGTGTTTGCTCACCTGGATGGAAGTAGATCCATCGCGAGATAAACTACTTTGAGAATGGCTTTAAGTTCAACTTGTTTTGGATGCTTCGTAGTAGTATACAATAAATTGAAAAATAACCTTATCGGGTTGACTTGAGCTTCAGTTTGGAGGTATTGACTGTGAATTTTGAGGGCTCGTCCCCATGGGCGTCCGCAGAAATTTTTCCAGGGAGGGACAACGTTGACATTTCGCTGATCCTTTTTCAGGTTGCGAACGATGCAATGCAAATTAACCTTCACGAAATGATTTACCCTTTCTACACCGCAAAGAAAATTCCCCATGAAAGCACGCGCTCCACTCGCATTTTTTTGATATTATATTCAGGTGGAGTTGTATTCGAGCTTGCGAAAAGGTTGTTAGGCTACTTTCTGTCATCCTTTACAGCTTTTGCTGAATTGGGGTATCATTCAATATCACTATTATTGTGAACTACAGATAACTGAGTCTGAATTGAACTTTAACTATCCACAACTACGTTTGCGGTGCTCACATTAGTCCATGCGGGTTGAACCTCACTTCTCAAAATTTAGTCTGAAATATTTTCTACACTTTGGCTATCAGAAATGCTTTTTCTTTTCATAAACTACCTAATATCAATTATTATAGCACTTTTTACAAATAAGTCATAATTTCAGAATAATCAACGGGAAGAACATCAGTAGCGGTGAAAAAACGCGAACGTTAGACACTATTGCAAAACTTTCAAGCATTGAGAAGTAGACCAGTGAGTTGACGACTATCACACAATTTACTAAAGTTAGAATACCACGCAGGCTTACAAAATTGCGCAGATAAATTATGAAAACTCACCAGAGAAAATACAGCTTTGCACTTGCTCACTTCGAAGTCAGAATTAAACCTTTAGGCCCATATTTCCACAAGCCTGCATTCATAACAAGCCACGCAGTATATAAAAAGAAGACTGCATAAGCGTAGTTTGATTTCGCCGGTGTGGTCCAACTACAGGCCTGCTGGCCAGGAAGACCTGCGAGCTTTCTCAGTATTGTGTGTTATGTATATGTTACTGCAGGTAACTTTAGTTAGAACAAGCATAACATCTTTTTAATAAAAATGTGCAACATTAACAGCGTTGGACTCTAGACTGCAGAGAGATTCTGGAAATTAGTCAGCAAAGATAGGCTTCCCAAACTGAAACATTTCGCACAAAAAATGCACTCGATGTTTGGAGCATACTTTCTGCCATGAAGCAAGCCAAATCTAAAATTATAAATCGAATTGCACACAAAACACTGGACATCAGTTTCAGACCATAGGCGTAGCCAGGGGAGGGCCAAAGGGGCCATTCCCCTCAAAATGTTCAGAAAATATAGTCATTTTGTGCTTGAGAGGCGTTTTTCTAAACAAAATAGTGCTATTCGCCTAAAATCAACCATTTTGGCCCACCAAAAATTTTTTGGCCCCCCCAAATTTTTGGGCTGGCTACGCCACTGTTTCAGACGTGCTACAACTAACATGCTGGGTTTGATGTAAGAACGATAGCGTCAGAGAAATCTCTACCACAGGCATCTCACTGGTGGATATCTTTAATAAATTGCTATTTGCTGATGTGTAATAATTTCAATGTGATTCTGTTGTTTTACACAGCATTTTGTTAGAAGTGACCCGCAATATTTTGTAAAATGGTCCGTATAGGTCAAATCCAGTTATACCACGCTGGATTAAGCTATTCACTCAGGCACATTGGATGATTGGACACACTCAGTCTCACACTGAAAATGGATATTTCACGCTTGTAGATGCATTGCTACAGATTCACTCTGACTTCTTTTCACACTGTATAAAACTACATGGTTTACCGCTATCAGCAGTCACTGTCTCACTGCATCATCTGCCAAGATATCTGCGTTCATAGGCAAGCAGCAACATGCGGCAAAATGCCTATTATATCGTAATTTGAAGTGAATGGTGTTATTGTTACGCAATAAAGACCAGCAGCAAAAGAATCCGCTCCCAAGTTCGGCCACGCAATGGAGCAGACGTAAGTGAAGCTCCACTACCGCGTGACACCAGGACCGCAAAATTGGCTGTTGTGCAGTGTGAGTGTCTTACCGGCAAATAAACTGCCATTGCAATAAATAATTAAACCAATTAATGGAAATTAAGCTGGTGACTTCATCTATTGTATAAAATTTTGGTTCTTAGGCCCAATTTCCAGGGGGGTTAAATGCCCGTATTCCCCCCCTGCGGACGCCCATGCTCATCCCCCTGCCCCAACTTCTTTTGAACAGTGTCACCACTTCTGTTGAACAGTGTCACACCTTTTTGTAATCTGGTCTAGTAGGACTGATGCTTTTTCTTCATATCACCAGTCAAATGTTCAAATACACTATATGAAATACGGAGCAGCGGTGGGNCATGAGGGGCAGTAAAAGAGTTGAGAGAAAATGAAACTCTTAAAAAAACATTGCCAATTATAAAAAACGAAAAATTCCATTGCCNATGATGTATTTTTCTGTTCAGCAACATTGTTGACCTCAAAAATGATAACAGAAATTATAGAAAACTACTTTGAATTTTCTGGGTGTGCGAATAGCTTCAATAAATCTGTTTCAAGTCGAGCTTGATAGAAATAACCTATGATACTGTTATGAAGAGGCTCCGCCCCCGTTTCGAAAAGGCAAGGAGGCGACCCTCCCGCTCTCCGACGTCGCTGTGTTAATCGGTATACACTTCATTGAAATTCTACCCACATTAGTGGCGTTAAATGTATTTTAATGCAATATGCTTTTAGGCACAGTATGAATCTATCATGCAATTATGAGATCGTTTTTCACGATAGCCAGAAGAGCTATCTAAAATGGGAGCAATGTCGCAGCAAAGGCTTCTAATTTTGTTTTTGAATTGTCGCTTCAGCAATAACCTACATACAGTGGCGGATTAAGAGGGGTGCTGACTGGGCTACACCCAGGAGCCCCCAACATTTAAGGGCCCCCAATTTCTAAGTCGGTGAAAAAGAGTAATGTGTGAACAATACAAAACACGCTATAAATGATACCATCGCCAATCGGGATTGATAAGTATAAGGTGCTCTGTGCTCACTCGTTGAAAATGCTTCGTTGACGTAAAAGTAAAAAATCTTTGGCGTATGGTCTGGCCGACACTCACTAGCAAGTTAGTACTCCAAGGTCTAAAAAGGTAAGGTATTCCATCCGCTGATCTTATTTTTGTTTCCGATACGCATGCGGTATCCACGTCATTTGAACATCGGCCCTGCAGACAGCCCCGAAGGAAGTTGGGAACTTGTTGAGTGGTGTCAGGTCTCTCAACAATGGTGAAAGTAAGTAGATTTTAGCTAAGGATAATAAATCATGGTGTTATAAGGCAGGCCTACCAGAGCTGGTACTTCAATACCAATTCTGGTACCATTTACTTCCAAGATGCAAGTTTGGACATTTTGGTACATACTACTTTCATGTGAATCACCACTATTTGGTACTAATCTTGATAACTGAATTAAAACTGCATAAACGCAATGATAAACAGAAAGGTGGCAGATATCAAGATACTTAACGTTAACTGATAACAAGAATTAAACCGTATCAAGCACGTCTTAGTTCTGTTTGCATTTCGATCAAGTAACTCTAAGCTTGCTTCCGCTAAACCCAGTGACTCATTTGATTTTAGTACGTCGTAAGATGTGCTCTTAGTTAAGGATTTTGTTGAGTTACTTTTTATATTTTAAGTGCAGTAGAAAGATGAAAACAAATAGTAGTGTTATGTCTTACGAACGAACGTAAAACTATCCATAATATGTGAAAGTGCGTTTCACAACAGCTATCGGTAAATGAGTGCATGCTCTTGTTCTTACTAATAGTTTTACTGTTTTTTGTCCTTGATAGTGAACAGAAAGAATGAAATACTAAATTGCAATGAGTACAAATATTATTTTTAACATATGAATTTAGGACTGGGCTATTGGGGGATTAATTTAAAAAATATTTCAACTTCCAGACCAAAATACACTAACTAAACCTTAAAACAAACCTAACCAAAATTTAATCTAAAGAAAAATTTTTTTACTCAGAAAGCGTCATTTGGGTATATATATATGCAATGGAACCCCGCCAGCACGACCATCCACTGGACGGCTATTGGTCGTGTTAGCAGCGCCCGAGTGGTCATGTTAGTGGATTTAATCACATCTGCATTCCAAAAGGTTTCACGTGTTAGCTTCCCAAACGTTAACATCGCACTTCGCATTTATCTGCCCACGGCAATATCAAATTGCAGTGGGGAGTGACCTTTTTCAAAAATAAAAAGAATAAAATATGAGGTTCGAAGTTGCATTGGTCAACAGCGACTGTTTTCTCTCCCTGGTGAGCGTTGAAAATGATATTGTAGAGCCACTAACAGTGGCTGCAGACAGAAGGGGGTCTTTGCGACGGCCCTAGGTATCCAAGGCAGCGGGGGATCAAAAGATTGATGTTACAAAAATTAAAAGGCTGTAACTGGAGATTTTTCCTATTGTAAAGCTGCTAACACATGGTGCATGGATTCAATTTTTCGAAACTTGTTTTTTTGCCAACACTAGTTTTTACGTATTCAAATTCCAGTAATTTTCGCATTTTTCAATGCTGGGGATCTATACTCTAAGTGTGTGGCGCACACCCAATCAAACCGACAGTGACGTGACTTTTTCCTGATCGTGCGATCAAGGGAAATCACAAATAAGACTTGAAAGACGTATATGGACGTTCAATTGATCTTCAGGGACAAATGTCAAAACTGTCCTATTTCAACTTGCTTGATTTAGCTGCTATTTTGATGCATCTCTTGTTTCCCGTTTCGTTATTTCATGTGGCAACGCTGGGTGGGCGCTAATACTACCTCATACCTGTGCTTGCAATATGTGCATCATTTCGAGCTTCGTCATTAATTGGCAGTTTAGGCGGATTGATCATAACGGCTCACACAACCCCGTGTCTGTTTCGCAGTAGTTGTATATATAGGCTAATAGCCACATAATAAAAAATGAAAATTTTCTTGCGTGCTTTATGCGCATTCTAAATTCTTGTGTAGTTTAGCAGCATACCTGCTTTGCTCAACTGCCATTCGACGAGACTCGAGACATTCGCGCAGACCAGCTTTGCTGATGTGAACTGGGCTGACGTAGCATTGTGCTCTGCTTCCATCTTTTGAGGCGTTGCCGGATATTTTTGCAGTTACTGTATAAACTGCTCCGTGGTAGCGTTGATTGCTGTTTTTCTCGGGTCTATTAACTTGAAGCCCAGATAATTTATGTTAATTCCAGTGACACATTGTACAAAAATGACTGACGAGAGTGCGTGTAGAATAATATGCAGATTGCGTCAACAAACTTCGCCAAAACGCTGGTTTGCAAACGCAAGTATAACGTCATATCATGACGTTGCAAACAGCGTATATCCAGTGACAATGACCACCATACGCTGCTGCTCACTACTAGAATTTGCTAGGGGGCATACAATCAAGCAGTCATTCCGGGCATCATCAGACCTCTGCACGCCACTGGTCACTAACCTTCAGTGATTTGATCAGCGACTTTACTTTTAAAAACGCTCGAAAAAATCCATGTACCGTAACCAAACACCACTTTATGATGAAAGCTTATTATTTCATTTATGCATACATGTACATCATATTGTTTGCTAAATCCATGAGTTTCGTTCATATTGTGATTTCGATACTAGATGATTCGTTCTTTGCTCAAGTTTCATTTGTTTCAAAAATACAAGTACTTCAGTTCGTTCATTCAGTTATATGTATATATAGAAAGGGGCCCCTTTCTAAGTTCCAGCCAGGGGCCCCATGCAACCTTAATCCACTCCCGCCTAAATATATGCTTTCCATCTACATGTAACTGCATAAGCTTAATCTGGAAATGTGATCGCCATTTCGCTATTTATTAGTCTCCTAGCTTGGGCTTGAGATGCCACTTCCTAATGTAAGAACCACCATTGTACTTCTGTGCAGGTCGGAAATACGTTTTAGACATTATTTTTTCTGATCTACGGATATATAAAACACTAAAACGGTGTCAAACACTGGCGCGCAGCATGCTTTATCTCGGTGGTCCCCAGCCTCTGGGCCAATATCAGCAGGGCCGGATTAAATGAACGCGAGGCCCCGGGCAAAGTCGTGACTGCGATAACGCTGAGCGCAACTTCTTTTCACATGCTCTCGTTTAAACTTTGCAGAAGCACCGGTGAATAACGTCAGAACTGATACAATTTGGCAGCCTACACTTCAGAGGCAATTGGGGGTGACCATGTACGGCGGTTCGTATGTGGTTAGTTTATTCAAACAGAAAGTCGTATCACAAAAAAACGACCTTTTTGCTACCGTGACGCTACTCAATAATCTTTTTTGTCATAGACTCTCTGACCATCTTCACTGCACAAATCGTCCATTCACATATGTATTGCGGAAAGATATGTCTACACTCTCCCGCAGATCAAAACGTACACAGTTTAGAAAAAGTGTTCTCAACGAAATATCACGCAAAGCAACTTGAACCGTACTACTTGAATGAAGTTTTGTGATGACAGCTTTGCAATAGTTACACCTCTTAACTGTTCCGTGATCAAGTGGACAAGAGCGCTTTGATCTGAGACTGATACCCTCACGATCACGACAAACACTTCGCAACTAATTGTTACGTCAGTGCATTATACAGTAATTGCAAAGGCGTTACATTGCGAAGAATACTTAATAACGAACTTATTGACAGGGCCGGCCCTAGCAGGTGCGGGGCCCGATGCAAGTCCTGGGCGCGGGGCCCAATGAGGACCTAAGCGCGGGACCCCTCTGAGCAGTGTTTTTATGACGTCATCATGTTCAGTCAACCGTGTTACGACCGTGGTAGAGCGCATATCTACATTAAAGCACTAACACGAGAATTGAGCTCCTTTGCTAACGTTCGAGAGGAAATTCGCTAGTTCTGACGAGAGCGTTCTTTGTTAACAATGAAAGTTATATGGCGTTTCTACTGAATTCTCAAGCGCAAGGTGTATCTGGCAAAAATGAACAATCTATCCAAACACCATGGCGCGGGGCCCCAGAGGAGCGGGGTCCAATGCAGCTGCATCGGTTGCATCGGCTTAAGGCCGGCACTGCTTATTGAAGCGACCCTGGTCTCCATCACTCTGTCAATGTGTGCTTTTTGAAAAAAAGTCAGCTACGAAAAGTTTCATGACGCCGCATTTTTTGCACGCGAAATCGTTGATGATTGTCTCCAGGTCGCTATCTCCAAGAATCTCATGCTCCATGCTCGTCAGAGACAGCATGCTTAGTTTTTGCCCAATTGAACTGCGAAGATAATGCTTCTATGCAACATAGAAAAAGACAGCTCTCTAATACAGTTGAAAACCATGAGGCACAAATTTATGCGAAGGAATTTCAGTATTTGGAAAAAAAGAGTGTACCTCGTTTTCCACAATACACAAATACATTCGCAATCTCTACATTTTCCGTCAGTGTGATCAAGATTAGGTTTTTGCTTGTCCAAAATGGCTTTGAAGAGGGCTGCAAATTGCACAAGTTCTTCTGCAAATGTTAATGTTTGCACTGCAGAAGAAAATTTGGAAGAGGAACTATAATTAAATCAATATTCGATTATCGTTTCGATTCAAATAAGCACACTCATATGTTTTTGTTCGTAACACAAACGTTCTGGGTTTTTATCGTACGCATACGTTTTTTTTGGTGTGCAACCTGGGTTTATTTGAAATCACTGAATGGGAGCCCTGTATGGAACTTTTGAACACAGACATCTTGGTAGGTAATGCAGCGAGACAGTGACACTGCTCATAGCGGTAAGCCACGTATAATTTTATACTGTGTGAAAAGAAGCATGAGTAAATCTGTAGCAGTGCTTCCACAAGTTTGAAAAAGCCATTTTTATAGTATGAGACTGTGATCAACGTGCCCGAGGGAATAGCTTAACCCAGTGGTTCCCAAGCAGGGTGCCGCGGCACCCNAGGATGCCATTTGCAATACCCAGGGGTGCCGCGAGATAATGCGTTTTCCAATATATCATTANAAAATACATTTTCAAACTTTCGTCAAACCCTAAAGCACATAGCTATGGGTGGACCACTGGGTGCCGCGTACTTTATATTTCTCTCTGTAGGGTGNCGCAAGTCTAAAAAGGTTGGGAACCACTGGCTTAATCAATCGAATCTTATGCAGGCTTATTTTCACACCGTANAAAAATACGTGGATTGTTAGGATACGTCTATGCAGACTTGTGGGAATACCTCTTTATCATTAAAGTTTAGTTCTGACTTCTTAGTGAGCANTAAGTNCAAAGCTATATTTGCTGTGGCGAGTTTTCGTAAATAATCTGCTCAGTTTTTTAAAGCCTGCATGTTGTTCTAACTTCAGTAAGTTGTCCGATAGTCTTGTCATGTTCTAGTTCTACTTGTCATTGCTGGAAACAGTTTTGCGAAAGTGTCTAACTTTCTTTTTTTTTCACCGGTCATGTTGTTACGGCCGTTGGTAATTCTTAAATTATAGCTAATTTGTAGAAAGTGTTCGGAAAATGGATATTAAGCAGTTTATGAAAGGAAAAAGCATTTCTGATAGCCGAAGTGCAGAAAACATTTCAGACAAAGAATTGAGAATTGAGGTTCGACCAGCACAGACTAATGGTGTAGAAAGGGTAAAGTATTTTGTGAACATCGCCAGCAACCTGAAAAGGATAAGCAAAATTTTTACGTTGCCCCCCCTAGAAAATTTTCTGCGGACAACCATGAATTGCACTGATTTCGATCTGATTCTTGGGTCATAAAGCGTGGTTCTGTTTGGTTCAGTCTTTTTAAGCCACTCAAAAACGGTAAATGCCCAAGTTAACAGTTTCCTTAATCTACAGTATATAAAAAAAAGTAGTAATCAAAAAGCTCTACAATTTTTGATGCGTGATGAAAAGCCTAAAAATATGAAAAACCAGAAGTGTTTTGATATTCAAGCGCGAGGCCCCGGACATTTGCCCGGTTTGCCCAATAGTTAATCCGGCCCTGAGTATCAGTTGTTACCGGGCCGCGAAATTACAAAATCTATACTGGTGGTGACACTACTCGCTATCTGGGCATGTGATTGATCGATAAACTTCCCATGGAAGCGCTGTTACGTGAAGAGAGCGATGGAGCATGCAGTGAGTGTTGGAGATGGAGCGAATCTGTAGACTATACTGCAGCTGTCTTATCTGATGGTTCCAATTGGCAACTCCACTTCAGCCGTTGAAATATAACAACCGCATCATAAAGCACTCCCGGGCCGCGGTAAAATTGTCAAGCGCTGACTGGTCTGCGGTTTGGGACCACTGCTTTAGGCTGTATCATTTGAAACACATATTGTAGATAAAAAAGATTGTTTGGCATACCAACAGTTTTCTCAGTTATGTGTGACATTGTAACTTGTGAAAAATAGTGCCCATCTTTTTGGACCCGCTTCAAATGTTTTGTGAATTAATGATATAAGGCGATTTTAAACTGTTGTGATTCCGTGAAAGATCGCATAGTTCAATCAACAAAAATTGCCACTTTATTCGTCTATAAAATGTAACCACTTTAAGACGTGAAGACTTTTTGGCGCACCCCTTTTTGACTGCCCCCCAAGCGCCTGGTCTGGATCCGCCACTGGCTTAGATGTAATTTTGACAACATTGTATCAAAATCCCAAGCAATTGGGAGCCTTACATCCTACAGGCCGATTTATCCAATGTTGTTCTTACAGCAGCAGGTTACAATTTACAAGCTTTCTAAAATCTAATCGGTTTCTAACAAACGTTTTCCAGGTACGTTGTTTTTGTGGATCTATTGGCCGAGCTTCAATGGTTCTGCAGTGGTGGGCAATGAAAGACATCGTGCTGTTGTGAATACTCTACTGAGTTTAGCAACTTCTACTGTAACGACCTTTGCTATCAGCGCTACAGTGAATAAAAGAAATAAACTGGACATGGTGAGTTGTCTCGTATGTAAAACTTCATGGGGGGGATTTGTACTCCTAGAGGACGTTTGCCTATCTAAAGTGGTAGATTTAAGGTCAGCAATAGAAGGGGAAAATGTATTTATTTATCATGTATTTCCAAATATTTATACATATATCAGTAACTATTATTTTCAAAAATCATTATATGCTTATTGTTAAATATATTAACTTTGAGACATAAAAACGGAGTCTACCTTTATAGTTCTAAAAATCCAAAAGTTCTATTTAAAAATTCATTGGATTTTTGTTATTTTACTTAGCCTTTATGTCATAGGAGGTTTTAGGGGCACATGCTCATCTGTCGAAATGCTGAAGGGGTACGTGGTCAGAGGAAGGTCGGGACCTCCTAGTTTAGAGCATTCATTGCTTCCAGGCAGAGCTGCTCGCACGAGAATTAAGTTCAGTTGAATTTTACTCAGTCTCTTTCACGCCGCTTCAGTTCCTGCGACGTTATTAGTGAGGCTCAGTATATACTAGCTTGTGTTCATAGTACTGGGTCACCAGTGTTTAGTTACTGTTGTAGTGGTTCTTTATGGAGCCCATAACCGTATAATTTGGAGTACAAAGTCAATTTTTCACAAATACTGGTATCGATACACAAATTTATTTACTAACAACTTTTCTTAATAGTCATCTTTGCGCACAGTATCGGTGATATTTGTACAAAGATGTTACAGTATAAGTTACAGCAATAAACGATTCCTACCATGATGTGATGCAATCAATATATTGTTGAATGGCTGCATGATTTTAACCAGTTTAAAATCAAATTTTGAACTAAGTCTTAGATTAATAATCTTCTAAACTTTCTGTCTAAATCTTTTTTCAAATTTTGCCAAAAAAAATCCGCTATATACGAAAACAAATTTTTGCCCGCCAAAAAATAACGACAAGCACAGCCGAATTCGGTGGAAAAATAGCATATCTGGTAACACTGTGTAGAAGAGTGTCTACTCTAGAGGACTGATTCCGGATCCCATTTTTATATATTCTACAAAACTGGACGATTGTTAGTAAAAATACTCAAAATCACAGCAAACTTTAAATGTGATAGCTTTAAAGTACTTGACTTCCTTGACCAAAACGTATGGTGTTTCCCCAAATCTGGGGGTGGCCGCCCTCCCTACCCTCTGTTTCGAACGGCAGTGATGGAGCCTGTTGAACATTAAGCAGCGTGGTGGTTTATAATTGCAAATGCAGTAATCACGAGTTCTTTAGTGTAGTGCCATAATACGCAAGTAGATTGTTGTACTTATATATAGGCCTACATCTGGTAGGCAAGGTGCTTTTCACTGATGCAAAAACAAATTTGTGCATGGATGGCTATTCAGGAACTTGGACCTTTCAGGATTTGAGTAAATTCAAATGTGTGCCAGTAATGTGTATTGCATTAGAAGTTTCATGAACGAGGAAAATTAACGAAAAAATCTTTGGGAGTAAACATGTTTCGTTTTTACTCACATGAATGGGCAATATGTCAATTAGACGNAGAAAAAAGAAGACACTACATAGGTTTTCATAAATTATAATACCCTACATAAATTTTCAAATTCATATGTAAAAGGTCTGCATTCANGCATTGCGTTTATTTCAATTTCTGAAGAAGAAATGCTCACTTATAAACTTTTTCTCTCAAAATTTGCAGATCCATGTTCAAAATGCTACATTAGCTGGAGGAGTAGCAATGGGTGCTGGTGCAAACTTGATTATGTATCCACTGGGAGCAATGCTTACTGGTATTGGCGCTGGTTTCATATCTGTAATCGGATTTCGTTACATACAGGTAAGGTTGCATAATAAAAAAGCTCGATTTAAAAACTTAATTGAAAAACATCTTGTATAAGCATTGGTTTATGCCCTACAATCGTCATACCAAATGTTCACACTGGTGCTAAGAGACTCCATTGGACAGCTCCTTGGGCGAAAACTAGTTTATGCATCTGGCTGGTATATGTACGGCGGTAATGTGGCGTGAAGGACTGAAACATTTGAAGTAGCTAATGTCTTCTTCAATTAAAAACTCCTCGTATATAAGAATTAGTTGAAAACCTGCTCACATGGGCGTCTGAAGGGAGGCCTTGCCCTCCCTGGAGTTTGAAATTTTTTGAAAAAAAGGTTGTTTCCTCAGTTTTGAGTGGGAAAAAAATTTCACTACTTTTGGCCCCTCCCTGGAAAAAGTTTGGAAAAACCCCTGGTGGCTCTCCCTGGAAAAAAACCTTCCGACGCCCATGCCTGTTTACATCCAATAATCTCGCAATTCACTTCTAGCAGATCTTGCTTCTTTCTATGGTTTTTTTATTTTTTATTAACAAGTCGCAATATCTATTACATTGGTATTTGGAATGTTTTCACACAACACTTGGTGGCGAATTATGCAGTAAGTTAGGATAATAATCGTAAATATCCACTTTTTTGCACAATGCAGTTAACCAACTGGTGCGCATTTTATTGTGGAAACATTAAAAAACATCCTCGACTCTAGGGTTTTCTTTTAATGGTTAAATGGTTAGTAGCTCTTCCTTGGCCCTCATGTATTCAGAAGCCGTCCTCATAAAAGCCACAATTGCGGCACATCCGCCATATCAATCGCTTTGTAAAATAGGGTGGAAAAACGCTCACACGCTTCAGTAATCTACAGTTGCTCCGCTATACATCCACATTCCACAGCCCTTCCATCGCAATGTCTTGCAGTATTGTGGGAGAGTTGCACTTTTGATGGCCTTCATGGTCTGTGTTTTATATTCTAAGTTATCAAAAAGGCAATCTGCTCAAAAGTTTGCTTCATTATGTCGTCTGCGAATGTTTTTCTGTATTTAACAAGAACGTGACTGACGCGGTAAGAAGCACTATAGTTGCGACTTTACTCTGGTTGTTCGGTTTGGTGAAGGTTGACTGCGACTCTGCAAGCTGTTTAAATCCTGCATTTCTATGGTGCGTAAAGGCGTTTTGGCCGGGAAATCCCGCTAGTAGTGTCCGCCAACCGTTGTACAATGCCATTCCAGATTTCCTTTCTTAGCCAACTCATCATTGCATCGCAGATCAATCAAACAGGCTTTGGATGGTAATAAATACAAAATAAGCTCCCTCTCATTGATTGTGAGAATATTAGGTCTTGGCTCGTTTCCCCTCAGCCATGTTTACGTTTAGGAGTGTCTAACCGTTCTGATTGCCAGCTGCTAGTAGGGTTGCCGGAAAAAATGTTCAGGAAGAAGCCAATTTAGAGCCAAAAACCGCTAGATTGTTTGAAGACAATGTTCTAAAGTGGCGCCTAATCGGCAAATAGCCATAAACAGTTCTTACTTATGAAAATACACCTTATCATTAGTTTTCAACATGCCATAACACGTGCAAACACAGGCAAAAATCATGAAAAACGCAAACAGATGAGTAATTAGAAGCCAATGTAGAAAAAAAGTTTTTCCCTAGATCGCAATCGACTGGTTGGATACTCTTCTAGAATGTACCAGCTCAACACCGCATTAATTCGCGTTTGACAAAATCTTCAAGTAGCACAATCAAACACATTGCAGTAAACAAGGTTTCAGAACCGAAGGCAAATAATGGAGGGTTTCAGAAAGCGATATTCTTTAAATGTTTTTTCCATAAAAATGTTAAGTTAACAAAAACCTGATTAATTACAGGGCATCGAGCAGCAATGTAAAATGTGGCGCAATACGTGATTCATGTGAGTGTTGAAAGTACAAGATATCATCTTTGGGTATCCCGAAATTATACTCGAATTTGTGCCTTTCTGACTGAATAATGCAGTTTTACCTTACAACATCTTTGGTGCCGGCCGAGTTACGCTAAGAGGTATAATTTGCCCATATTGGCCAAGCCTTTGCAACTCCATAACTCGCCAGTCGATTGTGCTAGAGAGCTACCCAAGTTAAAAAAATTCGGGCCCCTCTCAGAAAATTCTTCGACCCGCCTGGTGTCCCAAGCTGGTTACAGATTTGGTTCTAGCCCAGATTGAAAACAGTTTAATGAGAAAGTTTTTACTATCTTTGTGCTCCATAAGCTGTTTGTATTTTCCAGCCTGTCCTGACCAGGTTCGTAAATGTCCACGACACTTGCGGAATACACAATCTGCACGGAATGCCAGGTATTCTTGGCGCAGTTGTTAGTGCTATTTCGTGCGCTATTGCCACCAAGCAACATTACAATGAGAGGTATGTTTGCATATCTATGTTTTGCTGCTGTTGTGCCAATATTCCTTGTCCGTATTAATAATTAAACAGTCCCAACTGGTTCTCGATATCATTGGTATCATTTAGTACCAAAGATAATGATCTGGATTTGGAATAGTATATTGTCCCAACTTGATTTGAATAGCAATTATGTCAGCGAAACAACGTTAAAATGACGTAAAATATTTTAACAACGTTAAAGTGACGTAAAAAATTATAAATCCATTTTACCGAAGGATTTATAATGCAATGACGAATTTAAGGAGGTGTAATCCATGTACAGTATGTTACACCTTCGTTCGCTGCCGGTAGTTTCGGGCAAAATCCCGGTTTCCAGCGTAACTTAGCAACTGCATAACTCGCCAGGTGTTGTGCCAGAGAGAGCTGTTCTTCAAACCCTGAAAAGACTCGGCAAGTCTTCGAACCTGGACTGAAAAAAATTTGTTTGGTTTCGTTTTTTTTGTGAGTGACGTCGTAAGTGGAGTAGTTTTAGGCCTTTTTGGCCCACTTCATCTGGTCCTGGGACCAAACCGCTAGGTGAAAGTATTTCGATCAAGTTTTTATTGAAAACTAGGCTATAATCCGAGTCTTTTGAGCCTTAGGTTGACTTTCTAGAATTAATTTCTAGATAATTGATTAATTTGTTGTTTTTAGGCCATAGCTTTTGAGCCAGAAACGCTTTGCGATGCGTGCTGGCGTGACGACGTTGTACAACAAGACTTAACATCGTGTCCCGCTTGTGGGGTTTACCGTCAGCATTTGCGAGTTTTGAAGCGCTGCGTCACTTTTTTAATAAATCAAAGTGCTGGTAATTTTCGTTGTTTCAAACATCACAGCAGTGAGCAGTGCAAAAATTTTCTCGCGCGTGTTAGTAGCCTCATTCACACTACTCTGACATCTACTCGTACCTAGTTTAGTGCATCACACAGTATGCAGCTCTCGATCCTCGTTTGCACCTTTACTACACTCTCCTGTTAAGTACTTAAATTAACAAAAAATGTGCCTACAAGAAATCGNTTGACNAGTTGCACAACCTAAAGACAGACCGGTCTTTCAGGATCTCTCAAAAATGCTCTTGTTTGCAAATTTCGCTCCCGTTGAGTACCGCTTATCACATACGTACGTACAGGAAGTTTCTTTCAGGAGTGGGTTGGGGTGGTTGAAGCCGTTTGCTCCAATAGACCAGCAGATCACTGTACATGTAAGCTGTTATATTGTGTGGCTATTGCTCCAACTTTATAAATAAACTCCTTAGAGTCTGTTAAAATGTCGAAGTCGACATCCTATTTCATGCGAGCTTTCTATGCACCATCTAAATGATTTATAATGTCAAAAGAAACATGTACCCGAGAAGTTTTAAGCAGATGTTTAACACAAGGCACCAAAACCTCAAATGGCTTTGAGTCAGGCTCGTAATCCTTCCCTGGGTATCGGTACGTCTTTAGTATGCTTCGAACTTTTGCTTGCAAGATCTTTGACTGCGGGAGAACAGTCTTAAGCGGTTAGCGAGCTGAAGGACCGAAGAAGCAAAGGCTTTCCACTTCCGAACATATGTTACAATGCAGTGGCGCACCCAGCTCTTGTGCCGTCTAGGCCGGTAGTAGAACTTGCCGCCACGTTAGGGTTGCCAGATGCGTTTTGTAAAAATACCGGCCATTTTGTCAACAGTGACAGATCCATGCGGCATCCGTAAGCTTAGGGGCGAATCCAGCCAGTAAGGGTAGAGGGAGCGATTTCAGTAATATTTGTTAGTCAAGCCCACAACAGTTTTGCAACTGTAAGAGCGATGAAGTGCACTTCACAACACTGCTGTGACAAAACAGTGGACGACAAAATGGCCATTTACAGCAAATTTTGCTTTGCCAATTATACAAACTTATGGCGAATAAAGTTACTTTCCTAGGTTTTACGGGGAGCGATCGCCCCTTGGACCCACCCCTGCGTAACCGCATATTTAAATGTCACTGGATTCTCGAATAACATTTTACAAAATAACGCTTTTTTGACAATGCATTTATTTTTCATGTTATTTTTTTACAATTTCATGAAGCTCCCACAATGGTTGCTTTGAAAATGTTTCAACGAGCGTATGAACGTAGGCTTTGCGAGCATGGTCTATAGCCCGTTGCTTAGCAAACTAACCTACGTACTTTAAATGAAAAATCACTATGCGGGTGCCGAATCACTATGGGGGGCCCCAAATGACTGCGGGTGGCGCCGAAAAGTCCTAAAATTGCCACATGTACATTTTTCAATGCAGTAAATTTGCTTCCGAAAGATCTCAGATTCGAACATGGGGGCGCCAAACTTGCTTCTTGCCCCGGGCGCCATCTAACCTTGTTACTCCCCTGACTTAAGTAGAATTCCAAGT
>JGI24158J21664_10003584_pt1 | contig 19563 bp, 20 predicted proteins | sample Ectturendosymbi3_FD_21664 | JGI IMG/M metagenome (IMG submission 21664) | reverse complement strand
CGATATTTCGCTCTGTTTCGGATTCAACGAGGGTACTCGCGCTTTGTTAACAGAAGCATTTAGCTTATGTGAAACCGTAGCGTAAAAATTTATGTGATGTTGAAGAAGGCAACAATCTGTCAGCAAGACTGACCCCAATGGCAACGTTGATTGATACTAAACAGCAGTCAACAAACAACAGCTTTTAGCACGCGAATAGTAATGTTTTCGCGACATTTGTGCAATATGCGTGATGCACGAGTAGAGTCATACCCATGCCAAAAAACGATTATTAGGAAAAAGTCACAAGCGAAATCAAATATATTTGCAATCAACAAAACCGAAAATACTTGCAGGCTATTCAATAGCGATTACTAAAACCGGCAGACAGTCAAACTTGCAGAGAAATCAGTTGCTGTTGGGGGCCCTTGATATTTAACACAACATAGGAATATAATATAGAGTTGCATTCTTGCATCGCTTCTGAATTACGAATTTTTTCAAACGAATATTTTATTTGAAACAAATAAATTTCATCACAGGGGGCTCCTTGGCAATTGACCCCCCTTAATCCGGCCCTGCCAACAACAGGTCGACTAAAAACTTGGCTTTTTGAAAACACTGGATCTCTCCAGGAACAGCGGTTATGATGAAGTGGGAGCATTATTTAATTGTTCATTTCAACGACCGATTAGCAACTTAAACTCTAAAATCGGTCATTCATTTCTTTTGACAAAACCTGTCTGCACCTGGCACCGATATGCCATAACTACAGTTGATGACAGGTAATCCGGAACCGGTTAAACCTCAAACTAAGCTTCTTTGTTGGCGCACAGTGGCCTCACTGCACAAGTATGTAAACAAGTGTCTGAGGCCCGCATGCAGCCCCCATGCATTTTGTGCGGACCTCAGCAGTCTTTTAATGAAACCTCTAATATTTGGTGTAACAGACTTGGTTCTGCAATGAAGCAAAACGTGTCAATCGAATTGGGTTAAAATATCTTTTGCGCAGTTCTCAAACAAAACCGTAGGTCTGGGTTTAGTTCCTTTCAGCGAAATTGTTGAGAAGCACTGATGTCAAGCTCGCCACGCCTGAACTCAATTGTCTCAACTGCCTCAAATATCACTGGGGTTGTTTCAGCAACTTTCATCCGGTAAACCAGAACCGCTTCCACCGCCTGACAAAACTAACTGTTCCTCGCTGAAGGAAGCGAGTCGTTGTTTGTGATTCACAACAGCCAGCGAAATGTCTGCGTGCAGTCCAAGTTTATTTACACGCTTTGCAGCAGAAAGAACAGTAATGCGCGAAGATTGCGCCAACACCACTTTCAAACCAAAATGCTGATTGTTTCGTCAGCAGCGACCGCTACGATGATTGGACGACGGCAGGGGGCGTGGGTACGGTCGAAGGGGCGGTGTCTGATACGCTTGGCTGGTTGAATTGCTTCCCCATGCAACTTCGCGCCACTGAGTCAAACAACCTGTCAGGAAAATTGTTCAGTGAATAAAAAAGTCGCAGTTGGTTCTGATGCTCCCTGTGGCAGGTTTCGAACCCACGATCATTCGGTTGCAAGTTTGGTGAAAAAATAACGAAATTATTAGGAAGCAACGGTTGAGTAGAAAGAAAGTGATATTCATGAATACATTTAATAGATATTTTCAAAAATTTCCGATTTCCGAACAATATTCTGAATGAAGCAGAGCGTGACAAAGAAGTTTAAATAATTTACAAAACGGAAATAAGAACTACAGCAGAACAACGCAGAGGAAAGAACAGCATGGAAGCTACTGATCAACAAATTTACTTGGATATTTCCGGGGCGCAGTGAACGAACTCGTGATTCCAGAACTTGAAGTTTGGATTCTTGATAAGTTCAATGAAAGTGATGAGGAGACCCCAGGGGTGGGGTCTGTTCACAATCAGCCTCTCCAGCAGCACTCTGTCAAAAGAGAAGGTGGTTTAAAACCACAGCCAAGTTCAGTTTCGTTGCTTTATACTCCCATTGGTGAACCCTGCGCTGGCGGCGAGTCAACAGCAGCTCACACGAGAACTTTTCCTCACTCCCTCCCATCAACGCCGAGCACGACGATGGGCAGGTCGCAAATACCGTTTCTCAAGTCTTCGGTGTGACCCGGCCGGGAATCGAACACCCAACCTACCAGCTTTGGTGGCGCGTGTTCAGCCCAATCGCAGCACGTGACCCTTGTTGCGCAAAATATTGTTTGAAACGACTTCGTGGTAACGGCGTGCAACCAACCATTACAGTGCAGAGCACCAAGAAACGAAATCTAATGAACATTTTTCTGAGTAAGCCGCGAGGTTCGATCGATGCAAGTGTTGAACGGGATGTGCAAGCAATGGGTGGAGAAGCAATGCTACGCCCGCCGCACAGTGACAATAATCTAATGAATGCACGTTCGAGGTCATCTGCAACGTGACGGTGTTACGTCATAAAAACTCAAAAATATCGCAACTAACGCGTATATTGCTAAGCTAGTGACCAGTGGGGGAAATAGCCTGACAGCAAAACGTTCAAATGGGCTTTAATTGTTTCCTGTTCAACGTTTATTTTTTGGCGCGAAATCACCTCTTGAAAAAATAGTATTATCTGTATTCGCAAAGATCCACTAGAAATCACTCCATTTATAAATTGATTCGAACTCGCTTGCTGAAGAATAACATCAAGTTTGAAACATCGGCTTTGAGACTTCTTACCTCGTTATTTGTTCTTGAATGGCCTCCTGGTTGGCCTCAGCGAAAAGATAAAGCAAAGTGCAACTGAAGTAGTGGGTGTGGCTGTTGGGATACCGGAGCTGATTCGCTATCGCATTCAAGAACAGGTAGCGACCTTTAAAAGAACAATCACCATTGTGCACGTCACTATCAAAGAGTCAGCACGACCACACTTCGCTTTGCAAGATATGACCAAGACCAGGGCTTGCAAGGGAAATTTTTAAAGGCGGCACGATAGTTTCCCGAGGCTGGTACAGAAAATTTTTAAGAATCAAAATTCGATTTCCACCAATGGAAATTTCTTGAAACGCGAATTCAAACGGTCAAAACATGCTCCCCCAAAAATTGTCGCCTCCCCAAAAACTTAACCATGCTCCCCCCGAATTGAATTGCGTCGTTTCATTAGAAATGGAATGATTTTACCACAATAATTGCAGTCTTCGATCTGCAATCTCACTTGTCTACTTTCTGTCTGTGCTTGTATTTTACCGTCAAAAGTTAAGTCAAGTTTACAAGCAGCCCAGTAGTGCGTGAACGTCTGTTGCCTGAAATGTGGGGGGTTGCGAACCTCCCAAGTGGGCTCATGTTTGTGGCCTGGGGCTCTTTTGCAGTGGAACATGAGTAGAAGCTGAAGAACCGCTCAAGTCCAGTTTTCATCGCCGCAGAGCTTAGCAACTTCACACAAGGGTTCATGTTGAGATTTAATTTATATCCAGGAATCATCGCACTGGACAACTTGTAATCTGAACCTGATTTTTGCTTGTGGGAGTCGTTCCACTTTCAAATTAGATCAATCAACGAAAACCTGACAGTGAACACTGCACATGCAACTGACAACCATCGCTAGCTTGAGTCTATTATTTCGTCTCATTCAACCTCAGTCGGTACTGTTTGTGACGACATAGACCCAGCAAACTTAGTGTGTTGTGTCTTTTGTGACGCAAATGCAAGTTCCAGAATTTTTCGGAAACTTGTTTATTACTCATGAACAGGGGGTGCTCAACCATGTGCCCCAATTAATAAACAAACAGAGGGTCCGTGACCCACCGACTGTACAACTTCTCTAAAGCAGTGGTGCAGCCAGAATGAGGCCGAAGAAGCCATGGTCCCCCCGAAAGAAACTTGTTAAGCTTTCTACTGGTGCCCTGCATCAATTTTCAACTGTTAGAAAGACATCAGTCACTGCCGACTTCATTGACTGGCCCATCCCGAACAAAATTCTTGGCTGCACTGCTGCTACAAATGCGACAACCAGTGCACAATGCACAGAGTTGAAATAAAAATACCTAAAAACAACATTTATTGACACAACGTTCGCTACATTCAACGCGAAAGATGAGCCCCCTCCTTGTCAGAAAGTCAAAATATTCGAGGCTCAACACATGATAATACATAGATCAAGTCATCTTCTACATTAAGCCTGCTTCTAGATTATGTTTTCTTGACACGTCTCAAAATGCCTGCAGCAAATGCATATCGTGCACAACGTGGTAGGCCACGTGGAAACTTCCGTGCCGCAACAATCCCCAACACGTGACGCAAAAGAGCTTATTACGACGTCTGCAGCTCAAGAGCTACCTTCCTTTACAATTAAAGGGTTCATCTTACTCCGATTTCAATAATACCAGACCGTGACCGGTCAAAAATTCTTCCGTGACCCGCTGGTGGGCCCTGCTCATGGGCCCCTGGAACGATGTGGCGAATCGTTTAGTGCGTATGCGTGTGTAAGGCTGTTACGTCACTGATGACATCCTCATCACGAACCAACTCACAGTCCACTTCACGTCATACATGCCACAAACAGCCAGCCGTTCAAATTACACCGGGCCCTTCAAGGCCCCTGAAACGAAGTACCGGCTGGGCCGCCCTCTTATAGGGGCCTGGCCAGGACAGCACCGCCCTCTTATAGGGGCCTGGCCAGGACAGCACCCCCCACAATATTGCACAACAGCGTTTATAAACAATAAACAAGCTTGCAAGCGTACGCACTGCGACGTCACAATACCTTCAGTGTCGAGGTCGACGGCAAGATTCTGGAATATGTCCATGTGCGAAGAATGGGTGATCGAGGCCATGGACGGGGATCCCCCTTTGCTGTGAATGTAGCTGATGGCCTGAGTTCCAACGTGCATGACCACCGAGTTTATGAGGGACACGTTGTACTTCTGGCCGGGCTCTTTTGACACCTGGGAATTGGAACGAAATTTCGCGGTAAATCATATAAAAGCAGAAAATTAAGTCGGTGAATGAAGCAAATACGTGGTTTTGGTTCGATTTCATAAAAATTTATCTACAGCAGAAAACAAAACGGTTTAAATAGTAAAACTGTCACAAATTCATCAAACATTTCCTGAAAACCTGTTTCTGTTTCAGCACACGTCCATAGCCAGGTTTTAAGGTTTAGGGGACAAAATACATCGCTAGGGGGGCAAGACATTTGTTTTTATTATATGTTTAAAATAAATTTTTCTAGGCACAACAAAATGTGGGGGGCACAAGAAAAATTTGGGGGGCTTTGCCCACGAATGTCCCCATTGCCACGGGCCTGCACTAGCGCAGACGTCATGAACAAGGTTTCCACACATTTTCAAAATCTACTTTCCATACTTTTCAACACTAAATTCAAAGACTTAAACACAATCACTTAGCTTCATTTTTCCAGAATTTTACTCATGGAAAAAATGCAAAAAACATCTGCACAACTGTCACCAGCGGCGAAGAACGAAATTTGAATAAACAAATGGATGATTTTGGAATTTCCATCCTTTTTCAATACTTTATGGACATTCTGGCCAAATTCAATACTTTTTCAAGGTCTTGAAAGCCGAATTCATAATTCAATACTTTCAATACCACGTGGGAACCCAGCATGAAGCATCAGGAAAAGCTGGCGTGATGTAAAGAGAAACACAGAAGAGATGACGCGGTGAGTGAAACAAAACTGATTGTTTTGTCACCACAGAACTTCAACCAATGATAGACGACGCAAGATTTTGATTCAAATAAAATCCGGGAAAAACACAACATCAGTTAAGTGCGAACCTGCAGATTCGAACGCAGGTCAGATAGGAAAGTGACGGGGGCGCGTGTTGCTAGGTAACTGTCCAGGTCTTTCTTGAAGTTTGGCCTCATGCTCTGCAGGAAGTTGGTCAGAATACGAGGCGCCACGTTTATCTCCGGAAGCATGTCGACCTGGGAGAAAAGCACGCACGTGACCGGTTATTAGCTTTACGGGAACAACGATCACTTCAATTAATCGTTTCAGTAGCAACAGAAGATCAAACCAACACTAGGTCCGGCCGGTGCCAGAAACAGGCGTTTTCATGGGGCGCTTTTCTGTCCCATGGGATTGTCACGATACCTATTTTACGAAGTACACTGCATCGTACGCTTATCCTGACCTCCACAGAGTCGCGGCTATAATACCACAAAATTGCAGTGATAATTGGGTGACCCTCTTCCCTGTAGCTGTCGGCCAAAATAAGGCCCACCAACGTGATTTTCTGGGTCACGCATGACAACACCATGGCACTCTACATCTCGAACTTACTGTGCTGTGAAGATATAATGACAGTATTTCATTTCAGAATATTCCTGCTGTATGACCTTCAAATTGCTAACGATGAGGCAAATAGCATGGGATCCCATGGACAAGCCCGCAAAAGCTACTTTTGCCCTCAAAATTTTTGAACAAACATTTTTCGAACTTTTGATGTTCATTATCATAGGCGTGCGAAACAAGTGGATCTGGGGGGTAATCCCGGAAGTGAATCTGGCAGGAAGTAATCCCGGAAACGGATCTGAGGGGTTGGCAACGCGGAGGTCGATGACCTGGTGAAAGTTAGAACGTATTTAAAGAGTATTTTCGTTGGTAACCTTGGTAACCTGGCACAAAAACTGTTCAACGAAGCACGGCCCACATCCTGGGGAGGGAGGAGGGGAAATCTTTCTCGCGGAACTTTCCGGCTTGAGCGTTGGACAAAGTTTGATGTCGGAAATTCACCAATAAGTCAATACAGAGTCACATGAACCTTCTTTTTGAGAAAAAAACGCAACAAAAATAAAATTAAATCTTTCTCAAGAGCTGTAGCATGGCGTTGTTCTCTTCTTGCTTGAAAGGTCAAATGTGTTAAGTCCAATCTCAAATCAAACCCTACGCTTTCACGGGAGCCCTCCAACAACAACGTTCACAGAAACTCTCCATCAACAACAGCAGCGCACGAACGACCAAGTTACCACGTGTTTCACGTCAGGGTAATTTACCGAAAGCGAAACCCTTCGACGAAATGACGGGAAGTGCGACATACGCGCGATGACGTAACAGTGAGCCAGCGCCGAAAGCCAGCGATGCAGAATGGGGGGGTGAGGGCCCACCGCTACATTTAACGAAGCGCCACATGCGCAGAGGCAGCACTTNACCTTGAGGTTGGGGGTGAAGGGGTCGGGCAGCCGCATGTTGCGCGGGAATGCGCTCAAGATCAGATTGCGCAGTTGAATACAATTGGCCGGTATGACGTCACAGAAGCCATAGTGATAGTCACAAAGGAATTCGGGGAAGTCGTGGAGGAGGACAAGCAACAAGCGCAGCGTTCCCTGGCAACCAAAAAAACATTATTAGCATCACAACAACAATTGTCACCGCAGATTTTTAACGATCATTGAAACGACGCAAAATACAGCAAAAAATATTCTACTAACTAAATGTTTTCATATTTTGTTGCACAAATTCCAACAAACACGTACGCCACGAATACCATGACAACAGTCGAATACATTGAAGCAGACAGCGGCAATTACCTCGTTAGCAACAAAAAACACATTTTCTGCGAGACTATGTGGGGAGGAGTTGCCACGAATCAAAGCACACCAGGGCGACTGCACATGAAGTGAAACTATTGATACAAAACGTCCCTGCGATGAAAATACTTGTTTATCAGTGAAAGCAATTATTACCCGATAAAGGATCTGGATTGATTTGGTCAGTTCAACATTCCTTAGGAAGGGCCCGAGGAATCTGAAGAGGTCGATCAAGAGATGGGCGTACATCGGCCATCCCTGTGACGTAAATCGAATGTTTGGAATGTGAAGGGCAACACTGGAGGCTCGTGAGGTTTAAATGCAAAGGGTAACACTGAAAGCTCGTGAGGTTTAAATGCAAAGGGTAACACTGAAAGCTCGTGAGGTTTAAATGCAAAGGGCAACACTGAAAGCTCGGGAGGTTTAAATGCAAAGGGCAACACTGAAAGCTCGGGAGGTTTAGCCGAGTGCATAGTTGTCACTAGACTAGCTTCACTGGGAATGCTTTCAGAGCGAAGCTTCACATTCAACACAAAAAGATTTTATACAACTTCAACTTTCAACTGAAAAGCTTGGATTGTTTTGGCACGAACACCAAGCAACCATAGCCGTAGCCAGGGGCCATGCCCCCCTACAAGTTTTTAGCATATCTAGTTTTTTTTTCTTTGAGAGGCGGAATGCCAAGCAAAATACTGTTCCTCGCCTAAAATCAAAAAATTTCCCCCCAACAAAAATTTTGGGCTGGCTACGTCACTGCAAGCAACCCAAAAACGAGGACCCTGTGTGTGTTTTCGCTATGGAGGGTAATGTCTGTGGAAAAGTCGTTTTGATGAAACTTTATTCCAATGAAGTTTTGCATAGTTTGATAAAATAGTTTTGATTGAATAGTTTGAAGAGAGCTATTAAAGATGCATGTTTTTTTGGCAAAAAACAAAAAAACAATCAGTAATGCGAGCGGTCAATCCAACTGAAAAAAAGAACTGGACAACGACTTTTGCGATGATGAAATGGCAGCAGTTTCATGTCAAACAAAGCTGGTAACCATGACAACGCTCACAAATGCTGCTGACCTTTTGTTGCGGCGTGTGCAGCAGCATCCGGGATATGAAGGAGCGGTAGGCGAGGATCTCGAGCCATGCGAAGGCGAAGCCTGGCACCTTGGCCGGTCGGAGACAGTGCAGTGAGTTGCTGGTCAATAAAGAAGGTAATGTCATAGTCGGTGAAGATTCAGCAAAAATCACTGGCATGTTCAATTGCGAGTTAAGCACAGGTGTTCTTTTAGTTGAACGCAACTATTCACAGCGCACAACAGCTTTGTTTAACTGATTATGACCCCAAAATTGCATTCACAATTGCCAGACTTGTTTAAAATATTCTCAGCCAAAGTTAATGTGTCCGGAGCCATAAGTGAGCAAGCAGGAAAATCTATATTTAACCCAGTCCGGTTGCCATGGGGGGGGATTTTGTTGGGCTTAGCCCCCCAAATTACAATATGAAACACTATAAATCAGTGGAGTTACATCATTTTCAGAATGTTAAACCCCCCTATTGAAGACTTTCTGGCGACGGTTTTGATTTAACCTTGTAACATATTTTCTTTGTGATTTTCAGGAAAAAAACGTGGACAGAACGAGTTGCAATTTAATTTCATTCCAAATAAAATCCGTCTTTAATCAGAAACGTCTTAAAATCACAAACAGGATTCGTCCTTAATAGATGGTTCACTTTGCAACCAATACATTCACGAGGAACTTTGCAGGCTTGTGCAAAGCAATGTCGCTTACGTGTACGCAGTCAATGTCTGGTAATTGATCGATTCGAGGACGTGTTCGGGCGCGTTCAGCTCATAGAAGAGCATGATGAAGATCCGGTGGTACGGCATCTGGTGGAAGTCCGTCTGCCTCGTGTCGTGGTCTTGTTGCATCACTCCGATCACAATGCCCAGGACCTGGAAGTTTAAAAGACGCGATTGTGAATACACGTGACCGATGATGTACAGTACGTCACTGCTCATTGTTGCATCATACAAGGACTTTACTTCGTTGACCTTTAACCTGGCCACATTGAGCGAACATTGAAACGCGGGATTTTTATGTTGTATTGCGTTGATATGAAAGAAAGTGCCAACGATTTATAATGAATTTTTCAGCTGGAAAATCCTACAGGAGATTGAAAGACACTTTCCTGATTTGAAGTGAAATCATCACCTCTTTGTAAAATAACAAATAAAAACGCAACATAAAAACAGATTGTTGATGTGTAAACAACAACTAAATTTGCCAAACAAACCAAATTCGCCCAAATCGATCAATCACAGTCACATTCACAATCACAACACTGTTGAACATACGAGCATACAACACACTGACCTTGTTGAGCAGGTTGACCTTCGTCGTGTTGTTCACCGAATCTCCAGAATGCTTCACCAACAATGTTATCAACCTCACGAACGCATCCAGGGTGTGGAAGCATTTGGCCCTGACCAGGGTGGGGTTCAGGAGGGAGGGACTGACCGCCGCTTCCTGCTGTACAAACGGCAACTGATAAAGCAAAACGTACAAGGACACAGAGCCCTGGTTGAACCCTCCTCCCGCCACTGGCAAGCCGGCAACTTCAGAGGCAAAAGGAATGTGATAAACGTGGGGTTGAAAATGCCCTGAGACTTACGATTCAGCAGTGAGCTGTGGGAGCATGGGTGTACCAGGCGGGACTGTGGGGCGCCCGCACCCAATTAGTCAGGTGAATGGGGGAGGATTCATCCCCCGGCATTTCGAATAGGGGAGGGGGTTTGCGAATGAGAGGGATTTTGTCGCTTTGAGAGCGAAGTATATGTTTGTTAAATCATAATCAGAGCACGCACAGCAGGAATACCTGCTGAATAGAATGTGCGAATAGTGGGAGTGGAGGTTTTGAAAACAGACAAAACCCTGCGTATGGTTTGCGCAGCGGAAAGACCGATGACTTCGCTCATAACGCGTTGCGCCATTTCTTATCGGCTCAACAGACAGGAGAAAAGATTCGGCGTTCTTTTTGTGTAAAATATTAGTGACATAAGCTGCCACTGCGTCCTCAATGTTGAAAACAGCCGATTTTGGTGCCGGTCACAAATTCACAGGTTGAAGCCAAATGAAAGGACAGGAAACAGGTTGGGAAAGAGTCTCACCGCCATCGACCAGGGTTGCCAGATTTTTTTAGTAGCTTTGGCGAAAATTCTGATAAAAAATGGCCAAAATCTCAAAATGTTTTAACTATGGTAATTTCCATATTAATAGATGTCTCAAATTGTTCGGAAGGCAGTATATTTTTCGCCGAAAAAATGTAGTATTGCCAAAGAAGCAAGTTTGGACGCTAAAACAGCCATTTCTGCAGTGAACTTAAAATTACCTGTTGCAACTTGTCTTTATTTATCTTAATAAACTTAAAACCATATATTAAACACTAATGTAGATAAATGCTTCAATTCTGACCCATTTCTGGGTTAAACAATTTGAAATTAACTTTCCAATTCAACGACAAGGCTAGAATACTCTTGATCTTGTGCTCCAAATATGTGAACAAAAGATTAAAGTCATGAACTGCATTAAGTTGATGATCATGATGAGTTAACCACATGCTCAAAACCATCATAAAGTTCACATATGAACGAAAGGGAAGGAACACTTGAGAACAAACATTGACTCGTGACAGGTCCGACTGAAACATTGGAGCATAAAACCTACAAGAATGCAAGGGTCAAATAATCACTACACACGTTGAACATTTTGGAGGTTGAAGTTACTGCAGAGCGTTACTGTAAAAGTAATGAGAAACTTCTAAAAGTGTAAAATCTTACCACAAATTCAAAATACTTTACTATAACATTATCAGTCACACAACCGAGTCGAGCGCAGCAGATACCGTTCAATGTAACCAAAAGATTATCACTGACTGAAACACCTGTATAAGATCTGCTCAGTGCAAGGGTAAATCATTACTACACACTTCAAAGCAAAAAGGTTGAATTGCCACGGTGTTACTGTGGCACTGAGTGACATGAAGAGCGTCCGAAAATACAAAAGATTTAATGAAAACTTAATTTTACAGTGACAAACCAAAAAATGGCCAAATTTTTCGAAATTGGCCATGAAATGGCCAATCTGGCAACCTTGCCATCAACAGCCGTTACTGTTTGTCGGGCAAAACACCTCATTGGAATGACCTGGAGTAACCTTTAACAACACGCTATTGACACGGAATAAACGGAAGGAATTAACTGACCGTGAGTAACCTGTAGGTGAGGTCAACACACATCTCCGTGCACAGCCGAAAAAACCTTGTTATGAGTTCGTCTGTGCGTAGGATACCTTGCTGATGCATCTGCAATCATAGATGGAGCGTTAGGAACTGACAACGGGCGTTTGGCCGCGGCACTACAGGCCAAGATCGGGCCAATACAGGCTTGACGTGATAAGAACATTCAACGGTGTGGAAGGTAGATACCACACGACTGCGATTACAAGTTCACCAACAGAAACACAACAGTTGCCGAAACCAGAACCGTTGCCAGAAAGTCTTCAATAAGGGGGGTTTTCATTCGTGCAGGGGGGTTGATATTCCAAAATTGACAAACTTGGAGCTTTGTTTTGGGGAGTTAAGCCCACAAAAGCCCCCCGTGGCGACGGGACTGGTCGGAACCCAGTCGATAAGCCTCTCACCGTGACCAATAACTTGCTCTGTGAAACAAACCAACCAGCCCAGCAGTTGCAACTTACTCCCCACAACGAACATTTCTTCGATCATTTCAAAATGTTTTACGAACATTTCTTCGATCATTTCAAAATCATTTACGAACATTTCTTCGATCATTTCAAAATGTCAGCAACAGACACATTAAGTGACCTCGTCACAAAACAAACAGCAAATCATGAACTCAAACATGAAGTACCTGCTGCACGAACGCTGAGAAACCCCGGGTTGAGTCCCTTCCGGAATTGGGGCTGTGGTAAATGTTTACCCACTCCCTCAAAAGGTACTCGGTCTTTTCGTGCAGACCAGGCGGGTCATCGAAGTCACGTGCCTGAAACGAGTACAATCGAGTAGTAAATCGCAAAACTCGTTTGATCGTATTGAGGCCAATAACGTCGATTAAAAAAATTGCACAACTACAAGACCCGGGAGTCGAACCCACACCTGTGCTATTCCGGAGTGCATCATTTGTGTTGCCGTGCTTGAGGACTTATCGAGCATGGGGTCAAAGGTCGACCGGATCATTTCCATCAACTGAGTCAGACTACATAAAAATAAAAGACCTGTTAAACGAGCAACTAAACAAAAGTTTCCTGGCAAAAAAAGACGTTATTCTAAGAAAACAAAGCCACGATGTACGGGGGCGCATCACAAGTTGGAATGAAATTAATATTTTAAGTTCTTTGTGTCAACTGAAAATTATTTGCTGATTGAGCAAATTTCGCAAAAGTTTGTTTTTCAAAGTGTTGCTGAATGACAAGCCTGACATACTTGCGAGCTGATTGAGGCAGCAATGCTATTTCAATAAGATACGGAACCGCGACCTGGCCGAACGAACAAAGGCCAGGGTCAGACATTTTTCTTGCAGAACTTTCCAACATCATCAAACGTAGGTTCGCAAATGTTTGTTTCGCAACAGCGACGTCGCCGTCAACAAACACCGAAAATACAGAGGGGTACACAACCGACCACTACCCCCCCAGAACACGTGACTTACCCCTCCGGCGCGGCACCCCTGGATATGTTGTTTATTTTGTTGAGCGTGTCGATCGTGTTGAACAGGTCCGACTCCGTGGCTGGGGAGGAGGACTTCTCGTCGAGGAGGAAGACGCGCACCAAGCGCATGGCGAACATGACCGCCATGTAGTTCAACCCCCCTTCCATCGCCTGAATGAGAAAAAGGGGACTTTCCCTGGTTTGAAATGAAAAACGCGCGGAACACCAGCAGTGACGTCACCGGCGTCGTCAAGTGAGCCATTTTCTTCTTCGAGCAAACATCACGGTTACGTATCAATGTGCGCTTGTGATGCAACAATGGATGATTTACTGTTTTGTTCTTCTTTGGGGAATCATTTCACTGACGACTAAATTTGGCAAAAAAAGATAAAAGCAAACAGAAAAACACATGACTAAAGCAGTATCTGACCTATTTCACCCAAAAAATCTTAGAAAATCAGCAGATGTTGCGAAAATATTGAAATATGGAAACAAAGTTCAGCCATTTCGGAATTTAATATTGCGTTGCTTCAATCAGCAACACACGCTGCAATATGATCAATCGTTTCGGAATCAAACACGTTCACTGACTTGAGCGAGGTGCTGGTCATACTGTTGAAGATTGACTAGATGTGAACGAATGAGCAACTCCACGGCTTCAACGTTGTACTTGTACTCGTCGCGGTGATTGGTCAAACACTGAGTCACGTGCTTGTTTGTCCACTGCGGGCCATAGGCGCGTTGGTCCTGCAGCGCCTTCAGCACCACGATGTGGCAATCGCGGTAGCGGCCCAGGACCTGCGGGTAAGTTAATGGTTGACAGGGGGGGCGGTGGATGGCTACGCAGTGGTGTAGGAGGCAGGGGTGCAAGCGGACCCCCTAAAGTTTTGATTTGTTGAAAATCCGGGCCAAATCCATAAAAATCTGGGCAAAAATGGCGCCCAACGTTGTTTGTCTTCAAAAAATGTTGCACAACTTTGCAGAAAAACACATGAAGACCCTTTTTATGGAGGTCACACCAAAAAATGGTTTTCATGATCTTTGTGGGGGCAAATCTGTATGGAAAATTCGCACATTATCTTTTCGGGCAAGTTTGTGGAAAATCGGACAAAAATCCTTCGCACCCCAAAAATTTGCTCGCTCCTGCACTTGCGCTCCATGTGGGTTTGGGACAACACGTCAGCGATAGACGGTCGCGTATTTCACTGAAAGAGACCGACTTGCAAACGACGGGAACCGAACCCCTTACCTCTTGATCGACGCCCGAGTGGCTGGTAGCGTCAAGCAGTCCTTCGACGGCTTTCTGCAGCAAAGCCAGGGCGGCCACGATCTCCCTCGTGTTTCGGGCCAGGACCAGGGCCTCGCGAAGGTTCTGCAGTTGTGTGAACATGGTGCTGCCCGGGGACACGTTGGTCAGCTGCAACAACAAGGGGGCCATTTTTATTTTTAATGATACATTTTCAGGTCATGGAGGTGTTGGTTGAAGACGTTTCGACGAAAAAAACCTCATTGGACTTGTTCATACTAAAGGAAAGTTGAGAATTTTACAGAAACACAGCAACTCACCTGCAGCATTTGTTCCAGTTCGGCCATGCATCGATCATAGACTTGGGTGATCTCGTCCACGGCCCACGACTGGAAAAGACCATTAATATGTGGGGTGCGCTTTTGCAAAGACCATTAATATGTGAGTGCTCTTTGCAAAGACCATTAATATGTGGGGTGCTCTTTGCAAAGACCATTAATATGTGGGGTGCTCTTTGCAAAGACCATTAATATGTGGGGTGCTCTTTGCAAAGATCATGACAAAAAATCGCTGATGAAAACTAATGCCATTAAGCGCTGATAAGCATGCGGTCAGCGTGCCAGACCAACATTGAGAACCAGACGTCATGTTCTCATTGCATACTTAACTAACTCGTTTAACTTCTTCCTTCATTACACAAATTTTACATTTTTGATGTACCCATTCAAAGTTTATGAAGGTCAACAAAGAAACGACGTTATGAAATATGTACTGGAAAACTGATATAAAACGAAGAAAACTTCTGATTTTTTCAAAACTGAACTTTCAAAAATCCAACATGCACAAGACAGCGAATTAACTTCTCGACACAAAACGTCCGTCAACTCACTTGCATAGGTTTGGCGAGGAAGCCTGACGGCTGGGAGGAGTCGTTGCTGGCGGTGAAGCCGGGGATGCAACGGGCGAACTCTTCGTAAACCGCTGTTTGCTGGGGGGTCACGCCCCCCACCTGCACGGACCAGTCAACTCAGGCTTGGCAATAATGCAATTCGGGTTAAAAAACATTCAATTTAGCAAAAATATAAATTGCGAAAGAGCAGGCACTTTTAAACAAATTCATGAACTTCAAGCAAAGCATTGAAGCAAACTTTTAAACGCCCTGATCGCTTGGAATGCAGAAACAGCAATATGGCGTCTTGCGTATCAAAAGTCTACGCGTGTTAGGGACAAACGTAATCAAACGCGGCACAACGATGCTCTCCACAAACAGAAGTCCACTATTGTTCACCTTGAGTCTGATCTGCTCCGGCATCCTCTCTGCCTGGTACGTCAGCACCATCGGATCGCAATACCTCCTCCCCTCCTGTCGGGCGTGCTTGCGCAATTCGTATTCCTGAACAAAGGCGCAATCGTTGCTTAGCAACCCGGCTGTTCGCATCACGCCGACACAATCTCATCTCCCGCTCTAGTTAAGGACAATGTCATTTGAGGAAACTTTAACGGACAATCTAACTAGAAATTGAGGGTGCCGGACTTCGCGATGACTTGAGATTATTTTGAAAACAGTTGATAGGTGGGCGATGTTGTTTAGCAACCGTCTCTTCAATGTCGCTCACAAAAAAACAACTTCACTGCGTAGAGTTCGTTCAAGAGCTCGTAAAACATTTCAGGGTGTCAGTCAGTCCCGTCGCCATGTCAAAGCTTTTGTGGGCTTAGCCCCCAAACAAAGCTCCAATCCCCCCCAATTGAAACACTATAAATCAGTAGAGTTTTTGTCAATTTTTAGAATGTCAAGCCATCCCGCAGAAACGGAAAGCCCCCTGTTGGAAACTTTCTGGCGACGGTTCTGGTTTCAGTTTTGATATAAATGGGATTTAAATTGTCCATAAAATCGATCCATACCTGTAAGAAGTTATTTGACAAAGTCCTAACTGTAAAGTAAAGCCACTACTGTAAGACGAAGATACCACACTCCTTTCACACACAAGCACCAGCTCCATCACGTACATTGTTCAACCGTTTATCCATCTCTATCAAGGCGCGCTCGACCGCCGTCTTCTGCACAAAGCAGCACGCCAGCTCCACATTGTCAGCTGCGACCACTGAGGCCGCCTGCTCCACCATCTCCTTGTGCTGAGGTCCAAGCGCTGTTTGAGGCAACTGCAGGTGGAATAAGAAACATGATTTTTAACTCGAATGACTCTGTCGGAAACAAGCTGAAACTGGGCTTTAACTTAAAAGGAATGCGCTGGAAAAACGATTGTTACGTCAGACGCCCAATACATTCAACAACGAGACACGAAAAGGAATGAAGTAGTTAGTTTGAAAACAAACTGCTGTCTTGCACAGCAATTCAAGCAGGAATGTCTGTTTCATCTTCATAAGCAAGTAACATAAAAGAAAACACCTGAGTATATGAGGCTTTGTGGCAGCAGTGGTGGCGATAAGGCTTGGTGACATCATAAGGAAGTGTCTACCATTGCAAACAAACTTACTTGCGGTCATTTAAAAAACGATGCAGGATTTCATAAATTCAAATGCGTTCTTCGAAACAAGGAAAGTGAAAAGCTGATTTCGCACAGGCGAGTATCACAACCTTAGACAGAGCATCCCACCTACCCTCATTTGCTGAACAAATCCGTTCTTGAGATGATTGTTGATCCCCTGAAGCAATGTCTCCCTGCACGTGATCAGGGCCATGCCAGCGGTTAAGTTGCGTACCTGTGGCAATCAACACCAACCATCAAGCAACAGCTTTCAACGGATCTGCCAATCTCAACCAGACCTGTCTGTCCCTGGGTAGGGTCTGTTGCTACAAGCGACTGTAAGCGTTGTCTTAACCAATACTGTATTCCCCTTGCATTAGTTTTAGCATCTAAGCTACATATGGTATTTCATTAGAATACATGTTTTCAAACAAAGCTTTATTTCCGGTCGGGTATGATTTGCCATAAAAATATCAAGATACAGGGAACGTCAAAAGCATTTCCAAAACACGGATATCCTCTGCGGGGATGAAAATAGGCTAAAAAAATGGCGGAAACGTCGTCAAAACGTTTCAAACAGGTGGTGTTTTCGTGAAGAGACATTGTTTTCATCATAGGGGGAAACGTGAAATAGGAACATTCTGGGAGTGTTTAGCATCTCTTATAAAAATCTTAGAAGCAGAATAGCAACATCACAACAACTTGAAACGATTTTGGAATGATTGCATCAATCTCAACCACTGGTTCTTAACATGTGGGGAGGTTGCCAAGTGGGGAATGACCAGTCGGGCAGTAGAACAACTGCTTCAAAATTTAACACATCACATCCAAATGTTGACTTACTTTACAAATCATAACCATTTACAGACTGTTTTAATAACAAAAACAACCAACATATGAGGTATTGTAAGTCATGTTTGGGTAAAAGTGACAAGGGTTAAAATCGATCTTGTCAAAGACCGATGCCGTGGCGGGAAATGGAGAGCTGGCTAAAAAGTGGGGAATTGTAGAAAAAAGGTGAAGAGCCCCTGCTCTAGACTGTGGGTTATTAGTCAGTCCTCTCTTCCATGACATCACCTCTCCGTCACGACTCAAACGTAACAATGCATAAACAATCTCCTCGAACTTCCAAACGAAAGCGGTCTGGTTTTAAAAATATATTTTCTATAAATATCCCATTACTTTACGAGGCTTAATTACTGAAATAATAATATTCACAGAGCGCATATTTTGCTATTGACAGAAACTGAATTCATGCCCGAAAACAAAGCTTGTGATCCATGTTTTAACGAACAAATAAAATGATCGATATCGAGACCCACACACAGACTTCTTCCCACGGCAACTGACCATGTGTTGTGCAGCGGCCCTCATCCTGAACTCCTCCGGGTCAAGAGCGAAGTCCTTCTTGACTATCTGCTCGCAGGTGGTCAGCGCAATCTTTATCGACCTCTCCACAGCGGGTTGGGTGGTCTCTTGCACAGCTCGCTCCACAGCTGCCCTGACGCACGCTTTCAAGTGGGGCTGGCTTTGAAGGAGGGGTAACTGTGACGTAACAACCACGGGCGTGAGCGCGAAAAGCATAACTTGAAATGCTGATAAAGTCCTCGTGTTTGATTTTTGAAAAGGAAAACAATATCTTATTAAAAGAAATGACAACGATATTCAGATTCGACGGGTAAGCTGCTTGGTGTCGGCCAGCAGTGATTTATGGGTTGTTCATTTCGAAATTCTATTAATTTTCTCTTCACATTTACTTCTTTAGCAAGCACGGATAATACAAAACGAACAGCACCAGCCATCTTCATATTAGTTTTGCCGATGCACGAAAACATGCTTGGCCGGACTTCTTCAAGTGCGACAAGGTAACGTTCACAATTGACAGCTCCCAACATGACGCCAATACAATTCGCCATACAGTAAGAAGGAAAGCATGTGGAGGTTTGGAAAATTGGAACATTAAGCATTGCTGGGGGTGAGGGGGGTGAGTTATGGGNCGNGAAACAAGTTTGGAATTCACTTTCCACTCCTCACTGGCAACGATGACGATTCTTGCTTTCAACTGAACACGTATTGCTACACACAGGACCACCAGTTTCTGGTGGTTTTCGGGGGTAACAAAGTTATAGAAAAGTGAAGCCAATATGCTTCAGTGTTAACAAAGTTTGATTCCAGTATCAGACAAAGACGATTGTTTTCGCCAAACGGCATTTACTTAGATTCAGGCAAGTTGCCGTTGTGACCAAACAATGGCTATTATTGAACGAAGCGTAAGTGGCAACCGAACAGATTCCTTTCTCGCATCGCGATTATGACGACACAACCATTGCTCATCAGCAATCTCAGAAAGCGTTTCTATTTCCAGAACATTTTTATCGTGAACAAAACAAGTGAACGAGACTGTCACCTCCATTTTCACAGTGAGATGAGACTGTAACGTTGACACTGAATATACGTTGATGTCATGGAAGGAGAACCTGGGGGCTGCTGGTGGGGGAGGCAAGGGTTGGGGCTGTTGCTGCTGTTGCTGTTGCATTGGGGCGGCAGGAGGTGGGGCCGGTGTTGGCATGACCCCCCCCAGCGCGCCCAGATTGACCGGG
>JGI24158J21664_10003583_pt1 | contig 19566 bp, 8 predicted proteins | sample Ectturendosymbi3_FD_21664 | JGI IMG/M metagenome (IMG submission 21664) | reverse complement strand
ACCACTGCTTCCACCAATCACAGTGCACCATGATGAGAGTGCCGTACGGTTAGCCCCAGAAGCTAGCCATACGGTGCCGTACGGCTAGACACTGCCTATTTGCAAACGTGCCAAAGGGGCTCCTCAACAACTGTTTTACTTTAGGGCACTTTTCTAAGAGTTTGCCTCGGGCCCCTAATTTCTAATATCTACCCCTGTCTGTGAGGCTGGATTTTCAACCCCTGTTCACATTACAGTAAAACAGAAGTCAAAGAATAGACTGGACATTCAGAATGACATGAGATGAGCTTAGCTATGACACCAATACGTCTCCACGAATTTCAAGACTACTGTAGTTGCACGGCTGCAAACACAATCGTCCTATTGATTAACATGGGTGCTGTTAGTTATGCATATGAATGTAAATACAGTGGATGTAGTTGTAGGCTACCATGTAAAATGATGTGCTTTTCATCTTGTCGGTTGTTATTTGAACACCTTTAATGTTGCAGTTAATGGCTGGGACTGAGCGACTATGTCGTATTTTTGAATGGGGTCGCGAGCTTATGTCATGTTTTCAAATGGGGTCGCGAGATGAAAAAGATTGGGAACCACTGGTTTAGGCCTTTCAGTCAGTATATTTTGCGCCTAAAAGAGTGTTGTTACACTTACAGACAGTCAGGGATCGTCTTATGATGGTTATCATTGGGCTAGCGGCTGCTGCGCTTGTATCTGAAGGCTGCTGTTACTCTGACTGATAATATTAGTAGGGTGAGGTTTCAATTACGGTGAGGTTAGGGTTAGGTTAGCTTAGTGTTAGCTTAGCATTAGGTTAGCTTAGCTTAGTGTTAGCTTAGGTTAGGGATAGGTTAGGTTGGGGTAAGGATTAGGGTTAGGTTGTAGGTTTATCTTTTAGTTATATTTACTTCCTTTCTACCAAGCCTTTTCCTGCTGCCATTGTGGTGGAAAAATAGACACTGCCTATTGTTATACACTACACTGTAGTAAATGCTATACTGTAGCTAAGCATTTTGCATTGTTGGTTAGATTTTATTTTTACTGCTCGAAGTGTCTCCTTGCTCTTGCAGTAACACACTCGCAGGATCTTTTGGTCATTCTCACCATCAAGATACCACAAGGTGACACAGTCAAATCTGATCGCGATTGCTTTGTTAGGAAATTGATTTCATGTCGGCGATGCATCTTCAGTCCCAGAAAATTTGTAAGCAAAAGCTTACATGTGAAATGACAAAAATGAAAAAAGGCTAAAGCAAGATCAGGGAAAAAAAGTGTGCAGATTTGAGATTGTAGTAAGAAGTCCATATATTAAGCTACTGTATTATAACTAAAGGCAAAAACCAACTAACTATAAAACCAAAGTGACCGATTGTGAGAAGCCCAGTGAAAGTCATTACAGTGTTCTCATACAATCATTAGATGAATATATAAAGTACAAGCATGATGCTAAAACCAAAAACAAATGTGTTAAAACTGAGACTCAACTGTCAAGATGCAAGCAAAATGGCTATTGGACTCCTTAAGACTAAATNAGTGGGAGATGTCATTAATTCTAAGTGTGTCACCAGTCAACAGCGTTAGACAATATAAAATGTCTTCAGCTACAGAAAAGTAATNNAAATGTTAACGTTCACGCTGNAGACGGACATTTTGAAGAGCAACTGTAAGTAAATCAGTATTTTAATCATCATTTCACCTCTGCATTCATAGGCCTATGTCTTTTTGCAAATTAACATTTCTGTTTTTTTTTAGTATGTAAATGTTTTTTTCTTGTACAATCTGGGTTTATCAGAATATATTGAATAGGATCCCTGCCAACAAGAAGCATTGTTTCCATCATGTACAGGGTAGCAGGGCATCGGCATGGAGACCTGACCCTGTGTTGAAGTTGAACCATCCGTACCAAAGTTGCGCATAGCTTGGCTATTCCAGTTGGGGTTGGTAATAATATTAGGTATGAAATAATGAAGTTGAAAGTGTAGCGTTTGCAAAGTTACTGCTGGTATCGTGTTCTTATTAATTAACAACTGTAAAACTAAAGATGTTTTTGTGGCGTATCTTTGGTGAAAAGGTATTTTGCTAATTTGCTCCTTAATATAGGCTAAACATACTGTGTAGCAGTCTTCACTAGCTACTTTTCTGCGGTGCATTCATCTTTGCAAGAGGGGTTGTTCCTTCACTGCTTGCTTTGCCAAGTTCTTGAAAATGTTGAAAAGCAGTTTACAGCAAGCTGATATTCGTTATACTTATTTAGGTTGCAAAATCACTTTTGTCAAATGATTTACACAAGGCAGTGTGTATTTTGCCATTTGAGGCACAACCATTGCTGAAGCTATTTTGCCATTAGGTGAACCCAATTGGCTGAATTGGTCATGTGACAAGAGCAATACACTTGGATTAGCATATGGTCATTGTCACATGACCTGAAACCCCTCAACCTAAACCCTAAATCTAAACCCCAAGCTTAAACCCTAAACTTATATGCAAAAGCTATTAACCAGCATTAGTGCTTGCCACTTGCCTTTGTTTCAGGGCATTGCTCAGGGATGCAAAAATGCAGCTCTGCACTCCATGCTGTGTGACAAAAAACTAGGAGTGCATGAATGGGATTTGGACTAGCATAGCAGTGCCTAGTTTATAATTTTAAGTGTAATATTATTCTTAGAGAACTATTAATAGCAATAATAATGAAACACCACGTGTGAAAAGAGATTCTTTTTCACAGTTGCCTCTGACATTCCTTTCACTTCCTAGTTTTATCTCATTTTCTATACCATGTTTTGGGTTAAGCAAAATGACACATTGATGCCACAATGTAGGTAGATGGAATGGGGTATAGATGACATCAGTTTTTGACCAATAAACTACAGTCTGTTGATGAATGAATGGTCAGCTTAAGAGTTGCCAAAGCTGTGTGTGCTACTAAAAATTTCTGCGCACTATAAAAATTCACAGAAAATGTTGAAACCTTGGCATAGTCATTGCTTTCCAAATGCTTTTGCTTTCTGTAAGTATTACTGTGCCTTTGTGTAGTGTTACTTTGCTTATTGATTAACTACCTTGACTATCACAATCACAAAGCTTATGATGATGCTATAGGCCTAGCTATTGTGATATGTTCTACTCTGCTTGAAACTTCTGAGGCTGCTCTTATGGTTGAATCATTACATTGCATTAGCCACATGTGATCTGCTAACTGGAAAAAATGTTATAAGCAGTGAGGAACTTCAGAACAGTTGTAGAGTATGTTAGAATTAACTTATTTCTGACCAGAACTGAAAAAAAGTTAGATTCTTAACACACACAGTTCATGCTTGTTTGCATGGCTAATGAAGAGACCCAAAGGTCATCAAGTATGCTGATCATATGTCAGTCATACGTGTTCAGCTGTCACAGCAGCAAGAGACAAAAGAAGTAGGAACTTCAAAAAATAGCATAGACACAAGGAAGTGCTATTAGTAAGTAGTGGTAGGTTGATATTTCAGGCAAAAGCAAACAGCAACAACAAGGACATAATAAGCACAGAGCATGTAACATGCATAGAACATATACTAAAAACACAAAGAATATATCAAGGTAATGTGGATAAAGTTTATTCATCATGACCAAGAAGGTGTAATTTGACTTGTGTTTGAAAACTAGTAGAGCCTTGAGATCCAGTTTAATGGGCAGATATATTTTGCTTTGATACTCTTTCCGATATTTGTATTTACTGATGGTTTAAAGCAGAGGTGGGCAAATAGCGGCCTGCGGGCCAAATGTGGCCCGCAGAAGCATTCAGGAAAATCTTCAAATCTGAAATTTTCCCCAACTTCTCATAGTAAATATTAGTGCTGAGGCTATACATCGAGACTTGCTTTTACTCCCATAAGAAGGTACGGCTCTCCAAAAAATGCCGCCTTTTCAAAGTGGCCCCAAAGCACAAATAATTTCCCACCCCTGTTTCAAATAAACTATGATTGGAGCTATTTCTGGTGTCATAACTATAACTCTTAAAATTATCATTTATGTGGACACCAGTTACCAAACTTCTGAAATAGAAAATAGAGTGTATAGACCAAGGGTGTGCAACAGGCGGCCCGCGGGCCACAACCCAGCCCGCCAAGCCATTTAGTGTGGCCCTTGCCAACACTCTGATTTTTTCCCATCATGCATGAAAATCCTAATCCCGACAGTTTATGTTAAAAAACTAAAATTTCGTGTGGCCCACCTAGATGTCTGAAGTTGGTTATATGGCCCACCGACAAAAAATATTGCACATCCCTGGTATAGACAATTTCACAAACTCCTCAAAACATCTACCATATTTTTCAGACCATAAGGTGCACTTAAAACCCTTTAATTTTCTCAAAAATTGAAAGTGCACCTTATAATGTGATGCACCTGTTGTATGGATCTGGTTGTGCTTTCTCATCTAGAACCAATTTTATGTGGTAAACGGTGCTATTTATATAATTGCTAGTTATGATTTTTTTTGCAAACAGACCATCGTGTTACATAATATACCAACAACAATTATAATGAGCAGCATATGTGGTTTCGAGAGTAGCTAGCACATACCACAGATTGTATTATTCCATGAGGCTCCTGACTACAATGGTGCACACCAACCAAACATGTGCACAAGTTTTATTCTATTCATGTCTAGTTGATTAGGCATGTGCAACAGCTTAAAGTCCCTCGTATGTACAGTAATCCAAGGGAGTTTAATCTGTCCGATTAAACCCCGTCATGTGTTATCTCAGTCTTGCTTCATTTAATGCGCCTTGTAATCTGGTGCACCTTATGTTTGAAAAAAGAATAGCTAGCATTCAATTTTTGATACTGCACCTTATGGTCCAAAAAATATGGTAGTTGAAAGAACAGTTGTACTAAAATACATATAAAGTGTTTTCTATGATGCATGCCATATTTTTCGCCTAACCAAGGATTCAAGAATCAGTTCTATACTAATCAAACTATCATTAGATTTTGTTGTCAATCACTTTTTCAGATTCAAAATTAGTCAAAACACTCAACTATCTGCTTAGAGTTTATAGCACTAGGGTAGTTTATAGAATGCAGTGGTCACATGGTATTTGATACTTTCAGCATAGCTTTTTCATCATGAGTGTTGAAACCAATTAAAAATATTGTTGTGCTTGCTACACTTTCCCACATGTTTTCATTTGCAAAATAAATAAACAGAAATCAGTATGATATGCAAAAAATAAATTGAACAGTAGGTGTGGGCTACCAAAATTAATGACTGCATTCAGTCATCAATGCATGTTGCCAAAAATGACTTCCTAGAATTGTTATTGTTTTGAGTTGGCCAAAACAGGCGTAGGGCTTGTAAGAAGATCCTTCATCACTCATCTCATATTTCTCTTAGAATTGACACTAATTCATTTAACTTCCTACAGCTAATGCCTGGTATCGCACTTCATTTTCCTCAGGTTGAGTGCTATTGAAAATCAAGCAATACACAGAAAGGTTTAGGAAAGAACCACTAGTTTTTTGTATTTTGCAGAGGTTTGACCTGCTCTGTAGTTGTTGCATTAGTTTTGAACTCTGTGATGGTTGGTTGAATTTTGCTGATGTTGATGTAATTCTCTGTTGGTGCATTGCAATAACAATCATTCTGAAAACGATTTTTTGTAATTCTAGAGAGACATAGGTCACTTTTTTGTATCACTGCTAAGTGTGAAAATCCTTGTGTTAAAAATAAGTTTTTCAATATTGCTCTTGCAGCACAGTGACTCAACGGTATAAATTATGCTTCATAAACATGTAAAGCATCTGCGTCACCCTTGATGCGCATGCGATTGGGAAAATGTGTATGAAGTGACTCGTACTCAAGCAGTTGAATCGTTGATGTTTGCTGCCATGTACAGGTTTATTGCAGGTTAGATTGATGTTATGCTATTCTGGATTTAAACATAACTTTATGGAACTGTAAAACTTCACAGTACTTATTTTGTATTTTTATTGTCTTCACTACAAAAGTTGTAAAAAAACAAGATGGATGTTCAAGATGGATCCTATTTGGACCCAAAAAGGTAAAGGTTTTACAGTTGAAATTAGAAAGCATACCACAAATGTCAAATGTCCATGTATTGTCAACTGGACTCACATACAGCAGCTCAAAAGCTGACTTACAGGGCAGTTTTGTGCCAAGAGAAGAATAATGCTTAGGTGACAAAGTCACTTATGTTTTTAGGAACCAAACTATGCCAAGATACTGATCTTGAGAACATGTGACTATTATAAAATACGTAGTTTTTTGTGTCATATACTGAATTTTTTGAAATGATCGAAAAAAATTAAGTCATTTCAGTCAGAATGTCTGAAGATACACACTAATGGATACAGTTATGGCAAGTTTTAAAACTGTGAGACAAATGAGCGAAATGTCTCAGTGGCCAAAATGTCACAGCAAAGAATGACCGAAATGTCTCAGTGAAAAAAACAAGCAACATACTAACATCTGATTGTTAGAGCTGTATCCAAAATCTTTGCGACATTTATTCTGATGAAAAAACTGTTCCCATATAACAGCTGTAATATGTTTGGTGTCAAGCAGACCTTTCAGCTCCACTGAATTATCAGTTGGCAGGCTTCTAAATCTTACATGACAGTATGTCAGTAAGTATGAAGTCTGTTTCTAAGTTTTTTTAATTTTAAAGATACAAAATCTTGTTAGCAACTTTACACTATGTGCATTTACTTTCTATTTTTCAACCTCTGTTTTAGTAGGAAAACTATGGGAAGCAGCATTATTCATTCACCATCTGTGGTAAGAGACAGCTTTCGAAGAGCAAACCGAACTGGGTCTATTTTGAAATGTAAGTCCTGCATGTTTCATTTTTTGTCACAGTTATTGTTTTTCTGATTTTTTCTTTTACCTTGTCATGCATTTTTATGCTTTTACATTACATTTGCTGTTTGGCAGCAATGCAGCTTCTAGAAGATGCCATTCCCGTTAGCACACCTGTACTTTCTGCGTTGCCAAAATCAGTTACAAATCAATATGGTAAGTAATTTTCATAGCTAAGTTGTAGTATTTTGCTCATCTTGGTATTTATTACCAACACGTCATTTTGTTCCATTTAACCAAGGTAAAAATATCACTTTGTGGGGCTCAAAACTTGTGATTAATTTTAAAGGTTCTACAAGCATGTCAAAAAGTTTTAAAGGTGGATCTTTCTTAAATGAAGACAAAAACACATCTTTAGTAAGTTTCTATGTGCAACTATTGTAGTTCTTTTATGTGCAACATATAGTTTCTTTTTGTTTATTTGTGGATTAAACTTTTTTTTCTGCATTTTTTTCTCTGAAGCTTGTTATCTTTTAGCTTGCATTTACTTTCAAACTGTAGGTTCTTATTAAAACATGGCTCACAGCAAAATCTTGATTAAATGATGTGCAGATGACCTGCTTGCGTAACATGTGTCTATGTGCTCTCTTGTGTTGCAGTGTGTCTTACTATTGCGGTAACTATTTGATTCCGCTCATCACTGTTTTCATTTTTTTCTTGACAGTGCAAAGCATATTTGAGTTTTGTTCGATGATAGTGTATAGTAACCTTGTAAATATTTTTAACAGCTTTCCAACACATTCCTTGATATCGACGTTGGCAAAAGCTTGCTTGAACCTAGAACGCCAACCACGTTTGCAAGACAAGACAAAAGCATGAAATATGACCTTGAAAAAGCTCCGTATGAAACAGGTTTGCTTTTCTTTAGAGAATCACTTGCAAAAAAAACATCACCCCTGTGTCATATCTGTCGTTGATTTTTCTTTGCCAGTGACCACAAGTCTCTACATTGACTTCAGACAAAATCTGTGTCGGTGTGAATCTTCCATGGATATCTTCACTTTAGTGGATTCATTTGAAGAAGTTTGCAAAGAGCATGTAGACTTGCTTCAAAAATTGTTCACTCCTCAAATACACTTTGAGTAAGAAATTGGTACTGCAATTGCGTGTTAATGTGGTTCACTTCATGTATTCTGCGATTTTTGTTGTTTTATTAGAGAGGAATCAGTTACATCGCTGAAAAAGATGTTAAAGAATGAAAAGCAAACATGGAGATTGATATCTTGTTTGTACAAGTAAGAAAATACTGAATTTCTCGACTGTTTGAAACAAAAGTAATACAAAACGTTTTTGTCCTGTTTTCGTTATGCGCAAGTTTATATCCTTAGTTTTGGTTATGCAGTTTGCAAATGAAGTATTGTAAAACTGTGATTTCAACTAGATCATTCGCATCAGTGGTAAGCTTAAGGATTTGAAGCTTCATTCCGGAAATATTCTCGTGCTTTTCTGAGCAAACGGGCTGATTAAGGTTGGCTTCATGATTTCAACATACAAGATAACAGGACTCAGGTTGTTGTGCCTACATAAAGAAGGCTTGCGCTGACGATCTTGCAATAGCTCACACGAGGCAGTCTAAGTGCTGATATCTGCGCATCGTGAGAGAATTTGTTTTGGAAATCTGGTAATAATCGCTAAAGCTTCGTAGAGAAGTATTGGTTAAAAGGCTGTATTTTCCGATACTGCTCTTTTACGTGCAGAGACAGGGAATCCATCACCGAACCTGATCAAGAAATGAGGATTGACCAACCAGTAAGTGATTTAATCGGTTATGCCATTTCCACACTCGGCCGTGTTGTTTAAGCAGACTTGGATTTGTTTGTTTAGAACCAGTTTTTCTGCGAAAAAGAAGCAGTAGAGAAGTTTTTTGAAGAAAATTCTGAAGTGAGGCAAGCTCAGGTGCGTAAACAATTGCTCATGTTTAAATGGTGATTGGATGTGTCTTTCTGTTGTACCATAACTTTTCAACATTGGAAAAATATGCTTTTCTAGAAATCATTTTCATGATTAACTTTTGCATCGAGTACTGTTACTGCTAGCAGGATTGCGGAGTCGGAGGTAAAATGCCCGACTCTGACATTCCAAAATTTCTGACTCCTTAGCTTAACGTGAATGAAGTTTGGCTGCCAACAAGTTTGTAGCAACTAGTAATGAACGGAAATCGTGATACACAGCAAGAATTATATGTTTCAATGAAAGGTTAAAAAAAAATTGTCCCATTTCCATTTTCAACAGGCACGAGTTAGGATTCCTAACGCAGGGATGCGAAGTAAAAAATGATTCATTTGTACTTCCGGAGTCGGATAAAAAAATTCGACTCCGGCTCCTACTGTTCTTACTCTTACTAATCCGACTCCACCCAAACACCTCCGATAGCCTGGTCAAATTTTTTAGATGTTTTTGTGGTTTGAGATGAAGCCAAACAGTAGCAATGGCGCTTTATTCCCCCTAGGTGACATTTGGTGTTTAATGTTTGAATTTTTAGTGATGAAATAATAATTTGATAAGTTAAGTTCGTTGTGTAACGAAGTTAACGCGATAATGAATTTTTAACAGCGTAACTCCAATTTCGAAAATATTCCCCATAGATGTCGCACAAGCAGTCAACATAATTGTTGTTTTTCGATTGCTATTCCCATGCAAATGTTCAAGTGCTCCATAGCAAATGTGTCTCCATTTTTTTTGTTTGAGCGGCCAAACAGCACAAGTAGGGGACACATTCTTAAATGCAATGGAAGCCACTGTATTGAGACCAAGTGTTCTGGAAAGGCAAGGAGAGAGAAACAAATTTTTCCAGCGTTTGCCCTGACCCTTCAGTGTTTACGCGAAATTGTTAAAATTCCAATGAGCTCACCAAATTACGTCAAAATAGTGGAGTTTTAAGCCTAAAACACATCTTGAAAAGGGAAAATTTGGGGCTTAGCACCGCCGCCCAGCATTGATGACAGACCTATGTTATAGCATTAATTTTATTTCAAAGTTAGAATTGAAGAGACGCTTTGACTGCACACATGTATCAAGTGTATTGAGAATATTTTGCGAAGTACGTACTTCATTGATGGAACTAGTTTTCCAAAACATTAGCCAGCTTTGCCGCAGAAGTGTCACATTCCTTGTTACCTGCGCTCGTGCGTAGTACCTTCACTTATGATTATTGAGTTTTATCAAGGCACCTAAGCATTTCTGTAGAATCCTCAACCAAATCTAGTCAAACGTTCACGTCTGCTGCATGGGCGTCGGAAGGATCTTTTCCAGGAGGGGGCCATTAGTGGATTCTTCAGAGATAGCCAAAAATATATTTCCAGGAGGGGGCGAAATTGGTGAAATTCATCTTAGCCCCTCGAAACTAAGAAAACAACCTTTTTTACTAAAAATTCCATAGGAAAATTTCAAACTTCAAAATGCAGGGGGCTTGGCCCCGACACCCATGGTCTGCTCTACTTCCTAACATTCTATGTGTTTTATTAGTCGCGTATTGAAGTATTCGTAAAGACAGAAAGACATTCCAGTAGTGGTGGTGAGACTCAATCGCATTCCAAGACATTGTTTCACGCAGCGTTTCAGGACAAGGCTTCGTGAAGTTACATGCAGCTTTTGCTTTTGTTTCTGGTTTAGCCAAGAATTGGTTACACCCTAACCTTGGTTAGAGCTACCGCGTGCGTACCTCGATAAAGTGACGAGTAATCAAACTAAAAAAACGGTGTTTCTGCTTCTCGCTAATTATGAAGATGTTCGGTTGTGCGCAGTCGCGCAAAATAAGGTGTGTAGTTTGCTTTAAAGATTCTTCTTTTTGAAGAGGGTATTTTGTTTTCACTCATGCAGAAGTTGTAATGCCTGCAGTTGCGAGGTTGCTGCTCCTCCCCATCAGCATAGATAACATCATGTACGTTATTCTTACTCTTTATTTATCTCGTACCTTGCAATGCGTATTGTGTTTAGATCGTGATTGACTGGCTGGAACAAAATGCTGCTGACGACTTGCAAGATGTAACTGCAGATCAGCTGCAGCATTACACTGGACTTGTCACGTGGTATGTTCGCAGAAACCGGCTATTCGCGTTTTTGTGCAAACTACGTTCTGATAAATCGTATTTATTTCACCCGAAACGCGACCACTGGATGCCGATATCGCAGTTACTTGTCATTCCAAAACGTGTAATTGGTAATTGCTTCTAGAGATCAATCTTTTTCGCATGGTCTGTTGCAAGACTGCTCTTGCTGCATGGCTTGCTTTGGTCGTTCAGTGATGCGAAAGGCACTACGCTTTGGACGAGAGTGATTTAAAGCTGGCTCGTTGATATTATTCAGCAAACAGTTTAAATTTCTTTTTTCTCATGGGTGTACGGCAAAGCTTGCTTCAGGGGAGCGGAAACCATTTATTCTGAAAAATTTGTTTTTCTCTGGATTTCTGACGCGAATTTGACAAGGTTTCTCGTGGAAATTGCACCTGTATCAGAAGAAATTCGTAGGATGTTGCGAAAATTTCCTTAGACATGAAGTGAAAGCAGGAAAGTCATCGATTTTTCGCGAACAGCATTTTCCATAATACGCCCGCATTTTGAAATAATCTCTCATGATTTGCAAATTTACGCATTTCATCTGTCAAAACTCTGCTTGCTCTGATTTTATTTTACCATCGTGAACACACTTTCCTCTCAAAATTGACAAGGGCTAGCCCCATTAATATGGTTTTGGCAAATTTTGCAACGCTAGGGGCACCCCGTCTCATACGCATGTGGTGTCAACACAATATTTGCTTCGTGCTTGTTTGTCGGCTAAATTCCCAGCGACACTTGATGCTCAGCGAGATCGTCGCATTGAATTTTTGAACAAACCGGTCGTTTTTTTCACATTCATTCGTTCAAGCTAGCGCCAGTGCTGAAGCTACGCGTGGACCATATTTTTCCAAACATCATTTTTAACCCAGCTTATCATCGAAGTGAACAAACAGCAGTAAACCTGCCAAACTGTGGTTCGCCACACGACAGCAGTAGTTGGTTAGTGATATACTGTAGTGTCAGTAACGAATTTTTACCAGTTCTGATTGTGCAAGATCCTACCACCCATTACGAATACAACGCCTCTTATCAGGTAACGCTAGTGCGTGCATTCTAGATGTGAGATACAACAGTGCTGGTTACTGACAACCGTTTTATTTTCTCAACAGGGAAAATTCACTACATAAGTTAAAGATGCGGAAACAGAACGGTTCCGTTGGTAGCTGCGTTGATGAAATGGTATGACTTGTCTTTTTCTGTGACAACTTCTGAATATTGCTAAGCCCATGCACATTTTGGAATGCTCGTGTTTTCTGGTCTTGTTTGGGCATTGTCACTAAATTACCACGCAAGAAAATAATGGTCATGACCGAACTGTAACCCTCCTGCAGCATGATTGACCAGTGTGCTTCGTTCCTGGTAAGATGATGCTGGTCGTAGAGACTTCGTGATGACGTTTTGATGTCGATAACTGTCATGGTGAAGTTTGAATAGAAAGACAATGCTAAGAATCAGGTGGTTTACTTTAAGACCTGGCTGCTGATGCATTTACCGCTCAGACAAACCGTCGATGCTGTACAGGAAAGGCTCTACCAGCTCGGCGACGTCATTACAGTGAAGCTTTTCTTAAAGCAAAGCCATAAACTTAAGGCAGATTTTCGCTGGCCTTGAGCAACGCGCGGAGTTAAAATAGCGCAATCCACCTCCGTGCAATTGGAACTTGGGCTTCCAAAGAATCAAGCTCGAAAGAATTTACAACTTAAGTGTCGAACCCATTCCGTTTGTTCGCTTCTATTAGTTTTATGGTGTAAACTATCTTCTCGTGGGAACCAGTCCGTTTGCAATGGTGTGTTGTGTGCTGCAACGACGCGTATCGGCCACGGTGCAAAATCTTTATCTTCGTATTTCTGGTAGACCATTCATTTCTGTGTAGTTTGATCTTCTCGTGCTAGTTAGCAATCGCTGAACTGCTCGCGGGCGACAATTTATGTGAGTTATGCTTGTCAGGATCCCGACGCGCCAACTCGCACTCGGAAGCAGCTCGACGAGTTGGATCAGGAAGATGAAATTCGCCTGTTAAAGTTTATTTTCACCTGCATCAGAGCTGGCAAGATTGATCAGGCAAGCGCATGTCTGAGAATTCAGCGTCACTGAAATATATCAACCAGTTTCTGTGCAAAAACCTCGACATTATAGTGTATGGTGCCTTGTAGCACGTGGAAAAATGGAAGGGTCTCTAAGTTTATGTGTCGTTTTCATGCTATCTCCTTGAAAAACAATTCGTTCGATTGTAATTTTCAATGAATGCAAGTAAGGTTGTACAGGCTGCTTAAAACTGGAAGAATATTGGCAAGGTACCTTGCACGGAACTCGAATTACTTCTTGTATGATAGGGACATTTAGGGCTGGCCTTAAGCCGATGTAACCGATGCACCTCTGAGACCCCGCGCCATGGTGTTTGGGTAGATTGTTCATTTTTGCCGGATACACCTTGCACTTGCAAATTCAGTAGAAACGCCATATAAATTTCATTGTTAACAAAGAAAGCTCTCGTCAGAACTAGCGAATTTCCTCTCGAACGTTAGCAAAGGTGTTCAGTTCTCGTGTTAGTGCTTTGCTGTATATCTGCGCTCTACCACGATCGTAACACGGTTGATTGAACACGATGACGTCAAAAAATCACTGCTCAGAGGGGCCCCGCGCCTAGGTCTTGCATTGGGCCCCGCACCTGCTAGGGCCCTGGGGACATTGCAAACAACCCATTTATTAAGAAACTGTTTGATGCTTCAGCCAAACTCTTAAAATGGGTTTTACTCATTCATCTTCATGCCCGCCTTTTTCTGGAGAGGGTCGCGGGGGCAGCAGCCCAAGAAGGACTCGAAATACTCCACGGTCAACACCAACGCAGGTAATTCTGGCTGGATCCATACCAAGACGGGACAAACCTGGTCCATAGCCATCTTCTGGGCCGCTCTCCCTTGGGTGTAGCCAGCAGGACTTGCCGCGGCAGTTATTCGTGGGATATTCTGGACACATGGCCGAACCAACGTAGCTGGGACCTCTCGCTTTGGAGGAAAAGTGGCTCGACATTCAGGGCTTTACGAATCTTACAGCTGCGCACTTTGTCGTGAAGTGTAAAACCGTGAACTTTTCGCAAAAATCCCATCTCTGCCGCTTGCGCTTGATATAACACCCTTTCAGTCATCACCCAGGATTCGTGAACATAGGAGGGATCGGAACAATTTTGAAAACTGACAGCCTTGCCGCGCTTGAAAGCTCCTTTTTTGTCACCACAGAGCGATAAAGCTCACGCAGAACTGCGTTAGCTTTCCCAATCCATGGATCAATCTCCTTGTTCCGTCATTCGTGAATACCACCCAAAGTATTTGAATTTCTCGTCCTGCTGAAGTGTATTGCCGCTCATTTGCAGCATACACCACTTTGGGTTTCTAGAGGCTGAGATACGTAACACTCGGCCTTTTTGGCGCCGAGTTTGATTCCGGCTTGGTCGCACGCAGCAGAAAACCGACCAAGTGCATGTTTAAACCCTGCTCAGATAACCTTATTTTACTATACGAGTCAGGAAAAGTAGGGTATAATGCCACCCTTAATTTGATTACGTCTTCCTGCGACACGTGATATCCGTTATTTCCAGACCAAACAACTTTTGACTTCCATTTGTCCATTGTTAATCACTTTCGCAACAAAACTGCATCTGCGCAGCGAGACGTACATATCATACAAATTTTATGCAGGGTACTACCAAAAATGGGGATTTTTCATTTGTGCGTCGAAAACGTCATGCAGGTGTTTGATCCGTTTTTTTTCATATAAAGTCATGGTGTAGGAAGACGCTTCACATATAAGGTATCAGTGGTCATATCTGGCCAAACATGTTTTGCACATAAAATTGCATTGAAATGTTAACTTAGTAAGGTGTCCGAAATTTGCTACACATCAGATAACCACGGGTAGTATAGTACCCTTATATCATATATATATATATATATATATATGCTTTCAGGAACATTTCTGTAAAATAACTCTGGCACCATTCCATTTATCTCTGAAAATCAGGAAAAGTCATGGAAGCACAGGTTTCTAAGAATTTTCTAAATGTATGAAATTAGCAAAAGAAAAAGCCTCTGGGCAGTGGACCACCCTGGATTCCTGGGCAGGGTCTGTTGCGAAGATACTAGCAGCACCAGATCGTCCACAAAAAGCAAACGTTTGATCCTGCAGCTTCCCCTTCGTCGACTCGGCTGTTACTGTCTGTCCAATTCATATAGACCAGGGGTTCCCAACTTTCTCTGGCCATGCACCCCTTCAGCATTTCGATAGGTGAGCATGGACACCGGAAGTTTTTTTTCCAGGGAGGGGCCAATAGTGGATTTTCCAGGGGTGGGCCAAAAATATTTTTGCAGGGTGGCCAGAAGTGGAAAAATTACATTTCCACCACTCGAAACTAAGACAACAACCTTTTTTGCAAAATATTTGATGGGAAAACGTCAAATTTCAAAATCCTGGGGAGCTTTGGCCCCCCTTTCCGACGCCCATGCCCACAAAACTTCTTATAACAAAAAGGCTGAGGAAGATAACAAAAATATATTTACCAATAAGCGTATGATGATTTTTGAAAATCATATTTACTGATATTCATTTAAATTATTTTATTCTTTGAACCAGACACGAAGTCCGTAGAGCACAAGCACACATTATCTGCACAACACATATTGATAATAACAGACACAGAACGTTTTGTAACGGCGTTGGTGGTAGGACCACAGGATTATAGACGCTTGTTCGCTCGCTAACTCGTAACACTTGGTACAACACTACATCCAGAGTAGGATACGAAAATCGCATGTTAGAAATAGAGTCCAACCCTGGTAAGTACGAATGCGTTGTGGCCTGCGCACGTCGTCAAACTAACACTGTAACGTCTGGGCACTCTGTCACAAAGTCAAATGCGGTTGTAGTGTTCAAAGAATAAGGACAATACCGGTATAAACAATCTGACTGCATCAAAGCGCGTAACCATACGTTGTTGGACTTTTTGCATCTTTCAAGAAACAGGTACACATTTTTCTGAATAAGGCCTCAAAGGTAGCAGTGTTACATTGAACCTGATGACTACTAACACTCGCTCGCCACGGCAGGTTCTACAGAGCCCTGCAACCAAAGTTACAAGCCACACGCCATCTGTGGATGTATGCCTTCCTGAAATCACACCATGTGATTGTGATGCACACATGGGCGTAAAGAAGGAACGAAAAAGTACATTTGTTACTGAGTTCGAACATTGAGAAAAAGAAGCTCGCAGCTTGTTTACTGCATAATATTGATATCCCAGTTGTCTCTGAATGTCTTTGTCATCTGAAAGCTCAATATCTAATACAATCCCCATATATTTGTAGCGGGAAACATATTTTACTCTTTGTACTCCCAGTGCCAGTAACGGGATGACCGTGCTTCTTGCGGTCTCAGCCTTAAACATCATACAATCAGTTCTGCTACAATTGCAAATAATTTCATGCGATTCTAAATAATCCTGACCAACATCTAGTATACCTTGCAACCCACGTACACTTGAACAAAACACACAGATATCATCAGCAAACATCAAGTGTTTCAATAAGACCTCACCAATGTAACACCAAGCTTTAATGTTGCTTAGTTCAAGAGATAAACCATCTAAATATACAGAAAACAAGTATGGACTCAATACTCCCTTTGTCTAACACCATTAGTAACATGAAACTGTTCGGACAAATTCATATGCCTAAATAATTTTAAGTGAATAATGTATAAACATTTTTCCCCTTCTATTGCTAACCTTAAATGTACCCCCCTTCAAATAGGCAAATGTACTCCAGTTTGGGAACCCCTGATATAGACCAAGGGCTCAAACATGCGGGCCGCGTGTGGCCCGTGAGGACGTTAAGTGCGGCCCGCGATGGTTTTGGGGAATTTTCAAATAATTAACTTTTACCTTATTTAGTTTATTCATTGTTGTTTGAAAATGCTCGGCCAGCGAGTGAACAAGTTCCTTTTAAACGAATGTAGGGACGTTTTGAAATGATTTGCCTGTAACACGTGATGCCGTTCGTAAGAAACAAGATGTCAAACCTGCTCCTAGTAAGATTTAAGTACCGCCACTGTTGCGTCAGCGTCATAATGCGGCCCTCGGGTCACTTCATAAGTCCTCATTTGGCCCTCGGAGCAATTTGAGTTTGCGATCCCTGATATACTGTAGACTGTGGAGAGGAGTGGTGACAGCACACACACCCTTGTCGGAGTCCAACACCCACGGTGAACGGTCATGATTTAACTCCGCCGACACGGACATAAACGTCTGAACAGGCATGTAGTGACTTGACCAGTCACAGGCGGCTGTCAACATGGTGAACATTGCCCAAAGCTTTTCTAGAGGAATCCGGTTGTACGCTTTCCTGAGATCGACAAAACGTGTGTACTTTGTGTAGACACTTTTCGCATACTTCCAAAGCTTCTCAAATTTGCTGGAGAGTGAAAATTTGGTCTGTAGTGCTACGGGACGTGAAAAAAGTTACACTGGGTATCATCCAGCTTTGATTCAACTGTTTCGCGGTTTCGTTTTTCAATGCGCTTTGAGATAGATTCCCCGGCATTAATTCTTGTCTCCCGTTCTGTATATAGGGATGACCACCCCAGTTTGCCAATCTTTCGGTACCTTACCAGAACACCAGGCCACCTGACACGCTTTTCAATCAAAGAACTCTTTCTCAATTCAAGGCTTTGAGCATTTCAGGTCCGATTTAAACGCAACCTTCCCAGCTTTCAGTTGCAGTGATGGTATTTTCGTCCCCCAAATGTACCTCGTGTGTCTCCGGTGCTGTCATAATGACTGGATTTAAAAGATCTTTGAAATAGTTATAGTCAGAATTTGTAAATGTCGACGATTTCTTTCATTTGAATGACAAGTCGAAAAAAATGTTATAGTTGCAACAACAGCTTTATCAAGTTTTTTTTAAGGAAAATGTTAGGTACCTGGTATGGACTTGTGGGGACCCGATTTCTCTGATTCTAGGGACCCGATTTTCTCTGTATCCAGGGACTCGAATCGGGTCCCTAAAACACCTTAAAAAACTGGCTTTATTATACTATACGTTGACCGCTATCAAACTAGCGTCTTGAAACTTCTCATAATTTGTTTTTACTGCATAGTTTCTCACATTTGATTGGCAGCAAGCATTAATCGCTCATAGTTTGTCACATTTGATTGGCTGCAAGCATTAATCGCTCATAGTTTGTCACATTTGATTGGCTGCAAGCATTAATCGCTCATAGTTTCTCACATTTGATTGGCTGCAAGCATTAATCGCTCTTCCTGGTGCTATTAACTCAACCGTTTGAAAATATAACTGTCTTGATGTTTTTAACCCTTAAACGCCCGAGCTGATCGCCACTCATTCTATCCTAACTGGGTCGCTAGGGATCCATGTAGAATTTCGCCCGGATGCGTGTTGTGGTAAGAGAGCATCAAACAAGGGAGTAGAAGTACATTGACAAATGTAACGTGTTTTCAGCGAAATGTTGAAAATTACTTTTTTCACGGAATATCTTTTTCTTTCTCACGAAGTAAGTTTTTTTTCTGGTGACGGCAATTGGAGGCAGACCGAAGCCTGAATTGTGCTTCTTGCCGGGGGGTTGAGGTGAACGCTCTTACCCAAGGAGCGCTACGGCAATTCACTCAGTGGCTGTGGATCAGGGCTGTGGATACCCAGCCTTCCAATTGAGAGGCGGGCACTTCACCACTGACCTATTTCCGTCCCCAAGTTTCTTTTATTACTTTATTAAGTTTATTTTATTTAGTGTAAAAAGTTGATGATATAATTGAAATTACAAATACCAGTTTTTTGTGTTTATGAAAACAATGCCAACAAGCAACTTGAACACATGGTGGGCGACATCAGTGCGCCAAGTATTGTTGGTTACAGGTGTTTCTAAATATCCGTTCGGGTCAACGACCCGTTCAGGCGTTTAAGGGTTAAGTGCAAACCCTTAGATGCGCTTAGCGTGTCATTTCGCATTCTCAAAGTGCTTAAACTGTGCTTCTGTACCAGGCTCAAGACCTTTGTCTCGCACATGGCCAGGCATGGAGAGCTGCTTCGTTAGAAGGATGGAAACTTTACCACGATTCCAACTTCAGGAAGGGTGAGAGAAAGTCTCTCTTTAAATTGTCTCAAACCTTAGACAATAAGTTCCGTGACTGCTCCAGAAAACACGATCCTCACACAAGTAGGCTTAAAATCTTATGTTCAACTGTTATAAAACTGAAAAACGACCTTGATGTTTCAGCCAGCAAACAACAACAGGCTTTCATCAGGGCAAATGGCAGGAAAAAGCCAAAATAATAGAAGTGAGTCATAAACGGAAAGCGCGCAATTACTGTGACACGAAGTTAACACATCGATAAACGACAAGGGACAAAAATGAGTAGTGTAATTAGACAGCGTAAGAGCGGTAGACGTTATTTGATGATACCGAAGTGAAAAACGAGGGAAAATTTACTCAATTCACCATTAACTCATAGGCAAACGCCAAATTTCAATTTTTTTGTTGTTTATAACGTTTGGTGATACGACTTTGACTCTGAGGAAGGGGATCCTACGAATAGGTACATGGAACATTAGAACAATGTATCAAGCCGGCAAGTTTGATAACTGTGTGAAA
>JGI24158J21664_10003582_pt1 | contig 19569 bp, 11 predicted proteins | sample Ectturendosymbi3_FD_21664 | JGI IMG/M metagenome (IMG submission 21664) | reverse complement strand
TTGGAATCAGATCAATCGCTGTGAAGTCGTTTCTTGTAGGAATAATATAGTACGGATCATCGTTATTGTCGTACTACTTACTATTATCAATTTCATATTCTGGAAACCTTACTTTCCAGTCATTTTCTTGCCATAAAACGATCTTGGCTTCGTTTAGTAAGAAGTTACGCGTTTTGACACAAATATCTCGACATAATCTAACAGCAAAAACTGCAGAAAAGAAAAAAAACTGCAATACCCCCAGACTTGCGGCATAGTATTGTTAATCCACAATTTTATGCCTAAATGACCACTGTGCCGAATTCGTCCCAGCAACAAAAATCTGCCTAAAAACTCACAAAACAATCATACTAAACTCAAAATGCCAGATCCCTATTCTACAGGACTGACTCTATATTCCTGATTTTTTCTGTCGTCCAGAACTGAAAACGTTTCCCAAAAATGTTCATCAAAATCTCTACTGGATGTCTGCTGCTTAGAACCAACAGTCGACAGAATTCAAGACAGTGGATGTCAAAACTATAATCACTAAAAGGCGATAAAGCGCTTGAAAAGAAAGTGCGACTCCGACCGAATTCGGGACACCGGTCGTTGAGCGATAGAAATAACCGTGTGCAGAATACAAGAATAAAACGTTGGATGGGACGAATTCGGCACATATGACGTTAAAGGGTAATTTATTCACTCTGTGGGGAGTTTTCGGTCTCAGTTGTCGGTGTCAGTCGATTTGCAACGTTTGAATATCTGTTTCTACTTCGGAATTGCTTTTGTCACAGTTTTTAGTTTTTGATGCCAAACTATGTTAGGGATCAAGTGTCTGTTGAGAAAACTTCGTCTGTAACTTGTATTGCAGCGTTTAAATCCAGCGGTTGTATGCGTCCTTGAGAGTGTTTTTCTAATGTGGTTTGGGTAAGGCTTGTTTGACAAGATTCTGTGGTTCATTTGACGCAATTATTATTTTATGAGGTTGCACGTTCATACTAGCAAACGTTGCAAATTTCCTGACTTTTTCAATGGAGTCATTTTTCCGGTATTTTATGCGCTACATTTCTTATTACTTACAGCAGAACATTTTGCTGTAAGAATGTATTCTGATACATTTTATCGATGAACAAGGTGGGAAGCTAGAGTATTGGGTTGAGATAATGGAGAGAGTAGCAATGATCCCATGGACGATTCTGACACTGGGTATATGGGCCTCAAAAGAGGGTGATCGTCAAAGCACCTCGCTGGACTTTAAAATTTAACATTTTCGCATCAAACTTTTAGAAAAAAAAAGATATTCTTATTAGTCTCGAGTGGTAAAAATGAAATTTTGCTACTTTGGCACCTCTCTAAAAATATTATTGACTACCCCTGGAAAATCCATTATTGACCCCTCCCTGGGAAAAAATCCTTCCGGCGCCATGACTGAGTATTTTCCAGAAGAACCAGCTGGGCGTGCTGGAGTTGATGGTGGTCTGGAATATATATGCTATAAATCATATGTAAACCATCTTTCTGCTTTAGATGAGTGTGATACAGAAGATACAACTCATGTTCAGAGTTCTTCCAACAAAACCACGAATTCCAGTTGGAGATCTGTTCATAGTGTGATTCTTCACGAGCTGCTCTAATCAGGCATGATTTGCATCCCAAGAGCGAAAGCTGTTTTTTTTGAGATAATATATTGCCTTTTTGTGGATTTTTTTCAGTCGGAAAGGCTTGACTCTGGCAAAATATTCTCTGAGCTGCATATCCACCACGATAGTAACAAGGTTAGATAGCGCACCGGGCAAGAAACAAGTTTGGTGCCCCAATGATCGAACCTGAGGTCGTTCGAAAGCAAACGTACTGTATTGAAGAAATATGCACTTGTGATATTGTTGGGACTTATCGGCGCACCTCGCAATCATTTGGCGCCCCGATAGTTATCCGGCGCCCGGGAAATTTTGCCACCCTTGACTCCCCTTCGTTACGCCCCTGATATCCATTATAAATCTTCTGACGAGAGTCTATGTCCATGCAGGGTGCAAACAGTATTGCAAATATTTTTCTGTTGCCCTAAAAATATTCAATGTTTTTAATAAGGAACAAATGTACGACAGCGTCATGATGGGGAAGGAAAGTGCTTCTGAAGATTGGAATTGCATTACTGTATATGAATATTTCTGACGAGTTTTAACATCCACTTTGTGTTTGGTTGTGCATGTTTTATGTGCACCAGGGTTTTCCGGAAGGCCGCCCAGTCTTCAGTCCGCCCAAGGGCGCTTATTTTAGGTGGGCGTTTATATGGTGATAAGATTTCAGTTGAATACTATTTGTACCTGTTCCCTTACACGGTACGTACAACGTTATACAGAGTTTCAAAACTACTTACATAGTTGTGCCCAGGCTCCAGAGTGTATTGTGCGCCATTATGACATACAATGTAAAAAGCCATTATGACATACAAGGTACTTTAATGAATAAAGTTCAGACACGGGCAAAATGCAACTGCCGTATAACAGCCCGGGCGGTTATTTGGTCCATGCCTTATTTTCCCAATGTGTCTATTTTCCTATTAACGGCCCAGGACGGCCTTCCGGAAAACCCCGGTGTATGTCCTAAGACTGCTATCTGGATTTTTTGGACAAAAACTGTTTTTTTGCTGAAGATAGGTTGGCAACCCTGCTAAATAGCAACCACAGCAGGCCTAGGTTTAGCACGCAAAGAGTAGCCTGTAATTTTCGCGGCATTTGTGCAGTAGGCGTGATGCACAAGTAGATAATCATACCGAAGCCAAAAGAACAATTATTAGGAAAGGTTGCAAGCAAAATACCAATGCATTTGCACTGCATCTCTCTTGCGTGATACCGCAAGCCACATCCTGGTTATGTATGCATCGTTTAAGTCACAGTCCACTGAACCCAGACTATGAACACTATCGCCTGTGTTCGTGTGGCCTTTCCCACACTAAGACTCACATTTTTCTCGAATGCGACCTAAGCAGAGCTCCACGTCAGGTTATGTTAAATTCTATAAGAAATACTCTTTTGGAAGAACATGTGTTCACATTATCTCAACCAAACGGTCTCAGTGAAGCTACATGGAAACGTATTCTCCTATTTGGCCACGTTAAACTAAAACGCCCTTTCACTTTGCAATTATACGATGTCTTTGTATCTTTCGTGTTGTGTGAATGTTGGCTTGGGTTAGAAGTGATATGATTATCTGTTGCGAGGCTAAGCTTGAGGCCGGTTTGCTACGATGGCACTTCACATAGGAGGGGCATACTTTCGCGCTTTTCAGACAAACGGCCAAATATGTCAAACCTGCGTGGGGCCCCCAAAACAAAGATGGCCTAGGGCCCCGCGCTCCCTAAGTCCGTCCCTGGTGATCTGCAGTGCGTTGTTACAGCACATTTCTAGCAGGAATCTTCCGATATCATTAACTTCAGCATGTCTATGTCGGCCGATCACACCACTCAATATCTAGGGGTCGTTATCAAAAGGTTATATTGGACTTTTTGGCACCCATACCCCTTTGGAAAGACATCCATCTGTTAGAAATATGCTTCAGTAGTTTCACATTTAGATGCCGGTGGAACAGCATAAATCACTTTTTCAATTTAACGAGCATGTTTTTGTTAAAAGCCTTTGCGTTACTTCAAGTTTTTTGTCAGCTTTTGTCAACGACATGAAATTTCAATATTGGCAATCACTAGTTTTCAGGACCTCTGCATATTTGTGAAATACTGAGAGGCTCCACCATTAGTATTAGATCAAAGGAAGCTTAAAAGTTTGCATCCAGTTTTTAAAATCATATAGCAAATTTGATTACTTGCGCGCTTATTGATTAGCCTAGTTATTTGCCACACAGGTCCACTTGCATGAATAATGTCTCCCATTTGTCAAAATGCAGGTTTTTCGTATGGAGATAGCCTCCGTAACAAATATATTTCCAGTACTCCAGCAAGACAATAGCGAAACCCAAAACATTACAGCACACATACCATTTGCTTTGCAGGTGAATCTGGTAGCGTTTTGCAGCCGTGCTTGATAACGTCAGGGCTATTGTTTCTGGCCAGTGCTTTGTATTTGCTGATTCCTGAAACAAAGAATGTTCCTTTGCCTGCAACCATTGAGGATGCTGTGAACATGAGGTGACGAATTAGGTCCAGCCGTGGTTGCGAACGTAGTGCTGATTATATACTCTAAAATGAAGGTTGAAATAATGGTTTTTGACTAACAGCTGGTTGCTAAACTTGGTTTGAATTACTTTGCATAAACGTTATCTCCAATGGGCTGTCCTTCTCTGCAGGCCTCGGTTTAGATTATGTCCTGGACGAAAAGATGCTATTCGAAGAGCAGAGATGGAAAACTTGAACACCGATGGCGACGACAATTTTGCGATATCATCCTAAATGTTTATTTATATAGTGATAAAGAGCACGAAATCCTATATATTTTTCCTTCCCTTTGGCAGTTGACTCATCACATGTTGTTCGTTCATTTAATGAATCCCGCAAAGAATTCCCAAACTGAATTACTTTATCGAAATTACGCTCTTGAATGTAAGAACGTTTCGTAATTTGCTTCACTAAACCAATCTATAGATAGCATGATACAAAATTCAAAATCGTAGCAGACAACATACTGCAGCAAAAAACGTTCTTTTCGTTTTGAATGACTGCTTTTAATCTTGACGTTTTCCTGAACCTGCCAAGTCACACACATTTAGTTCCGATTCAGTGCTTCCCTTCGGAAGTTTCTTTTTTCGATACGCCGTGTCATTCAGAGAATAGCAATATGCATGGTTTCTGTTTTGCTATTACGTTCGAATTTTGTACAGGAACAATAACAAATGTTAACCAAGCTTCCATCTAGCTGTTTGTCATGCGTCCATTTTGTAGCAATATGTGAAGCATGTTGCAGCGCGCTGCGTACCTCAGCATGAAACCACCACCGTCAAGCACCAAAATTAGAATAAACGACAGCTAAGCACGAAATGAAACATTTATAGCGGTGCATTGCACATTGTGCAACACGACTGTTCGTACCAATTGATGTTCCGGACTCACTCGGCGCAATGTACCAGGGCAGTGGTTGGCGAACTCTGGGCTTCGGTGCAGTTGTAGGTCTTTAGCACTTTTTATTGGGACACACAACAGTTTCTGTAGCGGAACGTGTAGTACGTACGAGCTGCAGTCCTGTGCCGGTTACGTGAGGTGAGTAATAGATTTGCTTTAACAACTATGAAACGCTGATTTTTTGACGTTAACAAATAATTTGTTGTGATTATGCGTCTTATTAGATAAACACAGCATTATTATGTAACAGGTAACTAAAGCCAGCATAAGTTTGAAATTGGGCCTGAACAATAAGTATGGGCCTTTAGTTACGATTCAGTGCGCGGTTTGGACCAACCGTAGCGAAAATTTGCCGATCACTGTTCTAGAGCATTATTTTGCTTACTGTAATTCGCCATCAAGGTCGTGCCGTACACTTGTCTATTGTAGGTAATTTCGTGTCATGTACGTTCTTGGTTTGCAGCTTTCAAGCCTGTTTGTGAATACTTGTTAACCTGTTTTCTAATAAAGCAAGTGGGGGTGTAATCACACCCGTTTCTCTTGTCTTATATCAAACGTCATAATTTCGCTTCTCGCTCTTGCGTATACCAGATGATCATGGACATAATGAGGTGAGATGGCGCCTGGGGCAAGAAGTACCTTTGGCGCCCCATGTTCGAGCCTGAAGTCTTTCAGAAGGAAATAGAGGCCTATTGCATTGAAGAAAATACTTGTGACATTGTTGGGATTTTCGATGCCCTCAGCAGTGATTCGGCGCCAAAAGAATTGTGCTCCCTTTGCATCTTCTTTTTACACCCCTGCGCATGATGCAGCGTATAAAGGCGTGATGGTTATGCAAGAAGTTTAACAAGAAGCTTATGTAAGACGTCTGTACCATTCGCAGTGGCATACGACTGCTAGGGACTGATTCCATTAGGCTTAAATCAAGTGTCTGAGCGCTGTTGCGCGGGCTGCAGAATATAAACCGATTGTGACTGACAACTGCGTTCTTATGTCACGTCCATTTGCAAAATTAGTTTTGGAAAACATTGCGAAGCCTGGATCTCCTTTTCCGTAGATTCGCGGCTACTCTGTCCTGTTGCATGCGATGTTTTGCCAACAAAAGTACTGAGAGACTCCTGGAATTCCTCTAAAAGAAGTGAGGATATTCAAATTATGTAAATTACATTCTTTCTGAAATTCTTCTTTATTCGTGTGAACTTCACTTTGGTTTCTTCCTTTCTAAAAGTTCATTAATTTTGATTGACCGAAAATACTCGATATTATGATGCGAAGAACGATAGAACAGGATATTTTCATATTCAAGAAGCATTTGAAACTGCAATGTGACTTCAGTAGGGCACAGTTAAGGCGTTGGAATAACCTTAAACAAGTTTTCGAAAAGGAAATTTTCTCAAAATTTTCCAAAAATTATTTTTGTCAAATCATTTAACAAATGTTGAAATTGTGTTTACAATCACGACTTTCTCAAGGCATTTTTGTCTTGTGCATCACGGTACAAGCAAGCCATTACTGTAAATGAGCATTACATTTTCTGACAATGAAATTTGAAATGCGTTGCTCTCTTGTAGGTGACATATCTGTTGCTGCGTCTGGCCATGATGGACCCTTTGGCTTGCAGATTTGATTAGACGGTAGGGAAACAAACCTGCACGCAGAGTCTCATGATCTTGCGCACACTCTTGGAAACAAATGGACTAGATTAGAGTAAGTTGTTCCTGGCATAGCGATATAATTTCTGCAATGATTTCTGTGCAGCAGCAGCGCCTCTATGCAAAGCTGTATGATCGCTTCTGTGAACCACTATTGCGTCACAAAGCAAGTTCAAGTTTCTTATCGTTTCATATGACTCAGCTATTAAACAGAAACAATGCTGGCAGTCATTGCGCAAAATGAAAACCAATTGTCAGTTGAAATCCACATAAATGGAACCACAATGAAAAAATATCTGAATAATGTAAGCACGAGTGTCACTGTGTCTTATAGGATTGGTGAAGAATCATGGTGGTCATCCAGTCAACCAACCCCTTTATCACTTTGTGTTCAGTGTTAAGAAACCTATAGTTGGCAATAAAATACAAAAACAAACAAACGTAAAACATGTCGAGGTAAATTTACAGATAAAGAGAGCAGGCGTATGTGCACAAAGGAGTGGGTCAAATTTAATTGAGGAAATTTGATGTAGTCAAAAAAACGTTCAAACAAAGTAGGCTATAAGGAGTAACAAAAATTGATGAGGTTTAAAAGCAAGACAAAACAAAACAAAAAGCTATGGATTGCAATTTTATGTCGAATAATGGGATGTGCACAGGAAAGAACGAGAAACACAAGATGAATAAATTATCTTTTCACTAATTCCCACTGAAAGTTCCAGGCATACTTAAATGCAACTGCTTCAAGTAGGGGTGAAACCTGTCCCAGGTCGTACTTCGTGTGACCTGCAAGCGGTACAAGAAACAGATTTCACCACGTTATACTAGGTGAAGGTGAGCACTGCTAACATATTCGACAAACGAAGTCAAACACCCATTAAAGTATCATATATTTTTCTTCTGTGGACTTGGTTCAACGCAAGCATCACAAATTTATGTCTCTTCGCACGGTGCGCCATATACAGTGCTCTAGTACAGTGCTTTTCGACTTGCGTGACGGTACGCACTAGTGCGGATGAGAAAACCGTGCAGTGCGGATGACAAACACGGTGCGGACGAGTGCGGCTGAGAAAACCCTGTTTTGTGTTGTAAACGTATTTTCAACAATCCTCTCTTTGTTCAATCACCCTCGTCCTTTTTGAAAAACGTGGTACCGCGCACAACGAAAAATTGGCAGACATTGCGCACATATTTTGATAGTTTGAAGATCTCCAACAAAGAAATGCATTAGAAGTTACCGAAAGTTGCTACGAAACTTTCTATATCAGCTATGTCCAACCCGCGGCTCGCGGTCCGCATGCGGCCCAGTCGAAGAATTCGTGCGGCCCAGTTCAGGATTTTGCTGCAGTAAAAGTATCCTATATGACAACTTGTATTAATTTTGTTAATCTTGAATTTGACATTTTAGTTGCAGGTAGTTCTCAGTGCCACTTTTCACTCTGTCACCATTGCACTTGGGATTCTAACGCTTTCAGGACTTAGATTTAGTTAAATTAATTTGCTGAGATCAAAGTAAGCCATTCAATGTGCGGCCATCATTAGTATGTTATTCAATGTGTGGCCCTGGTTGAGATAGTGACATACTTNTTGGCTCAGTAANCCATTTAGGTTGGACGTAACTGTTGTATCTGCTTATTCTATTATTACTTCATGATGGAAACAAAAGATGTGCAACTGCAGGGGAAAACTGAACTGGCATCAAATTTTTGTTGCTCCTCCAGTTGCACAAGACCATCGCAGCTATTCAATTTGTGGGCTGAGCCACGAGTACGCTGCTGATTTCAGCAGTGATGTCTACTGCTCAGCAGGCCCGTAAAGAGGGGGCAAAAAATTTTGCAACCCCTGGAAAAATGTGCTGGACATCTTTCAAAACAGTTGAACATAGTTCAAAAATCTGGGCCCCTCCTGGTGTCCCAAGCTGGTTACAAGCCTGCTGTTCAGTAACGTAGCTAGAGGCTTGAGATAGGGGGGCAAAATGTAGCAGAAACCGGCCTACTGGCCACTTTAGGGGGGCCAATAGCGAAAACTCAGAAAAACGTTTGAGAATTGACAGTTAATCCGGCGTCAAGTAACTTTACTCCACAGGTGAAACAAGCAAGAAACCTATCGCAATTTTTAATAGGAAATCGCTTACACATAACACCACACATCGTCAGTCGTTACATCTTATTCAAAGTGAATCCAGATGTCGTCGATGTGGATACAAGATAAATAAACGAAAGCACTCAGAAAAATGCAAAAAAAACAACAACCTACTGAGAACCAAAAGATTACTAAATATCAAAGTGTCAGCTAATGGGAGGCTGCTTTTTGCATTTATCGTGCCAGGGGGGCGGCTGGTCCCCGGCCCCGTGACGGCCGTCAGTTACGTCACTGCTAGTTCTGCAGGACACTATAGTGTCATAACGATGAGCATCCAATAATCAGGAATTAGTCAATTATTATCTGATATTCTTAGGCGAATATTATTTAAATCGGCTTAGTTCTACTTACGTAATCCAAGTCAGGCTTGGTATGGTAAACAGCAAATGCACCATTCCTAAATATCCAGAAATAAAAAACAAGTTGGCTTCATTCTTCAAACACGACATATAGCCATGATTAAGCAATTGATGGTGCCACCGTCTGATCAGCGTCTCGTATTTTCATCATTAATAGCTCATGACCATATGTCCGCAAGGAAGTCATTTACTTTGGCAGAAAGCGTTATGAAGCCATGCATGGAGATAGCAACACGAAAAATTCATGGAGGAACCATTGTCTGTAACCTGTGTACAAAAACTGCCATTGTCTGATATCACAGGGGCCGACAACTTTTCAGAAAAATTGGCCGATAACTTTTCCGAATACGGTGTGACGTGGTTGAAATGCAAAACTGAATCCATAGACGGTGCAAGGGCTATGGTCGGCATTCGAAATGGCGTTGTTGCGCTCATAAAGCAAGTCGCACCAGATATTGCGAGTATCCAGTGTGTCGTGAAGTATTCGAGGACAAGAAGCTAGGAAATGAAAAAGAAAATTACCAAATATAGCCGATGTCATCAAAATTGTGAATGCAATACTGAACAGTCCTAAAAAAGTTGTGAGTTTGATGAACTTGTCATAGAAACGGGAGGCGATGAGCATCTTCTTTATCATTCTGAAGTGTGGTGGATCTCTCGTGAAAGAGTAATGGAGAGCATGTGAAATTTGCGATAGGAATTTCTTGTGTGATTTGATCGACAAGAAGGTCATAAAGCTCTTTTCTTTCGCTAATTGTTTTGGTTTGCTGGACTAGTCATTCTGGTAACATATTTAACCACCTGAAACTCAATCTTAAAGTTATGGAATTCAGATATTCGAAGCGACCTGCAAAATCACATTGTTCAAGCATGTACTTTAAAATTTCGAAGAAGAAATCTACAATAACAACCTGATGTGTTTGAAGACCCTACATACGTTCGATCGTGTATACGTGTAAAAGCCCATCTACACTGAGGAGTTGCCAAGAGTTGCCGCGCACGATTCTTTGTTTGTTTTTATTGCGCCCAGGAGTTGCCGTGNNGAGCCGTGCACGAGCGCAGAATTACCCGACGCAACAGAACAAACAAAGAATCGTGCGCGGTTATTACTGGCAACTCAGTGTAGATTGGCCTTAAGTGGGAAGAAATAGACTTTGGAGTAGAGTATCAACGAAACAGCCAGCTCCCATATACACAGCGTGACTGATCATTTTGAAGCTTACTATCCCAGACAGCAGGCTAAATATTTACAATCAAAGTTATGGATTTTGAACATTTTTGGAGAACAGAATCCACTGGAGCATTTGGGTTCAAATCTAAAAGATGACCAGCATTCTTTCATTAGCCGTATAAAACACACTGAATTCTGGGAAAGAACCCTCGATGGCCTTCGCAAATACCTCGAAACAGTCCCGTTGCCACGGGGGACTTTGGTGGATTTTAGCCCCGAAACGAAGCTCCAAGTACCCCGAATTGAAATATGAAACACTATAAATTAGTGTTTTTTGCCAAATTTCCGAGTGTCAAGCCCTCCGCACAAACGTAAAGTCCCCTACTGAAGACTTTCTGACCGCGGTTCTGCCTCGAAATCCAAGCGCTCGAATTTCTTGTACAAAATCCGATCACCTACTTGGCCCAAAAAGGGTTTAGTTCTGTAGTAATTGATTGATATCAAAATAGGAAAGAGGAGTTGTCATCTGTCTGGGACTCAGTCTAAATGACCTAATGTGAGGAGCCTCGGGGCAAAGGTCTACAACTGCAGGAATTACTCGGCAACACCTGTCAATTAATATAATTGCATACCTTGAATAAATAAGTGATGATGTTCTGTGCATATTTTTGTGCTTATTATTTTGCAGTAGGCATTCGTTATTTTGGTTACAAAATTTCTTCATCGTTTTTCAGAGTCTAATCCGACTTTGCGTCTGTGGTTCAGCAACACTAGTGTTGGTTGTGCGGATGAAATTTTCGTTGAATAAAAGAGTGCGAACAGTCTTTCTGAAGGTTGAAAAGCACTGCTCTAGTAGATGGTTGGTAATTTCGCTATCATGGGCTCACCTCTACTGTTTGAATTGACTGCGCTCTTGCCTGTTCATCAAGACAAAGTTCATTCCGACAGTCCAACAAAGTGTAGGACATGCTCGCAGCCACAAACATCGTTGTTCTCGTCCAATTCACCTGCACGTATTACCTTCTTTTTATGCTTGTTGAAAGCTTCTGTCATTTAGGGGCTGGGTAGAGCGTGTCAATTTAGCAAAAAAACTCAAACCATGTATACAATGCTGATGGACTTTTTTGTATCGGTTAGCTCTACGGAATCGCTGCGTGTTTTTCTTCGCGTCAAGTGGCAAATTAAATTGTAACGATGTTGCGAATTAATGCAACAACAGAGGCTTTCTAAATAAAGATACAAGGATATGTAACCACTTGTCTGAGTGTTATGGCCATGCGCGCAAATGCTGGTCCAAGCTGTTAAGAAGAGAGCAATCGGATTTCACAGCTCAGTAGGTTTGGCGGCACGATGTGCAACTTTCCGTTCATTTTCGTAATGCCGTTTTTTTTATTTCCACGCTAATTCAGCTATACAAATAACGCGCATCGTATTGCGCAGAGGAGTTACTTCCGACAAGACAACCAGTGCATTGCTGCACTTCGCATGAATCATGCAGTCTTCTTCTATTACCTGCTGGGTTGCAAACATTTCTTGCTGCGGATATACCTAACCTGGTCTACAAATATGCAAAATATACTGTACGTGTATACAAAATTTATCAGTAGCATAGACTTAAAATATAATCCTGCCTTCCACATATTTTTTAATATTTAACTTGGATGATCAACATTCCCTGTTGAGCAGTGGCATCATAGAGTTAAAGCTGCAAGCTCAATTTACACTTTCTTTACTTCAGCGGCGACAGATTAATTAATCACTGTGAAATTCAACCTTCCCACACCTGCAACTGCATTTTCATTTCTTTTGTGGTCCTCCGCACTGCTATGCTATATAATAGCTACTTTACGGTGTGCAGTTGTCTCAGCACCAGCAGAATCCCGCTTTCTAAGCCGTGCAAATTTTACCAGTCACTCATTTCTAAATCATTTTCCACCTTAATACGCACCTTTCCAACGTTTGTATGACATTGCCTGATTAAAAACACATACCTAGGGCTAAGTTCATTTTTTTCAGAACTTCTCAGCTATCTTCCAGTCTCGTTCTCCGCTTACCAAAAGTCCACTCTTACTCCCATATTAAGTAAAGCCACTGAACTTGTACTGTATATCAAGCACACAAATTAGATCTTCTGGCGATTATTTTATTATTTATCCGACGTTTCACCCACCAATTCAAGTAGCTTCCTCAGGGGAATTTTTGCAATCGCATACAACATGTGTGGCCAATTTGTCTTCGACTGGGATTGACTAGAAAATTTCTTGATAACTCGTGATCGATCGGTCGGAAATAAAGACACAAGCAGAAAATCTCATAAAATGCAATGAAAAGGAATATTGATAGAAAAATTTAGTTTTTAGGTATCTTGTCAGTTCAATGCAAAATCAGGAGCGATCGACCAACTGAGACTCGGCGATCGACCGGTCGATCACGATCGACGTTTTGGCCACCCCTGTTATATAACATGCAATTTACCAATAAAGAAACAATAAGTAGTACGACGTACAAAGAAAAAAAACGCAAAACTGGTCATCACGTTATAGGAAACGGGTGACGGCATGCCACAGAAGAAAACGTAGAAGCATTAAGCGAAAAACGCTGTGAGATGGCAATGTATAATCGCACAATAAATAGAATAAAACCTACATAGAAATGCGCAAAATATGACCAAGTAAAGTAAAGCAGTAAATAGCGTGAAAGTGTGCGGTGAAATAGCGATCAAACAAATGTGTTAAACTTGCGTGTTGAGAGTTACCAAATCTACAGGCACAAAAGATTGCAGTGTTTAGCTAGCTCGATGTCGAAATTTGTAATGCCTTCTGGAGATAAAATGCGCAAAGTTTCCAAGGGGGAAAAGCACAAAAATCTGGCAGTGCTAGAAGAAACCCCGCGACCGAATACTTTTTTTTTTCACCAACACTTTCAAACAGCAACAGTGGCGTTAAGCAGAGCACCTGAAAATGTAGGTTGAAATCACGGCACAAGCTTCGAAGCACTTTTCACACTCAGCGTGACTGGCCATATTGACATGATTTTTTCTGGTGTTTTGGTTTGTAATCTCTGTTTTCCGCTTATTGTTCGGGTGAATGTTGTTTCTTTCCTAGTCACTCTCTAGCTTGTGAAATAGTTTTTCTTAGTCAGAATAGACTCTAGTGCAGTGTTTTTCAACCTTTTTGCTGCAGAGGAACCTTCCGCAAATGTTTGCGATGTTCATGGAACCCTATGCAATGATCTAAGTGTCTAAATTGCTACAACCGCATAGAACTGCAGCTTCGAATTTCGTCTCATGCAATTTCGGTCTCTTTCGGCGGAACCCTTGACAACGACTCGCGGAATCCTGAGGTTCCGCGAAACACCGGTTGAAAAATACTGCTCTAGTATTTCCTTACTGCAGTAACTGTATGTGCAGTTGAGTAAGCACTATTCGACTACCGGAAAAAACAAACGAGAACGTTACGAATCAGCGCAAACCTAATTTTTACAAACGATGACGTCATGGAATGCATCCTAGGGGCTTTACAGTAAAAATCGCCCCGGCCTCCCGTATCCTAATGCATGATGTTATAAATTTTCTTGACAAGAGTTGTGAATTGTACGTTGCAACATATCGATAGTAAATATTTTTCTATTGAAGCAGATTTGGATGGAATGCATTTGTACGAATCGCCGACAACATTTGCCTATTCGTGTGTAAAAAACTAGTGTTAATCCTCGAATCCACAACCGTTTTCCTTTAAAATGCTGCCAAAACGAAACCACAATGATTTTTTATGCGTAGCACGTGGTTAATCAATGCATGCAGTGAAACAAGCTTTATCCTCGCGGCAAGCTTCTGAGGAATCTGCCTGATTGGTTCTGGTTTCATCGTGCTGCGATGATTCGAACTTGCACATATCTATCGTTCAATATCTGTAAGCAAAAAGAATGGGCAACTGAATCCATCACAATTTATTTGACAGAGAAACTAGTTTCGTAGACTTAAAAACATATTTTCATATCTGCAAAAACGCCGCAAGAAAAATCTTACCAGCGAAATGTTGGCAACTGAAACATGAATAAGAAAAATAGACACGAAATGATGCTCGGCATACGGAGTAAAGGCGAAATAGATAAGATATTTTGAAAGGTTGACTTTCCGAAAACCTGGCAAGTTGAACCACTGCTAAGACAACCTAGGTTAATCGGCGACTTGGAACAAGCACTTTTTATTCTGGGGTTGACCCTGCGTCCGAGAAGATGACGGGTGCTCAGGGCCAAACCACGCGGTTATCAGATTGTAGCGGTCTAAGAGATATCTGAAACGCACTCGTGTTCTACGTTTTACAAATTCTAGAAAAGCAGTCAAAGTGGTGAAATTCGGTAAAATTATACATTGGCTTAACTAAAACATTTTAAGTGACTTTCGTGCTTAAGAACAAAACAAAATATTTGAGAGGTGCGAGGTGCAAACGATGAACTCTGGGCGTCAGTGCATGCAGTGAAAAGTTTTTTCCATTTACACAACTTTATAGTTTCAATGGAGCAAACTGATTTGCAGGCTTCTTAAAAAATGAATGAACCTTCATCTGCAACACACCAGCATTGCACACTGGTCGTCGTCGCCATCGTTTGAGTCACTCGTAAGTTTCCACTGCTTGGGTGCACTGAATGTCGGGGCAGGTGCTGAGCAGCCATTCACTTGTCTCATCAACCAAAAGCGTTAGGCCATGCCCTTCATAGGGAGTTTGATAAATTGGACGTTGGAGGACAACATGGTCGGCGGTTTGTTCTTCTGCGTCACACTCACAGGCCACGGAGGGTCATACCTCTTTGTGCAAGCACTGTCAGAAACGTCCGACGCCAGTGCAGAGACGGTTAAGCATTTCCCACGCTGTTCTTGGCAGGGCCATTCCAGGAAGGTGGGTGCTGGCGTCGGTAATGAAAGTACGAAGTCTCGTAGTGTTGTCCAACAACACCGCATTCCATAGGTGATCTGCGCAGAATCCCGCACTTCCGTTATTTTCAGATGAATTGACGAGTTGTACGGTGAATACAAACGGGTGTCTCAATTTGAGACACCGTGCATTCCAGCAAGGTGGACAGGTTAGCACTGAGTGGAGCAGATTCCCAGTCTCTGTGGCACTGCGTGCTAGAGATAGTGCAGCTCCGTTGCGACGAAGCTCAGGAGGTTGGATGCCTGGTAGGACAGGAAGGTTTTCTGATGGTGTGGGATGCAGGCATCCAGTCACAGTTAGTAAGGCGTCATTGATGGAAGAGGCGGGTGTGTGCACGGCGGCACCAGACAGAAAGGCAGTGCTGTGCTCTTGAATGCACCAGCACCAAGGTGGCTGTTTCCAACGTGGTTGGTCTGGAACAGAGCTTCTCAAACTTTTTTATTCTGCCACCCATTTTCAAAACCGTTTTGCTATGCGACCCTTGATGTATAGCCTAGCTCAGGTGCGCAACCAGGGAGGAGAATTTGGGGCATTTGCCTCCCCCCGAAAATTTCAAAACATTGAATGGCAATTTTGGCATCTGCAGAAACGTTAAAAAGATCAAAAGGTGAAGATTGATATTCTAATCATTTTTAAAAGTACTATTTGGATTTTTCTTGGTCCGACTGGTTAATCTTCTCCTTACAAATTTATCTAGAGATAGGCGATCGGATCGAAAATTTCGTAAATGATTGGGATTTAACCACAAATATGCAGGATTTATTAAAACTTTGGAGATAGCTAAAATTTTTGGTACTTCTGAGACATTATTTTATCCTTTTTTTCGTGTAGCGCTTTTTTTTCTGAGGCAGGCCTCAATTTGGCTTCATCAAACTTTATAACATAAGGTTACTGTTGAACCGTGCAAACTACTGAAACTTTTAAAGTGATAATGAAAATCTTGACATGTTGGTTGTTATTCAAATGTTTGTGGCCACGTCAAAAAGCTTGCCCTTCTACGAACTTTTGATTATTTATTATCGGGGCAAAATGGACCGCAGTTATTAACGCAGTACAATTTATAAAGAAACGTTGTTTATTGGCATTTTGGTTCGAAACCTGATAGTTTTTAACCAAATTTAGCGTGAGGATTGTTTCATGTTTTGAAGTCGTACTGGGTTGGTATCAGTACCGCAGCTTGGGGAAAAGGGTTTAGTAAAGTGTCATATGAGTGCTAGTCAAGTGTTGAACGCACCTTACCTACTGACACTATTTTGGCTCCAAGTGACGCTTTGCCAGACCCTAAATTCTGCAGCCAGTGGAAGCCCTGAAAGCTCGTAGCCCTAAAATTGCGTCTTAAGAGGACACAAAGCCATTCACAACCAACGGATATATATGACGACTCATGGAAAAATTAATTTTTCCTGGTCACGAGAACCAACAATAGTTTCAAATTTGCTTTAATTAGTGTTTGTCTTTGATGTTCGAAACAAGTCAATTAACGCATTGTCGAAAACTGACCGAGAAATACATTTAATGAGGTGCAATGGTCTAGCAATTAAACTTAAATAGTTTCAAAGTAACTACCAGTTGACTCGCATAATTGTGACTGTTGAGGTAAATACCACAGGTCAGCCAGAATTTGAAACTTCGATTCAACTCCTCACAAGGATTATATGAAAGAAAATTGCAAATTCCCGAAGGTGCAAATTTCATCCTTAAACAAACAATATCGGAGTTGAAAAATACATCGTCGTGGATGTTTCCAATATCAACATTTCACAACGAAGGAAATCATACAAGCAACATCCAACAAATAGCAAGCGCACATTTCCTCATTTAGCAAATGTATTTTTGGCTGTTCGCTGCTGCTTTTTCGCCACTGATTTCTCATCGCTTTTAAAGCCAGGTTTCGCAGCAATTCCAGTTTTAACGAAAGCGCATTTCTCAAACCGCCGAAAGCTTTCTGTTGAGAAAAGGAAACTCGATTGTGTAGCAGTTTCTCACGAAATGCCAGAACGCATTTGTTCTTCACTCGTGGGAAGGGCTTTGATTATTTTGAAAGCAATTCATGCAAACCAAGGCAAAGTCAAACCGTATGCAACATTTGATTCTCAATTTCAAACAAATATTTTTTCAAACGACGATTGTGGTCTAACTGATTCATTTGAATATAAACATTTTCCTCTTCCGAATGTTCCTACACACTTGGAGAAAGGTTAGCTTGCGCAGCTCAATCAACTTGTGGTTGTGGTTCAGGAAACAGTTGCAGCATGTGTAGATCTTGTTCTAAACATACGGAAACGCACTTTGAAAGAAATGCGCAGGCTTAGTGTCAATACCAGTAGTCATTTCCTCTGCCAGTGTCCCTGCCAAGATCAACTGCAAACGTTTGACGAAAGCAAGTAGCAGTAAAGAAAAGATTTGTTATATGCTTCTTGTCTTTTACTATACAGATTACATACGTATCACCTCAGATTACAGGCAAGCTGCAACAAGCTCGAAATCAGATCTATAGCAGATTATTGACGTTTTGCGCGTTTGTCCCTAATATTTGAAATTCTCGTGCCATAGCTCATCTAGCGTACGTAATATTTTCTGGAAAGTAACAGTCGATCTAAAGTTGACTGTCCAAAACAGGTTTTGCAGTTACTTTTCATAATGGGCCCCAACCACTCAGGAAGAAAAGTAGCATCTTGCACTGATCTTTCTCGTCCATGAGATGCATAAAAGTTTAACTTGCAACTTCTGCAGTCTGAAAAGTTATGCATTGCCGTTATGCTGTTATGCAACGCGGCCTTACAGGTTTGAGGTGAATAAGCGGGTGTAACTGCAAGTAATATGTTTATGTCCGGAAGCAATAAGATAACTCTGGAAACTAGATTGAAACCCTTCAGCATACAACACCTTTCCAAACGGAAAAAATATAAAAATATGGCAGAAATATTATTATCGATATACTTCACTTCCTGAAGCAGGCATTTTTTCGTGATAAAAGCAAAACATCAACCTTGTTAGAAAAACAGAAAATTTTAAAGGTTCTTGGCAAAAGACGGTTTGAGCTACTAGAGTGCAAGTATTTCTGCTCAAACCCACTGCAAATCTTAAAAGAACTCTTGAACAGAATAAACTGTTGAAAATGCAGTTGTACGTTGCAAGAAGTTTTTCATCGACCAAATCATTTGAAACGAAAACCAGCTAAAATTCCGATCCCTCAGCTAGCCCATAAAGTGTATTCAATTTATTGCTTGCACGGTTTGCAGTGGGTAACCGCCGCTTCTTGATTATTTCTTTTCATTTGCCAGAGTATTACAACTTTAGGTAAAAACATTCCGGTTACTTCGTAGTATATACAATGTACTCAAACTTTTTAGCAAGTACCACTGAGTAACGATGCACGCAGTTGCAAGTCTGAAAAATTGCTACGATTTGAGTCTATAATCTGTGGACTTTGTAGTTAAAACCTGAACTTGTCAGNANGAGCTGCTTGAGGTAATTTATTTAACACGATAAGCAGGTGNTTTTTAGATGGACAGTCAACCGCTCCTGTTTGCAACAGATTTAAATAGGATTAAATCGTTCNTGTTAACACAAGGTCTCTGAATGAACACTTCATATTCAGACATTATGGTGCTTCAAATGGTGAGAACTCAGTCATATTCCCTAGTCACATTCCCATATTTTGAAATGTTGCTCAGACTAGAGATTATCTTTTGGTCGTTCAGAAGTTTGGCTAATTGCCTTCGTGAGATAAATTTGCGATTTCTTTCTTTACTAGTGACAACCATTTCTTCTATGTTGTTGTGGCAGTTTTCTTTCCTTTGGTTGAGACGCACCAAGCTTCACCAAATTGGATTGACTTATGTGTCATCATCGCGTGCTGTTGTTACGTTAATGAACTGCTTTTCCCCTTTGTGGGTTTTGCAAAGTCTTTAGCGACACACCTCAAATCATCTTCAGTAGTTATGCTATGATGCTGTACGCATTACATTTCGCCACATTGTTCGTCTGTGCAGGTTTGGCGAAACATTTGTTCCAAGCCACTGTGTACGAATGCTGAAGTTAGTGCTTGTCGAATGCGTCAGTTAGACAAGTATGTACTTTCCACGATGGGTGTAAGCAAGGAATCGATCAGAAAATTTTTTATTGGAAATCGATTTCACGTAAAATTACGCATCTTCAGTCCTGAAAATTGCAAGCAAAGCTTACCGGTGAAAAGTTGAAAGGCTGAAGTAACAGCAGAGAAAAAACAAACTCAAGACTACAATCAAAATTTCGTAAC
>JGI24158J21664_10003579_pt1 | contig 19575 bp, 12 predicted proteins | sample Ectturendosymbi3_FD_21664 | JGI IMG/M metagenome (IMG submission 21664) | reverse complement strand
AATTTTAAACAAAAATGATCAATGTTTAAAATCTTTGTTACAGTTGATAAACATCAAAGCATCAAATATTTTATCAGTCAAACAACATCAATCAGGCTTGATCATTCATCCAACAACGCTGAAAATTCGTTTGATAATAATTCCAATCTTGCTCACTATTTCTTCAAACTGCGGCTGCGGGTTATGATCGTCTGCAAGACAAGCCAGCATAGCATTGTCCAGCTTTTAATTTGAAATGAAATGGACAGTGAGACAGTGAAGCTAATATAGCTGCGCATCTGTCTATTGGACCAAAAGTCGATGGTCAACAAAAGCTTACAGGTTTCGTTGAGTTTTTTACTAGTGTCTGGTGGATTGCGGTTGACATGCTGGTTATCAGTGTTGTGGAAAAGTACTTTCGACTTGGATTAAAGTACCTTATTCCTCTGATGAAAAGTTAATTTACTGTATATAAATTACTGCACTAATTATATACACAGCCTACTCCAGCACTTACATTCATAAGTTCACTCTGAATATATAAATAAAACGAACTCCTCTCCTCATAATGTCTCGCTATTCTGTTGTCGAAGTGCCAACCCGTTTTTAAGTAAAGCTCTTTTAGTTGTTGCTATGTCTCACTAAACCAGTGGTTTGCAAACTGTGGCACCCGTACCACTAGTGGTACGCGAAGGCGTTCAAGGTGGTACACCAGTAGGCTTACCTTCTGCTTTTCTTCATAAAAAAACTGTGTTCACAGTTTTTACTTTCACTTTTGCTTACCGGGTTCTGAGAATGAATTCCTGCATTTTTGTGTGCTTGCCTTATTGGTTTTGAAAAATGGCCATTATAATTTCTCACCGCTATTTTGCACATGTCACTTTTGTGGCAAGTCCAGTTTTCTAAACTTTTGATCGTATGATATTTGGTTGGAATGCGTTATCCTGGAAGAAAGTGGTACCTGGTAACAGCACGATCCCCACAAATGGTACGCGATCAGAAAAAGTTTGGGAAACACTGCACTAGACTCACTAAATTACTTCTTACTTCTGGCAACCAACAGCAAAGCGAGATTTCGCTACAAACACTTGTGTTTGCCGCTGGACTACCTGGATTTAACACACACAGACGGGCAAATAGCCTCCTCTGAAACATAACCATAACAAACGATGATAAAGTATGAAACCCAGCTACCACAACCGCGGTTCAGCGCACAGTGATATAGGGTGAAGATTTCCAAGTTAATCGCGAAAGTAATCGTCGATTACGATTAATTTGGCAATGTAATCGTTTACGATTACGATTACATTGCATTTTTGGTCAGTTCAATCGATTACGATTACTCGAAAAACTGTAATCGATTACGATTGACGATTGCGATTACCCCATGTCTGCAACCATAGGCGTAGCCAGGGGTGGCAAAGGGCCCATGCCCCCCCAAAATTTAAAAAAAATATGGTCATTTTGTGCTTTGAGAGGCGTTTTTCTAAGCAAATTAGTGTTATTCGTCTAAAATCAAACATTTTGGACACCCCCAATTTTTGGGCTGGCTACGCCCCTGTCTGCAACACACTTAAAATTCCGTTGCGAGGTCTTTGGATTTGCGCACGAATCAGATTGTCAAGGCACGTAACATAAAAGTATAGATGTTTCCAAGAACCCACAAATCGAAAGCGATTCCCACCTGCAGACAGTAGGCTATACAGTCGCATATGAATGGCGCTCTAGTTCTTTCTCAGGGACAATGAATACTTACTGTGACGATTCTAGTTGTAGTTCGTTAGCTGAAGCGGATCTTACCATGAAGTTGCACCTCTCAATAAGCACAGATTGTTTTTTGTTGGTTAGGATTCTGCCTATCCGCGTAGGTTTGCTTAACTTGAACTTCACGTTGGTGTTAAAATTTCAAAGTACTGTTTTTGTTGACCCATGTATTCACTTCACAGCCAGGCCCAATTTGCACAGTTTTCCATTTCTTCATAAATGGCAATTTTACGATACACGTTTTCAGGCTCAGTTTTTCAAATAGCTCATATAAATTGTTATCAACATTTTTCCGGCACAAGAAAAGCTATATGGAGGTTGTTAAACGTTCCAAACTAATTTCAAAGTTCATACTTGAATAAACCAAGGCATACGTTCTGATTAAAGTACGGTAACATTACCTTTGTCAGTGAAATTTATAGGATCGGGGATATCTAACACGCAGTGCACTATTGATATAAGGATTAATTCATCGATTTAAAAATCAAAATCTGACCGTTTTATTGAAAATTAGATATTCAAAAAGAATTTGCTGCGTAACTGCTTCATTTCAGTCCGACATAAATAGGAATTATTCAACCAAATAGACCCCAAACCATTGGGCAAAGAGTTTGTTGTATTGTGGTATTTTCGATGGCGTGAGTCGGTATTTTCGTGATAAGGCTGTTTAACAGCCCCGTTGTAGTGCCAAACACTATTACGTCTCACACGAATAACTTTTGCGTGAAGGCACGTGCATCACCGCACTCCTTGCAACAAGCAGTCGTAGCGATGTTGATATTTTACCAGCACAGAGCTGCTGCGAACCTGAACTGTTCAACAAAGACTTCATGGCAAGGGCTTCGGTGTATGCAAGGGCCATAAAATGCTGTTTTTCTGAGGATATGTTTTCCGTTAGCATAGTTTAATTTTGTCTGGCGGGTGCGTGTTCTTACGACCAGTGCTGTTGGCATGGCTATTCTAACTCATAAAGTAACATGAAATGGGATACGAGAGCGTATATTTTTTTATACTGTGAGTGCCGGTTACTGGAATAAGAAAGTTAAAAAAAGATCAGTTAAAAACTTCGTTGCAAACTAGTTTTCGAACTCTCGTCTGAAAACATTTTTGTCAAGTGATTGTCGTGTTTCAATTCGTTCTCATTATCTATTGCCCAATGCTCACAGTGATGAGTAAAAAAATTCAAAAATTATGTTGTTGAATAAATGTTGTGTTAGGATTTTTTCCTGCAACTTCCCACGCATTTCATGAAGGGGCGTGCGTGCAGAGGTGGGGAATCCACAGAGTGAGATCGAAAAATTACATTTTATTAAAACGCCGTAACTGCATGGATGCTTCTTCTTGTTGTAAGGCTACTAACACATGCTGCATGGATCTGATGGGAACTTGCCTGAATGGGCATGTAAATATATGTTAAGTTACTGGAGAGAGAAATGAAGCACTGCAATCATTATCTTAAGGCCTACACCCTATCTCTCTTCCCCCCTTTGTGGTCAATTCCTGCTAGCCTGTTGTTGATCTGCAACAAGTGGTCTTCAAAATATCTCTCGATTCTCTCCAGGGCCTGGGGTTCTTAAACTATGGGGGGCGTAAACGGTTCGCTACTTTTTGTTGGGCTATCTGATACTTATTTGCATACATAAATGCAACATCTACTTCCTCAACGCATACCCATTACTATAAAAATTTTGCTTATAAACGTATGCCTCAGGCAGAGCCGGCCTTAAGCCGATGCAGCCGATGCGTCTGCATTGGGCCCCGCGCCGTGGTGGTTTAACCACCAACCACTACCGTGGTTGGACAGTTTATTTTTGCCAGATACTCCTTGCGCACGAGAATTTTGAAAAGGCTTGTAAATCTTATTTTAACAAATAATTATCTCGTTTGAATGAGCGATGAATTTCCTCTAATTATTATCGAACTTTATCAAACGTGGTCAATTCTCATGCTAAACGTTATATTTGCGCTCCACCACGTCCAACTCTTGTTGCTAGTGCCAGATGAGACTGAAGCAGATCTAGAGCTACAGCAAACAAGGTGTCTGGTGATTCAGCTCGCAATGAACAGGTCAAGACGAGTGTCTGAATTTTACTTCATGGAAGATTTTGACACAGACTCGACATTTGATTATTTTTTCAAAATAAATTAATTGTACCACATTGAAACAAACGACGAAAGATGAGAGGTTGGTCCTGTGGAGTCCAAAAATCTCATGCAAACCAGCGCAAACATTTGTGAAGTGTACGCAATTAAATTTGCCTCCTTTGCTTTGTCCACAAAATTATTCGACGTTATTTGTCGACCGTGCAAGTATATTTATCATTTAGCGCCCCACCAAACTTTTATTGTGATTTGCGAAAGTAAATCGGTAGAAAAACCACCACTTCAAAGTCCATGCAGGTTCATAAACGCAAAGGACACAGCAGCCCTGCTGCTGAACTAGGCGAAGCACAAATTGTGAATGTCATCCAGCGAAATAATAGCATTGTAAGCTCAATTCGCTCGTCAGTTCGGTTTGATTGACATAACATTGCACTGGACTCGCCGCCCCATTGCAGAGCTTCCTTTGCAACTTTCGGCTTGATTACGAGTGGTAGCGGTACACTGTCTAATGTCCACCACAGCAGCATGCTATTAGTCGTGAACATGGCCGTGTCTGGGGGCACATGAGCTATGCTCACTCCCCATAAAAGAAACGGTTGTGTATGTAGCCTACATACAGATCAACTCCAATAATTTGCCGTCTTTTTTATATTCATATGGATATTTTGTTAAAATATCTTCATCAAAAAGGTCATAGCGCGGTTGACTGAGCACGATGACATAATAACACCACTGCTCAGTGGGGCCCCACGCCTTGGTCTTGCATTGGACCCCGCAGTTGCTAGGGCCGACCCTGGCCTCAGGTCCACAGAATAAAAAAAATTAAAGACTTACACAATAAAAACAAAAAATACTCTGAAATATTTTTAGTTTAATCTTTCGAAACTTGTTTTTTTGTCAACAAGATTTTTAAAAAATTTCGAATGTCTGTGTTTCTTACATTCCTCAATACTAGAATTTAGTAATACAGCCAAGCAGTTGTCTTACGCATCACAAGACCTCTGTACGCCCCTGAGTTCGAATAAAAATATAAACATGTTTTACAATTGCTGTTTTGCTAGATTTCTTACTTTTGAAATGAATAGCGTTGGATTTGATAACCAAACAAGCTTTTTGCTAGTTTGTAAAAAGATGCTGGTGTCATCAAAAAGTTTCAGAGACAATCTTTTTTTTGCAGATATGCACGAGGCTAGTGTACCGTGTAAGCCTAATCTTTCATCGACAAATCAACAATGTTATGTACATTTTGAGTATTTTTGCTGGATTTAGGTGTGGAACAATGTTCGAAAACTAATGCCCGAAAGTGTACTAAATTTCTTTTTGCCAACATTTTTCCTCGTAATTTGCAAAACTGATCGCTATTTAATTGATAATTTGCAATTCAGTTGCGTGCAATGCGGGATTTGTGGATTGCACGCCCCCTAGTGGTGCACAACGTATTTATCCATTGCGAACAAGCGAATGAAGACGGCCTATGTAATTTCTCTGGATAAAAATGTCGTAATGAGGAACAAACTCGCAGGCATATTTCTTCAAATGCAGCTCGTAACAGGTTACTTGAAATTCTACTACCACTGCTATGTCCAACCCGCGGCCCAGTCAAAGGTTTCGTGCGGCCCAGTTATGGTTTCCGCTGTAGCGAAAGTATCCCAAATACTGACAACCTGTCCTTTTTGATAATCTTAAATTTGACACTTTTGATGCAGGTGGTCCTCAGTGCCACTTTATCACGTCTGCACCCTTGCATTTAGGATTCGAAGGCCTTCATTACATTAATAGTTTGCTAAGATCAAAGTAAGCCATTCAATGTGCGGCCCTCATTAATATGTCATTCAATGTGCGGCCCTGGTTAAGACAGTGACATAATTTTTGGCTGAGTAAGTTATTTGGGTTGGACATGGCTGTACTAACACCTTCGCAACAAGTTTTCCGCACAGATCTGTATCGCCAGGACGATAAAAAATCCTGAGTGGCTTGGAAATACGATGAATTTGACACATGACCCTCATTGGTTGTAACTGTTTGAACTCCTTATAAAGTATGAGGAGTTTACTAGTATAGGTTGTTTCACGTATACTCTTTGCATAATGAAACTGATCGGAAATATTTTGACTGCAATTTTATCTCAGGTGGTTGCCCTAATCTTGACGTTGAAGCTGTGGTTGTCGTTTTGTTTGGGTTCTCAATCTCAACGAACTTCGCAGCATGCAAAAAGACCGTCGTCGCGCTCGCCTCACGAAAGTCCATCAATGAACAAGCAAATCGGTGAGGGAAATACAGTGACATGTATAATTTTTCCAGCAATCGAGGTGGATGGCCTACGCGTAAAGGGGCTATCTATATTCCACAAAAATCTAGCAAAGGTTATTCAGCAAGATGTGCGCCTTGCTTCTTCGCTAGTGTGCTTGCTTCAGATGTGGTTTGTACAGTAAAGCCTTTATGTTCAGTTGTTTGCAGCCCTGAACTTCTTGTGACGCTGCTTCACGGAAGTTGAGATAAAAATAGATGCAACAATAATTTTCTCAGACACCAACAACCAAACGATTCGTTTTAGCTGAGCCTTAATGATGCTCCATGCATGATCAATAAAGGGCGTCCAAGAATTATAAATGATGTCACACTTCTAAGAGACGATTTTTATAATATTTTGTGACAACAGGTGAGGTGGGATAAAAGATGTCACGACGCCACAAAATTGTTCATGTTTTTTCAATCGCAATGGACATCTTAAACTTCAAATATTTTTGAAATCTCGTTTCAGGGATGCACTGGACAACGTTAGTCTTTACCAGATGTCGTCACAAAATTAAGGCATTTACGAAGGCCCAGCAGTAACAATGCGCGCAACATTTGCAGCAGCATGCATCCATGTGACCACGTCCTTTGATTTGGGAATTTTCAAAATTCGAAAGTGCACATCTGAGGGGCGTAACGAGGGGGAAAGGGGGTCACAATTCTCCGGACGTCGAATCAATACGGGGGCGCCAAATCACTACGGGGGGCGCCGAAAAGTCCCAACAATGTCACAAGTACTTTCTTCAATACAATACATTTGCTTCCGAAAGACCTCAAATTCGAACATGGGGGAGCCAAACTTGCTTCTTGCCCCGGGCGCCATGAAACCTCGTTACGCCCATGCACCACTGCACATCTTGCAATAGTTAAAACATCATTTTCAGGATGAATTTCCTCAGTTGATCACAAAAGGTATCACACAATAACATAAACTGATTGTGTGCAGTCGTCGTATTACCTGTGCAAACTTTTGTTTGATTTTTATTGACGTATCTTGACACTAAATCGTGACAGAATAGAATCGAGCAGGAATAAAATAAGGTGTCGTGAAACATGTTTAAACTAGCGGGTTTTTTTGAAAAAAGTCAATAGTAACCAGTTCATTTGCACCGTTTTGGTATGAAATGTCTATGATTAGCGTCTAAATTTCAGTGCCTTGCATATCGTCCTGGAGGTGCAGAGCTCAAAATGCCAAAATTGTGTTCTTCCATGAACATACATACTTGGAAATATTGTAGATATCTGCTTGTCATGGGGGTCATTTAGGAGATCAGGGGGGCCTTGACCCCATAGATTTTCTAAAATTTGATGTTTTTCTGTCAACTTTTTAGTAGAGAAATGTTTTTCTCTTAGTTTTGAGTTGGTAAAATGAAACTTCACCACTGTCCGCCCCCTGGAAAAATCCTTTTGGCCATCCCATGGAAAAAGCCACTATTGGCCCCCTTGGACAGAATCCTTGCGGCGCCCATGCTGCTTGTTAAATTCAAGCACATAACTCTACATCACGGTACTATATATGCATTGGTTTCATTTGTTAGTTCGATAACAATGCTTGCAAAATGATTTTTGCCTGAACATCACATGAACGATGAAAATAGCAGTTTCCTCATTCCCGCGAACAACACACAACAACTTGCACATAAAATAAAAGACTGAATTCGCTTTTAATAAGTGCTTTGTCAGCCTACAGTAGGGGTGGCCAAAATTTTTGACCCGAGGGCCGAATTCGCAACTGCCTGGCCACTGGACGACCGGATACAGTGCGATTTACGTGACAGGCAGCAGCCAATGCTGTTGCACTGCTAACCACTGTCGGAAACGTGGCGTTTGAAAAAAATGTGCAAAATATGTGGCAGGCCCGATTAAACTGGTCAGCGGGCTGGATGCGGCCCGCGTGCCGCAGTTGGCCACCCCTGGCCTACAGTGTTCATCGCAATGTGCGCTGGGACGCTGTAGCACCGGCAAATAGCTAAAATCTTCTTCGTCTTTTTGTGTGACAGATCATTGCAATGGGATTTTTAAGCATAATATGTTTCATGTTGCTTCACATCGAAACACATCAGGATACAAAAAAGAGTTAAACAAATAAAGAAAGCCCAAGATACAACAGCGTTTTTTCTTTGAATTCGCTCCATGTCCGATAAAAATAAAAGTTTCTTCACCACTTTTTACATCGATATTACGGGTTGGCGTTTACACTAAACAAAACCACAAGGCTTTCTAGCACCAGAGCTGCAGATTACCCAGATTTATGGTTACCCGAAAACATTTGACATGTTTGGCTGAGGAGATGGACAATGACCACAATAACAGCAATGTAAACTTATCAAAAAATTGCTATGAAAAAATAAAAAAATAAAAAAGCTGAACAGACATTTTATCTTAGGCGCATTGGTATGTTTGAAAGCACGATGCTTAACTTCAAGCACCGTTGGTTTTTTGAAATTCAAAGTTTGCGTGCTGCTCTTCATAGTTTTTGAAAATATCGCAAGAATCTTATTGCCGGCAGTTTATATGTAGGTTTTTAAAACGGTTTGTAAAACTACTGGAAGAAAGTGATTGGCCATCAGCTAACTGTGACTCATTTCCAGTTGTCTACAAAAGTTTGTATTTACAGGAGTTAACCGAAAAATTAACAAATTTATCGGCTGCTTCGTGATACTGCTCAGCTCAAGAGCCTGGGCCTACATTTGTGCCATTTCAAAATCGAAAAGTATGCTCTCAGAAGATATTCTCAGGCACATCCACATAAAGTCTTACCAGTTTTCGTTACTGTCATACATTTTAGATTTAATCGAGTTTGGTGAAGTGCGAAAACGAATCGGCGTTGGATGAAAATGAAGTCGCGCTATTTTCTGTCCATAAACGCCGTCAGGATATTTCCGTAAAATTTCTGCCCCTCCACCTCCTTTTGCCACACTATGTCACATTGTACGAATCCCCAATATAAGCTCACAGTTCGTTACTGCCCTGAATGAAACGAAATGCTCTGGCAAGTTATAGATTTATTAATTTGGTTCTATCGTGTTTGAGTTATCAAATGGCTGCAAATAATGTTGAAAAGTGTTTTGCAAGATGCAAAAAAATGCATTTTTGTAATTTCTTATGAGCGTACACGATGATTGCGTTGGTTCAACTTGCAAGGTGCTTCTGTCTCAATGTGAGATGTTATGCATATCATAATTTTGGCTTGCTAACATGAAGCACGATCTTGAGAAAACATTTCGATGATTGAAAGCATGGACACAATTAGGTGGGGGACCGGGGGACGCGTCCCCCTACTTTTTCAGGCAGTGAGAATATAATATGCCATTTCCCACACATATTTCTCTTTAGGTTTCGTAACATATTGGTTTCACGCCAAGCTGTCCCCCCACATTTTACAACAAAATTGCGCCCATGGTTGAAACTAACACGGTAAGGAGTTACTTTTTCAATGATTTTTTATAAGAACAAATAAAATAATTTTTTTAACTTAACGTTTAGTCAAATCTCATAATTTAAGTTAGCAAATTATGCCTATTCAACAAGCGTACGTAATTACCTGAATGAGCGGCATGTTTGTCGTATCCTCAGCTGAAATCGCAGATAAATTGAAAGTGATTTTGAAGGAAGCAGTGTGGTTGCGTTCTGAGAGATTTGTTCTAATCTACCGTTGATTTGTCAACAGGGTATGGAATAGATGACAATTTCGGCGAGGAAAATGGTTTCCATGTGGTTAAACATTACCCTTGGCAAACAATGAGCGCTCAAAATGTTTTGTTCGCGGACAGCCATGCTCCAAGCATGCACTCATCGCTGTTAGGATATAGCCGTGGGCAGAAGGACATCGATGCAGTTGGGAGCAATCGGCCATGCAGAGCGAGCTCACCAGAAACTGATTTTGTTGAACATGCAAAAATATCTCGAAGCAACAGGAAAAAACAGAATATTTTGCAAGACTGGTTTGAGTTAAATCAGTTCAAGGGTAGGTGGGGCAATCGCTGCACGTTAATGCTTGAAGTGGAGAATACCTGCAGCCCTCAGCGATTTGAAGATGCAGCCTTTGCGCGACGCCCACCGGTGGCAGTGTGCAGTGATTCGCTCGACCAACCAGAGACTTCCAGGAGCGCTGCCAGTGCATACAATTTGTCACACGGTTTGAAACTTGAATCAGTCGCAACAAACCCGTCAACCGGTAGCGAACTAGATGATCCACAGCGTGTGAGCAAACAGCCCTTGGATGATGTAGAAACGTCGGAAAGTTTGAACGGATCGGCTACGTTGGAAAATGACAATGATTAAAATGTTGTTGTCGTCTAACAATATTATAACACTCGGTGACCATCAGAAAAGAGTTCACAGTACGAGTCGTATGGTTTGCAGAGAAAGTGAAACTGATGACACGCGAACCAGGCTAATGCTCTTCATTTGTTTTGAAAAATACATCCCTAGTGAATCGTTGAAGCAGTGGTGTGTTTAAGGGGAGGCGAGCGAGGCACTTGCCTCGGACCCCCCCTTTGAGGTGTTACGCGCACAAATTTTCCTTCTTTTTGGTGAAAAACGCATTATTCACTCACATAATGTGCTACAAAACGGATCATAAGCAAGTACTTTGCTTTCAAAGGTCCCCCTGCAGAAATTGTAATGTACAGGTACTTTGCTTTCAAAGGGGCTCCCCACAGCAACTGAAATATGTATGTACTCGGCTGTTAAACTTCATCGAAGGGTGCCCTAAAAGAAACTGTAGTGTGTAAGTACCTTGATTTTAACAGGGCCCCCAACAGCAACTGTGATGTAAAAATCCTTGCTTTCAAAGAGGCCCCCAACAGCAATTTTAATGAGTACATACTATGCTTTCAAAGGGCCCCCAAACAGCAATTGTAATGTGTAAGTAGGCCTACTTTGCTTTCGAAGCGGCCCCAAACAGCAACTGTAATGTGTAAATACTATGCTTTCAAAGGGGCCCTCAACAGCAACATAAAATTCCCTGCTTTAAAAGAGGCTGCCAACAGCAATTGTAATGTGTAAGTACTATGTTTTCAAAGGGGCCCAAACAGCAACTTTAATGTGTAAGTACTATACTTACAAAGGGGCTCCACCACCATCTCCAATGCGCAAATCAAGAAAAGCTTCAAACCAACCTCTATAGGCCTACCTAAAAAATTGTGGGTTAAAATTTCTTCCAAAATGTTCTGAAAAGACCCTATCAAATAAGAGCAAATAGTTATACCAAATAATAACTTTTTATACCATATGATAATTTTTTATACCAAATGATGATTTTTAGAGATTGGAGTGTTTGGTTATTAAGAATTTTTTGAAAATGCCACAGTTTAACAGGAAATATCCAAGTGGAGCAGAAAAAAACAAGGAAAAAGTAAGAAAGCATAAAGGTTGATGAAGAATGTAAAGGTCTCCGGGACAGATTTGTTGTTGTAGCAAGTGGTACTGGTGAGCCTACAGAGGAGAGTGCAGGTTCAAGCAACCAAGTTGTTAACAGTAGCTATGTCTGTCTAGTGCATAATTAGATGTGCCATACACAAAACTCAAGTTTTGTAAAAATGAGGTTGATAAATACATGCTTTAGAACATCCATATTCTTATCAAAGGATTTCTTTTTTATGTCTCTGAAATGAAAAGGTTAGACAAATTTCTAATTTCTTGTGATGTTGTACCTCAGTAAACATTTGCCTCAGAAANNAAGACAACATGCAATTGTTATAGCAGTGACAATACTACATCTTTTAATATATAGGACATTTTCTTCTTAGTTTACAAAGTAATTTTGTATTATTGCTGTTGTGCTGCAAAGACTGCTAAATAGCAAGGCTACATTCATGCTTCTTATCAATCAGCAGAAATGGTATTTTTTGAGTATTATAAGTACTCATTTTTTCTACAGATATTTCAGGTGTGTTAGGTGGTTTGAATTTAGCTCATGGTTGAAGTCACAGGTTATTTGAAGCTTGACTAGTAAGTGTTTGGTTTGAGATAGACTTGCTGGGTGATGTTAAAGTGTTTTTTGGCCAGCTCTAAGCCAGTATAACTTCAACCGTTTTTTCTTAGCACAGATTTAATCAATTGTGTAGGCTACTTGCTAGGAGTGTTTGCGATAAGGTATATGATGAATTATTTCCTACTTTTGCACATTTTTCAAAACAACTAGTGTCAATGCAAGATGAGGGCGGCCTTGATTCATCCAGCCTCAAAGCTTTCCAAAACAAGCCTCAGGTTGGATGTTTTTGTATGCTATGTTCTTGTAGTTAAAAGGATAATATTTAAAACAAATTTATTGTTTTGAATCTTCCTGTTTGTTGTTTATGGTTTCATTTATTCCCATGAACGTGATTAAATTCAGGATACCAAATACCAAGCATATTATCAAAGGGGGAAAGTGTGAAACTTTCAAAGGGGTAAACGTTGTGGCGATTGATGGCGAATGCAGGGAAATGAGGCGTGAAAATAAAAAAGTGGAGGCGATGCCAACTTGCTATTGCCCAACTTTTGTGTTGCCAGCCTTGTCTTCCCATTTTTCAGTGTTATCAAAATTTCGTATGTATCATGAATACCCTTTTGCATTTTCTCCTGCTATGTCAGTCATGCCGTCGTCTCAGAAACGTATCCTTCGGTGGCCGTATCTTAGGCTTGATCAAAGTGCATATCACGGTTCGCTGAGTATGATGACGTCATCAGAGGGGCCCCTTTTTAGTCTTGCCTCGGGCCCCCCCAACCTTAAACCCACCACTGCGTTGAAGAATATGCATATTTAAACAGTTTACAGTAAAAGCTTGTCTTTTAGACCAGAACTTGTCTTAGAATACCTATCACCTCATTATTGTTTTCTCGCCTAACACGCCAGTTTTTTTAAGTCGCTACTTTGACTTTCAACGTCTGTATCATTCCGTTTATTTTCTTTGCCATGATCTTCCAACCCGGATTGAGCTTTATTTAAAGATAAACTTAAGGTCGTCATTACACACAATTAACGTACATCAGTGGCAAAAAACCTACAACGAAGAGGCACGATGAGGGAGCGAAAACCTTTGCACGAAACTTGCGCTCTCCGTTTGTAAACATGTGTGTCGAAATCAGTGGCGTACGCAGAAAATTTCCGAGGGGGGACCAAGTTTCGTCACAATCGTGTGACGTCACAAATCAACTTTAGGGGAAGTACCGAAGGCACGACCATTCCAAGGGGTCCGGGGGCATGCCCCCGGGAAAGTTTTGCAAAATTACACCTAAAAATACGCATTTTTGTGCATTCTGGAAGCAAATTTTAGTACAGTGGCGTAGTCAGCCCAAAAATTTGGGGGAGACCAAAATGTTTGATTTTAGGCGAATAACACTATTTTGTTCGGAAAAACGCCCCTTAAAGCACGAAATGACTGTTTTCCAAAAATTCTGGGGGGCCGTGGCTCCTTTGGCCCCCCCGGCTACGCCTATGTTTTAGTATAATGCTTTTACGAGATTTATTAGCCGGTGAAACACAAAACTGAACTTTTGTTGTCTGAGGCTCATGAAATAAACCTGTACGCGTGCTTGGATGTTATAAGTTTTAGACATGTTATCGCTTATCGAAGAAGCTTACTGAAGTTTGTGGGCTCAAATCTCACGCCAGCCGAAGCTTTTTCTGGTGTTCCTTGTTACCTGTGTTAAGTTACTTAACAGCCACGTGTGAAGCAATTTTGTCAGTGAAAGAATGAAATCGTAAAATGCAAGTCAAGCAGAGGAAACGTACAGCAGTCATAATAAAATTTGCGTAGTGCGTAACTGCGTATATCAGTGACCAGAAAACAAAGTCAGTTTATTTTAAATTGAGGCCCTTTCCCCTCCTTAGTTACCCCACTGCCGAATATTGTTTATACATCTTTATATTTTAGGGTCTGAGGGGGGGGCATGGCGCAGTGCCCCCCCACCGTACGCCAGAGCACAAAGGCTGTCGGAGCAAGTGTACAAGAAAAAAAGATGCAAGAGAAAGAACCAGTTACAGCGATAATTGTGGAGAGAATACCAGTGCCGTGAAAACTTTTGTAAAAAAGGCACTAAGGCCGACTAACCAGTTGTAAGTTACAATCTAGAGAACTTTAGTCAGTTCTTTTGACACAAACGTTCGTTTCTGTGGTGCAGTGTCAGAAAATCATTTGTGGGAACGAACTGCTACGACAAACACGTGATTTTGCTACAGTCAAGACAGGTGGGAGTTTTTTGGAGATATATCAACGCAACAAAATGATATAACCACCAACATATTGTAGTCGATAGGGCAGCCATTCCCAACCAGCCGAGTTGGCTGGAGTCACACAAGTTGTTTTCCCGCGCCTGCAGACTCCTAGTCCAGGCGAGGACCTTGATATAGATTCATGCCAACACAGTTTCTGGAATTACGCTGCTCGTGAAAGTTCTTATTCTAAGTAATGTTAATTTGGTCCTTGAGTCCAATACCTTGGTTGATAGAAGTTAGTCTGCTGCATATGAAGGGTAAGAACCACTGAAACAGGGGAACGGCGTTTCCCTTTAAAATATTTGGGAGAACAGTGTTTTCCGCGACAACACCCTTATTAGAAAGTGACAAACATTACAATTACTAATTTGAAACTGATATCACAAAACGGGGTGCTATAAAAATAACGAAAATAATAATACCTAGCAAGTTAGTAACGGTAGCAATACCAACAATAGCACTGGTTACATTGATGCAAAAGTAAAATTAAATCTAAACTCTTCGGGAAAAATACAATTTCCTTTTTATTCTGTGTAAGGTTATTTTTTTTCAATTCGCCACTAAGATGATAAAATGCCAGAATCTTTCCAATTCGGTTTATGAGTGAAAAACATTGCAAGGACGACGTTTGACAGTGACGTACGCACACGACTCCCCCTAATATTTCATTGGGCTGATTTGCTTGCCTGCTCCAGCGTGATAACGTTACTTTGCAAGCGTTATTTGCACCTTCCCATGAAATATTCGCCGCCCATATCCCACCGTAAGAACTCATTTTGTTGTACCGGTGACAATTCGCAAAGAAAATGCAGAACGAATCATTGAAAATTGCAACCAACTGAAATAGCTCCAGCGAGATTGGGGCAACAAAGCACTCAGGCAGCCCAAAGTTAACACGTGCTTGGCACTGTAAGTAAGCCACGACACCTGAAAAAACATCTTTGATAAGTGAGCGTTCCACATCCGCGAATGTTACGCGCAGCTCGAAACCAGCAGCGAGTTTGCTTACACCGGATGGGGGAATCCATGATGCGTGTCGAATCCAACAATCGCTGGCGAAACATCGATATCAAGCTTCTTGGCAATAGTATGCAAGCCGGGAAGTTGCAAGTGCACGCAGCCGATCGGCAACATGCTGGGTTGAAAGAGGTCCACGTTGCCATATTCGTTTCTCGGTACCTAGCAACACACAGCCCAACAACACAAGTGATTATCGCTTGTTAAGTCATGAGCACTGCGCTGTCTGTTACACTCACTTTTCCATCTTTAGCCACCGGAGGTTGATACGGTTCAGTTTGCCACCGGCCGAATAGAGCAAGTGAAAGTGCATCGGAGTCACGGTTGAGTTTGCGGTTCAGCATAAAAGAAGCAACCATTTTATATGGTTTTTCACCATCACGCACTGATAATGCCTGCCGCAAAATCACATATACAAGTATTAACGCACAAGTCAACCCAAACCACTCCGCGTTATTGAAGTAAAAGCAACCGATGATCAAGGAACTCAAAGGAATATTCATTAGAGATCTCAATCTCGTTGTAACGTTGACAAGTTATGCTGTAGATTCGGCAAATCGATTTGCCGAATACGTTTAGCACTGAACAGCGTCTCCAACACGCACTGGATCGATTTCAACTGCGATCAAAAGGTATTGAAATCAGCACTAAGGACGGAGGTGTTATGTCTCTCCAGAAACCCAAGTCGGTGTATGCTGCGAGTAAGCGGCAATACAATGCAGCAGGTGGAGAAGTTCGGTGGTATACACGAGCGACAAAAGCAGAACAAGATTGATACAAGGGCTGCTAAAACAAACACAATCTAGCATGAGCTTCACCGTTCCTTGGAGACAAAATAATGTAAACCTGATCGAACTTGAAATAAACCAGTGACACTGACATACCGACTGAAGCCACTTCTCTCTGGTGTGAAGTACGTGAACTGAAGAACGGGAAAGAACCTCCTCACCGCGAACGAACCCTATGGCGGGGGTATCAGGGGGGTAAACGGCTTCATACTTGAGGAGGTGTCTACGAAGGGCGAAGAGAGGGTGGTTCTTGTACGCAGAAATGCCGACAGGAAGTGGTTGATGCAACAGTTCAGATTCAAGAGCTTGATTTTCTTCTGTGTCCATTTTCTGCGGTTATGAAACCCCATATCAGAACTCGGCAAAAAGCAACTCAACGCAACTTACAGACACAAAACAAAGCCGTGCAAGCGGTTAACGCAATGCCTCTTATCATTATGGATGATGATGGAGCATTCAAGGTTATTTGCATAAGCAGCCAAGCTATCTTCCACACATCAGCCGAAATGAGTGAAATCACTGGATGGTCGTAACTTACGCAGCACTGCGTAAGTTTTTAGGTTGCGATTAACGAATTTCCAACTGCTTCATTTTTCAGAAATGGACTGGGCCGAGAGGTCAGGTTGAAGCTTTTGAATAATAGCACGAGTGAAACGCTCCACCAGAGCAAGCGTGATCGCATAGTTGAAGTGAACGGAAGAGACATTTATTCGTGAAAGCGTCGCGTCCCAGTCATCAGCCAACCGGCGCAACCTTGGTCATGTATGGACAACAGCACTGCACAGGTTGCGTACTGCTTCGATGTGACCACTGCAGTGCAGTGCTCGATCGACGTAAAGAATGATATAAGTGTCAACATACTGCATTCTCACCATCGCACCCAGACAAAATTATAAAGAACCTTGTTTTTTGTTTTGTAAGGAGCCAATGTTTGCTTCCACCAGTCAGCGTCAACGTACGACACACGCAGTTTGCGGGTGGTGGTCATCCAGTTGGAGGAATACCTCGCTGTTACATCTTTGACGCAGTTGGCATTATCAAACCCAACCACGTAATGGACCGGTTGTGTGGCGTTCTTTTCCAATGCTCTCGGATCGTTTATAACGCCGCTGATGCAATCCACGCAAACCCATCCGGTCTGAAAATATCAGTCACACGTTCACGATACTGCCATCCACAGTACCAGGTCAGTATCAAAGTCAGCAGCCGATTCTGTTTTTTTATTACAGACAGGCTTGCTAATTTAACTGCATTTACCCTAAAACCCTTCCAAAGTGTTTAATTTTCTTTGGTACTCTGGATAAAATGTCGAGATTTTTACTGATAGTTATGTCTCTCCATGTCTTCTTATTTGATTGTTATGTCTGTGATTTAATAAGATAAAGATGCTGTAAGTTCGATTTCCAGTACAAAACGTTTATGAACATCGAAACAGAAAGCTTGCATAAAACCTACAATTTTAAACATGAACTAAATGCGCTTATAGTACGTAGGACACTCAAACAAAACTTTTCTTTTGACTACCACGATCAATACATATTCTGTTTCATTCACGACAATCGATGTTCACAATGTCGTCTTTTAACGTGGAGGAGTTTCGTACTTTTGTTTAAACAACTTGAAAAGGTGTACATCGACCCAGGCCCGGAGCCACGGGGAGCATCCGGGGCCAGTAACACCCCAATTTTGTTGTGGCGAGAAAACTTTGTTTTCAACATACAGTAAAAAACAAATCTTGCTCCCTATAATACCTAGATATGTATTTTCTCCCATACCTAAAACCTGGCTACGGGCTTTCATCACCCTTCGGATCAAATTAAATTTTTGAACATATAGCAGTGCTTCACCTTTGACCTTACAATATTTGCCTACGTTGCACTAACATCCGGGTTTATTTTTTCGGGCATTTTCCGGTCATAGACCAAATTTTTTTTGAAATGACCGAAAAAATATAAGTTAATTCGGTCATAATGTCACGAAAGGCAGACTAGTGAATACTGTTATGGTGAGTTTTAATACTATTATGGGACAAATGACCGAAATATCTCAGTGAAAAAAGAAACCCAGACTCACGTTCGTTAAATCATATTAGTTCCTCATGTTAAAAAAAACACACGATTAACAAGACATCAAAAATATTTCTATAACGAACAAAAATGTGTTCGGAGCGGCGTTCCAAACACATTTTTGCCTTTCAAGGCTTTCACCAAATGATTCGAATGATGAAAACAAGATGCACGCATTGAACACGAACGTTGTTCCAGATTTTATTATGCCTACGCCGTGAGGCACGTTTGAGACGAAAATCCATGGTAAGGCCGACCCATATGACCAGCATTCTGAAAACAATTCCAGCAGAGACATTCCTTTCGCGCAGACACGTCGTCACCATACTCTTCAAGAACCAGAACTTTATTTGAAAGACACCACCTCAGTTTACACTTCAAACCGACGAGACGTTAAGTTTTTCACCAGCTATACAGGGTACACGATTTTTTATTTCATAGATTTCCGCTTAGAACATTTCGCGTTGGTGCTTTGACCAACACTAAGGATTTTTTACAAGCAAAATATCTGAATCTAATTTTACGGTCAACGAAATCTTCTGCACATAGTTTCGACCCAAATAGAGTCAGAAAATGTCCAGAACGTTTTTGCTCATATCTCCACGCGTTTTCTGCCACCTTGAGTCCTGGGCCTTACGGCGAACTACAACCGATGGCAAGGCTACTTTTTGGGGTTCAACAGTTTTGGGGAATCTGAAATATCATTTAGTGATTAGTCATCATTATTCCTAAGTCGACTCTGGCCCGGAGCGGACACCTGACAGGGCTCCAGCTATGGATAAAATAGTCTGTTTTACAGAGAGACTAAACTCTTCATTTATGCAAGGCCATCAGTCTAGGTCAGTGGTTCTTAACCTTTATATGCACTCGTACCCCCTGACTTTTAATCAAATTTTCTCGTACCCCTGTCTGAAATCAAGTAATTGATAGTAACATAGTTTCATCGCAACGAATATAACGATACAATGAACTTACAAAGTACACCAACAATCGGACAGAGGTAAATTTTTTTTGCTGTTTTTTTTTCAATAATTATGCTGTAGCATGGCTCTTCTTTTAAGATAGCCACTTGCTTGCATGTCATCATCGAGCTCTTATAGATTCCTGGCCTTAGTTTCGATGTCCAAGCGAGTTGAGAAACTGCTTTCACCTAAGTAGGTTGTTGAAAATAGCACAAGGACTTCCGAAGATGTCTTTGCTAACTGCGAGAAAGAAGATACCTAATTACATTGAATGGAAGTTTATTTTAATTTTTCTCTTCGTTTTCATTTCAACTAGATCTTCCTCATACCATCATTGTCATCCATAGATTTTAGGTTAAAAATAAATGGGTTCTGTCCTGCATCCAACCCTGTGAAAC